>Ga0181530_10000195_pt1 | contig 75879 bp, 66 predicted proteins | sample PEATcosm2014_Bin_42_FD_119769 | JGI IMG/M metagenome (GOLD analysis project Ga0181530, IMG submission 119769) | Peatland microbial communities from MTU Mesocosm Facility, Houghton, MI, USA - PEATcosm2014_Bin10_60_metaG | ecosystem: Environmental > Terrestrial > Soil > Wetlands > Peat | place...
ACTGATGCAGGGACCAATCTTACCGAGCACGGCCGCGGCATCTGTCTCATGCGTGGCCTCATGGATGAAGTCCACTATCGGCACGGCGGCTCAGAGCTGCAACTGCAGAAGCTGCGCACCCGGGAACCTTGAACCTTTCGCGCGCGAGCGCCACTACTTCCCTTCCCCCAACTCGCGGGCAACGCTGTCCAGCACTCCATTGATGAATTGCACCGACTCCGGGGTGGAGAATCGCCGGGCGATTTCCAGCGCCTCGTTGATGACCACCGGCTTGGGGGTTTTGGGAAAGCCAAGAAATTCGGCAACGCCAGCGCGCAGCAGGTTGCGGTCAACGGCGGCCATGCGGTCCACGCGCCAATGCTCCGCGTTGCGTTCGATGATGGAGTCGATCTCCTCCCGCCGCTCGCAGGCGATGCGAAACAGCGCGTCGGAGAATCGCCGCACCTTTTCGTCGAGCTCTTCGCGCTCGCTCCAGAAGGTCTTCCGCACCTGGTCAGGGTCCTGGTGGCCCATGTCCAGTTGAAACAACATCTGCAGCGCCAGTTCACGCGACTTGCGACGAGTGCCCGACTTCGCGGTCATCGCTTGCCGTCCGCTGCGGAGGGCTGGGGTACTTCAGACGATTGCTCCGCCTTTTTATCCCGAGCGGAGCGAAGCGGTGCCGAGGAATCTGCGGTTTTCGTTTTTGGACTGCGGCGCGACCGTGTTGCGACCGTCTTCCGTAGCGAGGCCATCTCCACCGCCGCCAGTCCTGCTTCGAAGCCCTTGTTGCCGGCCTTCAGCCCCGCGCGGTCAATAGCCTGTTGCAGGGTGTCGCAGGTGAGGATGCCAAAGGCATGCGGTACGCCGGTTTCCTGCGCCGACTGTCCCACGCCGCGCGTTACTTCGTTGGCGATCACTTCGTAGTGCAAAGTATCACCACGCAGCAGGCATCCGATGCATAGAATCGCGTCATACTGCTTGCTCGTGGCGAGTTGCCGCGCCGCCGATGGAATTTCAAATGCCCCTGGCACATGCACGATCGTCATGTCTCCCGCACTTGTCCCACATTGTCGGAGTGCCTGTAACGCGCCCTCCAGCAGGCGCTCCGTAATGAAGGAATTGAAGCGGCTCACGACCAGAGCAAAACGCTTGCCGCGAGCATCGAGCTTACCTTCCATACCGTGAGTTTCGCCAGGCTTCCTAGCATAAGTCAGAAACCCGATTCGCAATCCGCCGACTTCGACTTCGAAGAGCCGCGCGCCGTAAGCTGTGTCGCCGATCTCGCGCCGGATCGTAACGCCCAGCCTCTTGGCGATGTCCCAAGCCGCGTCGGCGTCAGAGACTTCCACCATTGCATCGACGCCGGGAGCATCGGAGGCGGCGATGGTCTCTATGCCGCCACCCGGAGCCAGCATCTCGATGCCGTGACTCCCGCCCTCATGCCACTCATTGCCGGGCGCAAATCCGAGCGCGCGGAAAAGTTCCAAAGCAGGCTGCAAGTCTTCCAGCGATTTCCCCAGCACGCGGGGAAAAACAATCGAGCGGATCATGAATTCATTGTAGCGGGAGTCGCCAATCTTCGGCTTCGGGACCCAGGTTAGCGTCCGAAAAAAGGTTGTGAATCGGGAGCACAAAACGCAAACCGTGCTTGAAGCAGGCATGTTTCGCCGAGGGCGCCGAAAGAGCGATAATCGGCCAATGCGAACCAAGGGCCCCGCTCTCGATCTGCAGCCGACACTAACTGGCAAGCTGCTCGAACTAAGGCCGCTGCGGCCCGACGACTATCGCGCCCTCTATGCCGTCGCCTCCGATCCGCTCATCTGGGAGCAACATCCGGCAAAGGAGCGCTGCACGGAAGAGGGCTTCAGGAAATTTTTTGATAAGGCGCTGGCCTCCGGCGGAGCGTTGATCGCCATCGATCGCAAAGACGGGCGCGCGATCGGCACCTCGCGCTTCCATGATTACGAAGAGGAAAAAAGCCAAATTGAAGTCGGGTACACCTTTCTGGCGCGCTCGCACTGGGGCGGCGCCTACAACCGCGAGATGAAAGAGCTCATGCTGCGGCATGCCTTCGGGTTTGTCGATTGCGTGGTCTTCACCGTCGCTCCGGAGAATTTTCGCTCGCAGCGCGCGGTGGAGAAAATAGGCGGCATCCGTGTGGGACCATGCATCAACCGCGAGGGCCGGGACAGCATTCTTTTCGAGATTACGGCGCGAACGTTCGTGGAAAAGTTCGGGAAAGGTATTGCGTAGTCAGGAACGTCCACCGCTCGCTAATCACTTTCCCTTGAACTGCGCGGGCCGCTTCTCCAGAAAAGCCCTGGTGCCTTCGTTCTTGTCTTCGGTCGAGCAGCAGACGCCAAACAGCGTGGCTTCCAGGAACAGGCCATCCGCCAGTGGCAGATCGAGGCCGCGATTGACAGCCTCCATCGCGTACTGAATTGCCAGCGGCGCGTTGGCGATGATCTTCCCGGCAATGGCTTCGGCGCGCGGAATCAAATCGGCGGCAGCGACGACTTCATTCACCAGCCCGATGCGATGCGCCTCCTGCGCCGAGATCATTTCGCCGGTGAGGATTTGCTGCATGGCAATTCCCTTCCCTACCAGCCGCGGCAGGCGCTGCGTGCCGCCGTAGCCGGGGATCAGCCCGAGCTTCACCTCGGGCTGGCCAAGCTTGGCGTTGTCGCTGGCCAGACGCATGGTGCAGGCCATCGCCAGCTCGCAGCCACCGCCGAGCGCGAAGCCGTTAATGCAGGCGATCGTCGGCTTGCCCAGATTTTCGATGGCATCGATGATCGCCTGGCCCTGGTGCGTGTACTCCTTGGCCGAGACGGGCGTGTGTTGCGACAGCTCGCCGATGTCCGCGCCGGCGACGAACGCTTTTTCACCCGCGCCGGTGAGGATGGCGACGCGCACCTCGGCGTCGTCCTTGATGGAAGCGAACGCCTGCTTCAGCTCTTGCATGGTGGCCATGTTCAGTGCGTTGAGCACCTTTGGCCGGTCGATGGTGATGTAGGCGATGTGATTTTTCTTTTCGAGCTTAATGTTTTGAAAATCGGTCATGATCTTTCGTCTCCTGCCTACACAAACTTTCCCGGCACCGGCTTGTTGGGGTCGGCGTAATCATAAAAACCCTTGCCCGATTTGCGGCCATACCATCCCGCCAGCACCAGGCGCCGCAACAGCGGCGGCGAGGCGAAGCGCGGCTCCTTGAATTCGTCGAACATCACGTGCGTAATGTAGTACGTCGTGTCGAGCCCGACGAAGTCGAGCAGCGTAAACGGCCCCATCGGGTAGCCGCAGCCCAGCTTCATGGCTTCGTCGATGTCGGTGATCGAGCCGACGCCTTCCTCATACGCGCGAATCGCGTCCAGCAGATACGGCACCAGCAGCCGGTTGACGATGAAGCCGGTCTTGTCGCTGGTGCGCACCGGCACTTTGCCCAGCTTCGCGCCGAACTCAATTGCCGTCTCATAAACCTCGGGCGCGGTGGCGATGGTCTTCACCACCTCCACCAGCTTCATCATGGGCACGGGATTGAAGAAGTGCATGCCGATGAAGCGCTCGGGTCGCTTGGTCGCGGTCATCAGCTCAGTGACGGAGATTGACGATGTGTTGCTGGCGAAGATCGCGTCTTTCTGGACGATTGAGTCGAGCTGCGCGTAGGTCTTGCGCTTCTCCTCGACGTTCTCGATGATGGCTTCGATGACAATGTCGCAGTCGGCCAGGTCCTGCATCTTGAGCGTGCCCGTCAAGTGCGACTGCGCGTCCGCCTTTTGCTCGGCGGTGATACCGCCCTTTGCCGGGCCGCGCTCTACCAGCCGCGACAGCGACTTTTCGATCCCGGCGAATCCCTTGTCGAGAAACTTCTGTTCCTGTTCGAGCACCACCACATCGAAACCGGCGGTGGCTGCGACTTGCGCGATGCCCGACCCCATCAGACCACAACCCAGTACTCCGACCCTTTTGATATTCATGTGTGCGTCTTCCTCGATGAGTTAGTAGACCTTTCGAAATAAATGGTGCGGAACGACTACGATTTTGCCGGCGTTCCCACTTCCGTGATGCGCGTATTCTGCATCGCCACGATCCGCCAGCCGCCATCGGCATTCTCGGCGATGAGAGTAGGCCGCGCGTCCAACTCACGCGGCTGGCCATTGTCAAAGAACTGCAAACACTGCCGCAGAAAGACCAACGCGACATCCGGACACAAAAAGCGAATCTTCTCGACGCTCAAGCGAATGGTACTGCCCTTGTAGATCGTCCCCAGGATCATGCGATTTCCAGCTTCGATGGCAGCGCGCCCGGTGTAGTATCCGCCGAGGATATGGATAAAGTCGGCGTCTTCGGCGAAGAATGCGGCAAAAGCCACGCTGTCGGCAGCGTTCCACGCCGCTTCCAGGTGATAGACCATCGCGTGCAGTGCGCGTTCTTCGGTCGTCATTTTGCGCTTCCCACGCTTGGCTTCGTCTTGATCAGATGTCCGAGGACCGCACCGCTGAAGACACGCATCGAGGCTTCCTGACACATTGACATCAGGTGGGAGACAATCTCCGGGGCTAAAGCCCGGATTTCATATCGACCCTGACTGACGGCCTGAAGACCGTCCCCTTCACCGCTGGTGATTTTCGACGATGACCGCGATGCCCTGCCCGCCGCCGATGCAGGCGGTCGACAGACCATACTTCCCTTTGCGGCGACGCAGTTCGTACAGCAGCGTTATCAGCAGCCGCGTGCCGCTGGCGCCCAGCGGATGACCCAGCGCGATGGCCCCACCGTTTACGTTGACCTTGCTGCGATCAAGGCCCAGCTCTTTTTCGACCGCGAGACACTGCGCCGCGAACGCTTCGTTGACTTCGATCAGGTCGATATCGTCCAGCGTGAGGCCGGCCTTTTTCAGCGCGATTCGCGTCGACGGAACCGGCCCCGAGCCCATGATCCTGGGATCGACGCCTGCAATTCCCCACGACACAATTCGGCCCAGCGGCTTCAGATTGCGCTTCTCGGCTTCGTCGAGCGGCATGACCACAACGGCGGCGCCTCCGTCCACAATTCCGCTGGCATTGCCGGCAGTTACCGTGCCGCTCTTGCCGAACGCGGGCTTCAGCTTGCGCAGGCTGTCCATCGTCGTCTCGGGACGGCGATGGTCGTCCTCGGTAAACATTTCGCCGGTCGGCTCGCCACGGCGATTGCGCAACGGCACGGGAGTCAGCTCCTCCGGCAGCCGGCCAGCCTTGTAGGCATCGTCGGCGCACTTCTGCGAGCGCAGGGCAAACTCATCCTGCATCTCGCGGGTGATGCCCTGCTGCTCGGCGTAAAGCTCAGCGGTGTTCGCCATATAAAGATTGCAGTAGGTGTCGAGCAACGCGACCATGAGCGAATCTTCCAGTTTGCCTTCGCCGAAGCCCACGCCCCAGCGCATACCGCGGATTACGTGCGGCGCTTGCGACATCGACTCCATGCCGCCGGCGAGAACAGTTTTGGCCTCGCCAAGCTGGATCATCTGTGCAGCGGTGACGACCGACTGCATTCCCGATCCGCACAGCCGATTCACGGTGAGCGCGGGCACTTCAATTGGAACGCCGGCCTTCAGGGCAACGTGACGCGCGCCGTAGATGGCGTCACCCGAGGTCTGCTGTGCGTTGCCCATCACGCAGTGATCAATCTCACCCGGCTCGACGCCGGAGCGCTTCATGGCCTCGACCGATGCGACCGCAGCCAATTCCTGAGCAGTGAAATCTCGCAGCTTGCCGCAGTAGCGCCCCATGGGCGTTCGCGCGCCGTTGACAATAGCGATATCAGTTCCGTTTGGCATGTGTATATGAAAAGAAAATCAGGATATGTGCAAACAGTCGAGTTTATCAGCCGCAGAAGAAGCGCGGCAAATGCGGGAGGCGACGGCTGATTCCGCCTAAGCATTCTTGTCCGCTTCCGGACAGGGCCAGATGAATTCGGACGCCGGCCCGCGCTGCGAACTTCTGCGCTGTCAATTATCCCTGCTGTTTCCGCGTACTTGTGCAAACTGGCCGGTAGCCCCTGACGTGTAACTTGTCTTTCGACACGCCGCTGGTAGGAGGATCACGATGGCAAGACTGGAACGCATTCGTCAGGAAGCGCCGGCATCATTTGGGCCGGAGGACGTCGCGCGGCAAGCCGAGCAAGGATGGAGGCTGATCGCGGTGGAATGGGAACGCGAACTTCCCGAAGCCGAAGCCGCCGTTCCGGCGTCCGAAGAAGTGCCGTTTGGCCTGCAAGTCGCCCAAGCCCCGCCACGCCTGGAAGAGAACCCCAGCGAGCAGGAGATACTCTTCGTGATGATGGAGCTGACCATCCAGGATGGGCCTTACTCGGTCATCGCGGAAGAGCTCAATCGCCGTGGCTATCGTACGCGCCGGGGCATGTGGTGGACACCCATCTCCGTCTTTCAAATGCTGCCACGGCTGATCGAAGTGGGCCCGCGCATCTTCGCCACGCAGGAGTGGCAGGAACGCAGAGCGCGGCTGGCGAGGATGGGAACGTAGACGAAAATCCCAACCAGGCTATCAGCCATCAGCCGTCAGCCATCAGCCCAAATCCGGCGCGCCCTTGTCTTAATCAGCCCATAGCTATCAAGCCAACCCCGAGCACTGGCTGAAGGCTGACAGCTGACGTTCGCCTTTTGTTATATGATTGCCCGCACAAGAGGGCGCGATCATGAAAAAACCGTTCTTTCTGATGTTGCTGGCTGCAACGCTGCTGGCGGCTCTACCTGCTGCTTCTCAGAATGCCTTTACACCCGACCAGATGAAGTGGGGCCCGGCTCCGCCGTTCTTGCCGGCGGGCGCACAAGTAGCCGTGCTCGAAGGCGACCCCACGGCGGCGAGCGGGGATTTCACCATTCGGGTGAAGATGCCGGATGGCTATCGCATTGCGCCGCATTGGCATCCCAGGCGGGAAAACGTCACGGTAATCACCGGGACCTTGAAGGTCGGCATGGGAGACAGCTTCGATGTGATGAAGATGGCTAGCTTTCCCATGGGTAGTTTTGCCTACCTTGATCCCAGCATGCATCACTACGCCATGGCCAGCGGGGATACCGTGGTCCAGATTCACGGGATATCGCCGGTGGAATTCGTTTACGTGAATCCCAGCGACGATCCGCGCAAGACGATGAAGTAGGCGTACCGATCAGGAGACTTCGGTTGTGCAAACCTGAGCCTATTGTGGCTGCTGTGCGCTAGGCTTGCGCTTGACGTTGCAGTGCGTAGTGGCGTGGAAGTGGGTTGAGACCTGAACGCCGTCGTCGGCGACGGTGATCGTCGGCAGCTCCATTTTATCGAGCTGCTGCAAGGACTCATCCAGCGAGCCGTGGGCGATCCGTATCGCCACTTTGTTGGCCGCCATGCGAGTTGCCATGGCAGTGGCCTTCTGCACCTGCTGCTCAAAATCCGGAGGCAGCACTGAGATCGACGCCGGAGGCATGCCCGCACTGCCGGCAAAACGCGTCATCCGCTGCTGTTGCAAACGGATGGCGTGTTCCGCATCGCGCATGGCCTGCTCACGGGTGCATTGGGAAATAGCAGCACTCTGCTGCGCCATTTGATCTGCCATCTGCTCCGTCATTGTTGTTTCCATGTTTGCGAAGGGGAGGTTCATCTCGGCCAGCAACTGCGCCTCCTCCGGATAGCGCGGGCGCAGGCGAGTGCGAATCCTCGCCAGGGCGCGCAGCGCCGCACTCGGATCGCACTTGGAGTGGGCCATCACTCCAGAGTGTCGCGCGTGCGCCAGCGACAGCTTTTGCAATGCGCGGAAGCCGTGGGACGTCACCGCGAAGGTCGCACTAATCACCACAACCGCAACCAGGTATCTGCGCTCCATACTGCCTCCTACCCCTTCAGACGTGAGAGCAACCAGACCGTTAGGAGATTTGTGGTTAACTGCACGTGCTCTGGGGTCAAACTATGAATTACACGCCGAAGGCCATACCAGGATCCGCGGAAGTAATTGTGCCGGAGACGATTACCCTATGCCTTAAAGCTGCTCTTCGAGCCGTAACGTCCAGATTCAGAACGGATTGTCCACCGCTGGACAACGAAATTACGTGACCTGCTCCCCCGCGCGCACTGCGGCTGTCTTCAGCTTGACCGCAATATCGATGAACGCCAGCGCGGCGCGGCTCAGAGCTTTGTCCTTGCGGAAGACCAGCCCGAGATCGCGCTGGATACTGGCGTCGGCGAGCGTTACGGCAGCCAGCACCTTGGCCTGCAAATCCTCCACCACGTTGGAGCGCGGAATGAATCCGACTCCCACCGAGACAGCGACAAAGCGCTTCATCAGCTCGCTGGAATCCAGCTCCATGGAAATGATTGGCTTCAGTCGCCGCTCGTGGAAAAGCGTTTCCAGCGAGTCGCGGGTGCGGCCAACTTTGGGCAGAAGCAGCGGATACTCCACCACCTCGGCAACCGTGGCTTTTTCGCGCCCGGCCAGGGGATGATCGGGCGGCGTAATCACCACCAGCTCATCGCGGTGAATCGGGACGACAGTGAGCCGCTTGTCGTTCACCGGCATGGAGACCACGCCGAAATCGCACGAGTTCTCGATAATGGCCTCCAGGATTTTGTTGTGCTCCAGCCGTTTCACCCCGACTCCCACATTGGGGTACTGACGTTTGAATTCGGCAAACACCTCGGGGAGGATGTGCAGGCAGGTGCCTTCGTTGGCTGCGACCACGATTTCGCCGCGCGGGACGCGGTGCATCTCGGCCAGTGCGATCAGCACGACCCGGCGCTGCTCCAGTGTATCTTCGGCGTATTTCTGGAAAACCTTGCCGGCAGCAGTGATGGCGACCTTGCCGCCGCTGCGGTCCAGGAGCCGGGCGCCAACCTCTTCTTCCAGCGCGCGGATTTGCGCCGAGATCGCCGGCTGGGTTCGGAAACGCCGCTCGGCTGCGCGTGAGAAGCTGCTCAGCCGTGCCACCTCCAGAAACGTTTCCAGTTGATCGAAGTCCATAAGGCAGCAATTAGCAATCAACAACCAGTGACTAGCCCATAGCTTTAACTATCGCCCTTACTAGAGCATGTTTCCAACCGATTGTCATCCCGCGGGGCTAGAATTCAATACAGGAGTGCGACCTTGGCCACCGTTCTTCTAGCCCGGCAACTGCTGACTCCATTGCAGCGGATCGACGACGCTGCCCTGGTTCTGGAAGATGGGGCCCTCACCGCCATTGGTGGACGTGAGGCGGTTTCGATACCTGCAGGCGCGCGCGTCGTAGATCTCGGCGACTCGATTCTGGCGCCCGGACTGATCGACATCCACATTCACGGCGCCGCCGGACACGATGTGATGGAAGGCTCTGAGGAGGCACTGTGCGCTATCGAATGCCTGCTGGCGCGCCACGGTGTCACCAGCTATTGTCCGACCACCGTGACCGCGTCCCTGGACCACACACTGCGAGCGCTGGAAAAACTGGCCAAAGCTGTGGATCGCCGGAGCCGGTCCTGTCCTGGTCCGGCGCGCGCCCGGCCTGTGGGAATTCACCTGGAGGGTCCGTTTCTGAGCCACGCCCGCCCTGGCGTGCACTTGCCACTTCATCTGCAATCAGCTTCAACAAAGGTCTTCAACCAGATGTGGGAGGCCGCTGCCGGACAAATCCGCATGATGACCATCGCGCCTGAACTGGACGGCGCGCTGGAGCTGATTTCGGAGGCGACGCGCCGCGGCATCTGCGTCAGCATGGGCCACTCCAACGCCGACCTTGCGCAAGCCAGGGCCGGCATCCGCGCGGGCGCGCGGCACGCGACTCATACCTTTAACGCCATGCGCCGCCTCGACCACCGCGATCCCGGATTGCTGGCCGCGGCACTGACCGACAACACACTGACCGCCGACATCATCGCCGATGGCCTGCACGTACACCCGGAGGTGGTCGATCTGTTTCTTCGGGCAAAAGGGGTTGACCGCGCCGTGCTCATTACCGATGGCATCAGCGCGACCGGCATGCCCGACGGGACTTACCGGCTGGGCGCCTATAAGGTGCAAGTGCGCGGCGGCCGTTGCGAATCGCACGGCAAGCTGGCCGGCAGCGTATTGACCCTGGATCGCGCGCTTCGCAACATGATGAGCTTTGCCCGAATCAGTTTCCAGGACAGCCTTCGCCTGGCGTCGCTGAATCCCGCCCGCGTGCTAGCCATGGAACAGCGCAGAGGCTTGCTGCAAACGGGCGCCGACGCCGACTTCGTGGTTTTCTCTCCCACGGGCGAAGTGCGACAAACTATCGCCGGCGGCATTGTTGCATAGGTGAGGATCAATTAACTACACAGGCACAGAAACGATCGAGGCCCTCAGCTGCTAAGGCATGACTCACCCATCACGCCTGCACGTGACCGTCATCACTGCCCCTTTGTGCATACTGCGCGAAGGTCATAAGGGAGAGGTAAATGTTCCTCTCAACTTTCCTGAAAATCCGCGGCGGGACGCCGCGCCGCCACGCGCCACGCGCGCTGCCTCTGCGCGTCCTGCTCTTCCTCGGCATTGCCGTATTCTTTCTGTGCGCTGACTGCAGCGCAGCCGGCTCCGCGCCTCGTTCCAACAACGAAGGATTTTGGGGCGGTTGCGCCATGGGACTGGTGCTGGCGATCGTAATCGCTGTGTTTTCGAGGACGCGGATCAAGTCGGCGGAGAGCGAATTGATCCGGCTCAAAGAGCTGGCCGATCATCGCGAATACGAGCGCAATGTGGCGCAGCAGGAGCTGCTGCGGCGGCTGGAAGAAGAGCGCGAACTGGCCAAAGAGAAGATGCAGTTCGAATCGCAACTGTCGGACTACGAAAAGTACGCTTCGCTGGCGCAGCTCGCCTTGGGTGCGGCGCACGAAATCAACAATCCGTTGCTCGGGATTCTGTCGCACCTGGAGCTGGAGTGGCGCGATGCCAACAACGAGCACCGCGAAGAGATTGAGCAGTGCATCGAGGGCGCCAAGCGCATCTCCTCGGCGGTTCGCGGTTTGCTGGACTACGCCCGTCCCGGGCCGCTCACCCTCAGCAAGGTGCACCTGTGGCGGCTGGCCAACGAAGCTATGAACTTCGTCGGCCACCAGCCCATGTTCCGGCAAATCGAGCTGCAGAACTGCATTCCGGCCGATCTGCCCAGCATCACTGCCGATGCCAACCAGTTGTCGCAAATTCTGATGAACCTGCTGCTGAACGCTGCACAGGCTACGGCCGCGGGCGGCACCATCACGATTCTGGCCGACAAAGTGAAATTCGCTGACGTGATCGAGCTGCGCGTGCGCGACACCGGCAGCGGCATTCCCGCCGATATTTTGCCGCACGTCTTCGAACCGTTCTTCACCACCAAGCGCGGCCGGGGCACGGGATTGGGATTGAGCATCACACAAAGTTACGTGCGCAGCCACGGCGGCGACATCCAGGTGGAAAGTATTCCCGGCTACGGCACCACGGTGCGGGTCACGCTGCCCATCCGTCAGGCGGGCAAGACGGTGCAGCACAGCGAGGAGGTCATCGTTTAGGCCATGCCGCATTCCATCCTGATTGTCGATGACGAGGCGCTGACGCTGCGCACCATCGGGCGCGCGCTCACCACCGAGGGTTACGAGGTGCTGTCCGCCACCAGCGGGGAAGATGCGCTCAAGATCGTGGCCGAAGAGAAGCCCGACCTCGCCTTGCTGGACGTGGTTTTGCCGGGAATCAACGGAATCGAAGTTCTGCGGCAGGCGAAGAAACTGTCGCCCGCGATGATTGTGGTGATGATGAGCGCCTATCACATGGTGGACCGGGCGGTGGAAGCCATGAAACTGGGCGCCTACGATTACCTGATCAAGCCCTTCCACATCGCCGACATGGTCAACACCATTCAGCGCGCGGAAGAAATGCTGGCGCTGCGGGTGCGGGTACACGACACGGTGGAAACGGCCAAGGGGCGTTACGATTTCGGACGCCTGGTGACCCAGAGTCCGGCGATGCGCGAGGTGCTGGAGATGGCCCGCCGCGCGGCCGAGAGCGAGCACACTACCATCCTGATCCAGGGCGAGAGCGGCACTGGCAAGGAAGTCCTGGCCAAGGCGATCCACTACAACAGCCCGCGCGCGCAGGCGCCTATGATCGGCCTGAACTGCGCGGCGCTGCCCGATACCCTGCTGGAGAGTGAGCTGTTTGGCTTCGAGCCGGGCGCCTTCACCGACGCGCGCCGCCGCAAAGAAGGGCTGATCGAGAAAGCTTCCACCGGCACGCTCTTCCTCGACGAGATCGGCAATACCTCGGCCAGCCTGCAAGCCAAACTGCTGCGCGTGCTGGAGGAGCGCAACTTCCTTCGCCTGGGCGGCACCAAGCCGATTCAGGTTGACGTGCGGATTATTGTTGCGACTAACAAAGTCCTGAAGGAAGCGGTCGCGCAGGGCGAGTTTCGCGAGGATTTGTATTACCGCTTGAATGTTCTGCCGCTGTTTATCCCGCCGCTGCGCGAACGCTGCGAGGACATTCTGCCGCTGGCGCTCGACATCGTGCAGTTCTTCAACAAGGAGCTGAAGAAAAGCTTCGTCGGCTTCACGCCGGCCGCCGCCGAGTTGCTGCAAAAATATCCCTGGCCGGGAAACATTCGCGAGCTGCGCAACGTCATCGAGCGCGCCATGATTCTGTCGAAGGAAGATGAGATCGACGAAGAGGGCCTGCCTGAGGAAGTTCGCGACTACCACGAAGAGCCCGAACGCGAGGAGATGTCGAATTCGTTCGACCTCTCGCCGACGGGCGATCAATTCGTCAGCCTGCGAGAGCTCGAAGACCGCTACATTCGAGACGTGTTGAACGCCACCGGGCAGAACAAGACGCACGCCGCCAGAATTCTCGGCATCCATCCCACCTCACTGCTGCGGCGGCTGAAGAAGACGCAGGAATTAGTGTGAATCGGATTGTCGGCGTTACAACATCAAATCGTGTAAAGAATAACCGCGTGGATCAGGGCGAATTAAATCAACTGTTGAAGGAATTGCTCAGAAATGATGCCAGCCAGCGTGGATGGGTTCCTTACTCCGGGCTCGATACGCTGAAGCAGGGTGCCTATTATTTTATGGGATATAACCCCCGCACAGACCCAGCCAACAGGCCTTTGCTTGAAACAACGAACAATGCCCACGACTGGAGCGCTTACACGCGGCAGTGCTGGCGGTGTCGCCAAGAACCATGTGAGCACATGGATGCGGCGGGGCGGCTCAATCAGCGAGAGCCCCACCAGAACAGGGTAATTGAACTTGCGGGCTTGCTCGGCAGGAGACCGGAATGCATCTTCTCCGCTAACGCAATCTTCATCGAGAGTCCAACAGCTCGGGACTTGCAAAACGCGGAGGGGCTTTGGGATAAATGTTGGCAAGGGCATCAGAAGTTTTTGGCCCTCGTGCGGCCGAAATGGATCATCTGCCTCGGCAATGGCGAGGAACACGGCTCATTTCAGCTTATGAGACAGCAGGCGGAAGAGCCTGAACCGACGGTCAGTAATCCCTGTCATGCTGATCGCCCCCTCACTACCGCACGGGCAAACTGTTTCGTGCACACTTCAATATTGGCGAAACGTCCTTGTCGGAAAATGTGAACGTGTTGGGAGTGCCACATCCAAGCCGATTTCCCATCCCACTCTGCCTGAGACCTTTCATTGAGAAAAACGTTAGGCAAGCAGCTACACCGAGCGGATGACGAAGCTGCACCGCTGAAGCGATGCTCCACCCGCGTTCCGCACTACTGCAAAGTGCGACGGTAGCCCTGCAAAACGCAGTGGTTAGGCCATCCCCTATTGGCACCACTTCTCTATCTCCTTTAGAAGCACAGCCCTTTCCGGGAAGACGATTGCCCTCCACATGCACATGTAAAGGCGGAGCGCGATGCCATGGCGATGTACTCAGCAACACCGTTCGAACCACGCGATCGTCGCCAGCTCGCGCTCCACTCCGCGCCACGATCTTTCTTTCAGACGTCGAGCGGAGCAGGTAAGGAGGCCTTATGTCGATCCTATTTGTCCTGCTGACGTTCTTACTGATTCTTACCGTAATGTACTTCCGCCGTCCGGAAAGTGCGGCGAACGGACTGCAAGTCGCGCCCGCCAAGCAAGTCGCCCCGCCGTTGATGTTGAAGCAAGGCGGATTCGAAGTTCCACAGGAATATTGCTTCCATCCCGGCCACACCTGGGTGGTCGACGAAGGGCGGCAGAACGCTCGCGTCGGCATCGACGCCTTTGCCGGCAACCTGCTCGGCAAGATCGATTCCATCGAAATCGCCGACCTGAATCGCTGGGTGCGCCAGGGACAGCCGCTGTGCACCATCACGCGCGAGGGACGCAGCATCGATATGTTGTGCCCTGTTGAAGGCGTGCTGGTTTCGGTGAACCACGAAGTTCTGAAGAACCCGAACCTCGCCATCGATGACCCGTACCGGAACGGCTGGCTGGGCGTGATCAAAGCTCCGGAGATCGCGACCAACGTTAAGAACCTTCTGCAAGGTCAGATTGTGGTGCCGTGGATGCAAAACAGCCTGGCGCGGGTGGCTGCGATGGTGCAACAGCTCACGCCCGCCCTGGCGCAGGACGGTGGTCTGCCGGTCAAGGGCCTGCTCTTCCAGGTTGACGCCGGTGTGCAGCAAAAACTGGTGACTGAATTCTTCCTGACCTAGAGCAGCCCGGCAAAGGAGACCGGAGGACGTTATGGCACAAGAAAAAGCATTGCTTATCGACATCAAGCGCTGCATCGGCTGCCTGAGCTGCGAGACTGCCTGCAAGCAGCTCCACGGATTCGGCACTGACCCCGAACCAACGCTTTCCGACACCGCTTTCACGGTAGTGGAGGCGCGCGGCGACAAGTTCGTTCGCAAGCTTTGTATGCATTGCGAAGATCCCGCCTGCGCCTCGGCGTGTCCGGTGGAAGCCATCAGCAAGACCCGGCTCGGCCCCGTGGTCTACAACGCCGACAAGTGCATCGGCTGCCGCTATTGCATGTTGGCTTGCCCGTATCAGGTGCCGCGCTATCAGTGGACCAAGCTGGCGCCGTTTGTAAAGAAGTGCGACCTGTGCGTCGACCGCATCAAAGCCGGCAAATCGACCGCGTGCGCCGAAGCCTGCCCGGTGCAGGCCACCATCTTCGGCAATCGCGACGCGCTGATCAACGAAGCCTGGAGCCGCATCCGCAGCGATGCGTCGTACGTCCCGCACATCTACGGAGTGGAGGAGCTGGGCGGCGGCAGCGTGCTGTTCGTCTCCGACGTGCCCTTCGAGAAGCTGGGATTCAAGCCCGCACCCACGGGCAACCAGCCCATGCCAACCCTTACCAGCAGCGCGTTGGGCGATTCGCCCAAAGTCGTCATCATGGGCGGCACCATTCTTTCCGCGCTCTACTGGGTCACGCAACGGCGGCGCGAAGTTGCCCTCGCCGAAGCCGAAGAGAAAGCGACCATCAACAAGATCAAAGGAGAAAGGAGCTAACCATGTTCGCGCGAATCAAGTCAGAAATCACGTTGTGGCGCGTCATCGTAGCCATCATTTTTGTTACCGGTCTTTATGCGACTTATATCCGGTTCTTCCAGGGATTCCGCGCCAGCACCAACCTCAGCGATCAGATGCCGTGGGGCCTGTGGGTCGGGCTGGGCACGCTTTGTGGTATTGGATTATCGGCCGCCGGCTTCGGCATCAGTGCCGCGGTTTACTTGCTGGGTATGGAGCGCTACCGGCCCATCCTGCGCTCGGCGATCCTGATCTCGTTTCTCGGATACATGACGGTCTGCGTCGGATATCTCTACGAGATCGGTTTGCCGTGGCGCTTCTGGCATCCCATCGTGATGTGGAACCACCGCTCGGTGCTGTTCGATGTGTGCGTCTGCATCATGACCTATACCACCGTGCTGACGTTTGAGTTCGCCCCGGCGGTCATCGAGAAGCTGCCGTGGCAGCGCTTCCGCGAGACCGTGCTGCACTATCACCACAAGATCCTCGTTGCCGTGGTGCTGGCCGGAGTGTTGTTGTCCTCGATGCATCAATCGTTTCTCGGCGGACTGTACCTGATCGCCCGCGGCAAGTTGCATCCGCTGTGGTATTCACCCTACATGCACGCTATGTTCTACCTGTCGGCAATTCCTGCCGGACTGGCACTGACGGTGATGGCCATCTATCTCTGCATGCGCTCGCTGAACGTGCGCGTCGACTTCAGCATCCTCAACGACTGCGGCCGCATGATCCAGTTGCTGCTGATTGTCTACGCCTTCTTCAAGGTGCTCGATCTGATTGCCAATCAGGCGTTCGGCTATGCCTTCCAGTTCACCCATGAGGCGGGATACTTCTGGCTGGAGGTGCTGTTGTTCCTGGCGATACCGATTATCATGCTTAGCTTCGAAAGCGTGCGCGGAAACCCGGAGCGGCTGTATTGGGCGTGCGCGTTCGTGGTGGCGGGCTTCATGGTCGACCGGCTGAATGTGTCGATCAACGCACTGCAAACCGCGATGGGCACGCACTATGTGCCCAAGTGGAGCGAGCTGGCGTCGAGTGTGCTGGTGATCGCGGCGGGAGTGATCGCGTTCCGCTACGCGGTCATCTATCTCGACATACTGCCGAAAGCCTCATCCAAACCGCCGCAGCGCTGGATCGGGAATGCCGGGCTGGCGGCGCAAGCCTGAAGCAGAAGAATGGGCAAGGCCAAAGTTGTACGATGCTGGCCTTGCCCATCCGCAGTTGTCGGCTACGGCGTGATCTCCCAGACAGTGCCATAGCCATACGCTCCGCCCCCGCCCGCGGTGCCGTAAATGTTCCCCGCCGCATCAAGAATCACACCGTTCGGGCCGATACCGTCATTGCCGCCCGTAAAGGAATACAGAGTCGAGGCTGTCCAACGACCCCCCGAATTTGTCAATTTGAAAATGTAACCGCAGCCCGCGCTGCCGCATCCTGAGCCGCCGTCAGCTAACGCTCCGTAGAGATTGCCTGCTCTATCCATAACCACCCCGGCGTAAGGCCCACCTAGCCAATCGCCAAATGACATGAGCACTGTATCGCTTCCGCCTGACAGCATGAAAACGGTGCCATCGGCATAGGGGTACATGCCACGGGTGGTGCCATAGAGAGCGCCCGAAAGTATGAGAGTAGCGCGAGGGTTCGCTCCATCGCTGCCGCCTTGGAAGGCGTGGAGGACAGATTCTGCCCCTGAAGGGGTGACCTCGAAAACTGTGCCGCAGCTCCCGCCATAATCACACTCCAGGTCTCCGCCGTCCTCAGTGGTGCCGTAAAGATTGCCTGCGCTGTCGAGAACGAGACCGCTGCCAGGTCTGTCGCCGTCCGTCCCCCCAGTGAAGCTGTAAAGAATTTGTTTTGTCCATTCAGGAGAAGATGGCGTCAGCTGGAAAACGGTGCCGCAACCCGTGCCGAGCCAGCCGTAGCAGGCGCTGACGGTTCCACCGTCCTGGGTCGTGCCGTAGAGGTTGCGGGCGTTATCGAATGCGAGATCACCATTTAGCAAACACCCGTCTGTGTCTCCGGTGAACTGATAAAGCAGGGTCTTCGTCCAACGGCATGACGTGGTGAGGCAGGCGCTGGGCGAAGGGGCCAGCTTGAAGACCACCCCGCAGTTTGGTCCTAACCCGCCCTTCTCGGTAGCGCTGTAGACGCTACCGTTGGCGTCGATGAGTACTTTGGACTGGGGCCCAAACCCTCCGCCATCGTCAGCAAAGTCGCTGAGCGTGGTAAGCGCCCACCCTGTTTCCGAGTGGGTCAGCCTAAACACTGTGCCGAGATCATATTGGCCTCCTGCGGAAGTGGTTCCATACAAATTTCCAGCACGATCCAAAGTCAGAGGGGCGTAAGGAATTCCTCCATCCGGTCCGTTTGTGAAGCTGTAGAGCACTTGGAAAGTTTGCCCCTGCGCGGGCTGTGCGGTGAGAGTTAGGAACAAGATTAGGAAGATGAGAAACAGAAGCGTGAACATGATTGCGAGCGTTGCACTAGCTGGATTCCAGCTCATGCCGAAGCGTGAATTTCTGGGATGCCCTGTGGGGTGCATTGGCTTTCCTCCTTGCCATACAGATCAACGGAAATGTGGGGCCATGTGAGAGAACCGGGCGCGCGTGGGCATTTCGGAGAAGGAGAGTCGGGGGCCTTGTTCCTCGCGTGCGGGCGCGATCGGAACTGCGTGGGAAAAAGACCGTGGAGTCTTCTCCCGATACACCCAACAGAATTTCACACTTTCAAAGCTGAATTGTCAGTGATGGGTGACGCTTTGCGAAGTGATATCAGCGGAAAGCTCAGATTTCGTGGTCGAAAACAAATGACGATCACGCCACGCAGTTTTTCGGACTTGTCGCATCTTGCTAAAGCTGGGCAATATGCCCATCCGGCTCGCCGGAAGCTGATGGCTTCGCCGCGCCGACGGCGCCGCCATACTCGCGGCCCTTCCATCGCACCGAGCCACGCTTATGCGAGGTATCGGAGTTCAGCAAAAGTATGGCAAATAACGGCAGGCCAAAAATCGCGAGACTGTTGGAGAGCCAATCAAAATGCGCTCGCCGAATCCGGTTCTCAAAGGGGACGAGAAACGCTATCAGCGGCACGGTCGCTATGGTTGCCGAGACCAACTTCTTACTCTCCCAATTCGCAACAGCGAACGTGACACAAACCAAGAAGATGGCAAATTCCAGCAAGCGAATAACTGCAAGCCGCCGAGGATGCGGAAACAGTAACGCCAGGTTTTTTCTCCAGCCCTCCCAGAGGTCGGCAAAGCTGCGATACATTCGCGTGCTAACGACATCCGCCATGCGAAAACGCAGCTTGTGGCCGGCTTGTTTCACCCGCCTGGCCAGCTCGACATCTTCAAGGATGGCCCCTGCGACTGCGGCATGTCCGCCGACGGCGTCATAGACTTCACGCCGGATGAGCAAGTACTGGCCATTGGCCGCAGCCACCGGCGAATTCGGATTGCATACGTCCTGGGGGCGATAGGTTGCCGCCAGTTCGGCAAAGATCACCGGCATCAGCGCGCGCTGGACAAAGCCGTAGACCTCCTGCTTGGGCGAGTACGACAGCAGTCCGGCATCGAACTCGCGCGCCTCCTGCAATCCCCGCGCGACCGAGTCTGGCGCATGTTTGGTGTCGGCGTCGGTAAACAGCAGCCACTTCCCTTTCGCGATTCGCACGCCGCTCCACGCAGCATTGCACTTGCCGCTCCAGCCGGCCGGCAATGGCTCGGCCGTGATCACTCGCAGCGGAAATCTCTCAGCGACGGCGCGAGTGCCATCGGTCGAGTGGTCATCCACCAAGATGATCTCGTAGCTCACATCATGCTGCTCAACCAGTGTCCGCAGGCTGCCGGCAAGGCAGTCTTCCTCGTTCCGCGCGGGGACGATCACGGAAACCTCGGGAATTGTGGCCGGGTTAGTCGTCAGAGACATAGCGGTGTTTCTACCCGGAAAGGGTGACTCGGACCCGCACCCATCAAGTATTCTGTGCATTATTATAAGAGGGTGAAGTATTTCATCGTATTCGTTGCCGTGGTTGGTTTGTTTCTGCTGATGGGCTGCAATAGCGCGCATCCGCCGCGCATCGGCAATGCCGCTCCCGATTTCACCCTCACCGACTCGCAGCACACGGTCGCACTCAGTCAGTTGCGGGGCAAGCCCGTGGTGCTCAACTTCTGGGCGACATATTGTGCCCCTTGCATAGAGGAGATGCCGTCGTTGATAGAGCTGCAAAAAGAGCTGGGGAACAAGGTGACAATCCTCGCCGTCAGCGAAGACCCGGATGACAATGCCTATAAGCAGTTCGTTCGCGACCACAACGTCGACCTGCTCACGGTCCGCGACGTCCACATGAACACCAACGAAGTTTATGGCACCTTCAAGTTTCCCGAGACCTATGTGATCGACCGCGATGGCAAGATCGTGCGCAAGTTTATCGGCCCCACCAACTGGACTTCGCCCGACATCGTCGATTACCTCAACAAGCTGTAAGTTCCTTCGTTTGTGGCAGGTTGGGATTGCTCATCGGCTTCTACTGCATCCCAACAACGCGAACCAAAGTTTGATGAAATGGCATCTCATCTACCAACTGTGCTCACCGTTAGACGAGAGTGCGACAAGATGTCTTGGCGCCAAAATGTCCGGGCACTGGTCTTCGGGGTTGGAGTTTTAATCTCCCTGGCGGCATACGTGCTGCCCTGTGCAGTTCCCGTAGCGGCAGCGGCTCAGTCTCCGCAGACTTCGAGCGTCCAGGGAACAGGCGCTGCCAAGCCCGCCCAGCCAATCGCCGGGGTATCCGCCGGCGCACGGCCGCAAAGTTCGCAAGCGACAGGGAGCATCGTCGGAACCATAATTGATCAATCTGGCGCCGTTGCTGTCGGCGCTCAGGTACAGCTCACCCCTGCCGGGCAAGCTCAGACACGACAGGTGTTATCGGGCAACAATGGAGAATTCTCCTTTGCCGATCTTCCTCCGGGACCCTTTCATCTCAGAATCACGGCGTCCGGTTTCCAGACCAAAGTGTTCTCCGGATCTTTGCACCCGGGCGAGGCGTACATTGTGCCGGAGATCGTGCTGAGCATTGCATCCTCCACGACCAACGTGCGGGTCGGAGTCACGCCGGAGGAAGCGGCGCAGGTAGAGATTAAGGAAGAGGAGCAGCAGCGTGTACTCGGCTTCATTCCTAATTTCTACGTCAGCTATGTCCCCAATGCAGCTCCCCTCTCGGCGAAGCAAAAATTCCAGCTTGCCTGGAAGTCTAGTGTGGACCCCATCACCTTTCTGGGAGTGGGCGCCCTTGCCGGGGTGGAGCAGGCGACCGATGACTTCAAGGGATATGGGCAAGGCGCTCAAGGTTATGCGAAGCGCTTCGGCGCAGGCTACGGTGACGTTTTCATAGGCACGTTCCTCGATAGCGCTATCCTGCCGTCTCTCTTCAGGCAGGATCCGCGCTATTTCTACCAAGGCACAGGAACTACTCGATCGCGCCTTCTGCACGCGCTCAGCAATGCGGTGATTCGCAAAGGCGACAAAGGGCGCTGGCAGCCAAATTACTCTGCCATTATCGGGAGCTTCGCCACCAGCGCTATCTCTTATACCTACTATCCGGCGGCGGACCGCGGTGGAGGGTTGCTGGTGCAGAACGCGCTGATCAGCATTGCCGGCGGCGCGGTTGCCGGAGTCTTCCAGGAATTCGTACTGCGAAAATTTACGTCACGCGCAAAGAAGCAACCTGCGGCTCAGCCGTAGACGCGAACACCGGCGTGTGACGGAGATCGAGTCGAGGTTCTAGTCGTGTCCTCAAGGTGCATCAGCCATATTTTGCCCCAAAAAGCCAGAGGAGAAGCGCATCCGCCTCTCCTCTAAGTCTAACTGTGTCAGATCAGTATAGCCGGAAGTTCACCTCAACGTTGATCTGCACGGCGACCGGTTTGCCGTCCTTCATGGCGGGCTCGAACTTCCAGAGTCGAACCGCTTCGATGGCTTTCTCGTCCAGGCCCATACCCAGTGCACGAGAGACCTTAACGTCGCGCGGCTTGCCATCCGGGCCGACGATCAGCCACAGCACGCAAGTTCCTTGAAACTTGGCCTTGCGCGCCTCTTCGGAATATTCCGGATCGGGGGTGTCCAGGGCCCGCGGCGCCGAAACGCCACCGCCGACGCGGAAGATGCCGCCACCAATGCCACCGCCGTGGCCAGGACCGACTCCGGGGCCGCTCCCGGAGCCTACGCCGCCACCTGAACCCGAACCGATACCACCGCCGCTACCGGTTCCATTTGAAGGAGGTCCGGATAGGACCGCCGACATCGGGTTGCCAAGGTTTGGCATATTCGATGCCAGCTTGAGCTCGGGCGGCACCACCACCGTCGGCTCCACTGGCAGCTTGGGATGGTCGTTGCGGATGACAATCGCGGGCGGAGTGATCTGCTCCATCGCCAGCTTGGGCAGCTTGCCCTTGGGAGCTTGCAGCTTGTCGCGGTCGCCCCCGCCACCACCGCCGCCACTCGGCTCCTTCTTCTGGGTTATTGGCAATTGCGTCGGATCGGGCGCTATCAGTTCCACCATTTCCTGCGGCTTCTCGGCGTTCTTGACCGCGCTTGCACCCATGATCGAGATGCCGATCAGTCCCGCTGCCATGGCAACGTGAATCACCAGGGAAACACCCGCGCTCTGCTTCTTATAGTTGTACGCGCCCCAGATATCGCGGACCTTTATCGGCCGGGAGGTCAATTCCAGGGGTGGTAATTTCTCTGGGAACAGGGCAGCACGGACGTTGCTGCGCAACGAACTCCACAAGGATTCTTCCATGCTGGTCCGCGGCAGAAGATGCAATTCATCCTGCTCCGATGGGGCAACCACGGTCTGATCAGCCATACTCCTTTTGTCCTTTGTTCTGCGCGGCGATTGAGCTTGCCGACTCCTCAGTCAAACAACAGAGCACCCTGCGGGCAAAACTACTCATCTTTGAAAGCCATGGTTTCGGATGAGGTTTCGCTCCGCATCGCGGGTTGCGGCTGGGTGTGACCCAGCCTTCTCAAATCTCTTAGATGCGAAGCTCCCCACTCCGGTGTTGTATCCCACAATACCTGAGACGCACTTGGGCAGTAAAGGCGAGCCGTGGAGTCGGGATCTCCGGCTGGTGCCCTTTTGCCTGGGCTGGGGGCGGGGTGTCAATAGACTCTGCTTTTGCACGCCCCTATAATGAAGAGATAGCTTGACCAGCTTCACGGCGTAGTAATGAAAGGCGGGAAATCCGGGAGTGCCGCTCGATCTTAAATCGACGCTGAACCTGCCCAGGACCGACTTCTCCATGAAGGCGAACCTGCCGAAGAACGAGCCCAAAATGCTCGAGCGGTGGGACAAAATGCGGATTTACGACCGCATCCGCGAGACCCATCAGGGGCAGCCGATTTACGTTTTGCACGATGGACCGCCTTATGCCAACGGGCCGATTCATCTGGGCACGGCGATGAACAAAACGTTGAAGGATTTCGTGGTGAAGTCGCGCAGCATGAGCGGCTTCGACGCTCCCTATGTGCCCGGCTGGGACTGCCACGGCCTGCCCATTGAGATCAAGGTCGACGACCAGTTAGGCCGCAAGAAGCTCGACATGGATCCGCTAGAAGTGCGCGAGGAATGCCGCAAGTATGCGACGAAGTACCTCGATCTCCAACGGGAACAGTTCAAGCGCCTGGGCGTGCTGGGCCGCTGGGACCGGCCTTACTCCACCATGAATCCGCAGTACGAAAGCGTGGTCCTCGAGACGTTTTATAAGTGCTATGAGCAGGGATTGGTTTACAAAGGGTTAAAGTCGGTCTACTGGTGCATTCACGACAAGACCGCGCTGGCCGAGGCCGAGGTGGAATATGAGATGCACACCAGTCCCAGCATCTGGGTGCAGTATGCGCTGACCAGCGATCCGGCGAAGGTCGCAGAAAATCTTACTAGTAAGAAAAAGTTTGCCACCATCATCTGGACGACAACCCCCTGGACGCTCCCCGCCTCCATGGCAGTGACTTTCGCTCCCGATGCGGAATATGTCGCGCTCGACACCGGCGACTGGATCTACATTGTCGCCAAAGCTCTGGCGCAGCAGACGATCGAGAAGTGCAATCTGGGCGAGGCAACTGAGATTGCGTCGTTTCCCGGCTCCAAGCTGGAATACGCGACCTTCGCCCATCCGTTTCTGGATCGCAGCGTCCTCGGCGTGCTCGGCGACTACGTGACCATGGACACTGGCACGGGCGCAGTGCACACTGCCCCTGCACACGGCGTTGACGACTTCAACACCGGAGTGAGATACGGCATCCTCATCCACAGCGATGTGGACGATGCGGGTATTCTGCGCAATGGCCTGCCCGAATACGAAGGCCAGCAGGTCTTCAAGGCGAACGCCGCGATTGTCGAGCTGCTGAAAGCTCGCGGCGTGTTGCTCGGCTTTGAGAAGATCGAGCACTCCTATCCGCATTGCTGGCGCTGCCATAATCCCATCATCTTCCGCGCCACCGAGCAGTGGTTCATCTCGATGGAGGGAAAGTTGCCGCCATCGCCTGACGAACACGGCCAGGATTCCGGCGGCCATACGCTGCGAACCCGCGCGCTGGAAGAGATCAAGAAGGTGAAGTGGGACCCGGGATGGGGTGAAGAACGCATCTCGAACATGGTGGCCAGCCGTCCTGACTGGTGCATCTCGCGCCAGCGAATCTGGGGCGTGCCTATCGCCGTGTTCCAGTGCGAGAAGTGCAACGAATTCTTGAAGGATCAGGCTGTAAATCGTTCAGTCGTTGAGGCTTTTGCGCGCGAAGGCGCCGACGCCTGGTATCGCTGTTCGGCTGAGCAAATCCTTCCTGCGGGGGTTAAATGCTCCAAGTGCGGCGGCACGAAGTTCCGCAAGGAAATGGACATCGTCGATGTGTGGTTTGAGTCGGGTTCCAGCCACGCGGCGGTACTGGGGCGTGAGCCGGGACTACCTTGGCCCGCCGATCTTTATCTTGAGGGCGGCGACCAGCATCGCGGCTGGTTTCAGTCTTCCCTGCTCTGTGGCGTCGCCACCAAGGGCGGCGCGCCTTATCGCAGCGCGGTCACTGCGGGCTGGACGCTCGATCCGCAGGGGCGTGCGATGTCGAAGTCACTGGGCAACACGGTTGACCCGGTCGAGATCGCCGACAAACTGGGCGCGGAGATCGTTCGCCTGTGGGTCGCTTCCGTCGACTTCCGCGAGGACGTGATCGGCTCCGACGAACTGATGCAGCGCATCGCCGAGAGCTATCGCAAGATCCGCAATACCTTTCGCTACATACTCGGGAACCTTGACGGCTTCGACCCCGAGCGCGACGCTGTGCCGTTCGCCGAAATGCATCCACTGGACCAATACATCCTGCTGCGCGCCGCGGACGTCACCAAGGATGTGCGCGAGCACTATGACAGCTTCGCGTTTCATCGGCTCTATCAGCGGCTGAAGGACTTCTGCATTATCGATCTGAGCGCGATCTATTTCGATGTGCTGAAAGACAGGCTGTACACCTCGGCACCGAGATCGCTGGCGCGGCGCTCGGCGCAAACTGCACTGTGGCTGCTGGGCGAGGCGCTGGTTCGCCTGCTCGCTCCGGTGATGAGTTTCACCGCTGAGGAAATTTGGAGCTTCCTGCCAGCGATATCGTCACGCGCAGAGAGCGTTCACCTCGATCTCTTCCCTGCCCCGCAGGATCTTATTGGCGAACTGCCCGCGAACTTCGATGTCGTAGCGATGGAAAGCGACTGGCAGACTTTGCTCTCGGTCCGCGATGAGACGCTGAAGGCGTTAGAGGCCGCGCGAGCGGAAAAGCGCATCGGCAGCAGCCTGGAAGCGCAGGTCCATCTGGCCGCGCCGGAGAGCATTTATCCCTTGCTGGAACGCTATCGCGATCAGTTGCGGTACTTGTTTATCGTTTCGGATGTCATGCTGGAGAAGGCGCCGGCCAGCAATGGGGACGCTGGACTGACGATCGCGGTCAGCAAAGCGCCGGGACAGAAGTGCGAGCGCTGCTGGAATTACTCAACCCACGTGGGTGAGGACGCGGCATATCCCACTGTGTGCGAGCGTTGCAGCGCGGTATTGTCCGAAATCGAAGCTACGGCGGAAGCGCGGTGACTTGCGCAAGGCCATAGTTTCTGGAGCTTCCTTGGGCGCCTGACCGCGTCTAACATAAGAGGTAATTCGACTTCCGGACATGACAGCGGGCACACAGCAAAAGCGAGCCATGCGGAAATATTACTTCTTGATCGCGGTCATCGTATTGGTGCTGGACCGCATTGCCAAGTGGGCAATCGCCAGCAACATCGCCCTGCACGACAGCATTGTCGTGATCCCCGGCTTCCTGCGCCTGACGCACGTGCAGAACACCGGCGCCGCTTTTGGACTGTTTGCCGAGTCCTCCGCCCAGTGGAAAGCCGGGGCGTTGGTGAGCTTCTCGGTGCTGGCGCTGGTCGTTGTCTCCGCTTTGCTGTGGAAGAACGGCGACTCGCTCAGCACAACAACCATTGGATTGTCACTGATCCTGGGCGGCGCGATGGGCAACCTGTGGGACCGCATCTTCACCGGCCATGTCGTGGATTTTCTGGACTTCTACGTGGGCAGCTATCACTGGCCCGCCTTCAATGTTGCCGACAGCGCCATCGTGGTGGGCGCAATCCTGCTGGTGTCGGAAATCGTCTTCGCCAAGTCCGCCAGCGAGACAGTGAAGAGCAGCTCGTAATAAGGACACCTTATTCTTTGGGATGTCATTCCGAGCGTAATCGAGGAACCTGCTTTTCCTCAGTCGTGCAACGCTGTAGACGAAAAGCAGGTCCCCCCACTCAGGCTGAAGCCCTCGGTCGGGATGACACTTTGTTGTATTTATCGCCTTACTTCCGGTACGCCACTCCACTCTTCATCACAAAGCTCACATGCTCTAGCACGGTGATGTCTTTTGTGGGATCGCCGGGCACCGCGATCACGTCCGCGTAGTAGCCGGGCTTGAGCGCTCCGATCTGGCCTTCCCATTGAAGCAATTTCGCGCCGTTGATCAGGTCGGCCTGCAAAACCGCAACCGGATCCATGCCGTATTGCACCATCAGTTCGAATTCTCGGGCCTGGGTGCCGTGCGGAAACGGGCCGACATCCGAGCCGACCGTCATCGGCACACCCGCCGCCAGTTGCTTCTTGAACTCCTGCGCATGCAGGTCTTGCAGCTTGCGTTCGCGCTCGGCTGCCGCCGGCGTCGGTGCATGCTCGATGAAGTACTCAGCAATGGCGAAGGTGGGAACCGCCGGGATCCCTTTCTCGCGCATGATGCGCATGGTCTCATAGCTGAGTTGATATGCGTGGTCCACCGATTCCACGCCGGCCTCCGCCGCATAGAGCGCACCAGGATCGCCCGTGGCGTGGACCGCGACGCGTCTTCCAGTACGCGCGGCTTCGGCGACGGCGACGGCGAGTTCCGCCTCGGAGAACTGATATGGGGTAGACAACTTCCCGTTCACCAGCGTATCTCTTCCGGTTTCGTACATCTTGGTGAAGTCCGCGCCTTCTTTATACTGCTCGCGAATGACTTCGACGATTTGCTCGGGGCTGTTGGCATAATCAGCGTTGGAGAGCACGTGCTGCGCGGGATTGAAGTGGTTGGCGTCTTCGTGACCGCCGAGGATGTCGATGGCATTGCCGCTGATGCGCAGTCTGGGGCCGGGAATCAGCCCAGCGTTGATGGCGTTGCGCAGGGCGGTGTCGGCCGATCCCGCGCCCTCCGTTCCCATGTCGCGCTCGGCGGTGAAACCGGCCATAAGGTCAGCTTTCGCCGCCAGTGTCGCCAGGATGGTGCGCTGCGGCACCGACTCTTCCACCGTCTGCAAGTCTTCGGCCCCGGGATGCAGGAACAAGTGAACATGCGCATCAATCAATCCCGGCATCAGGGTCACGTCGCCCAGGTCGATGACCTCCGCCCCGGCGGGATGGCTGACCTTCGATCCGGCATCGGCGATCCGCTCGCCTTGGACCAGCACTTCGCCCGGATCGATGATCTTTCCATTTTCGACGTCGAGCAATCGCGCCGCGTGAAGCACGATGGCTTGCGGTTGGGTTTGTGCGAGGGCGGGGATGGTCAGCAGGAAGCTGAAGAGCAAAGCGGAAGCAATCTTGAGGGTTGCCATAACGCAGGAATGCTAGCAGAAGACGGCTGCGCACGCTGTATTTTCAGGTGTGGCGGAGTGACTCCCTGAGTGAGTGAGCGCAAAACCCCCGAACCAGGCGTGCGAAGCCTGGCTGGGGGGGCCGCAACATTCAACTTTTTCGATCTACCGCTTCCGCCTCCTGAAAAACGCGGTGAGTGAACCCGCCACTCCTAAGAAAGAAAATGCCGGGGAATTCGCTCCCACAGCCATCGCGCCGCCCGTGGCCACCAGGACAATAGTTCCAGGCTCGGGAACACTCGATCCGCTGCCACTAGAACAATTGTTGATAAAGTTGTCATCTAAGGTTACCGCGCCATTGAGCGCTATAATCCTGCCGCAATTGTCGGAAGCACCGGTGTTCAGCGTGTCGCTCGCGAAGGCGATGATGGTTCCCTGAAACGAAGTGGTGGTACCCAGAGTCGCCGAGCTCCCAACGTTCCAGTAAATATTGTCGTTTTGCCCCATGTTGATCGAGACCACCATCGAGGCGCTTGCCGTGGTGAGCGTACTGCCAATCTGGAAGACGACGTTCTGGTTGCTCATGCCCTCCCAATTGATCATGAGCTCCCCCGTCAACTGGGCCGACGAGTTGAAGGCATAAACTCCCGGCGTAAGCTCTAAGCCACCGAGGTTCTGGCCCGTCAAGTTCTGATTGGGCGTCAGACCCGCGAAATAGTTATAGGCAGCCAAGGCATCAGCCTGAGCTTGCATCGCCACGGCATCATCGTCGTATATAGTCCCGTTCACGATGCCCGGCGGAAAACCAGTGATCGAAGTACCGGGGTAAACGCCCAAGTCTCCGTCGATGACCGTATTCCCGGTGTTGGTCACCGCCGAGGCGCCAAGAACCCCGAACATAGCTGAGGATCCGAGCTGGGCCTGGGCGGCAAGGGCGAAAAGCGGGAAAGCGAGTAAACATACTCGTGCCACTTTCATGAATTGCCTCCGCCTCGTTCCAATTGTGGAGGGCCGTGACATCCGCCGCTGGAAGGATCGGCACAAGGGTGGCGGAGTCAAGGCAAGGGAGCGGTTGCCTGTCGGCTATGCTGCAATTGCGCTGCCTCGCTAACCCATTCTAGAAGTAGTCGATCCCGGGATTGCGAGTGCATATTCTTGCACTAAAGTTCCAAACATTCTCCACCTACACCCAGTTTGCGCTCCCCGTCAAGTGCACTCAGTTAAGGAGTGCATAGGTCATAAAAGTTGTAAAAAGTGCTCAATCGGCTACGCTCCCTCGATGGGAGCCTTCAGTGACTTCGACAACGGTTATGGGGTACTGTTTGTCCGTGGATCAGGATGTGTAGCCAGAAGGCGGAAGAGCAAAGCGGAAGCGATCTTGAGGGTTGCCATAACGCAGGAATGCTAACAGAAGACGGCGCGCTGCGGTGGCAGATAATATCTGTGGTCGCGGTGACGGTGCCTGGCGTCGCGTGGAGTCAAGTGGGAACTAGCTTTCCAGTTGCTCCTGACTTCTCCTGAGGCGCTGTTTTTCCACGACCAGTCGCGCCTGGGCCTTCTTCAACTTTTCTTTCAGCTTGTCGCATTCTTCGGTGGCTTTCCGCACTCGTTGTTGAGCAGATTTGATGTCGGACATCGCGCGTTTATGTGTTCTCAACATATGCAGGCCTTAGTGCCGGGCCAGTTCAGCAGGACCATTCTAGACAAGTTTGGCTTTTGCTGTGTCCGGGTAGAGCGGGCCTTCAGGCCCGCGTCTCAAACGCCATTTCTTTGAGGTTCCGGCGCTGAGGTCTTCGACCTCAGCGCCGGAACAGATTTAATTGCCGCCGCTGGACGCAGGCCTAAAGGCCTGCTCTACCCAAATCAAATCGGATACACCAAATCCAAAGCTGCTCTAAAGCTGAACTTCTGCTCTTCTACGCAGTGGCCAGAATTGGCAACGAAACAGTCGCTTTTCGTGGGGACGGGCGCTGGAAGAGCTCGCTAAGCCGCACCGCAGATTGAGTGTCCTCCATTGTGGGAGTTCCAATCTCGAGGGTGCCGTTGGTATTGGAGCCGCAATCATGACAAAACAAACTCTGATTCATCATGATCGACTGCAACAGCCTGCTCAGGCGATGGGAATGATAGCCGTTGGAGAAGCGCGGTCCATCCGACCAGCCCAGTTGGGTGGAGTAGTCGCAGACCAGGCTCCAGTACTCGCGAGCGCTCGCCCACAGTTTCAAGGACTCCACGGAGCCGTCCATTCCAATGTGATATTCAACCTTGACGGTGCCGGAAGCCGACCCGGGTGCAAGAGCATCCCAGTTGAGGACCACAGCGCTGGTCAGGATATTGTCGAGTGGAACCGGATTGCAGACCTTGACTGGTATTTCGGCTTTCATGCTTTCTCCATTCTTCACGGACCGGTTCACGCATGTTCCCGGAGACTTCAACCTGATTCCGCTCACACCGCGAGTAGGGCCAGCGGCACGCGGTCAGCGGAGTCGCTACCAGTGGGCGCAACTTCAACTATGCTCTTCACCGGGGACTGCTGAGCGTCAGTTTTCTCCGGCGCCTGGTTGATCTTCCTTGCGGCAGCGATGCGCCAGCCGGCTTCTACGAAGCCGTTTCGTTGAGGCAGCAGGTTGCAGCTCTCGCGGATTGCGGTGCGCACGGAATCGCCCCATTGCATACCATGTTCTTCGGCGACATAAGAATTCGCCAAAGGTGCGACATCGACATATCTTGGCCGGCCTACAAGGAAGGCGACGATTTGTTCAGGATTTTCTTTCTTGATTTCATTCCGCCAGGACATGCAGCCGTGATGATCCGCGCGAACGTCCATCAGAACCATATCGTAGCGGTCGCGGTGCCAGATGGAACTGGCTTCCAGCAAATCGCATGCGCCGATCGCTTCCACGCCGTGGAGCGCAAATATCTTCCTGCGTAACGCACGCCTTTCGGAGTTGGTGTCCATCAGAAGAATGGTTGTCTTGCTCCAAGGTTTCGTTGCCGGCAGTGGGCCAATGTTCATTCGGATGTCCTCGCGTGAAGAGAAGTAGCTTGCCGAACGGGCTTCCGTTCTCAAAGCTCAAGGAGAGCGCGGGTAAGTAGGGCTGAAGAGTGTTCCTCTTGCGCTTGGCAAGAAGTAAAAGGAGCCGTCTCGGAAATGGCGAGATGGCTCCATTATACGCGTTATCGAACCTGGCAGTTACGAGAACACTTCGCCCGGCAGGCGGGAGAGGGTACGCGTTTGCAGGGTGTTCTGTATTGCAGGAGCCGCAATCCGTCCGCTTAAGTTGAACTGCTTGCGCGCGATCTTCAGCTTGAGAGCCCGTTCGATCGAACGCAATTCACCAATCTCCGCACCTGACACCAGCGTCGACGCGCGTCCGGCTAAGCCCATGCGTCCGGTGCGTCCCACGCGGTGAATGAAGTCCTCGGGGATTTGCGGCAGATCGTAATTAATGACGTGCGCAACATTGTTGACGTGGATCCCGCGGGAGGCCACGTCGGTGGCCACCAGCACCTGGAACTTGCCTTCCTCGAATCCGCTAAGCGCACCGGTCCGCTGTGATTGGCTGCGGTCGCCGTGGATCATTGCCGCAGCGAAACCGTCCCGCACCAGGTTCCTGGCCAGGCGCTCGGTTCCGTGCTTGGTGCGCGCGAAGATCAGCGTTTGTCCCTTCTCGGCATAGAGAAGCTGTCGCAGGGCCTCAGACTTATCTGCCTGCGGCACTTCGAAGGCCTGCAGTTCGACCGTATCAGCCGGCTTGGAGATGGAACCCAGCGCCACACGCAGTGGCTTGTTCATGTAGTCGTTTACCAGGTGGGCCACCGAAGCTTCCAACGTAGCCGAGAAGCACAGGGTCTGGCGCTGGCGCGGCAACGCCGCGGCGATGCGCCGAATGGCCGGCAGAAAGCCCATGTCGAGCATGCGGTCGGATTCATCCAGAACCAGTATCTTTACGTGCCCCAGATTCACCAGCTTGCGGCGAAGATAATCCTCCAGACGTCCCGGTGTGGCTACGACCACGGCGGCGCCCTTGCGGATTGCCTGGATCTGCCGCTGCTCGCTCATGCCGCCAATGACCAGCGCGGCGGGAACGGATTTGCGCTCGCGCAGCTTTTCATACTGTTCATGGACCTGCATTGCCAGCTCACGCGTGGGCACCAGGATCAAAGCCGATACCCGCCGTGCGGCAGGCTGTGCCGCCAGGCGCTCGATGATCGGAATCAGAAAAGCCAGCGTCTTACCGGTGCCGGTTTGCGCCGTGGCGAGTACGTCTTTACCTTCCAGCGCGGGGGGTATAGCGGACGCCTGAACCGGCGTCGGGGTAGTGAAATGCGAATGTGCCAACTTCTGCTGGAGCCCAGCAGACAGGGGCATGTCTTTAAATTGTGTCAAACGATTTTTTCTTTCTTGGAGAGGCGTCTCGCGGGTAAGTCCGCCGTTATCGGGACGCCGGACGGGTGCTTTTATTGCACTCGTCGGAGAAGTCCGTGGCGGGCGAGTCGCGAAGCTACAACTGAAGCCGCTCTAGTTTAATTCGGCGCTGAAACGAAACGGAAGCAGGAAAGGCGGGAAATCGGATCGCAGTGCGGATCGGATGTCGCTTGCAAGCGGCCGTAGCCAATAAGCGTCTACTTAGGACTATATCACAGTGCGCCGGGAAATGTTGCCAGCGCACCAACTTAGATTCCGGGCATTACTTTGCGAAATCGTGGAAATCGAAACCCTGGGGCTGTCCGTCCTCATCGTGAGTGACGGTCAAATCGGCAACGGACTGAGTTTCCGCTGTGCCGCCTTCGACTTCGCCGGGCTGTTTACGCTGCGCTTTGCGCTGCAATTTTTCAGCCCGTTTTTCCTGGCGAGCCCGTTCTTTCTGCCGTTTAGTAAAGGTGGTACGAGAGCTTCCTGCCATAATTGTTCTAACAATCTAATGCGAAATTTGCTTGAGCCACCAGCTCCAATTTAACACACTTGCAATGACGCCGGAGGGCAGGCGGGGTTCTCAAGACGCACCACTAATCTACGGGGAGCGGCAGCCGGGCAAAACATAGCCCGGTCCTCGCAGCTGAACCTGACAAGACAGGTTAACCTTGGTCCGGAACACTCTGCTGTGCTCGGGTTACATTGCCGGCTTGCGGTCCCTTTTGACCTTCAACGATCTCGAACTCAACCTGATCGCCTTCCTGTAGGCTCTTGTAGCCTTCCGAGTTAATCGCGCTGTAGTGAACGAACACATCCGCGCTGCCATCGTCACGACCGATGAAGCCAAAACCCTTGGCGTTATTGAACCACTTTACGGTCCCTTTCAATTTCACTTTCTGTCTTCCTCCGGGCAAAGCCCAACAGCACCCATTTGGCGGGCGCTGGTCTTGATTTGCGTCCATCAGGATGAGCCCAGAAACCAAAGTCCGGAAAAGGAGTTCCCCATGTGAAACATTGGCACGGTGATCGGAGCCTGCTTGAACTGCTTACTTCAAGTATGCTCCCGTTTCGTGGTGGTGTAAAGAGAGTATATAGCCAAGGGCAGCAGTCACATCGGTTTCGACACGGTGACGACAGTAAGGCTACGCGAAATCTCCCGCTTCCAGCATCGCTTTAGGTCTCTATAGCTTGCTCTCTCGCAGCGCCTCTGCCAGCCACAAGACTCCGCAGATTGCTTTGCCGTCGCAAATTTTGCCCGACAAGACCATCGCAATCACCTGCGATAGAGGAAAGAGCTGATACTCGATGCATTCGTCGGCTTCGGGCTGAGCGTCGCCTGGAGTCAAGTTGCGGGCCAGGTAGATTGTCATGGTCTCGCTCAGAAATCCCGGGCTGGGATAGAAGAAGAGAGCGCGCTTCCATTCGCGGGCGCGATATCCGGTTTCCTCCAGCAGTTCGCGTTTGGCGGCGGCGAGGGGTTTCTCGCCCGGATCGATGCTGCCCGCGGGCAGCTCCCACAAGTAATCACGTGCTGCGTAGCGGTATTGGCGCTCCAGCAGGACGCGCGGCTCATCGCCGGCTTCATCGATGGCAAGCACCACGACGGAGCCGGAATGATGAACGACGTCGCGGCGAACAGTGATGCCACTGGGCTCCTTCACCTTGTCGGAGGTCACCGTGAAGACCTTACCGTCGAAAACAAGCTTAGACGACAGCACTTGCAGACCGTGCTTCTGAGCTTTGCGGGAGGAGTTGGATTGCGCGCGCTTGCGGATTGGCATGTTCACCAATAATAAGACAGATCGCACTTAGAATTTCTCCGCAGCGAGATATTGCTGGGTGATTCGAAAAGCAGGTCCCTCCGCTCGGACTAAAGTCCTCGGTCGGGATGACAAGCTGTGGCGGGCAGATCACGCGCGGTGTCGATCCATCAGAAATAATTACGGAGGTGGCCGAAGCTGGCGACCTCGAGCAAGCGGCCGTTGCCGATGGCAGGGCGGAGTTCGCCGCGCTCCAGCATCCAGGTGTTGTGGTGGGGGACGAAGACGGCGTGCAGGCCGGCTTCGAGTGCGGGGTTGATGTCGGAGCTGGGGCTGTTGCCGATCATCCACGTCAGCTCGCGTACGAGGGCATATTTTTCGACGAGGGAGTTGTAGGCGTGGGCATTCTTTTCGGCGACGACCTCGATCGCGGCGAAATGTTCTTTCAGGCCGGAGCGCTCGAATTTGCCGGTTTGCTCGGTGATGTTGCCCTTGGTCACCAGGAAGAGATGATGGCGCTGCGCAAGATCGGCCACGGTTTCCGGGACTTCCGGCAGCAGTTCCATGGGATGCTCGGCGATGGCGTAGGCGATGCCATGGATGGCTTCGTGCAACGCGGGGGTGAGCGGCTCAACCGATAGCTGCTCGAAACATTTGACCAGCGCCAGCGCAAAGCTGTGCATGCCGTAGCCGTGCTGGCGAATGTTTTCGCGCTCGACGTCGTAGAGCACCTCGCGCACCTGGTCGGGCGTGTACTCGTGATGGTTGAGGAAGGAGATGAAGTTGGCGATGGCGCGCTCGAAATAAATGTTGTTCTCCCACAGCGTGTCGTCGGCGTCGATGAGCAGGTTCTGGCCGGGGGAGACGCGGTGCTCGAGAGACATAGAACTATCATACCGGGGCCGGATGATGATCTCGTGCCGCGGGATTACGAGCGCTCACCTACTGCCCGCCGGGCCCTTGCTCGCTCATCAGACTCGCCGGCGGAGGATGGATGGCGATGTCGACGTTCTGCACCGGGCCGAGCGAGCTGAGCGGCTTGTCGAACTCGGCGTCATTGCCCACCACGAGAACCGCCAGCTGATTCTTGCGGACATATTTCCTGGCGACACGCGCGACATCCTCGGCTGTGACCTTCTCGATTTCGCTGCGATAGCGCTCCAGGAAGTCCAGCGGGTAGTGATAGAACTCGTAGGACATCTTTTCGTGCAGGACCTTTTCCGGCGTGTCGAACTTGAAGATGAAGGAGTTGAGAATGTCATCCTTGGCGCGCTTGAGTTCTTCCGGCGTGGCCGCGTTCTTCAAAAGCCCGTCGATCTCGCCGTCCAGGCCCTGAATGCCTTCCACGGTGGTGCCGCTCTTGGTTTGCATCTCGATGTTGGTGAGGCCAGGATGGTCCCAACCAGAGCCAACGCCGCCGCCGACCGCATACGCCAAGCCGCGGCCGGAGCGCAGATTGTTGAACAGCCGCGAGGAGAAGCCGCCGCCGAAAATCTCGTTCATCACGGTGACAGCGTAGTAGTCAGGATTGCTGCGCTCGATACCGAGGTCGAGCATGTTGATGCTGCTCTGATTGACGTCAGCCTTGCGGATGAAGTACAGACCGGGTTTCGGCTCGATGAACTTGATGTCGGGCTGCTGCGCCGCCGGACCTTTCGGCCATGACTCGAAAGCCGCGCGCAGCCTGGCTTCCATTGCCTGGGGATCGAAGTCGCCAGTGATGCCGAACATGATGTTGTTGGGAAAGACGTACTGCTGATGCCAGTCCAGCAGGTCCTGGCGCGTGACCGCGGCAACCGTCGCGTACTCCGGCACGCGCGCGTACGGATTGTCCTTGCCGTAGGCGATGATCAAGCTTTCGCGATGCACGATGGAGCCGACTTCGTCGTTACGGCGCGAGATGCTGGTGTACATCTGCTGCTTGGAGAGCTGAAGTTTGTCCTCGCGAAACTCAGGATTGTGCAGCAGGTCGAGATACATGTCGAAGACGGCATCGAAGTCGCCCTTCAGGCAGTTCAGCGAGATGGTGGTCGAGTCGGACTCATTGTCGGTTTCGATCTTGGCGGCGCGAGCTTCCAGGAAGTCGTCCATCTGATCGCCGGTCTTGGTTTTCGTGCCGCCGGTGCGCCACACATCGCCGTAGATATCGGTGAGGCCGGTCTTGGTTGCCGGCTCGGAGATGGAGCCGCCGCGAATGCGGGCGGTCGCGCTGATCAGCGGCAGCTCGTGGTCGGGCTGAAGGAAGATGACCATGCCGTTGGCGAGCTGAATACGCGTGGGCTCCGGAGGCGTGAAGGCGGGCAGCGGTGGCGACTGGATTTTGTTCCAGGGAGTTAGTTGCTGGGCGGCAGCGATAGTGGTGAGCAGCAGCAAGCATAGAAGCGCCGCGAGAGAAAAGCAGGTCCCTCGCGGGCTGAAGCCCGCTCGGGATGACAATAATAATGGCTGTGTACGGCGCGGCTGAAGCCGCGCCCCTTCATTCCTGTGTGCGCTCATCGCTGTTCCGCTCCTTTGCTGGCGGTCGATCCCGGGCTGGGCTGGTTCGCCGCCGCTTGCGTCTGGATGATGCCGACGGTGCGGTTGGTGTCCTGGAAGACCTGGTTGGCGACGCGGCGAATGTCGGCCTTGGTCACCTTGTCAACGCGATCGAGGTAGCGGAAGAGCTCGCGCCAGTCGCCGTAGCGGGTCTGGTAGTACGCGAGCTGTTGCGCCAGGCCCTCGTTGCTGGCCAGGCCGCGGATCAGGTCGGCCTTGGTGCGCGTCTTGAACATCTGCAACTCATCGTCAGTTACGTCCTGCGTTTTCAGCTTCTGGATCTCGTCCGCGAAGGCCTTCTGCAACTCGCCGGTGGTGTGGCCGGGAATCGGCACGGCGTAAAACGCAAACAGATGAGCGTACTTGCTGCCGGGAAATCCGGTGAAGCCGGCGGCGAAGGCGGCGATTTGCTTGTCGCGCACCAGCGAGCGATAGAGGCGCGAAGTGCGGCCGTTGGACATGATGTCGGAGATGGCGTCATAGACGACGTCATCGGGCGCAAGATAGCTGGGCCGATGATAGCCCTCGAGGTAGAAGGGCTGCGATGGATCCTGCAGGGTCACCTCGCGCACGGAGTTCTGCGGCGGTTCGATGGTGTGGAGTTCTTCCGGCTTGGGCGCGGCGGGAAGCTGGCTGAAGTAGCGCTCGACGATGGGAAAGACCTTGTCGGGATCGAGATCGCCGACCAGCCCGATGACCATATTGCTGGGCACGTAATAGTGGTGGAAGAAATTTTGCGCGTCGGTGGCGGAGAAGCTGTCGAGATCGGAAGCGAAGCCGATGGTGGGGCGATGATATGGGTTCGCCATGAACGCCGTGCCGAGGAATTGCTCGACCAGCCGGCCCGTGGGACGGCTGTCAGTCCTCATGCGGCGCTCTTCCATCACCACGCTGCGCTCGTTGTAGAACTCGCGGAAGACGGGATGGCCCATGCGATCTGATTCCAGCGCCGCCCAAAGCTCGATCTGGTTCGATGGCAGCGAGTACATGTAGCAAGTTTCGTCATAGTTGGTGAAGGCGTTGATGCCGACGCCGCCGTGGCTCTCGATCACCTCGCCAAACTGGTTCTTGATGACGTATTGGTCAGCTGCCTTCACGGCATCTTGCCAGGCCTGCTTTAACTGCGCCAGCTTCTGCGGGTCCTGGCCGACGCGCTTGATGCGCTCAGCTTCGTAGGCGAAATAAGTTTGCTCGACCTTCGCCAGCGCGGGTTTCTCGGCGGCATAATCATTGGTGCCGATGTCGGGCGTGCCCTTGAAGGCCATGTGCTCCATCATATGGGCCAGGCCAGTTTCGTTCAGCGGATCTTGCGCCGAGCCAGCGTCGACCATGGTGAAGAACGAGAAGACCGGCGCTTCAGGCCGGCGCCAGAGAACAACCGTCAGGCCATTCGGCAGCGTCTTGACGGTGACGCGCTTCTCATACGTCGCGAGGTCTTGCGCTGCCAGCGGCAACGCGACCGCCAGCAGCAGCAAGCCAGCCAGCCCGGTAAACCAGCGTTTCATCGTGCCTCCAAACAAGTTGTTACCGAGTAAAACGTTACTGACAGTGAGACGAGTAAGTCAAACCAACGGTGTGTCAGTGGGGGCCGAGCTTTAGCTCCTCCCCACTCAGGATGACACACGGATCGTTGATTTGATTTTCAGTGGTTCGGCGGCAATTCCACCGCGAACGATGTGTGCTCGGGCAGGCGCAGGATGTGGGGAGTGATGACCACCAGCAGTTCGTCCTGGGTAACGTTCTTGTCGTGCACCGTGGCCGCATAGTTGAGGCCGGGAACACGCCCGAGGAACGGGTATCCATTGATGCTGCGCGTGTCGTTCATGTCGATCATCCCGGTTATCACGCTGGACTCGCCATTCTTCACCGAGATGTTGCCGGTGTACTCGCGATTGTTGATGATGGGAATGCCGTTGTTGGTGGTGGCGCCCAGCGAACGAATCTGTAGCTCCAGCTTCATGGAGACATCTTCGTTGGAACGAATGAGGGGCGTGACCTTCAGGTTCAGCCCGAGGTCCTCAAAGTTGAAGGACGGGAACGGAGCAATATAGGTCTGGTTGCCGATGACCGAGGAAATGGCTGAGCTGTTGTAGATGGGAGCAAAGGTGGCGTTGACGATGGGATAGCGCTCTCCGATCTTCAGCACCGCGGGATCGTTGTGCGCCGCCCGCAGGGTGACGTGCTCCAGATTCTTTATATAGGAGTCGTTTAAGCTGAAGGTCGGTGTAACACCGGCGTTTCCGGTATTGACTCCGAACAAGGTCTTGCCGCCACCGAAGGTGACAAAAGGTGTGGTGAGGAGGGATCCGGCGCTGGAGTTCTGTAGTTGCGCCAGCAGCGCTGAGATGGCGCTGGAATTCGCCTGATTGATGCCGCCGGAGGAGATCAACTGATTGACCAGATTCTGCGCGCTGGCTCCTAGCCCGGCAAGCAGCGTCGGGCTGATGTTGAACATGGTGAATTGCGTGGGCAGCGCCGTACCCAGTGCTCGCGCCAGACTGGTGCTGACCGCATACACCCGCAGGTCGAGCAGAACTTCCGGCCGGCCGGTGGTGAGGCTGCGGATCAGGTGGTCGGCGGCATCCAGCACTGGGAGCTCGGCGCGAATGCTGATCTTGGATTGCGCTTTGTCCATGGCGATGAAGCGCAGGTTGAGCAGCACACGCAGCGACGTGTTCATCTCCGTCAGTTGCTGATCGCTCAGCTCCGGCAGATAGAAGGTGCGCAGCCCCATGCGGTCGAAGTTGCGATGGTTTTCCACCGTGTCGGAAAGCAGGAAAACTTGCCTGGCTGAGAGGGGGACCCAGAAGGTTTTGGTGACGTCGTTGGCCGCGCGCATGGCGGTAGCGAAGTTCACGTCCTGGATATCGAAGTGCACATGCTGCTGCTTGACCGAGTCGTCGAATTGCGCGCTGATGCCATAAGCGCGCGCCACCTCGGTGAGCAGCGCCTTGGAGTCGCCGCGGAAGTGGAAGTCCTGGTGCTTGGCGGTGGGCTGCAACTCGATGGGCAGGGACTGCTCCACCACGCTGACCGTCTGCGGTGGCTGCTCGGGCTCGGGCATGGAGTCGCGCAGCCGTTGCAGCGCGTAGTCGTTGGTGGGGTCATACTCCAGCGCGCGCCGGAAGTCGGCCATGGCGACAACTTCGTTGTGCTCCAGCATCGCCTGGTTACCGTGTTTCAGCGCCTGCATGGCCAGCTCCTGGCGGGCAAACTCGCGCGCGGTGACGTAATTGACATTGCGGGGATCGAGCTCGGAGGCGCTGCTGAATTTGTCGAAGGCCGCATCGAGATGGCCCTTCGCTTTCAATTTCACGCCGGCCTGGAATTGGCGCTTGGCTTCGGCGGCATCGCGCCGGGTAACGGTGGGAAGCAGAAATGTTCCCGGCGGCATAGCAGGGGGAGCTGCGGTTTGTTCTGACGGCGCAGACGCCTCCTTCGCGGGCGTTGCTACGGTCCGATCGGGCGTGCTGGCTTGCTGCGGCGGTTGCGCTGGCACATTGCCGGAATTGCCGGGGGCTGGCGCGTTCGAGTCTTGCTGTGGCGCCTGGGTTGGCAGATTCACTTGAGCCGCGGCCGAGGGATTAGCCGGAACGCTGGCAGCTCCCGGCGCGACGCTCTGCTGCGCAGCCAGCAGGCTCGCCGTGACGAGGGTGAGCAATGTTCCTGCAAGAGACCGCATGTGTGAGGAAATTGTAAGCCAGAGAGGCCGCTGTTCGCTATTCGCTTTTCGCCCTTTGGCATGTAGCACCCAGCAGTTAGCCCTCAGCCTTCAGCATGTAGCACCCAGCCAACAACGATGTGGCGGCGCGGGAAGCGAAGAGCGAACGGCGGCCTTCCCTGTGCTACACTTCACCTCATCGAGGGTTGAGGATGAACACCGTTCTCCGCAAGATGCTGTTTGTGGACCTGATCACGGGGCTGAAGGTCACCTTCCGCAACCAGGATCCGAAGAACGTCTACACCGAGCAGTATCCGCTGCAACGGCCGCAGGTGGCCGAGCGCTTTCGCGGGGCCCCGCGCCTCAATAACCATCCTGACACTAACGAGACGTTGTGCATCGCCTGCGATCTGTGCGCGCTGGCCTGTCCGGAGAACCTCATCATCGTGGGCAGCCAGCGCAACGAGAAGACCCGCCGCAAGGAACTCACCGAATTCACCTACGACCTGAGCCGCTGCATGTTCTGCGGTCTGTGCGAGGACGCCTGCCCGGTTGACGCGCTGGAGCTGACCCAGGACTTCGAGATGGCCAACTACAGCCGCGAAGGACTGATCTGGAACCGCGAGACGCTGGAAAAAGGCCCCCAGCCTAAGGAATACCGAAAGTAAGGCTTCCGCACCAGCCGTAGTCTTCGCCCGAAAGGTGTCGCCGCAGCTTGGCGGCGTCCTCCGCATCGCCAGAGCACGACGATAAAGTCCATTTACTTAGCAACTTAGACCGTTATCCAAAATTAAGTTGACGCCTGCCACCAGGACGCGCAAAAACAATTACCAAAGCCAGCCACCTGATCAGCATGGGTGGGGGTGCCAAGGAGAATTAGCCATGACGAACTCGATTCTGCCAAGAAGACGGATCTGCCAAGCGAAGCTTCGAACCACAACCGCAGCGATGGCCGCCGGAATCCTGCTGATCGCTCTGATCGCTTTTGCCACTCTGCCAGCGCACGCCCAGACCTTCACCTTAATCCACAGCTTCAGTGGTCCTGACGGCGCAAATCCGGCTGCCGGATTGACCATGGACCGCGCCGGAAATCTCTACGGCACAGCCCTCTACGGAGGCGCCCATAACTGCATAGGACTTCAAGGGTGCGGCGCCGTCTTCAAGTTGACCCACGTTCAATCAAGCTGGGTGCTCTCACTGCTATACTCTTTTAGCGGCGGCGCGGATGGCGCGGGTCCGGCCGCCAGAGTCGTCTTCGGCCCGGACGGCGCCCTCTATGGCACGACTGCGGGCGGCGGCCCTAACACAGTTTTCAAGTTGCAGCCTCCAGCTACTATTTGCCCGTCCATATCCTGCTTTTGGACGAAAACGACTCTCTTCTCGTTTGATATCGATGATCTCGGCACCGGTTTTAATCCCTTGGGCGACCTCGCCTTCGACGCCGCCGGTAACATCTATGGGACCAATCAGTATGGCGGAAATTCTCAATACTGTAACGGCCCAGGATGCGGATTGGTGTATGAGTTGACCCAATCCGGCGGTGTTTGGACGGAAAATGTTCTCTACACTTTCCTGGGCGAGGGCGACGGCGGCTATCCCGAGAGCGGCGTCATCTTCGATCAAGCCAGCAATCTCTACGGTACCGCTTTTCTCGGCCACTACCAGGGCAGCACCGGAGGAGTGGTTTTTGAATTGAGCCCTTCAGGCTCCGGCTGGACACAAAACGTTCTTTATCACTTCCAGGACTCTGGCGATGGCGGCTATCCCGTAGGCGGCCTGATCTTCGACGCATCCGGCAATCTTTACGGCACAACGTCGTACGGAGGATCAGGAAACGGCGGCACCGTCTTTGAGTTGTCACCATTGGGAGGCTATTGGAACTTCAAACTGCTTTACAGCCTCAGCGGCAACGGTGAGTCCGGCTCTAACGGGAAACTCGTCGAAGACAGCGCCGGCAACCTGTATGGCACCAGCTTTGAGGGTGGCACTCACGGCTACGGCAACGTCTTCAAGCTGACTCCCTCCAATGGCGGTTGGATCTATACCGACCTGCACGACTTCACCCTCTTCGACGGCGGTGGCGCCTATCCCTTGGACGGCCTTGTACTGGACGCCGGCGGCAACATCTATGGCACGGCCGAGGCGGGCGGTAATAGCGGGGAAGGCTGTGGTACCGGTCTCTACTGCGGCGTCGTCTTCGAGATCACGCCGTAAACCAGTTGCCAGTAGCAAGTAGTCAGTTGTCAGTCGCGTTCCAGGCGCTCCCACAATGTGGGATCGGATATTCGGCAATGGCAAACGTGACTTGGTTTGCAAAGGAGAATTCATCATGACGCGCTCAGAACAAACCAGAAATGGGGTCGGCGGAATGGATTTGTGGATGATGGCCGCGGCAATCGCCATCGCAGCTTTGTTGATCGTCGCAGCCACGCCAGCCCAGGCCCAGACGTTCACTGTGCTGCACAACTTCACCAACGGGGCAGACGGATCGGGGCCTTTCGGAGGCGTGACCCTGGATCGGGCAGGAAACCTGTACGGTACGACAACCTCCGGCGGCAACGGCGATGGCGGTACGGTTTACAAGCTGTCGCACATCGGCAGCGGCCGGACCCTGAACACGCTCTACGCCTTCAACCATCCCAATGACCCGATCTTAGTCATGTCCGGAGTGGTGTTCGGACCCGATGGCCTGCTGTATGGCACCGGCTATGAGGGTGGAGCTAACCATGACGGCGCGGTTTTCAATCTGCGGCCCCCGGCTACGGTCTGTGGCAGCGTTTCTTGCCCGTGGACACTGACTCTGGTGCATAGTTTTTCGGGAAGCGATGGCAGCTACCCTGATTACGGCAATCTCATCTTTGACTCGGCTGGGAACATCTACGGCACAACTTCTGCGGGCGGCGCTTATGGTTATGGGACGGTATTCGAGCTAACACGCTCCGGCAGCAGCTGGACGGAAACTGTGCTGTATAGCTTCACCGGGGGCGACGACGGAGCCTGCCCGGAAAGCGGCGTGGCCTTCGACAGCGCCGGCAATCTTTACGGCACCACCAACGGATGCGATCAAGACGGCACGGTTTACGAATTGTCGCCTTCGGGCTCGGGCTGGAGCGAGACTACCCTCTACAATTTCACCGGCAACGGCGACGCTGGCATCAGTCCCATCGGCGGCGTTGCGGTTGATTCTAGTCGCAATCTCTACGGCACAACCTCCGATGGCGGATCCGGCGGTGACGGCACGGCCTGGGTACTTTCACCCTCCGGCGGCAATTGGACCTTGACCGTGGTGCAGTCGTTCAGCAACGGATACGAAGGACCTTTCGCTACCCCAACCCTCGATGCCGCAGGCAATGTCTACGGGACCTCCAGTTTCTCCGGTGAAGGCGACGGATTGGTCTTCAAGCTGACGCCCTCGGGTAGTGGATGGAACTACACGGACTACGATTTCAGCGGAAACGACGGCCGCATACTCGTCGGCGGTGTGACCATCGACGCCAGCGGAAATCTCTACGGCACAGCCGCCGCGGGCGGAAGCTACAACCAGGGCGTGGTTTGGGAGATCACGCCGTAAGCAATTGCCAGCAGTCAGTGGCTATCAGTGGCCAGTAGTCGGTTGTCAGTCGAATTCGAGGTGGTCCCGCAATGCGGGATAACAACATTCAGGAACCCAAACACGACCTGCCCCACAGAGGAGAATCATCATGACGCGCTCAGAACAAATCGGAAATGGGATCGGCGGGCTTGATCTATGGATGACGCTCGTGGCAACCGCCATCGCAACTTTGTTGATCGTCGCGGCCACGCCAGCCCAGGCCCAGACGCTAACCGTGCTCTACAACTTCGGCAATGGCCCTGTTGGATCAGAACCTGATTCCGGCTTGATCATGGACCACACAGGAAGTCTCTATGGCACCACTTATGACGGAGGGACGCAAGATTACGGCACGGTCTATCGCCTGTCCCGCGCCGGGTCAGGCTGGACCGTGTTGCCGCTGTACAGCTTCCTGGGAGGCACGGACGGGGCCTATCCGGTGGCCGATGTCGCCTTCGGTCCCAACGGGACGCTTTATGGCACCACCTCCGGAGGAGGTAACGGGGGCTACGGCACAGTCTTTAACTTGCGGCCCCCGGCTTCGGTGTGCAAAACCGTACTCTGTCCCTGGACGGAAACCGTACTGTATCGCTTCACTGGCGGCAGCGACGGAGGTTTCGGCAACTTTCCATACGGCTATGCAGACGTCCTGGTCTTCGATCGAGCCGGCAACATTTACGGCACAACCCCGAACGGCGGCGCTTACGGATATGGGGTGGTTTTCAAACTTACGCAATCCGGGGGAAGCTGGACGGAAAGCGTGCTCTGGAGTTTCACCGGAGGAGACGATGGCGCCAATCCGCTTAGCGGCGTGATCTTCGACAGCGCCGGAAATCTGTACGGTACTGCTGAATCCGGCGGAACCCATGGAGAGGGCGTTGTGTATGAGCTCTCCCCTTCGGAATCGGGCTGGACCCAATCGACTCTATACTCCTTCGGTGCTCAGGACGCGCCCTACCCGTTCGGTGGCCTCGCCATGGACGCGCAGGGCAACCTCTACGGTACTACTGGCGGTTTCTTCAGCGGCGGAGAAGCGTACGAGCTGTCTCAAGCTAATGGAAACTGGATCGTTAGCCGAAGGCAAATCTTTTCCGCCTACGAAGGTCCTTTCGACACTCCCACCCTCGATGCAGAAGGAAATCTCTACGGGACGATCGGCTTTGCCGGTCGTGGTGGATATGGCGAGGTGTTCAAGTTGACGCCGTCGGGCAGTGGATGGATCTATACCGATCTCGGCGATTTCGACTTAGCAAACGGAGGGGACCCAGTCGGCGGAGTGATCTTTGACGCTAACGGCAACCTGTACGGCACTACCTCTCTCGGCGGCGAGTATACAAACGGCATCGTGTGGGAGCTCACGCCGTAAGGGCGAGTTGTCAGTAGTCAGTAGTCAGTAGTCGGTTGTCAGTCGAATTCCAGATGGTCCCACAATGTGGAGTTAGGCATGCAAACGCGAAGCTGGTTTGCAAAGGAGAAACACCATGACGCACACACAACAAAACAGAAATGGCAACGGCGCGTTGGATTTGTGGGCGACGATTGCGGCTTACGCGCTCGCTCTTCTGATGATTGTTTTCGCAACCTCACTACAGGCCCAAACTTTCACCGTGCTGCACGCCTTCTCTCCCCAGGAGCGCGACGGATACGAGCCTCTCGCCGGCTTGGCCATGGATAGGGCCGGAAACCTATACGGCACAACCGCATTCGGCGGCTCTTACGGCGGCGGGACGGCATTCCAATTGGTGCGGAGGAGTTCGGGATGGACCTATTCCACCATCCTCTCCTTCAATGGCGTCGATGGCGCCACCCCAGTGGCGCAGTTGATTGTCGGCCAGAATGGCACTCTTTACGGGACCTGCACCTCCGGAGGCAGCAGCGGCGAATACGGCACAGTCTTTAACCTTCAGCCGCAACCTAGGGCTTGCCCAACAGTTCTGTGTCCGTGGATAGCGACCGTCTTGCACAACTTCTACGGAACCGACGGTTACTACGCCACTAATATTACCTTCGACCAGGCCGGCAATCTCTACGGCACAACCATGCAAGGCGGGTCGGAAGACGCAGGTGTGGTTTACGAACTGACCCCGTCCGGCGGTTCCTGGACGTTCCAGATACTTACCGATTTCTCAGGTTCCGATGTCGGCGATCCGAATGGAGTGGTTCCCGACCAAAATGGCAATCTCTACGGCACAGCCTACGGTGGCTACCCTGGAGTGGTGTTTGAGCTGACAAACTCAGGTCAGTTACAGATTCTGCACCAGTTCAGTAACAATACTGGAATTGATCCAGATACCGGACTGATTTTCGACAGCTCCGGCAATCTGTACGGTCAAACACTCTTCGACGGACCCAGGGGCGGTGGCGGGACAGTCTTCGAGCTGTCGCCCTCGGCTGGCGGATGGACATTTAACACGCTCTACAGTTTTCCCGGCGGCACTAATAACGGGACCGAGGGCAACCCCAACCTGACGATGGATGCGCAGGGCAATGTGTACGGCACCACCTTCGCCAACGGCGCCTACGATCACGGCACCGTCTTTAAGCTGACGCCCTCGGCCAACGGCTGGATCTATGCCGACCTGCACGACTTCACCGGCGGCGACGACGGCTGCGGCGTGTGGAGCAACGTGGTGATGGATAGCCAGGGCAATCTGTACGGCACCGCGTCCTCATGCGGTGCGAACGGAGGCGGAACCGTATGGGAGATCACGCCGTAGACGAGTGGCCAGTGGCTAGTTGTCAGTTGTCAGTCGCGTTCCAGATGCTCCCACAATGTGGGATAAAAGAATCCGGAAATGCAAACGCGACTTGGTGGCAGAGGAGAATTCACCATGAAGCGCTCAGAGCAAACCAGAAATGGGATCGGCGGGCTTGATCTATGGCTGACGGTCGTGGCCACCGTCATCGCAGCTTTGTTGATCGTCGCGGCCACGCCAGCACCGGCCCAGACATTGACCGTACTGCACAACTTCACTGGCGGACTGGATGGCAAAATCCCCTATACGGGTCTGACCATGGATCGCGCCGGGAATCTGTACGGAACCACTGCGTACGGGGGATTCACGGGAAATGACTGCGCGCAAGCCGGCAATGTCGGTGGATGCGGCACAATCTTTAGGCTGGCCCGCGAGGGTTCGGGTTGGGTGTTCAATCCCCTGTATCAATTCCAGGGCTATCCCAGCGGCGATGGGGCTCAACCGTTTGGCCGAGTGATCCTTGGGCCGGACGGCAATCTTTACGGCACCACTTTTTACGGAGGAGTAACCAGCCCGCATTGCCTCGCAGGCGAGTTTGAGATCGGCTGCGGCACTGTTTTCAAACTCAGTCCTCCGCCCACCCCCTGCAAAACCGTCCTCTGTGGCTGGGAGGAAACACAACTTTATAGCTTTGCCGGGGCCCCGGATGGATCCAACCCCCGGGGTGAAATAGTGTTCGACGCAGCCGGCAATCTCTATGGCGCAACCGAAAGTGGCGGGACGAATGATTCCGGAACCATCTTTGAACTGACCGCCCTCTCCGGCATGTGGACAGAAACCACACTTTACAGCCTCAGCCATCTCAGCGGCTCAGCGCCCATAGGCGGCGTGGCAATCGACCCGGCGGGAACTTTCTATGGGACTACTGATAGTGGCGGCCAAGGCGACTTCGGCACCGTTTTCCAGTTGGCCTCTTCTGGCTCGAACTGGACGCTGAACGTTCTTCACACCTTCGGGCTGGGAAATGATGGCCTTGGAACTTACGCCGGAGTCGTCCTTGACCAATCAGGTAATTTATACGGCGGTACAGTTAATGGAACGCCGAACGGCGACGCTGTGGTCTTTGAGATGGGCCCCTCAAGCGGCGGATGGACTTACAACATAATCTACACCTTCGTTCAATCCTACGGCGGCGGTCCAGCAGCCAACCTGGTAATGGATGCCGCCGGCAATCTCTATGGAACAACCAGAGGACTTGGCGAAACCGGAAATCCGTGGGGCAATGTGTTCAAGCTGACGCCCTCGAACGGCGAATGGATCTACACTGATCTTCACGACTTCACCGGCGGCAGCGACGGTGGCGTTCCCTATAGCAGCCTCGTGCTTGACTCCAACGGTAATCTCTATGGCACAACGACCGCAGGCGGACAATACGGCGTTGGCGTCGTCTTCGAGATCACGCCGTAAACCAGTTGCCAGTGGCCAGTGGCCAGTTGTCAGTCGAATTCCGGGTGCTCCCACAATGTGGGATCGGATATTCGGCAATCGCAAACGCGACTTGCTTCGCAGAGGAGAATTCACCATGAAGCGATCAGAGCAAACCAGAAATGGGATCGGCGGGCTTGATCTGCGGATGACGATTGCGGCAACCGCCATCGCAACTTTGTTGCTCGTCGCAGCCACGCCAGCCCAGGCCCAGACCTATACCGTCATACACACCTTCAACGGACCGGATGGGGCATTCCCCTACGGCACCCTGACCATGGACCGCGCCGGTAATTTCTACGGCACGACCAATGGCGGCGGCAGCGGATGTCCTGATTACGGCTGCGGTACGGTTTTCAAACTGACGTACAAGAACTCCAACTGGATTTTGACCACGCTCTACAGGTTCCAGGCAGGGAACGACGGGCAGTATCCCACGGCTGGAGTCACCATTGGCCCGGACGGTAGCCTCTACGGTACGACGAACGCCGGAGGGAGTGGACCGTGCTCGCCTCCCACCGGTGGCCTGGGCTGCGGTACGGTCTTCAACCTGAGGCCTCCGGCGACGGCCTGCGCTACTGCGCTCTGCTACTGGACGGAGACAGTACTATATCGATTCAACGGTGGCAGCGATGGCGCTTACCCGGGCTTCGGTAACCTCGTTTTCGACCAGGCAGGCAACCTGTACGGCACGACAGAAGGAGACGAGGACACCAACGCAGCGATCGTTTTCAAGTTGACGAATTCCGGTGGCCGCTGGGCAAAGAGCCTCGTCTACAGCTTGGGCACGACCGCCTTCGTTGGCAGCAGCGTGATCTTCGACTCGGCCGGAAATCTCTATGGAACAACAGGGGACGGCGGCATCGGCTGGGGATCGGTTTACGAATTGACTCCTTCAGGCTCCGAATGGATCGCGAGGACTCTCTATGCATTCCACAACAACGGCGACGGCTATGACCCGCTAGGAGGCGTGGCCTTCGATCAAGCAGGCAATCTCTATGGCACGACCTTTAACGATGGCGGCAGGGTTTACCAACTAACACGTTCTAACGGCAGCTGGATATACTCCTCACTCCACTACTTCGGCGCGTACGAGGGCTCTCTCAACGGCCCAACCCTGGATGCCGCCGGCAATGTCTACGGGACCGTGTCTGAGCAGCCGAGTACTGCCTTCGAGCTTGTGCGTTCCAACGGTTGGCTGGAGAACGACCTATACAATTTCCCCGGCGAACCAGTCCCCGTGGGCGGCGTGACCCTGGACGCAAATGGAAATGTCTATGGCACGACATCCCTCGGCGGAAGCGGTCACTGTGATGGGGGCCAATGCGGCGTCATCTTCGAGATCACGCCGTAAGGCAGTTAGCAGTGGCCAGTGGCGCCAGTGGCCAGTTGTCAGTCGCATCCCAGATTATCCCACAATGTGGGACATTGGCCCGGCTGACTATTCGAAGATCAGGATTGCCGCCGAGATTACCCTGATCCACAGGCCGCGCTTGTCGCCCACCGCGCTTTGCGTGGGGCATCACGCCGTAGGACCTCATTCCTCGAACTCAGCGCTTCCTCGCGGGTGGGAGGAATTCAACTGAGACCCCGTCTGCCACACGCTTGAAATCGTAATCGGAGGTCATCAGTGTGGCGCGCTCGCTTGCCGCCAGGGAAGCGGCAAATGCGTCGGCATACGCAACCGAGAATTTATTACGGAAGATTCCGGCCCGCTCAGCTCTGGAATAATCGGCGGGAACAATCTCGATAGGCAGGTCGCGGAACCTTGCCGAGAAAAACGCGGCCCTGTCCTCGCCCTGCTTGTGTGCGATCACGTAATAGACTTCACCCCAATTGACCGCTGATACGCTGACCTGTGTACCCCCGCTTCCAGCCTGGAAAATCAACTCCTCTACCCTGGTAGCGCCGGGGCCGTCCTCGATCCAACGCAATACCGCGCTCGCATCCAGAACCCAGCGCTTCATAACTACCGTTTGTCGTCCCGGTGTACGCGTTCGCGCAATTCCTCCAGCCCTGAGCCGCGAAAACTGCCGCGAAAACTGCGGATGAATGCGCGGGTAAGGGGACGCAAAACGATGGTATCGCCTTCGCGTTCCACGGAGACTCGCGTCCCGGGAACCAGCCCCAATTCCTCGCGCAACGCGGCGGGAATTACAATCTGGCCTTTGGTGCTGATATTGCTTACGATTGACTTCATGCCTTACATCATAGCAGAAGTAGGTACTTGGTCAATCGACCTACTCGAAGATCAGTATTGCCGCCGAGATCACCGTGGTCCAGAGGCCGCGTTTGTCGCCCACCGCGCTCTGGGTGATGTTCGCCGTGCGCACGATCTTGTTCGACATGCGGTAGACCTCTTTCTTTTCGTCCCACGATTTGTCGGCGTCGAACTCGACGTCGAGCGTGGTGGCCAGCATCTCGGCCGCCAGTTCCTCGGCATAGTCGCCGGCGTGGTCTTCGGTTTCGCCGAACGAGTGATGCTCGCTCAGGTAGCCGTAGGTGCTCTTGTCGGCGGGGATGGCCAGCCCGATGCTAGACGCCACCAGCCGGTGTGGCTCGCGGGTGGAATTCTCCGCCACCACGGCGAAGACCACCTCGCCGGGCGACAGATATTTGAGCCCTTCCTTACGCGGAATCAGTTTGCAATTAGGTGGAAAAATGGAAGAAACCCGAACCAGGTTTTGTGCTGCAATGCCGGCGTCGCGCAATGCCAGCTCAAACGAGGTAAGCCGTTCTCTGTGTTTCCCGACGCCTTTGGTCAGAAAGATGCGTCTGGGCACCATGTCCTTGGCCAATTTGGAAGAGCCTCCGGTGGGGAGAAGTTATTAACGAATTTTCAACATAACACATCCGGCAAGCGGCGAATGTGAATTCGAGATGGGTAGCGTCCCAATTTGCGCTTATGAGAAACGACAGGCGGACGTCCGTAGATTCGCGGGCCGCGATTGCATCGTGGCAGGAGAGCGACTGCTACCAAAGATAATGACCCGAGCGATAACGCCGCTCACCTGCCCCACTCCGAGCAGAACCTGCACGGAACACCCGGAGCGGCAAAGCATCCAGCAACCCTTGGCCGAAGGTCACCTGGATGCATCCCTCAAGAATCCTACGGACCACGAGGCGTGCTGTCCAGTCCGCCGAGGACCAGTCCCCTTCGCTTCACTCTTGAGCCGCCTTCTTGGCCTGCCAGTTTTAAGCCAGCCAATTTCAGAACGCCGTCACGAAATAGCGCGGGAGGCGGCACACCAGGCCCTAGCCGCCTGTAAATGCTTTTGCCGCGAGGCCAGCCGTGTCCGGCAGCCGATCGCAGCACTTCGCATGTTGGCCAGTTCCTGGCGCAGCCGCACCAGATTCGTGCGATAGCGAGTTAGCTCGTCGCGCACCTGGGCGGCTTGACTGCGCTGCAAACGTCCGTCCAGAAAAGCGCCCACCGAACGCAGGGCGTTCTCCACCTGCAGCAGCGCTTCCACCTCTTCTTCGCTCCCCAGGATGGGCGCGCAGGAGAAGCGCGCGAAAAAGCGGCGGAAGCGGTCATTGGCTCGCCGCAACAACTGCAGATTGGCTTGATCGTCTATGCGTTCCATTCGCTTGTGGCACCTCCATCGCCGGCTGGCGCGCTGGCTCCCGGCGCGCTTGCGGCGCCTGCTCTGGGCTGCAGCAGCCGCTGGGCCTGCGTCCAGCAGTCACGCACCTCCGACATGTAACGGATCTGTTGCTGTAACAGGTCGTGCGAGCCGCGCATCTGCGCCTCCAAGAGCTTCGCCTGCAGCAGGTTGTAGAACTGTTCGAACTTCCGGGCGGTGGCGCCGCCACGCTCGAAGTCCAGCGTGCCTTGCAACTGGTGTAGCACCAGCAACGCGTGGCCGAACTGGCGGGCGCGCGACTCGATATCGCTTTGCTTCATTGCCGTCAAAGCGCGCCGCATGTCCGCGATGGCCGAATCGTACAGCACGATGACTAACTCGATCGGAGTGGCCCCGCGCACCGCGCTATCCTCATAAATCCGCTTGGCGTCTAAGTTGGTTTTCATTCCCGACGATGCCTCGTTGGGGTGTTGCTGAGAGTGCTGCTGTAGCTATTACTGAATCTACCCATAATTCAAGCGGGGGTTCCTTTCTGACTAGAACTCGTCTCATAAATCCCGCGGCGGCGGAAACCGAGGTACCGCAGGGGCTAAAGCCCACGATTTTGGCGGCAGCTTTCGGCACGGCTGAAGCCGTGCCCTTTCAAAACCGATTTATGAGATGGCTTGTAGCTACTTCCCTTTCTTCAGAGTCCGCAAGCAATTTGCAGGAGAGAAGGGGGACCCGAAGGTCCCACCCCCTCCCCCGTGCAACTCGGCGTCCGTCGTGGTTCTGAGCAGCGGACCTTTTCTCTGTTTTCACCCCACACTATCGGCCCACGGGCAGTCAGCTTTAGTCCAGAAGATATACTTCATTGCGAGAAGCCGTGTGCCTTTGACGGGATCAAAATCCTGGTTAGAGCGGCTTAATGCCGCAAGGCGACGCGCGACGGTCAAATCGCCGCGCCAGCCGCATCAGGCGGGAAGACTTTCCAGCGCGGCAAGCCGATCGCGTGCCGAAGACGACCGCAGTGCCTCGCCGATCCGCGATAGCAGTATGTCCATCGTGAACGGCTTTTGAATGTGGATTGCCGCTGTCCGGCTGATTTTTTGGGTAATATCGTTCTGCGCATAACCCGACATAAAAACTGCGATCAGGCCGGGCTGCATGAGTTGCAAGTGACGGGCCAGGTCGTCGCCATTCATCCCCGGCATCACCACGTCTGTCAGCAGCAGATCGATTCGGCCTGGGTGCTGGCGGACCAACTGCAGCGCCTCTTTTGCACTACTGCATTCCAGTACCTTGTAACCGGCGTGCCGCAGCACCTCGCGGGTCACCTCGCGCACCATCGATTCATCCTCTACCAGTAGAATGACTGGGGGACCGGCTACTTGCGAACGGGTTGAGATAATCGGCTCCATCGCTTCCGTTTTCATCTCTCTTCACCACCTACTACTCGCGCCCGAAATCAGCCATCATGCTTAAGCATTGCAAGTGCAACGCCACTTGCCGGGGATTCGACCCTCAAAGCTAAGCTATAGAGGATCGTCCACATACGAAGTAAAGGCGAAAGAGAGCCGCCGTCCTATCGCTATCAGGATCGGGAAGATTCCGCTTTTGGGGCTCGATTTGGGAATGATCGCCGAGTAATGATCGCCGCACAAAGCGAAACGGCGGAAATGACTCCGCCGTTGACGACCAGGCTGTCTATCTCGGTTTGTTCTACAGCTTGCTGTGCCGAATTCTGTTGCCTCGCTTATAGCGGCCGAGCGATTGCATCGCCTCCGCGGGAGCCGTGTCCAAGCATTTCCTCGATCTGGGAGATCAGAACATCGGGACCGTCGTTGCTGGTAACGACTCGGTCGATGGCGCCGTGAGTTGCCTTGGCGCCACCGTAATAATAGGGCGACAACATGACGGCAATCACGCCCGGACATTTCGTCTTCACCTGGCTCGCCACCTGCTCAGGGTCAACTTCAGGATGACTGCTGTCCATCAGCAACAAGTCAGGACACCGATCCTCTGCCAGGCTCTTTGCCTCCTCGACGGACCCAGTCGGGAGCACGACATAGCCAAAGTGTTCCAACAGCATCTGGCGTATCTGAAGCATCGTGCGGTCACAAGACAAACAGAGAATCACTTTGCGGCGCGTTTGCATATAGGCTCCCGGACTTATCGCAGTTGCCACGACATCCCTCCAGCGCTAATTCGAGACGGTGCACGTCCCGGCAAGACATGCCTGTACTCAAGCACCAAAATGCAACCCTTGTAGGGCATGCGAGAGTGCAAGACTCGTGCCAAATATCCAGCTAAAGCAAACAAAGGGAGTTACGACCAAGCGTCGCTGTCGCTACCTGGAAACTTTTACGCACCGCGTGAAAGGCCGTCATGCCCGGAACATGGTGCGCGGCATTCCGTCTATTCCGTAAAGTGACCAGAGTAACCTGCCCCGGGCTTTCGACTGTCCCACGGTAATTGCTGCTGGTTCGCCATTACCGGATGTAGAATCTCAGTCTGGAAGTTGCAATCTTGATTTGCAATCTGTCAGTTCCTCGGACACGTAATACTTAATGGGACTCCACGAACAGAGCCCGTCGAACCGTGGCGATGCAGGTGATGAGATGCGGCTGGTGGCGCGCATTCGCGCCGGCGATCAGCAGGCCATGTCCGAGCTCTACGACCGCTATGCCAAGGTTGTCTACGCGGTGTCGTTGCGGGTATTACAGGATGCGGCTGCGGCGGAGGACGTATTGCAAGATGTATTTCTCCAGTTGTGGCGCAATCCCGACGCCTTCGATGCCAGCCGCGGCAGTCTGACGGCGTGGCTGGCGGTCATCTCGCGGCATCGTTCCATCGACCGCCTCCGCCAGCGGCGTCCGGAGGTCGATATTGAAGATTGCGTCATCGCCGGCGGCCCTGATCTGCGCGACGAAACCGAGCGGGCGCTGGTCATCGAAAAGGTGCGCAGCGTTCTCGCTGAGATGAATCCTGATCAGCGTAAGGTATCGGAGTTGGCATTCTTTCAGGGCCTGACGCACACCGAGATCGCCGAGAAGACGGGAGAACCGCTGGGTACCATCAAGACACGAATTCGCAGCGGCCTACCGAGCTTCAGCTGCTGACTTCACCTGACGCGGTGCACGTGTCGCTGAATCCGCAAAAGGCGCCTAAACAGCCCAGCGGCACCGCCATCTTCAGCCCCTCGCAGAGGTGCATGATGTTCATGGCCAGCAACCTGCCGGCGATGCCCGAGGGCAAGGCCTACGAGTTGTGGATCATTCCGATGCGAGGCGCGCCTGTCCCCGCCGGAGTCTTCAAGCCCGATGAGCATGGCAATGCCATCATGATGGATCACAAGATGCCCGAAGGCGTCGAAGCCAGGGCCTTCGCCATCACCGTGGAAAACGAAGCAGGCTCCGATAAGCCCACCTCGCCAATCGTGCTGATGGGAGGCGTAAGCTAGCCCGCCGCGCTCCGTCTTGTCGGGAAAAATCCGGCTGGATCCGGCAGGGAAGGCTAGTTCTACGAAGTCATCCTCGGTTCCGTATTCCAAAATATCGGGCAAGGCTCTTCGGATTTCGGCAATGGCCCGAAGTCTTTCTTCATCGTAGTAATCCCGCTTTGAGCCGCCCCCTCGTTTGGTCATCGGAATTGAGTGCGTACCGCGCTAACTGGTTTGCGGCAGTACGAAATCTGCTGGATAGAGGACTGAAGTGCCGGCTCCGGCCTGCCTACTCGTAGCGCAAGGCCTCGACGGGATCCAGGCGCGATGCCTTTACGGCGGGATACATCCCAAAGAAGAGACCGACGCTCATGGCCATCAGCACGGCAGCGACGACGGCCCAGATGGGCACCGACGTCGGCATCGATGGGAAGATCAGTGGTAGAAGTGCAGCCGCAGCCACGCCGACAAGTACACCGGCGAGTCCGCCCAGTCCAGTGAGGACGACGGCCTCGGTCAGAAACTGGCGGACGACGTCGCCGCGCCGGGCGCCAATGGCCTTGCGCACGCCGATCTCATGGGTGCGCTCGGTCACCGACATCAGCATGATATTCATCACCCCCACGCCGCCCACCAGCAAGCCGATGGAACTGACCACGATGGTCATCAGCGCAACCGTGCTCATGATCTGGCGGAAGTTGTCCGCGACGGCTTGCGCACTGCTGATGCCGAAGTTGTCGGGCTTGTTGAAAGGCACATTGCGCCGGCGGCGCAACAAGCCGCGGACCTCGTCCTCGGCGGCGTCTTTGTATCCGGGATAAGCTTCGGCGCCGATAAAAAGTTCATCGTCGGCAGGGTAATGCTTTTTGTAGGAGTTGTACGGAACTTTAACCGTGCGGTCATTGCTCTCATCCTTGAAGAGCCCGCCCTTGCGCTTCCCGAACACCCCGATAACCCGATACGAAACGCCGTCCACCAGAATGGTTTTGCCGATCCCATCGTGGGCGGGGAAAAAGTTCTTGTCGATGTCGTAGCCGATAACCGCTACATCGTCGCGGTGCAGCTCTTCAAAGTCGGTGAAGAATCGACCTTGAGCGACGTGCGCGTTGTACACATCCTGGTAGGAGGGATTGGTGCCGGTGTAGTCCAGGTTGGTAATTTCATGGTTTCCATAGCGCGCAGCGCGGAGCGGGGGCCGCTGCTGGTCAGGATCGATGCGCGGCATAGCATCCACGGTGACGGCCTTGACGTGCGGACACTCGGCGGCAATGGCCAGCGCGTCAGCCAGCGTAAGCGGCTTGCGGTTGCGTTCTTCGGCGCTCATGCGCCCGAAGCGAATGGCAAAGTCCCAGCGAAAGATCCACAGCGTGTTCGTGCCGTAGTCGTCGAGATAGCCCTCAATGTCGCGGCTCACCCCGACCAGGATGGAGGCCACGAAGATCATGGCCGCAACCCCAATGACCACGCCCAGCACGGTGAGAAACGAGCGCGTCTTGTGATCGCGAACCGTCTCCAGCGCCATCCGCGAATTTTCGCCAATGTGCAAACGCATAAGAAAGTGGCCAGTGATCAGTGGCCAGTGGTCAGTGAACTCCGAGACTGTTTCTGTTGCAATGATGCAATCAATCCATTCAGAGTTCGTCCAAGTTCGCCGAGCGCCTCCGAGATTGATTGTTGCTGTTCGAGTGCTAAGTAGCCAAGATTCCTGCTGATGACAACTTGAGTTTCTACCTCATAGAGTGAGCCACGGGCGTGACACAGAAACTGAATGAACTCCCCCTTTGTTGCGCGCCCCTGCCCTTCCGCAATATTGCTGGGAATCGATACCGCGGCCCTTCGCAATTGACTGGTAAGACCGTAGATTTCGTCGCGCGGGAATGCTGAAGTGAGAGAGTAAATGTCGCTCACTAAGTCAATTGCCTTTAGCCATGCTATGAGCTGCTGATACTTTTTCAGTTGCACTCGGATCCTCTTACGTAAAGGCCCTCAAGGCACTAGCCACTAGCCAGCTATCCTCATCACGCTGTGAGTTGTTGGCCCCTCTGGCCACTCGCCACTAGCCACTGGCCACTAATTCTCATACCTTAGCGCCTCAATCGGGTCCAGCCGCGCGGCTTTGCGTGCGGGATAGACCCCGAAGAACACGCCCACCGCCGAGGAGATGCCAATCGCCAGCACCACCGCGGAGATGGGAACAGCCATCGGAACCGGCGTCGCGGTGCGCACAATCACCGCGATCATCCAGGCGATTAGCACGCCGAGAGCTCCGCCCACCAGCGCCATCACTGTCGATTCCACCAGAAATTGCAGGAGAATGTCGCGCCGCTTGGCGCCCAACGATTTGCGAATGCCGATCTCGCGCGTGCGCTCGGTCACCGATGCCAGCATCACATTCATAATGACGACGCCGCCGATGACCAGGAAGATGGAAACCAGTCCCACCATGCCCGAGGCCAGTGTGCCGGTGAGGTTTTTCCAAAGGCCCATCAGGCTGTCGCTGGCCAGGATGCCGAAGTTGTCCTCGTCGTTGGGCGCTAGGTGGCGGCGCGCCCGCAGCAGCACGCGGGTTTCCTCCTGGGTCCGAGCCAGCCACTCCGGGCCACGCGCCTGAATGTTGATGGCCATGCCGTCGCTGTTTCGCCCGTACATCTTGAGCCAGGTCTCAATCGGGATGTACACGAAGTTGTCTTGCGACTGGCCAAAGGTGTTGCCGATCCGCTTGGCCACGCCCACGATCTGGAACTCCTGCCCATCGACCGTCAGGATCTTGCCCAAAGGATCGGTGATGCCGAAGAGCTTGTCGGCAACGTCGGCGCCGATCATGCAAACCATGTCGCGATGCTCATTGTCGCTGTCGGTCATGTAACGCCCGGTTGCGACCTCTTCCACATCCATGTCACCGATGTTGGCAGTTACGCCCCGTAGATCGACGTCTTTCAGGCTCTGCCGCTCGCTGCGAATATCGGCCGCCCGGCGCACTTCCAATCCGACTGCCTTGGGGAGCTTCAGGTTGTCGCGCAGTGACTCGTAGTCCTCCCAGGTGATGTTGCGATTGCGCCGCAGCGCCTTCAGCATCTCCTTGGAATCGCTGATGATAGGAAACTTCATGACCAGAAAAACATTGGAACCGAGGTTGGCGATGCGGGTAGCGAAGTACTCATTCATGCCGGCGATCAGCGCAATCACCAGGATGAGCGTGGAAACCGACAGGATCACGCCCAGCAGCATGAGGAATGAGCGCAGCTTGTGGGCACGCATGGTCTGCAGCGCGATTAGTACCGGCTCACGCAGGAAATGTTGGTGTGCAAGTCGCCGTGGCTGCAATGCTGCTGTCATGCAGGAAACATCCTGAGAAGCCCTTCACCTATTCTACGCACAGGAACGAGTCCGAGTGCTGATACGAAACGCCGCCGCCGAAAGTTGCACGCGGCGGAGAATTTTCTGATGGTAAAGGGGCCGGCGCTCGCCGTATTTCCGAGCTAGAAAGGCGTTTGCGGGCCAGGTGTGGCTTGGCCCGCCGGTGAACCTACGTCTGCGGGCCGACACAGCTCAGGAACGGCTGATCACCGGCGACGCTTTCGCGTTCACAACAGGATCTAGTTCAAGCTTTCTTCCCTCAGGGCTGAACCGGGGCAGATGCATCACCCCCCAATTGTGAAGCTTGAACTCGACCGACGTCCCCAGCACCCCGAAGCCATATTTCACGCTGCGACGGAAATTAATCGACGACGCTTCCTCAAAATACTTCGTCGGGCACGAAACCTCGCCGATGCGAAACCCGAAGTGCACGCACTGCGCCAGCATCTGATTGTCAAAGACAAAGTCGGGCGAGTTCTCCATCAGCGGCAGCGTGGTGAGGACCTTGCTGCTGAAGGCGCGATATCCGGTGTGATACTCGGAGAGCTTGACCCCCAGAAACAGGTTCTCGAACGCGGTGAGAAAGCGGTTGGAGATGTACTTGTACAACGGCATGCCGCCGCGCAACGCCTGGCCGCCGATAATGCGCGACCCCAGGACCACGTCGTAAACGTCGTAGGCCACCATGCTGGCCATGGCCGTGATCAGCAGCGGCGTGTACTGGTAATCGGGATGGACCATGATGACCACGTCCGCGCCCGCGGCCAGCGCCTCGCGATAGCAAGTTTGCTGGTTGCGGCCGTAGCCGTAATTCTTGTCGTGCTCGAAGACCAGCAGTCCGAGCTTTCTGGCTACCTCTACGGTCTTGTCTTTGCTGTAGTCGTCCACCAGGATGCGGATGTCGACGAGATCGGGGATTTCCCGCACCGTCGCCTCCAGCGTCAGCTCCGCGTTGTAGGCCGGCATGACGACCGCGACCCGTTTACCGTTGATCATGAGTGTGGTCCCTATAGAACAATTAACATGATAGCGCAGGCGGCATTCCGGGCATCGGGTGCAGGATGGTTCGATTTGAGGAAGCCAGGTCCGGAATTGTCCGACACTCGACCGCAATCGCCGATCGGAAAATCGCGGGTCAAAGCCTCGTGGATGCTTCGAGAACGGGTCAACCCTCAGCCCTCAGCATATTCGGGATCGCCCCCAGTTGCTCCCAGTCAACTTCCAACTGTTCTGGAGGTTTAACGAAAACGTTACAAAATGCTGACAATTTCGCCGTGGAAGAAGTTTCTACTCTTCACATCTGTGGTCGGTTCGACCGAGAGACAGGTGCCCAGGTCGTAGAAACCTCCGGCGAACCCAGCGATTTCAATCGACAAGTGAGGAGAAGGTTCATGAAACCATTCGCAGGCAAGAAACGGTTTTCGCCGTCAGCCGACAGACTCTCGCAGTTTAGCCTCAGCACTGGACGACGGCTTGCAGTTCTCGCGGCGGTTGCCGTCATCGCCTCGTCGACTTTTGCCCTGGCCCAGGCCGGCAGTCTCGATCCGACCTTCGGGACAGGCGGAATCTTCAGCACCAGCTCCACCCAACCCGCTGCGGCCGATAACGCCATCGCGATTCAAAGCGACGGTAAGATCATCCTCGGCGGCCTCGTACCGCTCAGCGGCGGCGGTGCTACTGCCGCGCTGCTGCGACTGAACACCAATGGCACGCTCGACTCCAGCTTCGGCACGGGCGGCATTGTCACCAGCGACTTCGGCATTACCGACGGGGCCATCGTGTTTGGCATTGCCATCCAGCCTAACGGACAAATTGTGGCAGCGGCGGAAGGCGGTTTCCTGGACGAGGCAGCGGTTGGCCGTTTCAACACCGACGGCAGCGTCGACACCACGTTTGGTGCCAATGGCTTTGCCCTCTCCAATTCGGTTAATTCTGCGCCGGGGGCAAGCAATGCTATGGCCTTGCAACCGAATGGGTCGATTTTAGTGACCGGTGGCGGCTTCATCGCACGCTACACCAGCACCGGCCAGGTGGATACGACTTTTGGCACCAACGGCGTTGCCATACTGAACTCCCTGGTTGTTACCGGTATGGTGTTGCAGTCGGATGGCAAGATTCTGGTAACCACTGGTTCCGGGACGGAAACGGTAATCGAGACGGCACCCGCCCTGCCGAGTGCAATCGCGGGCTCCATCTCCCGCTACAACACCAATGGCACTCTGGATACGACCTTCGCCATCTCCGGACAAGCAGCGTGCGTGGCCTCGGCGGCGGCCATTGCGATCCAAAGCAACGGCAAAATCGTCGTAGCCGGGACGATCACCAGCGGACTGGCAAACTATCAATACAACGGCCGAATTTACATCAACAACCTGACAGGTTTCGGCGTGGTGCGTTACAACTCAAATGGAAGCATCGATACGACCTTTAATCCTGGCGTCGGTCTGGGTAGCGGTGGCGGCGTTATCACAGGATTTGGCAGCTCATTCCCCTACAGTGGAGCCTTCGCGCTGGCCATTCAATCCAACGGCGAGATTGTCGTGGCGGGAGTGGCAGGCGATGCGTCGTTCAACGCTTACATTCCGCCGGCCCAATTGGCTTCCGCATCCCTCGCGCTGGCCCGCTATACGACAACCGGACAATTGGACACCAGCTTCGGCACGAATGGCACCGTAATCACCACCGTCGGCCAGAACAACATCTCGTCGGTGAGTGCGCTGGCGATACAGAGTGACGGCAAGATCGTTGCTGCCGGAAATTCCGCTGTTCCGCAACGAGATGACGTAGTAAATAACTTCGCGGTCGCACGCTATCTGGCGCAGTAGAAGCCAGGCACACCTGTCGGGGCTGAGCCTCCTGGCCAGCCCCGCGAGAATGCGAAGGATACGGGAGGCGGCGTGCGGCTAGGATTTGATCGATCGGGGAACGCATCCAAGGCAAGCAATGCGGAAATCGATACATCCGGTGCCATTTACTTTGCGAGAGAGCGTTTGTGCAGGCGGCGCAGTCCAGGCGTTTGGCGTTCTGCTAATCTGAACAGCTCTCCATGCCTTCCGTTTCTACAGTCATAGCGGCAATCTGCGGCCTGCTGGCCGGGGCTGGAACCGCTTACTTCGCCATGGCGATCTGGGCGGCGCGACGCTTTCAGGCTGAGCGTAGACCGGTCATCGATCGCAAGCTCGCGCCCCCGATCAGCATTCTGAAATCGCTGCACGGGCTGGATCCGCACATGCATGCGGCTTTTCGCAGCCATTGTCTGCTCGACTATCCCGAATATGAGGTGCTGTTCGGAGTGCACGACCTCGACGATCCGGCTGTCTCCGTAGTCGAGCAACTGCGCGAAGAATTTCCGCTGCGAAACTTGCGCGTTGTCCACTGCCCGCAGGTATTGGGCCTCAACGGGAAAGTCAGCAATCTGGTTCAGATGCTGCCGCAAGCGCGCTATGAGCATGTGATCATCAACGATAGCGACATCGTGGTCGACCGCGATTACCTGTTGCGAGTGTTTGCACCTTTCGTGCAGAGCGGTGTTGGCATGGTCACGGCGCTCTATCGCGGGCTGGCCGGCAACACACTTGGCTCCCGGCTGGAGGCGCTCGGCCTGAGCACCGACTTCACCGGCGGAGTCCTGGTCGCGCGCGCCATGGAAGGCGGCATCCGCTTCGGCCTGGGGGCGACCATCGCAACCACCAAAACCGTCCTGGGCAAAATCGGAGGATTGGAGCCACTCGTCGACTATCTGGGCGACGACTACGAACTGGGCGCGCGAGCGGCCGCTGCCGGATACAGGATCGAACTTGCCGACACGATAGTCGAAACCGCTTTGCCTCACTACTCTTTTCGCGAATTCTGGCTGCACCAGATGCGCTGGGCGCGGAACATTAAAGACCGTCGACCGGCGCAATATTTCGGGCTCATTACGACCTTCGGCCTGGTGTGGGCCATACTCGCCGTGCTGCTCGATCCGTTTGTCTGGTGGACGTGGCTGGTATTGGCGATCACGACAGCAACGCGGTTGACTTCGGCTCTGGTTGTAGGCCGCGGAGTGCTTGGAGATCGGCGCGTTGTGCGCAATCTATGGCTCCTGCCGTTACGCGACTTCATCGCCCTGCTGATCTGGATCGCGAGCTTTGCCGGCAACGAGGTGGAATGGCGCGGCCTGCGCTTCCGGCTGCGCAAGGGAAAGCTGGAGAGAGTCTAGCTCAGTCGTGCGCTTGCGGCACGTGTTCGCCCAGAAAATCGAGCGCCCTCTGGACGGGCGTGATTCGTCCGTCTTGCCCGAACTCGTACGGCTCGCCGCGCCAGAGAAACTTATTGCCGATGAAGCTGGCGACCCAGGTGCAAAAGCCCAGCAGGTCGCGCAACGGATAAAGCCAGCACAGCCATAAGCAGCGCGGGTCGCGCAGAATTCCCCAGCCCACGACCACGGCCAGCAGCATCCGGTTGAGCCATGCCATCGCCAAGAGCGCCACGCCGGCATGAATCCTGTGTTCGTGGCCCAGCCCAAGTAACAGCGCCAGCAATCCGAATGGAACGGCATACGTGAGACCGGAGCCGATATGTCCCCAGGGGCGCGAGAATCGGGTGCTCTTCATCCAGCGCAACTGGTCTCCCAAAGTCCGCGGCAGAGACCCGACTGCGAGGACGTGTCCCACCTTGTAGTGCGATAGTTCAACCTCGTAGTCGGCCTTGGCAATGAGGCTGCCGAGCACGAAATCGTCGGAGTAGAAGTCGGCAGTTTCGCGCACTCCGCCGATCGCTTCGATGGCGTCACGCCGCACGGCCATCGCCGCTCCCAGCGCGAACTTCATGCCCTCGACCATATCGGCCACCATCACGCCCGATGGCATCTCCACCGACATGCCCAGGGCTTCCAATTGTGACCAGAATCCGCGCGCCGGGATTCCCTGGTACAGACAAGTGACCAGACCGACTTTCGGATTCAACAGCGGCGGTATCACGTTGCGCAGAAAGTCTGTCCCAACCAGGACATCGCTGTCGCTGATGACCAGGTAATCGTTGTCCGATGAGGCGATCATTTTGGCCAGCGAAAACACCTTGGCATTGGGCCAGGATGGGTCGCCGGAAATTACCACCTGCGTGCGCACACCCGGATACTTCGCGCGCAGTCTTTCCACCACCACCAGAGCTTCATTGTCGCGGCTGCGCGCGCCGAAAATGATCTCAAATTCCGGGTAATCTTGCCGAAAGAAGCTCTCCAAGGTTGCTTCCAGCCTAGGCTCCATGCCGTGGACTGGCTTCAGGATGGTGACTGGCGGCAAAGTTTGCGCAGGAGTGGCCTGCACCCGCGCCCGGAGCTTTCGTGACACCTGCACGTAGCGGAAGGCCGCCATCATCACCATGCCGAAATAAACTGTGGAGGTGAAGGAGCCAAACACCGCCAGGTTCCACAACAGGTGTCGCACGGAATGATCCAGAGGGCCGGCGCCTGCCACAGTCAAGGAGAGTTCAAACATAGGAACCACTTATTGTACCCGCTCAAGGAAGGATCGACGCATTAGGCATCTTCCGCGACACTTCGCGCCGCTTCTCGCGGCAAGCCAGGTCTCACTGCGACTAACGATCTGAATTATTTTCGCGGCTGCGGGAGACGATGCACACGAAGCCGCCGGCCTGTCCGTTACCGCGATCCATCTCCGGAGAATGCTGCCAGAGCTGCTTGTCCCAGGCTGATGCCGCCATCGTTGGGCGGAACGGCGTGATTGGTCCAAATCGCCAAAGCCTCGCCGCTTAGGAGATCGCGCAGGTCAGACAACAGCAACTCGTTCTGGAAAACGCCACCGGAAAGGACAACCGTATCTAACTGCCATCCCTGGCAGAGCGCTTTCACCGCGTCGCACACTCCCTGAGCTACTCCGCGTTGGAATGCGCGCGCTATATCGCGTGGGTCGCGGTTGCGCTTCCGGCCCTCGGCAACCGCCAGCAGCAATGGACGAAAATCCAGTTCCCCATTTGCGAAAGGAAAGGGATATAGTTCCGAGCCATCGGCTTTGCGGGCCGAAGCTTCAAGCCACATCGCGGCTTGTCCCTCGAAGGTTACGGCGCGAGTAAAGCCCAGCAGGGCTGCGGCCGAATCAAACAGCCGTCCGATGGAAGTGGTGGCAAAGCTGCGCACATCTTTGTGCACCAGCTCAAGCGCGTGCTGATAGCGCGCCGGGAAATCGAACGGCGCTGCGCTGAGGTCGGGCAAGCCTTCGATCTGCGCCAGAAATCCGGCGGCAGCCTGCACCGGATGCTGCGCCGCAGCGTCTCCTCCCGCAAGATTGGCGCGCCGAAGATGGCCCACGCGCTGGAATCCCTGGCGCACGCTTCCCGCGAAGAACTCGCCGCCCCAGATGCTGCCGTCATCGCCATATCCCGTGCCGTCGAAGCTAACCCCCAGCACCCGCTTGTCCCACTCGCCGCGCTCCGCCAGCACGGAGGCAACGTGGGCACGATGATGTTGCACCGCGCGCTTCCCCGCGGCCGGCAGACGCAGCGAATATGTGGTCGATAGGTACTGCGGATGCGCGTCATGCACTACCAGCAAATCGCTCCAACTCACCTCGTACATCGAGACGAGATCGCGAATGGTCTCCTGGAATGCCTGGAACGCCGGGTAATGATCGAGATCGCCAATGTGCTGGCTGACGAACGCCTGCCCATCGACGACCAGCGTGATGGAATTCTTGAGGTCTGCGCCGACGGCGAGAAGTGGACGCGCGATCGGCAAATTCGCAACCGCACCCGGAGCGTAGCCGCGTGATCGCCGCAAGATCACAGGACCGAATGTGCCGACGCGCGCGACAGAATCATCGACCCGGCGAGCAATAGGCCGCTCGCCGACCAGGAACGCGTCGGCCACGCCACCGAGCCGGTCGAAGGCATCCTGCTCATCGTAGGCAATGGGTTCGCTGGAGCGGTTGGCGCTGGTCATCACCAGAACATCGGGCGCGCCGGCGGCGAACAGCAGGTGCTGCAACGGCGTGTAAGGGAGCATGACGCCCAGATCGTCGTTGTCTGGGGCCACGCCCGGCAGCTTCGCCTTTGCGGGAGCCAGAACAATCGGACGCGCGATGGAAGTCAGCAGCGTTTCGGCTTCCGGTGACAGTTCGATAACGGTTCGCGCCACTTCGATGTCTTTGACCATCACCGCGAAAGGTTTCTCCTTGCGATACTTCCTCTCACGCATCGCACCTACGGCGGATGCATTACGCGCGTCGCATGCCAAGTGGTACCCGCCCAATCCCTTCACGGCGACGATCTTTCCTTCGCGAAGAAGCTGCACGGTGCGCCGGATAGCTTGGTCGTCTCCGGTTGTCGCAAGTTCTCCGTCCTGTAGGAAATAGTGTGGTCCGCAATAGGGGCAGGCAACCGGCTGAGCGTGGAAGCGCCGGTTAGCAGGGTCGTGATACTCGGCATCGCAGTAGGCGTCGAGCGGCCACTGCTTCATGGTCGTGTTGGGCCGGTCGTAAGGAAGAGCGAGAATCACGGTGTAACGCGGTCCGCAGTTAGTGCAGTTGATGTAGGGATATTGATAACGTGGGTTGGCCGGATCGGACAGCTCTTGCAGGCAGGCATCGCAAACCGGCAGGTCCGGTGAGATGCGAACCGTGGGCCGGTCGCGGCGCTCACTTTCGCGAATGGTGAATCCGGTTAGGCCGGCGGGTTCGGCAGGCTGAACTTCGATTTCAGAAATGGCAGCGGCGGGCGGAGCTTGTGTTCGAATCCCTTCGATGAATGTCCGCAGCCTCTGTTCCGGGCCTTCGGCATAGATCGCGACCCCTTCTTCGCCATTGAGCACCCAGCCGGCAATCCCGTGTTCCTGCGCCAGGCGATACACAAAAGGACGAAAGCCTACTCCCTGCACGACGCCGCGAACGCGGATGGAACGGGCAGCCGTCATCGCGGCATTCCTTCGGAAGCGAACTGTCGCATTGACTGGTTACCGAACACGTCGAAAGTTCTCCCGGCACAATGTTACATGGAGGTGAGCCGCCCTCGACGAAGGACGGCCACAGGAGTTTGGCAAATGTGTCGAGTTGGGTGGCACGCGCCTTTCACAAGCTGCGGACAAACGGGGCCAGCAGCCTCCGGCGACGTACCTCAGGGCTGGAGCCCTGTCTTTCAAACTGCTCTCGACGCTGGCCTGAAGGCCAGCTCTACCCGAACCCTGCCAGCAGTAGCCTCGCCGGCGCGAACATCTGTATGCTGGTGAGCTGCATTGGAGACCCCTGATGTCCCTGAGCTTAGCGCGGCGCCGCCCGCACCTTCGCCCCTTTTTCCTGATTCTGTTCACCGCCCTATTACCGCTCACCTTGATTTGCCAGCAGCAGCCCGACGCCAACCTGTTCTCCGGGATGCAGTGGCGGCTGATCGGCCCCTTTCGCGGCGGCAGGGTGACCTCCGTTACGGGAGTGCCCGGCGATCCGAATACGTACTACTTCGGCACGCCCGGCGGCGGAATCTGGAAGACCACCGACGGCGGACGCGTCTGGCATCCCATCTTCGACAGCGTGCGCGTTGCTTCCATCGGAGCCTTGGCGGTAGCACCGTCGTCCTCCAACATTATTTACGTTGGCACGGGAGAGCAGACGCCGGGCAAGGGACTCTACCGGTCGTCCGATAGCGGTGTGACATGGAGTAGTGTCGGACTCGATGACGTGAGCTATATCCAGGCGATCATTGTCGATCCGCAGAACCCCGACGTCGTCGTGGTAGCTGCGAACTCCGTCGGAGTCGGCATCTTTTGGAGGCCGCTGGCGACGTCGGCGATGACTGCCAATCGCGGAATCTTCCGAACCGAGGACGCCGGTAAAACCTGGAAGAAGGTCTACACCAACGACGCAACAATCGGCGTGGTCGACATGTGCACCGATCCCGACAATCCGCAGACTCTTTACGCGTCGGTCTTTCATCCCTCGTGGGGCTCGGCACGATCCGCGGTAGCCGACACCTCCGACATCATCAAGTCCAGCGACGGCGGCTCAACCTGGGCTCCTCTGGAGAGCAAAGGTCTGCCTGACAAAGCGCGCGGAAGGTTGGGCATAACCGTCGCCTCCGGGACAGGCGGACGCCGCTTATACGCAATCCTCGATCAGGGCTTCTACCGTTCCGACGATGGCGGCGCGAACTGGTATCAGTCCAGCAAGGACCCGCGCGTCATCGGCAGTCTCTACTTCAGCCGCGTCTTCGCCGATCCGCGCAATCCCGATGTTCTCTATGTGGCGCAGACTTCGCTCTATCGCTCCACCGACGGCGGGAAGACCTTCGAGGCCTATGTCGGGGCGCCCAGCGGCGACGATTTCCACGTCCTGTGGATCGATCCGCAAAACGCAGCGCGCATGATTCTTGGTGTCGATCAGGGCGCGATTGTCAGCGTCGACGCCGGCAAGACCTGGACTTCCTGGTATAACCAGCCGACCGGGCAGTTCTACCACGTCTCGACTGACAACCTGTTTCCTTATCGCGTCTATGGCGCGCAGCAGGACAGCGGCACCGCTGGCGTTTTGAGCCGCAGCGACTACGGCGAGATCCTGCTTCAGGACTGGTACTCCATCGGCGGCTTTGAGTACGCCTACATTACTCCCGATCCAGCAAACGCAAACTTCGTTTACAGCGGCGGCTGGTATGGCTCCGTGGTTCGCTATGACAAGTCGACCGGCGAAATCGCGGTCGTGTTGGAGCGGGGGCAAAAGTATCGCGCCGGAAGCATGCCGCCGCTGGTGTTCTCGCCGCAGGATCCATCGGTACTGTATCTGGGAATGCAGATGGTGCTGAAGACCTCCGACGGCGGGAGCAGTTGGCACGAGATCAGTCCTGACTTGACCGGCTATGTGGAGAAAGAAGTGAAAGAAGGAGAGAAGCCCCCACCCGGCCAGGAGGCTCCACCGGCCATTACCTCGCTGTCGCCTTCTCCGCTCGAAGCAGGTGAAATCTGGGCTGGGACTAGCAATCGACTGGTGCAGCTCACGCGCGACGCAGGAGCGACCTGGCAAAACGTCAGTCCGCCTGGACTGACCGAGCCCACCCAGATCCTCTATGTCGAAGCTTCGCATCATGACGCGGCCACTGCCTACCTGACCGTCGGCGGAACGCGCGAGTCCACTCCTCCGGCTATCTTTCGCACCCATGATTACGGGCACACCTGGCAGAAGATCGTCAACGGCTTCCCTCAGGATGAAATGGTTCGCGTAGTCCGCGAAGACCCCAAGCGGAAAAGGCTGCTCTACGCCGGAACCGATACCGGTGTGTTTATCTCATGGGATGACGGCGAGCGCTGGCATCCGCTCTCGCTGAACCTTCCGCCAACTCCCATCACCGACCTCACGGTCCACGGGAACGATCTGGCCATCTCAACCTTTGGACGCGGTTTGTGGATCCTGGACGACGTGACGCCCATACGCGAGATCGATCCAAAGGTCACCGCCGCAAGTGTCTATCTCTTTTCTCCCGCGAACGGGATCCGCGTGCGTTGGGACAATTATCAGGACACGCCATTTCCGCCCGAAACGCCCGCCGGCCAGAATCCGCCTGATGGGGCCATCATCGACTACTACCTGAAAAACGCGGCCACCAGCGAGTTGACGCTGACGATCTACGATGACAAGGGCGCCGAAATCGCAAAATACTCCAGCCAAGCGAAGCCGATTGATCTTCCGCCGGCGAACGCTCCGGAATACTGGTTCGCTCCTCCCGCGGCGCTGTCGAAATCGGCCGGCGTGAATCGCTTTGCCTGGGACCTGCGTTATCCGCCGCCCCTCACGCTTCCGTATGGCTATTTCGACGACCTTCTGGAGTACACCGAATACACCCTGGCTGACCACGCCGTTCCCGGCCTTACTCCGCGCGTGCAACCGCGCGGGCCGCTGGTCGTTCCGGGCAAATACAACCTGAAGCTGCACTATGCCGGCACAACTTCGGTGGCGGAGCTCACCGTCGAACCCGATCCTCGCACCCACGCGACGCAGTCCGATCTGGTGGAGCAGCGTGATCTCGCGTTGCAGATCACGCGCGGGATGAAGGCAAGCTACGACGCCTACCACCAGGTCGCAGGATTGCGCGCGGCGCTGGCCGAACGGAAGAAGTCAATCAGCAGCGACAAGCTAAAGAAGCTCAAGGAAGCGGTCGACGCGCTTGATAAGAAAATCGAGGCCACCCGGAACGGCACTCGCACCGCGCCCGGCTTCGGGCCGATCAATCGCGAGCTGGCTCGACTGATCTTCAGCGTTGAGAGCGCCGACATGCGTCCGGCGGACACGGTTCGGGCAGCGGTCCAACAAAACTGCGATGCGCTCGATAAAGTTCTGGCGCTGTGGTCGCAGCTCAATGCGCAAGACATTCCCGCCTTCAATGCGACTCATGCCGGCAAGAAAGCGGCGGCATTACCAGTTACGGCGGTTAGCATGAGCGGCTGCAAACCGTAACCGCCCCGGACCCGCATGTCCTGCGGCGTACATTGGCCCACGTCCAGGACATCGATTCCGGCATCGTTCAGCTTCAAGATTGGCGCTGAGGTAGGAAGCGAGCTGAAATAGACAAAAGCAGGAATACCGCAAGTATCATCAGTTCCGGATCGATGGCATGCCGATACCGGGTCTGCGGGAAAGTAAGGTAGTAAACCAAGGGATAGAAGCCCACCAGGGTGGCAAACAGAAATCCGCCGTGCACGCGCCGTTTAAGGGCCAGCAACAGCCCGCCGATGCCCACTAAGGACGTCACCAGGAAGACCCAGTTTTCTACCCGCTCCAACCCGGTCCGGGGAAGGCCAGTCCAGGTTACGGGAACGCCGGCCCAAAAGTAGAAGAACCGGCGGAAGCATAGCACCACGAACCTCTGCGGATGCTGGGCGATCCATGCTTTCGCCTGATGGGCCTGTTCGGCGTTGATCTCGGCTTCTCCCATCTGCTGGTACAAGCTCAAGAGAGACGGGTTGCTACCGGCGTGGTAGCTGGGGACTACCCAGCCTTCGGCGAGCGGATTGTTGCCCACGCGCAATTCATTGCCGAAGTTGTCGCGGATGAAGATTGGCTCGCCGAACACGCGATAATCGCGTACCAGCCACGGCATCAACGTCATCCAGAAGACCGCCGCGCTAAACACCACGGGGGCCAGGAAGCGCTTGCCGCGGCGATGCAATTGGTAGGCCAGCCAGCAGCCGGAGAAAGGAAGCCACGCCAGCACAGCCGTATTGGTCAGTGCGGCCAGCCCCCATAGCAGCCCATAGCCGAACCAGGACCGCAGCCGGCTGTCGTCTTCCATTTTCAGCGTGAGCCAGAACAGCAGGCTGAGCAGAAACGCCGACAAGGTTACTTCCCAGATCCAGCCCACGGAAAAATAGATGGCGTAGGGCAGGAAGGCCCAAATCCATCCTGACCAGACGGCAATGGTTTTGTTGAAGACGCGGCGCGCAATCTGATAGACGGTCCAACTGGTCAGCGCAGAGAAGATGCTATTGAACACCAGTACGGCAAACCCGGCGGCATAGGAGTAGACGCCGAAGGCGCGAAACGCCAGCGAAACCACCCAGGGATAAACCGGTGGGTTCCAGGCGGAAGGGCCGGTATCGACCGCGTAAGGCGAGCTGAAACCGTGGCCCGTGGCCAGCGAATAGGCGAGGCGCTCCATCTCGTTGACGTCCCCAAGACGGTCGATGGCAATACGGCGGTAGGAGTGCGCAACCATGATCAAGAGCACGCGCACGATCAGCCCGACCAGTACCATCCAGGCCGGTGAGCAAACAATCTTGAGCCATGCTGGGCGCATGGCTTCGTTAGCCGTGCGCTTCCCATCGTTCAATGTCTGGAGTCCCGTTTCAGGTGTCAAGGCCCACACTATACACCCATCGAGAAATTTCACCCACTATTTTTCTTCAGCTGGAAATCAGTAAAACCACCTCATAAATCGCCTTGTGTCAGGGCACGGCTTCAGCCGTGCCGTCCGACCATTGAGGAATTCGGGCAATAGCCCCTGCAGACCATTATTTTGCAGGGGCTGAAGCCCTGATTCCTTGTTAGGCCTGTTCGGCACGACTTAAAGTCGTGCCCTGACACGTCCCCGGAACGGTTTATGAGACGCCTCTGGTGAGATCGTGTTCGCAGTAAGATTATCTCGTTCGCCTGCACGGCTTGCTATCCTGAGAATGCAATTATGATAGACAAGCAGCGACGATGCGCCGCCAGCAATGATCGATGACTACTGATCTCAAGACACAAGGGGGATTGTCGCCCCTTGCGGGCAAGCCAGCGCCAAAGGAAATGCTGGTCGATCTCGTTCGCCTGGAGCGCGATTATTACGAGAATCGTCCCGACGTCAGCGATCCCAATCAGTTGGTCATCTTCGGGACCAGCGGACACCGTGGCTCATCGCTGCGCGGAACATTCACCGAAGCGCACATCCTGGCAATCACCCAGGCCATCTGTGATTTTCGCCGCAGCCAACGCACTGACGGGCCGCTCTACATGGGCAAGGACACGCACGCGCTTTCCGCGCCTGCGCAGCGCACGGCGCTAGAAGTCCTGGCTGCCAATAATGTCGAAACCATCATCCAGCGGGACGACGGCTTTACGCCTACGCCAGTCATCTCGCGCGCTATTTTAATTTACAACCGCGGCCGCAAGGACCACCTTGCCGACGGAGTTGTTATCACGCCGTCGCATAATCCTCCGGAAGACGGCGGCTTCAAATACAACCCGACGAACGGCGGTCCCGCCGACACCGACGTCACCGGCTGGATTGAAGAGCGCGCCAACGAACTGCTGAGAAGCAACAATGCCGGCGTAAAGCGCGTGTCCTATGGCACCGCAATTAAGTCGTCCAGCACGCACCAGGACGATTTTGTGCTGCCGTATGTGAACGACCTGAAGAACGTCGTTGACATGGAGATCATACGCTCAGCCGGCCTCAGGTTGGCGGTCGATCCGCTGGGGGGCGCCTCGGAGCCGTATTGGGAGCCGATTAACTCCGTCTACGGACTCGATATTGCGATCGTCAATCCTGTAATCGATCCGACATTCTCCTTCATGACCGTCGATCATGACGGCAAGATTCGCATGGACTGCTCCAGCCCGTATGCCATGGCGCGTTTGGTCGGCCTCAAAGATCAGTACCAGGTCGCATTCGCCAATGACACGGATGCCGATCGCCACGGCATCGTGACGCCGTCCGCGGGGTTGATGAATCCTAATCATTACCTTGCTGTTGCCATCCAGTATCTGTTGTCGCATCGCGAGCAGTGGCCCGGGCACGCGGTGGTGGGCAAGACGCTGGTCAGCAGCAGCATGATCGATCGCGTGGTCAACAAGCTTGGCCGCAAGCTCTGGGAAGTTCCAGTCGGCTTCAAGTGGTTTGCGCCTGGGCTGTTCGATGGCTCCTGCTGTTTCGGCGGAGAAGAAAGTGCCGGAGCGAGTTTCCTGCGCCGCGACGGTGCGGTGTGGACTACCGACAAGGACGGCCTGATCATGGATCTGCTGGCTGCTGAGATCGCGTCGCGCACCGGCAAAGATCCGGGCGAGCATTTCCGCGTGTTGGCCGCGGAGTTTGGCATGCCGTACTACACCCGCATCGATGCGCCCGCAACTCCCGAGCAGAAGACGAAGCTCGAGAAGCTGCCTCCGGAGTTAGTGAAGGAATCGACACTGGCGGGCGAGCCGATCACCGCGAAACTCACGCGCGCGCCGGGCAACGGGGCCGAGATCGGCGGATTGAAGGTCGTCAGCGTCACCGGCTGGTTTGCTGCGCGGCCCTCGGGTACCGAAAACCTCTACAAGATTTATGCCGAGAGCTTCAAGGACGAATCCCATCTGGAAGCGATTGTGGAAGAGGCCCAGCAGATCGTAAACAACGCCCTACGGTAATCGAAGCCCGCCCTGCTACTCTGTGACTTCACGACCATGCCGCCGCAAACGCATTCCACCAGTTCCCTGCGCTCGCTGCTGAAGCAGTCGCCGCTCTACGCCGGCTTCAAGCAAGTGGGCCACTATCCAGACTATTGGTGGTGGAAGCTGCGCGGCGAGCCACGCCGGATTCCCCACGTCATCAAGCAGCGGACGGTCACCGAGTACGCCCAGGCGTTCGGGCTGACCACCCTCGTCGAAACCGGAACCTACTACGGCGAGATGATCGCCGCGCTCGCCCACCGCTTTCGCCGGATCTACTCCATTGAGTTCGACCCTCGACTGGCGCGTCTGGCGCAAAAGCGCTTCCGCAAGCACTCGCACGTGGAAATCATTCAGGGCGACAGTCAGAGCGCTGTGCCGATGCTGCTGCCATGGCTGCATGAGCGTTGCCTGTGGTGGCTGGACGCGGGCTACTGCGGCTGGGGCGGGAACCTTGGCAATCCCAACCGGTTAGGTTCTGAGCTGCATGCAATTCTCGCCGATCGAATTCCCGATCACGTTATCCTGATGGACGACGCCGACGGCGTCAACGGCCAAGGCGGCTCGCCCACCCTTCCGGAACTGATCGCCTCGATTGAGTCCGCGTATCCCACTCGTCACGTCGAGGTTGCCCGCAACATCATCAGAATCACGCCGCGGCGGCCAGCGATCTAAGCGCTCCGGCCCCTACGGCGCCGCAATCTGGAAGCGCAAAACCGACTGCGCTATGCGGTACTGATATTTGGCGGCGGCAAACTCGATTTGCGCCTGCGTCTGTTGCAGTTGTGCCTGGCTCAGCTCCACAATCGAGCTCAGTCCCAGGTTATAACGTTCCTGCGACAATTTGAGGGCAAGGTTGGTCTCGTCCACGAACTGCTGGCTGACGGCAATGCGGTTGTAAGCCGTGATGGTGTTCAGCCAACTGGTGCGGACATCGTTGGCGATCCGGTCTTTCAGGTCACGCAGTTGCTCGTCGGCCGCCTGCGCTCGCAGCCCCGCTTCCTTCGACTGCGCAGGATAAAGAAAGCCGTTGAAGATGGGCACGCTCACGTTGACGCCCACGGCCCCATACCAATTGTAGGTAAATGCCGGAGCGCCGTTCAGCGTGCTGCCGTACGGCGTCTTGCCCCAAACGCCTAAGGCCTCGATGGTGGGAAAGAGCTGATCGCGCTCCGCCTTCTGGAAATGCTGCGCGGCTTGAAATTCGTAGCTTTGGGCCGCGATCTCCGGCCGGTTGCTAAACGCCTCATCCTCCAGTTGACTGGCCGAGTCAGGCGGGCGCTGCACTTCGGTCTCGGTTTCCACCAGCTCAAATTGCTGTTGCGAAAAATAACCCAAGACCTGCGAAAGCATGGAGAGCGCAGCCTGGTAGTTGTTCTGCGCGTCCAGCAACAGAAGCTGGGCCTGCGCCAGGTTGGCGTCGGCAAAACTGACATCGACCTCCGAGCGCAGCCGGTTGTTATAGAGAGTCGTAATCTGGGTGGACACGACCTGCCGCTCATGCACGGTCTCCTCGGCCACCTTCACAAGTGCAGCATCCTGTAGCGCGTTATAGAAGGCCTGATCGACCGCCAGCTTGATATCGTCGACCGTGGCTGCCCGATTCATGTCGGCAGCTTTCGCTCGCAGCGCGGCCGTGGCGACCAGATTGTTGGTGCGCCCAAAATCGGTGATCAACTGCGAAAGAACAAGACCGCCAGCCGCACGCGTCAGAAGCGTCGGGCTATTGATAATGCCGGCAGCCAGGCGTGAGCCCTGGTTGGCGTCGACGCCGGTCAGATTTGCCGATACGGTGGGATAGTAAGCCGATTGCTGCTCCCGCGTGACCTGATTCGACGCCAGATAAAGCAGGCGGTTTACGGAGATCTGGGGATTGTTCTTGATCGCCAGCGCCTCGGCATCCTGGATAGTCAAGCGGCGTAAGGCGCCCGTCGTGGGCAACTGCACTTGGGTTGGCAACGTAATCGGTTGCGGCACCGGTGCCTGCGGCTGCTGCTCTGGTAATTCTTGCGGAGACCTCAGCGTCTGTGCCGGTGCGCTTAACGGGGACGCAGGAGGCGCCGCCTGGGCGGGCGCGGTTGGCGGCGGAGCCGGTGGCGCCATCTGCGCCGCCAGAGAAACACTGCTCAGCACAACGGGAACCACAAGCCAGAGGGTCTTGCTTCTCAAGCCTGCACCTCCTGCCGTGGCTCTTGTTGCTCTTTTCCGCGATACATCAAGTAGTACGCCGCCGGCACCAGGAAGAGGGTCACGATGAACGAGAACATCAACCCACCAATGATGGCGCGGGCCAGCGGAGCGTACTGTTCGCTTCCCGTTTCCAGCGCCAGAGCCAGCGGGATGAGTCCCAGAAAGGTTGCGAAGGTCGTCATCATGATGGGGCGCAGACGAATGCGGCAGGCATTCATGATGGCATCGTGCAAAGGCTCGCCGCGGCGCCGCAGCTCACGGGTGAACTCGACAATCAGAATCGAGTCTGACACTACGATCCCGATCATCATCATGACTCCCATCAGCGACATGATGTTGATGGTGGTGTGGGTCATCAGCAGGAACAGAATCACGCCCGTGAATCCCGGCGGCACTGCCAGCAGGATGAGGAACGGATCGCTGAAGGAGGCGAACTGCGCCATCAGAATCAGATACACCAGCACGATGGAAAGAGCCAAGCCGACTGCAAAACTCAGGAACGATTCGCGCATGGTGATGACCGACCCGCGCAGCTTGACGCGAATGTTTCCCGGCAGCTTGGTTTGGTCGATGAGCTTCTGAACGTCGCTCGAAAGGGCGCTCAGGTCTTCACCCTGGGGCCGAACATAGACATCGATCACGCGTAGCAACTGATAGTGATCGACTTCCGTAGGCGTGTTGATCAGTTTGATGTCGGCGAGGTTTTCCAACAT
>Ga0181530_10000197_pt1 | contig 75350 bp, 67 predicted proteins | sample PEATcosm2014_Bin_42_FD_119769 | JGI IMG/M metagenome (GOLD analysis project Ga0181530, IMG submission 119769) | Peatland microbial communities from MTU Mesocosm Facility, Houghton, MI, USA - PEATcosm2014_Bin10_60_metaG | ecosystem: Environmental > Terrestrial > Soil > Wetlands > Peat | place...
TAAGCCAAAATCAACTACTTGACTGCCCGGCAGGACGACTGCCGGGCAGTTTGCTATTTTTGACACCTGGCGCCGGTGCTCGGTTCACATAAAAACCGAATTTTGCGCCGGAAAGTAGCTAGCGGGAGTCATCGGCAGACAGTTACAGCGGCAGGAAGCGGCTGGAGCTGTCGTTGGGGCGGGCGTGGAGGTAGCGGCCGGTGGTGGTGATGCTGGCGTGTCCGAGCGTCGCCTGCACCAGGTGAATCGGCGCCCCGCGGTCGAGGGCGTGGCTGGCGTGGGCGTGGCGCATCCAGTGCGGCGAGACCTTCTGTTCCAGGCCGGCCTTCCTGGCGGCTGTGTAAACGATGCGGCGGACCTGGGAGGGATCCAGCGCTTCCCTGCCCTTGCGGCTGGGAAAGATGGGGTCCACGGCCTTGGCTGCGCCTTTGATGGACAGCAATTGTTCCCACACTTTGGGCCCGAGCAGAACGCTGCGGGTCTTGCCGCCTTTGCCGAAGACCGTGATCTGGCCGCCTTCCTGCCGCGCCAAGGTGTCCCGCCACTTCAAGCCGCAGAGTTCGCTCACGCGGACGCCGGAGGCGTAAAGTAATTTCAGCACAAGGCGGTCGCGGCCTTCCCGCGCGGCTGCGATGAGGTTGGCGACTTCGCTTTCCGTGAGAATGCGCTGGGCAAGGCCGTCGCGGTTGGGGCGGAGTTTGACGGCGGCGCCGATGTTGAAGGGCAGGTAACCGGTTTCGTGGCCGAAGGAAAGCAGCGACTTTACGGCCGTGAGGGCACGGTTCTGGGTGGCGGGTTTGAGGCTTCCCTGCCCCAGACGGCCGGACCAGGCTTGCAAGTCCACCAGGGTGACCGAGGAAAGCGGCTTGTGAACGAAGGCCAGGAACCCGCCAGCGTCGGCGGCATAGGCGCGGCGGGTGTGGGGACTGGTCTTCATGGAAAGCCAAAGTTGGATCAGTTGGTCATCCTGAGCGGGTTCACGTGGCGGCGCGGGGAGGGCGGGAGGAGTTGCCAATGCGAGGCCGGTCATCGCATGGCAGTATAGCACGATATGTTTGATTATCGTGTATTCAGGTGCTTGTGGAGGTCCGTTTGAAACGATCGTTTCACAACGATATGGATTTAAGGTATCCTCGATCATGCCTGCGCGACCGTTCTATTTTCATCGGCTTAGCGATGCCATCGAGGAGCTGAAGCGGTGGGACGCGGCCTGGATCGACCGGCGCATGTTGCAGGAACTGCTGGGGCTTTCCAAAGCCGTGGCGTGGCGCTTGATGCGGCGCTGTGGAGCGGAGGAAGGTCCGGGGCATGCGCTGATGTGCCGGCGGGAAGGGTTGATCGAGGCGCTGGAGGAGTTGCGGGCTACCGGCGAATGCCGGCGGGAGGCGGGACGGCGCGACCGGGTGGAGGCATATCTGCGGCAAATGGCGGAATTCGCGCGTTCGCGCAAGACGCCTGTGGCGGCCGAGGGGAAGGCTTCGGAGTTGATGGCGTCGCGCTTTGGGAAACTGCCGGCGGGAGTGGCGTTGACGCCGCGGCGATTGACCTTGGAATTCGCGGGGCCGGAGGATTTTCTGCAAAAAATCGGCAGCGTGATTTTCGCCTTGCAGAACGATTTCGAGGCCATCCGGGAGTTCATCGAGTCGGGTCCGCCTGAGGGGAACCGTTGATTCCCAGGGCTTCCCTGGCCCACTCCTTCTGCTCCTCGTCGGCTTCCGGGCTTTTGAGGATCTCCTCGGCGAACATGCGGTCGCGGGCCGTACGGCTGGCCAGGCTGCGCTGGCGCTCCTCGCGGAACTGGCGGTAGGAATCGCCCAGGAAGCACTTGGGCACGGCCGTCAAAAGGAAGCCCAGGGGCATGCGGATACCCGGTTTGCCGGCTTTGAGGTGAATGAAATGAATCACTTCGTCGGCGGTGGCCTGGGAAGCGTTTTGGCGGCAGCGTTGCCAAAGCAGAGCCGCGCCTTCGTCGTCGACGTCCGGTATTTGGCTGCGGAGGGCGGCTACGATGGCATCCAAGGAAGACGACGATGGCTGGTCGGAATTCCTCATCCAATGCCTATTCTTTATAAGTGCGTTCGCCGCAGGTGCACTCGATTGTGAGCCTTCAGGTGCACCTGGTTTGAGCGCTGCGAGTGCACTCGGGAGTAAAGCACGCGCAGGCGGAATAGCTGCACCTGAAAGAGGTGCACTCGATTCAGAGAAGCTCTTGCCGGTGATCAGGTTACCGGTGGATGGATCGACGAAGGCCACACCCCGGGTTCGAATCACGTGGGTGAGGCCGGCGGCCTTGCGCCGGCGCAGGATTTCGCGAAAACTGTAGACCACGTAGGTGCGGCCCTCGGTATAGCTGAAGCCCTCGCCTTCATCCAGAGCCAGTTTTTCCACCAGCGAGCGGACGTTTGCTTTGCAGTTGCTATAGGCCATGCGGGACATCTCGGCGAGGGTGCGGAGGCCGATGGTGAGGACGCGGGAATCGCCCTGGTAGGGTTTGCCGGCGCGATACATGGCGTCGTAGACGGCTTGTTCGGCGAGCGAGTGGCCGTCTTGAACGGTGGCGGTTTCGCGAATGCGGATGCGGCGCCGCGGCATGGAATCGAGTGCAGTTGATTCGGTCGCAGTGAAATCAAGTGCACTTGAATCACCTGCACTTGATTCAGGTGCATCTGGATTAGATAGGGGTTGGAGATCGGCTCTGGATTGAAGTGCGCCTGATTCAAGTGCTCCAATAACAGGTGCTCTCGATTCAGATGCACTGATCTTGAGTGCGCTTAAATGAGGTGCAGTCGATACAGGTGCTTGTGTTTCAGGAGCGCTAAATACAGATGCAGTTAAAACAGGTGCACTGGATTCCAATGCCGCATGTTCCAACCGCTCCAGGGCAGGCACCGCAACCGAGGCATCCCGCGTCAAAAAGGTGCAAAACCCGGACATTCCGGTGGTTCCGGCCAACTCTTCGAGGCTGATAGGCTCCAGCTTACGCTTGTGCCGGGAGCGAGAACTGCCGCTCATTGAGTTGTCCTTTGAGATGCTGCAACAGGTTTTCGGCAACCAGACGGTAGTCTTCCACGGCTTTGCACTTGGGGTCGAAATCGGCCAGGAACTTACGCGCGCGGGTAGCCTTGGGAACGGTGGAATCGGTGCGCACCGAAGGGAGCAGGGGAATGTTGTACTCCTTGGAAAGCGACTGCAAACTATCCAGAATCACGTCCGTCATTTGCAGCCGCCGGTCCACCTGGACGGGCAGCACGGCCACGGGTTGAATGCTGGCCTTGAAAAGCCGGTTGAGCGTGGTGGAGGTCTGGATGGCGGCGTAGGCGCCTTGCAGGCTGAGCGGATCCATGGTCAGCGGAATCAAAATCTGCTGCGAATACATGAGCGCGCAGCTCTGGAGCAGGGAAATGGCCGGCGGGCAATCGATGATTACCGCGTCGTAGTCTTTTTCAACAGGGGTGAGAAGCACCTGGAAGATGAGTTCGCGCCCCGTGCGCGGAGTCAGGATTCCTTCTATATCTGTAGTCTCCCGGTTACTGCACAGAACGTCGATATTGGGATGGGCCGCCACCAGGCAATCTTTGAAGCGATAGTTCGATATCACGAAGCTGTACAGGTAGTTAGCGGCTTTGAGGCCGAGCGAGGCGCCGATCGACCCTTGCGGATCGATATCGATCAACAGCACCTTGAGGCCGCGCTCGGCAAACTCGCGGGCCAGGCTGAGTGTCGTAGTGGTTTTCGCCACCCCGCCTTTTTGATTAGCGATGACCAGTCGAATCACTCGATTCCTCCATCAATGTGTTGCGAACGACCTCGACATCGGCCATAGTCCATTGCAGATACCCGTTTCCGGGATTAGCTTCTGGCCCCGGCACTTTTCCTGCTTTAATCCAGTTATGCAAAGTACGTTTCGAAATACCCAGTATGCGTGCTACGCGGGCAGTTGTGAGATATTCCTGGCGCTGGTCCGCAATTCGCATCAAGCAATATAATAGTCGACAATTTGCTGAATTTCAAGAAAAGTGTGAAATCAGTATCGATTCCGTGCTATTAATTGTTTCCCATGACCATTTGCTTTTCGGTCCACACCTGGCGAAGACCGAATGGCAGGGGCAGCGGTTTGCTGGTATCGTAATGCTCCGGTTGGCGGGCGGCCACGATCTGAATCAGTTCTCCGACAAAGAACGCGGGCAGGCGAACACTGCCGTAGTATGCCTTTTCCACGGAAAAAGTGATTTTGGAACCGGCGGCGGGGGCGAACTGGTAGTCCACCCAGATGGACTGTTTCCCGTGAAGCACGGGCCGCAGGATACGCGGGATGGTCCCGGGTCTCCAGCGCTCCACGGCGTCGAAATCGACGACGGTGAAAGTGGAAACGTAGTTGTGAGGGAAGATTTTGACGGTCACCGAATCCAGGCCGGGCCGCGGCGTAGTGCGCAGGGCGTAGGCCATGTACCCGTTGAGTTCCGGTTGGGAGAGCTCGAACGAAACATGCCGCCGCGTGGAGGCGGGCTGCGCCTCGGCGGCGCGAAGCTCCTGGAACAGTCCCAGGAATTTCTGCGCCACGGGGGGTATGGAAGGTGAGGCTGCCGGCAGGAGGGGACCAGACAGCAAAGCCAGGAACAGACTCATTTTCTTCATGAATTTCAATTTCAACACATATTTGGGGGTGGTACTATCGCCGTTTGGGAGACCTTCCGCTCGTCAGCGTCGTAACCCCGAGTTTCAATGCGGCACGGTTCCTGGAAGAGACCATCCGGAGCGTGTGCGGGCAGGATTATCCGCGCCTGGAATATATCGTAGTGGATGGCGGATCGACGGATGGGACGCTGGATATATTGAAAGCGCACGCCGGCCGTTTGAGCTATGTCGCGGGCCCGGATGACGGCGCGGCGGATGCCATCAACAAAGGTTTCGCCCGGGCGCGTGGAGAAATCCTGGCATGGCTGAACGCGGATGACACGTACCTGCCTGGAGCGGTCGCGAAAGCCGTCGAGGCATTGTCCGCGAATCCGCAAGCGGGGGCCGTTTATGGCGAAGGTTACTGGACCGACGCCGCGGGAAAAGTGCTGGGGCGCTATCCGGCTGTGGCTTGCGATGTTGCGGCGCTGGGGAGGGAATGCGGCATTTGCCAGCCGGCATGTTTCATCCGGCGGGAGGCCATGGAAGCGGCCGGGAAGTTGAACGCCGGGTTGCGGGCTTCGTTCGATTACGATCTGTGGATCCGGCTGGCCAAGCGCTACCGGCTGGTGCATATTGCGGAATACCTGGCGACCTCCCGGATGCATCCCGGGAACAAGACGCTGGGACAGCGCCAGACGGTGTTTACCGAATCCATGGGCTTACTGGCACGCCACTACGGATACGTGCCGGTCCCTTGGGTGTACGGCTATATTTCGTTCCTGCGCGACCGGCGGGACCAGTTTTTCGAGCCTTTGCGGCATTCCATTGCGGCGTACCTGCTGGCATTGCCGGTGGGGCTCGGCTACAACCATGCGCATCCGTTGCGGTACGCCAGGGAGTGGATATCGGCGGTGAAGCCGTCCAATCGGCCGCGTTTGCGGACGCTGCAAGGCGGGGACCGATTCCGCGGCGGGTTAAAATAAAAGCTTCCCGAAATCCTGGGCACATGGCGAGCGCGTTCACGGGCGACAAACAAACGGAGAATCTCGCTGCCGTAACGGAGCGGGCGCGGCAGATCTACGCGAAATCGGTGGCGGGCCTGACGCCGGCCGCGGCGTGGTGGACGGCGGTGGTGGTAACCGCCAGTTCGGCGCGGCAGGCGGAGAGGTATCGGGCGGAAATCGAGCGGCGGCGCGCGGGCGGCAAAATTCCCGAGCGCGCGCGATACCTGGTGGTCCCCGACCCGGGCGGAGCGCGGATCGGCAGCGGCGGCGCGACCTTGCACGCGCTGCGCGAACTGGCCAAGGAAGCCTTGTTCCAGCCGGGAGAGCGCCGCGCTCCCGGGGAGGAGCCCGGCGGGCTGGCCGGCTGGTGGGACAGGCAGCGCGTATTGCTGATCCACTGCGGCGGGGACTCGCGCCGCCTGCCGCAGTATTCGCTTTCCGGCAAGCTGTTCAGCGCCGTTCCGGTAGAGACGCCCTGGGGCCACGCCAGCACGGTTTTCGATGAGATACTGGCGCTATCCAGCACTTGGGCGGAGCGGACCCCGGCAGGGCTGGTGGCCACCTCGGGGGACGTGATCCTGACGTTCGATGCGCAGGCCGTGGATTGGCAGCGGCCCGGCGTGACGGGGGTGGGGCTGTGGCAACCGGCGGAAGTCGCCACGGGGCACGGCGTCTACATCGCGGACGACCAGGGCCGGGTTTATGCGTTTTTGCAAAAGCCCTCGATCTCCGAAGCGAGGGCTGCCGGCGGGATGCGCGAGGACGGCATGGTGGCGGTGGATAGCGGGTTGTTGCGTTTCGATCCGCAATCCGCGGCACGGCTGACGGCGCTAGCCGGGATCGAAGAGCGGGACGGCGGTTTGTGGCTCGGAAAAAGCGCGCTGGAGGATGCGGCGGGGCGGGAAGAAGGGGCAGGGGAGATCGACCTATACCGCCATTTCACGATGGCATTAACCGGCCAATGGAAGCCGCAGCCCGGCGACGCCGCGGTGTTCGAGGCGCTGGCCGGCGGGTTGAAGAATCTGCCTTTCTGGTGTTCCGTCGTGCCCGGCGATTTCACCCACATCGGGACAACTTCTCTGTTCCGGCGGCTGATGACCGAGGACACGGAATTCTCGCGCTTGCAATCCGCCCAGCGGAGACTGGGCACGAGCCAGCCGCCGGGCGTGCATTCGGCGGGCGTGATCACGGACAGCGTTTTGGCCGCCGGCGCGGACCTGAAAGCCGGAACGGTGGTGATCGAGTGCCATCTGGAAGCGCCGGTGCGGGCGGCGGCGGGGGCGGTGCTGCACGGTCTGGAGGGGATCGCGGGCGCGGTGGAAGTTCCCGAAGACACGGTCGTTCACCAGCTTCCGGTATGGCTGCCGGACGGAAGAAGAGGCGTGGCGATCCGCGTGTACGGAGTGGCGGACGATCCCAAAGCGGGCGCGGACAAAGCCACCTGGTTCGGCCGGCCGCTGGGCCAGGAACTGGGCGCCCTGGGGATGGACGTGGAAGCGGTCTGGCCGGGTTTGCCGGAGGCGCAGAGAACCTTGTGGAATGCCCGGCTGTTTCCGCTGGGCACAGTGGAAGAGGCATGGGCCTGCGCGCAATGGGTGATGCGGCTGAAGGGCGGCTATTCGGCGGAGGAATGGAAGATCGCCGAGCGGCTTTCGCTCGCCAGCAGCGCGCAATGGGCGGATGCCGGGGCGGTGGAAGCCTCGCGGGCGCGCCGGTTGAGGGCGTATTGGCGGTCCACCGCGCTTTCCCTGGTGGAATCGGGCGCCGACACGCGGCCTCTGCTGGCCAATGCGCCGGGCGCCGGACCGCTGGCCGAGACGGGTGACACGCTATGCCGGAAAGCGGCGGCAGCGGAAGCGCCCGCACCCACCGATGCGGCCAGCCTGTATTTCATCGGCAGCCTGTTTTTGGGGCAGGCCGGATTGGCCCGCGAGTCCAGCGAATCGCGCGAAGCCGCCTTCCGCATGGTGCAACGGGCGGTGGAAGCGGGCACGGGCGGCGAGACCGGCGCCATCGCTGCGCCCTGGCGGCGCCAGGAAGTGAAGGCGGAAGGGCCGGCGCGCATCGATCTGGGCGGAGGCTGGTCGGACTCTCCGCCGTTTTGCCTGGATTGGGGCGGGGCGGTGCTGAATATCGGGGTGCTGATCAACGGGCGCTATCCGATTCAGGCAACCGTGCGGCGGCTGGCGGAGCCCGTGGTGCGGTGCCTCGCGGGCGCGGAAAACCCGGCGGCGGAGTACCGCACGTGCGAACAGATTCTGCAGCCGGCGAGTCCCGGCGACGAGACATCCATTACGCGGACGGCGCTGTGCATGACCGGTCTCTTTCGCGCGGGCGAGCCCCTGGAGCGCGTGTTGCAACGCATGGACGGAGGGCTGGAGATCCGCACGGAAGTGGATTTGCCGATGGGCTCGGGATTGGGAACGAGCAGCATTCTGGCGGCGTGCACGCTGCGGGCGTTGGGGGAAATGGCGGGCCAGCCGGTGGACCCGCAGGCGTTGAGCGAGCGCGTGATGCGGCTGGAACAACTGATGACGACCGGCGGCGGATGGCAGGACCAGGCGGGGGGGATTTTTCCCGGCGCCAAGCTGGTGCTGAGCGGTCCGGGATTGCGGCAGCGGATTCGCGTGCAACCGCTGGCCTGGACGGAGCAACGGCGGCGGGAGTTCGAAACGCGCCTGGTTCTGTACTACACGGGAATCCGGCGGGTGGCGCGCGATCTTCTGCGGCAGGTGGTGGGCCGGTACCTGGCGCGCGAGACCGCCTGCGTGCAGGTGCTGCACAGCATCAAAACCCTGGCCCTGGAAATGTGCCACGCCATGCAGGAGGGCGATTGGGAGTATTTGGGAAACCTGCTCGACCGGCACTGGAAGCTGAACCAAGTGCTGGATCCAAATACCACGAATGCGCCCATCAACGCGCTGCTGGAGGCGGTCCGGCCGTACATTCACGGGGCCAAACTGGCGGGCGCGGGAGGCGGCGGGTTCCTGATTCTGCTGGCGCGCAGCGCGGAGGCGGCGGGGGAACTGCGGCGGTTTTTAGGGGAGCGGGAGACGGAAAGCGGGGGCGCGGTTTATGAGTTCGGGATCGCGGGGGAGGGGCTGCGGGTACATTACCCCAGCGAACAGCCCAAGCCGTTAGTCTGACATGCGCCCAGAAGGAAGCACGCCCTTCTGGTTTGATTCAGTCTTAGCGAGCGCGTTTGCGGCGCTGCCAACCGAACAACCCGATCAGGGAAGCTGCAACAAGCCCGCCAAATGCCGGTTCGGGAACGACATCGGTCAGTGACACATTGTCAAAGTTCCCCTGTTTACCGCTCGCCAACAGCTCAATGGTGATTGGGTCGCCGCTATCTGCTACTTGGCCGACGTAGGTCGCGGTATACGTAGACCAGTTACCTGAAGTCGGCGCGGTACCCGTAGCCAGATAGGTAACGCCGTTGATCAGCAAAGCCGCTGACCCGTCAAAACTATCGTATTTGTTATCCCCGATGGCCACCGTCAAAGTATACGTGAAGTCCGGTGTCACGGTACCCACCACCTGCGAGAGGGTTGCGCCTGTGGTATATGCAGACGTAGGTCCGCTGGCAAGGACATTGAAATACGCCGTGTTCGTGGGAGACCCCGGCTGGAATTCTCCATCGCCCGCGTTCGTGGGATCGGAAGACGTCCAATCCGGGATAGCTTCACCCACGCTGTAGGAGCAAGGTTGAGTACAACTCGTGCTGTTGAGCCCCCCGGTCGGCAATATTTCAAATGACGGGTTCAGAACCGGAAGGACGCCTGCCCAGGCGAAGAGGGGAAACACAATCAGCAGCGTCACTTTCAGAATGGCATTCGGGAGTTTCATAATCATCCTTCGAGGTATTGTAAATCAAACGGGACGATTTTAGTACTTTTTTTTTAAAATTTAAACAGTAGATCGGTACCAGTACCAAAGGGCGCGAGGGCGCGAAGTCTGAAAATCCGGCGGTCCCGACCTATGCCTTCTCGCTGGCGCCCGTGAAGGAGGAGGTGAGAGACCGGGGCCGAGTCGCCCTCTACCGTTCCGCTGGCCCGCGTTCCTGCCCGGATTACGTCCGCCGGTCTATCAATCCGGGAAAGGCCTCTTCGACCATCCGTTGCTGCTCGGCGGAGAGCATGCTGCGGCCATATCCGGAATTTCCATCGCGAATATGACGCTTATGCAGCAGCGTGCGACGGTCATACACCAGGCCGTTCACGCATACCAGGGACTCGGGCGGCGCCGACTCGAGCTGATCCCCGATATTCTTCATGGCCTCCATCCCGGTCTCGCTCGCGATCTGAACCAGTACCTTCTCGCTGACATCCAGGCCCAGGTATTCCTTCACCCGCCGCACTGCCTCCAGCGGCGAGTGAACCACACATTCGTAGGGTAATGTGCAGGAGTCACCCTGGTGGAGCCTGTAAAGTTCGAAGGAGCGACGAATAGCCGAAAACGCGATTTCGAAGGACTGGTTGAACATCCGCATATAGGAGGCAATCGCGTCGAACGGATCTCGATGCGTGTAGATTGTCTTGATGGCGCCAAGCCGAAACAAATGCCTGCTCAGATCGTCCAATGTGTGGCTCTTCAGAAGCAGGTGGTGGTACTCAGGACCCAGTTGGTCCACACATCCGGCAAAATTCTCGTTGTAAGCCGCGTAGATTGAGGCACCGGGGAACCTCTCTGAGAGGAGCCGCAAGCAGACGTTGTAGCTCCATGTGGAAGCGCTCCTTGGCATGCCGTTGCAGAGAACGATCACAGGTTTCCTTTACGAGAAGGCAGGTACTGCTTCCGGCATCCCGCGCGGAGTAGCGTTGAGGGGACCGGCCGCATGGCGCCGACAGTCCCAGTATAATCGGTCTCAAGGTGTTTATTGAAGGCATGCGCCGAGGAACTTAAGGATACGCATGGGGGGTGAAATCGTTTTCGACAAGCCGGAGTATGCGCGCATCGACAAGGTGCGTGAAGACTGGCTGGCCACAGTGCTCGCCTTATTGCCGTTTCGTGCGGAGCTCGTCACGGCATTGGACCTGGGATGCGGAGCGGGCTATTTTTCCAAGGTGCTCCACCGTGCCGGATTCAGCGTGACCGGCCTCGATCTGCGGATGAACAACATCGATCTGTGCCGCCGGCGATACCCGGAGTGCACGTTTGGAACGATCGACCTGGACGACACCTCTCAACTGATACCGGAGAAGATCGGGCGGTTCGATATGGTGCTCATGTTCGGTTTGCTGTACCACCTGCAATCGCCTTTGCAGGTGATCTCGCGGCTGGCACCCTGCATCGGGCGCGTTGCCATAGTGGAAACGCGGGTGGCGGCCGGAGACGCGCTGGCCTGCTATCTACACCGGGAATTTGCCGGCGACGATCAGAACACGGCGTCCATTGTTGCCGTTCCCACGTTTTCGGCATTGGTCACGATGTTCGCCAGCTTCGGCCTGCCCTATGCGTATCTGCCGGACTTTCAGCCGTGTCACGAGCAGTGGGACCCGGAACAGTTTCAAAATGGGCTTCGAAAGCAGTTCGTGGTGTGCCGTAGGTCGATCGCGGCGCCCGGTTTACTCCGGGTTGAAGCGAAAGAGCCTACCGTGAAGTGGCAGCCTATCGTCGGCTGAAGGTGAGTGGGGAGCCGGACATCATTTGCGGGTATCCTGGTTCGCCGGTGCTTCTCGGGTATTCCCTGGTGCTTCGTTTGACAGCCCCCGTATATCTGAATTAGACTAGGGAACTCGAAACGTCCGGTTTCTGCCCGCTCTTGGAAAAATGTTAGACTCCGTCTTTGCTCTGAACCAGACGCTGCGGAACCGTTTGTCTAACCTGGTTCTGCGCGACGGCGAAGAGGTTGCTCGAGAGAAACCTGCTGCGCGGTTCACGATTACCGCGGTTTCCGGCGCGGAGCCCGATCCCGCCGCTCCGCTGAACGTGGTGGTGACGGGAAATGAAGTCAGCAATCGGCATGGAACCGGCCCGCTGGTGGAGAGAGTCTGCCAGGGGTGGCCGAATCTCTTCTCGATTCGCGCGCGCAACGATTGGGGCGGCGCGCAGGATTTTGGCGACTGGCAGGTGTGCCTGTCGCCGCGCGCGGCGACGCGGGCGGAGTTTTTCCGTAATGTGCTCAGCGTACTGCGGAACCGCAAGGTCGAGACGGTCTTGTGCGTTCCTTTCTTGCCGGACGAATTCTACACCTCCATCGCGCTGCACGAATGCTTCGGCGCGAAGTTGTGCGTGTGGCTGATGGACGACCAGAACGTGGCGGCGCGCCAGATTCCCGATGCTCTGATGAGGGAATTTCTGGAGCGATGCTCGTTGCGCTTGGCGACCCACCCGGAGTTGCAACACATCTATCAGCGGAAATACGGGCTGCCTTTCCACGTTTTGCCGGCGATCGTACCCGGGAGCCTGGTGTCCGCGGAGGCGCCAACGGCCGCCGCACTCTCCGGGACATCCAGGGGCGCGCTGATGGGCAGTTTTTGGGACCAGAGCTGGTTTGACCGGCTGTGCTCGATTGTGAGCCGGTGCGGGCGGAGGATCGACTGGTTTGGGAACAACAAATCACCGTGGTTCGATCTTTCGCCGAAGAGGCTTGCGAAGGCGGGGATCGAGGCTCACGGCATCGTTCCCGAGGACCGGCTGGCGCGCGAACTCGCAAAATATCCGTTTGTCATCGTTCCGGTGGGCGCGTTGGACGGCAAGGAATCGAACACCGGGGTGGCGCGGTTGAGTCTGCCCGGCCGGATCCTTTTCGCGGTCGCCACTTCGCAGACGCCCGTATTGGTGGTGGGAAGCCCGCGCACTTGCGCAGCTCGGTTCGTTGCGCATTTCGGGGTTGGCGAGGTGGCGCCTTACGATGCGCACGCGGTGACGGCCGCGATGGAGCGCATGAGCCGGCCGGAGGCGCAGCAGAGGATGCGCCAGGCGGCGGCGAGGATTGCGCCGGTGCTTTCGGACCGGGGAATTCCGGAATGGCTGCGGCAATCCATCGACCGGGGAATTCCAGCCGACCGCCGGTTTGAAGATCTTTTTTCCGGATACGATGCCGCGATCGAGAGCGAAAGCGAATCGGCACTGGCCACTTCAGCCGGCCAGTAACGGAACACGTTCATGTCCAGGAACTTTGAGGAAATCCGGCTCCGAAACCAGGATTTAACGGACAATCTGCTCAGTTTGACCGGCAGCGAACCGGCTCCCGCCAGCGAGCCGGCCGCGCGGCCGGCGCCACTCGAAGCGGATGCGATTGTAGCGCATATCGAGATCAACGATCACCACGGGGTGGGGGTTCTGCTGCGGCGCCTGTTCGGCGACGCTGCGAACGTGGTATCGATTCGTTCGAAGGACTTCTACGGCGGGCGCCAGGACTTCGGGGCGATGCACGCTTGTATTGCGCACAACGGCGCTGCCCGCGATACGGTGATGTGGAACGTTCTGGAGGCGCTCGGCGGCGCGACCATCCGGCGCGTTCTTTCGGCGCCCTACTTTACCGACGACGCACTCAACGCGATGGCGCTGAAGGAAGCGTTTGGAGCGCCGCTCTGTACCTTTCTGATGGACGACCAGAATCTCTGCTCGGATGGCATTCCGGACGCGGTGATGGGGGAGCTCCTCAGAAAGTCTTCCCTTCGCCTGGCGATTTCACCGGAACTGTGCGCCGCCTACGAAGCCAGGTACGGTTGCAAAGTATGGTTCATGCCGCCGGTAGCGCCGACCCGGCTGATTCCGCGGCAACTCAACCAGCTTCCGGAACAGGCATTGCGCGAGAGGCAGCCGATTATTCTAGGCAATATCTGGGGCCAGCAGTGGCTGGAATCGCTGCGCGCCACCGTGCGCGGCACAGGCATCACGCTGCGCTGGTACAACAACGGCGAATTCCGCTGGCTGAGTTGCAGCAAGGAAGAGTTGGTGCGCGACGGCATCGTGCCGCAGGAAGGGCCGCCGGATCCCGACGACGTTTTTGTCGAAACCCTGCGGCAAGCTCCGTTCGTGGTGCTGCCGTCCGGGACACTGGAGGAAAATGACGACCGCAGGTTCATTGCGCAATTGAGCTTTCCGAGCCGGATTCCATACATTCTCGCGACCAGCCACGCGCCCATCCTGGTGCTTGGAAACGCGCAGACGGCGGCAGCCCGGATTGTGACCCGATTCGGAATCGGCGCCGCGGCGCCATACCGGCGGCGGGAATTTCTGGAAGCGGCCGAGCGAATCACCAGTCCCGGCGTGAATCTGGCAATGCGGCGGGCGGCATTTCTCCTGTCGGTTCGATTTGCCGATCTAGGGGCAGCCGAGTGGATCTGGCAATCTCTCGAAAAGGGCGAGCCGGTCGACGGCAGGTATGAAGACATGATGCCGGACCCGAGGCCCGACATGAGCGCAGCCCTGATGCTGCGGGCGAAGCGAGCGGACTGAGTCAAGAAATGCAGAGCGGGACCCCACCCAGCTAAAATTGAACTTTATGGACCTTCGAACCCAGGTGAAGAATGGGCTGCGGATGTGCGGCCACGCTTTTGTGGGCACAATCCACGACCGGCTGAACGGCGTTGAGTTCATGCTGCACCAACTTCTGGAGCAGAACACCCATATCGCCGGTACGCAGACCGCGCTACTGCAATCAGGAGTTCATTTGGTGGAAAACCTGGCACGGGTGCGCGCGGAGATTGACGAGACCGGGAGCCGTGTCTCGACGGAGGTGCGCGAGGCCTGCGCCGGCAGAGAGGAGTTGCAGGGTCTGACAGCAGCGCTCGCGGAGGTGCGCGAGGCCTGCGCCGGCAGAGAGGAGTTGCAGGGTCTGACAGCAGCGCTCGCGGAGGTGCGCGAGGCCTGCGCCGGCAGAGAGGAGTTGCAGGGCCTGACAGCAGCGCTCGCGGAGGTGCGCGAGGCCTGCGCCGGCAGAGAGGAGTTGCAGGGCCTGACGGCAGCGCTCGCGGAGATGCGCGAGGCCTGCGCCGGCAGAGAGGAGTTGCAGGGCCTGACAGCAGCGCTCGCGGAGATGCGCGAGGCCTGCGCCGGCAGAGAGGAGTTGCAAGCGCTGCGCGTTGGTATCGCCGCCTTGCAGGACATTCCGGCGCAGAACGCGGACATCGCGAGTACGCAGACGGCGCTCTTGCAGTCGGGGGTTCATCTGGTGGAGAACCTGGCGCGGGTGCATGCCGAAGTTACGGGGGCGGAGGGCCGCATCGCGCTGCGGGTGCGGGAATACTGCGCCACCCGGGCGGACGCCCAGGCATTGCTGGCGGCACTGGAAGAAATGCGCGAGTCTTGCGCCAGGGGCGAGGAGTTGCGGGCGCTGTGCGACCAGGTCGCGGTCCTGCGGGACATTCCGGCGCAGAACGCGGACATCGCGAGCACGCAGACGGCGCTCTTGCAGTCGGGAGTTCATCTGGTGGAGAACCTGGCGCGGATCCAGGCGGAAATTGCGCAAGCGGAGAGCCGCATCGCCGAGCGGGTGCGCGAATATTGCGCCACCCGGGCGGACGTGCAGGCGCTGGCGGCGGCGCTGGCGGAAATGGGCGAGTCTTGCGCGAGGAGTGAGGAGTTGCAAGCGCTGCGCGGCCGGATCGAGGCCCTGCAGGACAAAGCGGAGAGCCGCATCGCCGAACTGGTGCGCGAATATTGCGCCACCAGGGCGGACGCCCAGGCATTGCTGGGGGCGCTGGAAGAAATGCGCCAGTCTTGCGCGAGGGGTGAGGAGTTGCAGGCGCTGTGCGACCAGGTGGCGGCCGTGCGGGACATTCTGCCGCAGGTGCGCGAATATTGCTCCGCCATGATGGATGCCCAGGAATCGGCCGAAGCGCGGGAGGCCGTGACAGGCAAGGCGGAAGCAGAACTGCTGCGGGGACGGATTCAAGATCTGTCCCAGGGATTGCACGATGCGTTGAGCGTTCACCTGGAGGCGCTGCATGCGGTGAACGGCAAAATCGAAAAGCTACAGGAAACGGGATTTGCCACGGTGGGGTCTGGCGTCCAGAGGATGCTGGACTTGAGCGACGCCATACGTCACTCGACTGCCGCGAGCCTGGCGGTGCTGGAACCGGTGGCTCACCAGACCAGGGAGTTCCTGGTCAACCAATCCGTGCGGCAGGTTTGTGTGGAAACTTCGGACTATTTTTTCACCAATCCCGAGCTTGGCCTTTTGTCGTTTCTGTATTCGTATCTGCCGTCGCGAACGGTGTTGGACGTGGGAGCGCATGTCGGCGACGTCTCCGAGCATCTGTTGAATACCGGGTACGAAGTCTACGCCTTCGAGCCTTATCCCGAAAGCTACCGGCGCCTGACGCAGCGACTGGGCGCGCGTCCGGAGTTCCATGCATTCAACCTGGCGTTGGGCAGCGTGACGGGCGAGTTGCCTCTGTACACGGTTCGCGACTCCTCGCCGGACAACCGCTTCGAGGACGCCACCGTCTTCCATAGTCTGGTGCCGCATGGCATGCCTGCCGACCTTTCGTTCGAAAGCCCGGTCCCGGTGGCCATCCGCAGGCTTTCCGAACTACAGCGAGAGGGCCTTGTTCCGGCCAACGCCAGCCTCGTGAAGATCGATACGGAGGGCTACGATCTCGAAGTGATTCGGGGGATGGATGGCCAGCGCTATCCGGTTGTCATGGTCGAGTTCTGGGACGCCGCCATCCCCTTTGCAACCCAGGGACTGAGCTACACCGTAAAAAGCATGGTTCGGGAAATGCGGCAAAGGGGATATATGTGGTACATCGTGATCTACCGCGTATGGGGCCAAAACGAGGCCGCGTTTTACTGCAACCATGACCGGTCCGTACCGGAGTCTTGGGGGAATGTGATATTTTTCCAGGACCGCGAGACTTTCGCCCAGGCGCAGCAATGGTGTTCGGCGGTGCTGCCGCGGATCTACTTCAAGCACGTGGCGGCTTCGCCTGAGAACCCGCCGAAAACGCCTGAGGAGCTGCCGACAATGGCGGAGAACCTGCCGAAAAAGCCGGACAGCCCACCGAAAAAGCCGGACAGCCTAGCGAAAAAGGCTGCGCGCTCGGTTAAGACCTAGCGCCCGAGCCGAGACGCCCCTGGTAGGCGTCGGTCACTTCGAGGGCGGGTCCATCCAGCAGAAGATCGCCATGATCCAGCCAGATTGCGCGGCTGCACAGTTGTTGAATCGCGCCGCCGACGTGCGAAACGCAAACGATGGTTTTCTCCAGGCGGCGAAACTCCTGTATTTTGTCGAGGCATTTGGCCTGAAATGCCTGGTCGCCGACCGCCAGCACCTCATCGATCAGGAGAACGTCCGGCGCGGCGTTCACCGCGACCGAGAACGCGAGCCGCATGATCATGCCGGCCGAGTAGGTGCGTAGCGGCTCATCCATAAAGTCGGCGAGTTCGGCGAACTCGACGATATTGTAATAGGCCTCGCGCAATTCCTGGCGGCTCATGCCGAGTAGAGCCGCATTCAAGCTGACATTCTCCGCCCCCGTGAGATCGGGATGAAATCCCGAACCAAGTTCCAGCAACGCGGCGACCCGGCCGTTGACCGTTACGGTTCCGCGATCGGGTGGAACGAGTCCCGCAATCAGGCTGAGAAGGGTGCTTTTGCCGGCCCCGTTACTGCCGACGATGCCGACGCTTTCTCCATGGTCCACGCGGAAGGAGATATTTCTGAGAGCATTGAACGGCTCCAGGCGCGTGCGACGGGAAAAGAAGTCTTCCATGTGGGAACGCAGCAAAAGTTTGCCGGTGTGCCTATGGAAGGTTTTCCAAACTTCCCGCAGCTCTAAAATCGGTTCCTCCATCATAAGTAATTGTAGAATTTGTCCTGCAACCTGCGAAAAACGAACAGGCCCACGCACAGCATCAACAGGGAGCTGAACGCGAGTTTCGTCAGCAGGACCCAACTGGGAGCGGCGCCTTCGAGCAAAATGTTCCGCGAGGCCAACACCAGAGCGGCCACCGGGTTGAACTGATAAACATCGCGATACTGCCGGGGAACGGACGAAAAGGCGTAAAAAATCGGCACCAGCCAGAAGAGCACGACATTGGCGGATTCCACCACGTAGCGAATGTCTTTCACATAGACGTTGAGCGCGGACGAGACCAGGGACAGGCCCGTAACGAAGATGATTTCCAGCGCCCAAACCATGATCAGCCACCACCAGCTACCATGGATGCCGAGGCCGCTCACGAGCACGATGGCGAGCAGCAGCAGGACCTGGAACGACAGGTGAACGCAGTTGCTCAGGACCGCGGCGAGGGGAAGAATTTCGCGCGGCAGGGGCACGTGTTTGACCAGATGCGCGTTGTCGACCAGGGAGTTGGTTCCGTTGAGCCAGGAGAGCGTGAAGACGTTGTACGGGACGATGCCGCAGAGGACGAAAACACCAAAGTGGGGAATGCGGTTGGTCAGGATCTTGGTAAAGACAAACCACAAGACTGTCATCATCACCAAGGGGTTCAGGACGGACCAGAAGACCCCCAGCGACATATTACGGTATCGAACGCGAAAATCTTTCAGAATGAGACCCTGGAGGAGGAATAAATAGTCCCCTGTCCAAGGCCGCCCGCTTTCAACCATACTGCGCATAAGCTTCTCCTGGCAGGTGATAATGAGAGTACCATCACCGGGCCCACCTGCGAAGGGTAGAAGCTTTATTCTAATCGAAAAAGGGCGGCTGGGGCCGGCATAGGGGAATCTATCGATCCGATGTGGCCGCCCATCCCAACAAGACCTGGGGCCAGGTGCAATATGGCCAATGTCAAAGTTCTACTATGCCGTAGTGCTAGAATGAGCCTGCAATGCTTGGCTCTCCGGCCCCAGCCCCCTTCAACCGCTACCGGACTGAGTTCCGTGACATACCCGGCTTTTTTCTATTTGAGTCAATGGTTCTATGGGACTTCTTCTTTGCCGCCCAGGCGCGACTCGGCGTTTCCGGAGACTTCCTGGAAATCGGCGTCTACAAGGGCAGATCGGCCGTCCTTGGCGCGCTCTATCTGCGCGCCGAGGAACGAGCGATATTTGTCGACATTAATCTGCCGGAGGAGATCCGGAACCTGATCGGGCGAGCCAAGCCGGAGAACAATATTTTCCTGGAACGCCGCTCAGGCGACCTCCTGAGCGAGAGAGCGTTGCGGGAATCTCCAGGCGGATTTCGCTGGTGCCATATCGATGGCGACCACACCGGCTATTCCACAGCGGACGATCTTCATACCGCTGCGTATCTAATCAGGGAACGTGGCATCATCTGCGTGGACGATTTCTTTCATTTCCGATATCCACAACTGACAGCGGCCGTTTACGGCTTCCTGAGGGACCACGCATCCCGATTCCGCATGCTTTTCTGCGGGGCAAACAAATGCTATATTTGCCGCGCCGGCGCCTATGCGGCGTATGAACGCGATATTCGGGATAACCTGGCTGCGCAGATCCAGGCATACGAAAGCGATATTCGGGCTAACCTGGCCGCACAGATTCAGGCATTAAAGACCCAGATTTATAAGACCTCCTACTCAAGTGACAACGGCTGTTTCTCAATGTGGGTGCGTAATAGCGACAGGGAGGTGCACGGAATGGATGAGAACCCCGATTTCGTGCCGTTTTGACTGGAATCGCTTGCGGAAAACGCCGTTCACCGGAATATTAGCAGCCGGGCCTCGGGGCTAAAGCAGGGCTAAAGCCGGTATCCGGATTTACGGGCGTCGTCATAGAACATTTTCACCGTATCGAGCGAAAAGTCGCCTAAGTCGCGGCCCAAAAGGTCCAGTTTCTTCAGAATATCGTTTGTGACCGTGATGATGTGGCAGCCGATCTGGTTAGCCTGCACAACGTTCAGCAGTTCGCGCGGGCTGGCCCAGATGAGTTCCATTCCAGGATAGAGCCGGACCATTTCGACGGCGGCGCTCATGATCGGTACTGGGTCGATGCCGGTATCGGCGATGCGGCCGGCAAAAACGGAGACGCAGGAAGGCGCGCCGCCGGCCAGGGCAGAGGAAACGTCGCGCACCTGCGCCAGCGTCAAGAGAGCCGTGACGTTGACTTTGACGCCCGAATGCGCCAGCCGGCAGATCAGGTCGAGCGCCGGCTCGCGGCGCGTGTTGGTCACCGGAATCTTGACGTAGACGTTATCCGCCCAGGAAGCGATGAGGCGGGCCTGGCGCTCCATTTCGGGAAAATCGTCCGCAAAGACTTCGAGCGAGATAGGGCGGTCGGGGATGGCGGCGAGAATGTCGCGGGCGAAAGCTTCGTAATCGGAGATGCCGGCCTTTCGCATGAGCGTGGGGTTGGTGGTAAAACCGCCGATCCACGGTTTGGCGTAAAGCTCCAGCATGGCGGCTTTATCGGCGCCATCGGCAAAAATTTTGACGTTGAAGTCCATATAAGCTATCCCCGATTCGGGATAAGTTTAACGCACCGACTCCCATTTCGTCGCGGCGGCTTTGAGGGTGGGATGCGAAACCAGGGAATGCCACACGACAGCCTGAAAGGCTTCCGAGTGCGGCGTAACATGCGCCGGGTTGACTGTTGGGATGACGACGCAAACGTCGGCGACTTGGGCGGTATATCCCTCGGCGCGCCCTACGATGCCGCCGATGCGGGCGCCGATGTGTTTGGCATACTGCAAGGCCGAAACCAGGTTGGCGCTGACCTGGCGCTGGGCGTCGCCACCCCCGACGGAAAAAATGAGCAGCATATCCTCGCGGCGAAGACGGCTGATGCGGAGCCAGGACTCGAAGACGGTGGCCCAGCCTTCGTCGTTGGTGCGGGCAGTCAATTCCGAAACGTTATCGGTGGGGCAGTAAGCCTCCATGCCGGTCAGTTTGCGAAAATCGTTAACCGCATGAGAAGCGTTCGCCGCGCTCCCGCCGACCCCCAGGATGAAGAGGCGGCCGCCCGTGGCGCGCGTTTCCGCCAGCAGCGCCGCTAAGCGCTCGATGGCATCGGCGTCGAGACGCTCGACGATCTGCGCGGCCTCGGCCAGGAATTGTTGGGTGAAGGTCATGGTTGGGCCTCCCCATCGCTCGCGTGGACGGCTTCGAAGCTGCCGGGCACAGGTAGAATTGGGGCGAGACGAATATTTTTCGGCATCGGAGTCATGGAACAGTATAGCCGGTAAACTATAAGGAACCCATGCTTCCCATAGCGATTCTGGCCGGCGGGCTTGCCACCAGACTGCGGCCTCTGACCGAAACGATTCCGAAAGCGCTGATAGAAATCAACGGCGAACCCTTTCTGGCACATCAACTGCGTCTGTTGAAACAAGCCGGAGTTACACGCGTGGTCCTATGCGTGGGGTATCTGGGAGAAAAAATTCGCGAATTTGCCGGAACCGGGCAGCGGTTTGGCCTTGACATTGAGTACTCCTTCGATGGCGCGAAACTGCTTGGGACCGCCGGAGGGATCCGGCGTGCCCTGCCTCTGCTCGGCGACGCGTTTTTCGTGCTCTACGGCGATTCCTACTTACCATGCGACTACCGCGGCGCGGCCCGTTTTTTTCTGCAAAACGGCAAGTCCGGACTGATGACGGTTTTCCACAATGAAGGCCGTTGGGACGCCAGCAATGTCGAGTTTTCGGAAGGCCGCATCCTACGCTACGACAAGGTAATCCGCACGCCTGAGATGCGCCACATCGACTACGGCTTGGGCGCGTTCCACGCCAGCGTTTTCGCTCCGCTTCCGGAAGGCCAGGTGCACGACCTGGCCGCCGTTTACCAGGAGCTCTTGCGCCGCGATCAACTGGCGGGCTACGAAGTTGCGGAACGGTTTTACGAAATTGGATCGCGGGATGGAATCCTGGAACTCGAAATGTACCTGACAGCCTCCCGGGGGGCCGCGATTTTCCTGGACCGCGACGGCGTTCTAAATGAAGCTATCGTTCGCGAACGTCGGCCATACCCGCCGTCGAACCTCGCGGAACTCAAAATCGTTCCGGACGCCGCGCCTGCCTTGAGACGGTTAAAAGACGCCGGATTCCTGCTCATCGTAGTCAGCAATCAGCCGGATGTCGCTCGCGGAGCTCAGAGCCGCCAAGCCGTGGAGGAGTTGAATACCGCGCTCCGGGACGCCTTACCAGTCGATGATTTCTATGTGTGTTTTCATGACAGCGCGGACGAGTGCGGCTGCCGGAAGCCGAACCCGGGGCTTTTGCTCGCCGCCGCGGCCGAGCGCAATATCGATTTACGCCGGAGCTTTCTGATCGGGGACCGCTGGCGGGATATCGACGCCGGGGCGGCGGCCGGATGCCGGACGGTGTTGATCGATTACGATTATGACGAACGGCTGTCCGAGCACGCGCCCGATTTTCGAACGCGGTCCTTGAGCGGCGCGGTTGAGTGGATATTGGCCAAAGCCCGCTAAAGTTCCGGCCGGAAGGCGCCGATCTATCGGTTGATGACGGCTGTCAGAATTGTTCCCGGGCTCCTGGCCCTATGCTTTATTGCTGCGGCGGCGGAGGAAGAGTCGAGACCTTTCCCGCTCTGCTTTGAGCCGAACGTTGGCCAGACCGATCCGGCGGTGAAGTTTGTTTCTCGCGGGCAAAATTATACCGTGTTCATCAGGCCCGGTGAGGTCACGCTGCGATCGGGATCGTCCGTTTTGAGGCTGACCTTCATCGGAGCGAATCCCAATGCTGAACTCACCGGACTCGATCCGGTGAATTCCCCTGTTCACTACCTGATCGGCGATTCCGAAGCTTGGCATCGCGATGTACCTGTGTATCGGAGATTGGAGTATGGGAATGTGTATCCCAGCGTGGACGTCGTTTTTCACGGCGATTCTTCACGGCGGTTGGAATATGACCTGATCCTTCATCCGCAGGCCGAGCCATCGCAGATCCGTCTGCGCTTCGAGGGCGCGGAATTGGCTCAGACGGACTCCAGCGGGGATATGGTGCTGCGGACCCCAGCGGGGATATGGTGCTGCGGACCCCAGCGGGGGAGTGGCGGCACACCAGTCCAAAAATCTATCAGATTAAGAATGGCGTTCGCCGCCAGATTGCGGGGCGTTTCGTGGTACGCGGGCCCGATGAAGCCGGGTTCGAGATGCGGGACTACGACCGCTCGCTTCCGTTGGTGATCGATCCGGCCTTGACTTATAGCACCTATCTGGGAGGAAGCGGAGAGGACACCGCAACCGCCATTGCTACGGACGCTGTGGGAAATACTTATGTTACGGGCTGGACGGAATCATTGGACTTTCCCGAAGCTCCGGGGTCCAGGCTGGGAACGCCGAGTGATGTCGACGTTTTTGTCGCTAAACTGAGTGCGGCCGGGCAACTTTTGTATCTTACGTACCTCGGAGGCAGCGGCGAGGACGAGGGCTACGGCATCGCCGTGGATAGTACCGGATCGGCGGTGATCGTGGGGTGGACGTATTCCACGAACTTCCCCATGGTGAACGCCGCGCAACCGCGGCTGGGAGGAGGGAAGGATGGTTTTGTCGCCAAACTGAGCCCAGCGGGCAACACACTGGTCTTCAGCACCTATTGGGGGGGTAGCGGAGCCGACAGCGCCAATGCGGTGGCTCTGGACCCGCAAGGGAACATTTACGTCGCTGGCGAAACGACGTCGGCGGACTTTCCGGTCCTGAGTGGATTGCAACCTCAAATCGGCGGCGGGGACGATGCCTTTATTTCCAAGTTCAGCGGCTCTGGAACGAGGGTTTACAGCACATATCTGGGTGGCATAGGGGATGACCGCGCTACGGCCGTGGCGATCGATGCGGGGGGAAACGCCTACATTACGGGCAGCACCTATTCCCCCAACTTTCCCGTATCCAATGCCGTCCAGTCCAGGCTCGCGGGAGGGCAGGATGCATTTGCCGCCAAGATTGCCGCCGCCGGCAATAGTCTGCTGTACAGTACATACCTGGGGGGAAGCGCCGGTAGTGTGGGAGCTCCGGAAACCGGCAACGGCATCGCAGTGGATTCGGCCGGATGCGCCTATGTCGCCGGGACGACCAGTTCTTCTAATTTTCCCACGATGAACCCTCTGCAATCGGCGCTTGCCGGGAGCCAGGACGCTTTTGTGCTGAAGCTCAGCGCATCTGGAAGCGCATTGGTTTATAGCACATATCTGGGCGGTTCCAGCATCGATATGGCCACGGCGATCGCCGTCGACAGCAGCGGCAGAGCGGATGTCGTGGGGTATACGGCTTCGACGGATTTTCCAATTTTCGGCGCGGTGCAGAGCGCCAATACGGGGGGATACGCCGTCTTTGTCGTGACGTTGACTGCTACCGGAAACGCTCTCGAAATGGGGACATACATAGGCGGAACAGCGTCCCAAGCCGCCTATGGAATTGCGTTGGATGCGAACGGCAATATCGATGTGGCGGGCCAAGCGACGTCGACGGATTTCCCGATTTCCAGCGCCATCCAGACTTTTCCGCGATCGCCATTGAGCGCCGTGGTGTTAAAACTCCCGGCTTCGGCAACGGCATCGTTTGTCAAGTTCGATGCCGGTACGCAGGGGACATGGAAGGGAGTTTATGGGGCCGACGGCTGGGCCATCCCCAATGATTCCACCGCCTATCCCGCCTACGCGCAGGTCAACATTACCAGCCAATTCTCCGGCGCCTGGAGTTCCTCGACCAGCGATGTCCGCGCGCTACAAAAAGCCGACGCTTCCGACCGGATCGCCTCCCTTTGGGGGGCATGGTCCAGCTTCACCATCGATATCAATCTCACCGACGGCGCATCTCATCAAATCGCCCTCTATAGCCTCGATTGGGACAGCAGCAGCCGCAGCCAACGGATTGACGTGCTCGACCCCACGAGTAGTATTGTCCTCGACAGCCGGACCGTCCCAGGTTTCAATGGTGGACAGTATGTGGTTTGGAACGTTTCCGGCCATGTGACCTTCCGCATCACATGCCTGGGCGGCGCCAATGCCGTCGTCAGCGGTGTTTTCTTTGGCGGAGCTCCCTCTGTGGCGGCCACTTTCCTCAACCAGGACCTCCTGACGGAAGGGAACTGGAAAGGCGTTTACGGCGCCGACGGCTGGGCCATCGCGAACGATTCCACTGCATATCCGGCCTACGCCCAGGTCAACATTGCCAGCCAATTCGCTGGCACCTGGAATTCCTCCACGAGCGATATCCGCGCGCTTCAAAAAGGCGCCTCTTCCGACCGCATTGCCTCTCTTTGGGGGGCGTGGTCCAGCTTCACCATCGACGTGAATATCACCGACGGAGGGACTCACCAAATCGCCCTCTATTGCCTGGACTGGGACAGCACCCTCCGCAGCGAACGGATCGACGTTGTCGATGCGACAAACGGGCTTGTGCTGGACAGCCGAACCGTTTCCGGCTTCAATAGCGGACAATATCTGATTTGGAACGTTTCCGGCCATGTGACGTTTCGGATCACATGGCTGGGCGGCGCCAATGCCGTCGTCAGCGGTGTTTTCTTTGGCGGATCTTCCTCTGCGGCGGCCACTTTCCTCAAACAAGACGTCCTGACCGAAGGCACCTGGAAGGGTGTTTACGGCGCCGACGGCTATGCCATCTCCAACGATTCGACAGCTTATCCCGCCTACGCCCAGGTCAACATTACGAGCCAATTCGCTGGCGCCTGGAATTCCTCCACCAGCGATATCCGCGCGCTGCAAAAAGCAGACGCTTCCGACCGAATCGCCTCATTTTGGGGGGCATGGTCCAGCTTCACCATCGATGTCAACCTCACCGATGGCGCATCCCATCAAATCGCCCTCTATTGCCTGGATTGGGACAGCACCCTCCGCAGCGAAATGATTGATGTGCTGGACGCAGCCAGCGGCTCTGTACTCGACTCTCGCGCTGTCTCCGGCTTCAACGGCGGGCAGTACTTTCTTTGGAGCGTACGCGGTCACGTTACCTTCCGGATTGTATCGTTAAGCGGCGCTAATGCCGTTATCAGCGGAATTTTCTTCAAGTGATCCTAAGACCCTGAATATTTTGCCGACGTGGTTCGTGCTATCGTATTGCTTTATTCGTATGTTTAACGGCGTTCCTCGCCCAACTTGCAGTACGTATTACGGAAACACCCTCTTGGCGGTCAAGCGTACAGAGCCTCAACCGCTCCCATCGCCGCTCACCGCGACCGGATTGAGAGAGGTCTCATGAAGATTAGAATTGAAGCGAACCTGAAAAGGAACGATGACGCTCCCGCGACTCCACCGTGGTGGACGCGAACGATCGCCGTCCCCATGATGGCAATCGTTGCGACGCTGCTCCTCACCGCCGTCTTGGCGGGTTCAGTTCTCATTCTGATCCTGCACCCGAGTTCAGAAATCGACACTGGGCCTCAAGCGCCTCCATCGGCCACGTTTTTGAGGACCGACACTGTGACCCAAGGTAGTTGGAAGACGGTCTACGGCTCGGGAGGATACGCCATCGCCGATGACAGCGACAAGTTTCCGAAGTTCGCACACGTTGGCCTGCCCGATAAGCCGCATTCGACGTTCTGGGTCGACCAAGTGGACGAGCCGCGTGCGCTCCAGAAGGCCAACGGCACAAAGCGAATCGCCGGCACCTGGTTTGCATGGGGCCCGTTCACGATAGATGTCGACCTGACAGACTCCAGGACGCATCGCCTTGCGCTGTATGTGATTGATTGGGATTCGGTCACAAGAGTAGAGAACATAGAGATCCTCGACGGTATCGACCGGCGGCTCTTGGACGCCCGACAGGTTTCCAAGTTCAATGGCGGCCAATATCTCATTTGGAAAACAAGTGGCCACACCATCATACGGATCACACCAGTCGCCGGAGCTAACGCGGTTGCCAGTGGCGTGTTCCTCGACTGAGAGCATGTCCGTCGCGAGAGCCACCGGCTCCGGCGCGCCGCAGCTTCCGCCCTGGACCCCCCGAAGCAGAGCGGACCGCTTGCGCGGGGCCCCCCTCCTTTCGCCATCCGATCTCCGGGATCCTTGTTCGCAACCCACTCGGGGCGCTTTTGATCGGCCTGTGCCGACCCGACTGCGTAACCCACAGACGACCGAACAGGATCTGTTTCCGAGCCAGCCCCCCCAAAGTAGTATCCGCATTTCCCGATCGGGTTGTGTTCGGCCTGAGAGTTCGCTAATCTGGAGCATCTGACCATCAGAACTCGCTCAGCGGAGTGCGCGCAGCGGCAAAGACGTTTTATTATCGCCCCGGTGGCAAGTCAGGCGCGCGGCGGGAATCAAGTCCGCTAGAGGCTCAGCGGGGCGGCCGGCACCACGCTTATCGAGAATGGCTTCAGGCGTTATCGAATGACGGAACCTCGAAAAGATCTCGGGCGCCGCGCTCAGGTAGCCAGCACGGCGGACGCTGAAACCGGCGCTATGCTGCCGACCGGGAATACTCACCTTGCGGTTTGGCGGCGAATAACGACATCAACGTCTGCGGAGTATCTGGTGGTGGCGCTGATTCTTGCTATTACTATCTGGATCGCGCACTTCTCCCAGTCTTTCCATCGCGGGCTGTACGAAGACGATTGGGCGTTTATCGGCCAGCCGATGGGTTGGACTTGGGCGCAGACGATTTCTAACGCCTGGACAGACCTGCGCGTTTGGCCTCAGGGACGGCCGCTCGGATTCGCCGCATGGCCGCTACTGGTATTTCTGGGCAACCGGTTGGGGGGACTCGAAGGAATCTATGGGATTGCCTTCGGTCTGCACCTCACGAATACCTTCCTCCTCTACTTGATCGTGCGTCGCAAACTCTCGCCACCTTCATCGCTTTGCGCGGCGCTCGGCTTTGCACTGTTCCCATCGAATACGACGGTACCACTGCTAGAAGCCCAGCTTTTTAATGGTCTTACCCTGTTCTTTCTCCTTTTCGCGCTGTGGCTCTACATGAGCGGTAGGCGGCTGCCGGCTTATCTGGTCAGCAGCGGTTCTCTGCTGATATACGAATCGGCGTTCCTGCCATTTCTTGTGGCACCCCTTCTGCGGCCGAATCCCGCAACTAAGTTACATCGTGAATTGCTGAAGCATTGGGCAGCAGTTTTGGCGATCGCTGGCGTTATTTTCTTATTTCGGGTACATATGGGCGAGGCGAAGACGCTTGCGGTTATGGGCGATGGCCCGTGGCAGACAGTGACAAAGGTCGGTGTAGCGATGTACAGCGGCACCGTGACCACTTTGCGACTGTCTGTTCTGCGCTTGGCTACCATCCTCAGGGATGGAGACCACGACGTGTTTCTCGTGGTAGCCATAATGGCTGTGGGACTCACTTTAGCCCTGTATTTTTCGTTAAAGGAAGAGCTCTCCGATAAGGATGAATTGTGGCCGCTATCTTTTACGAACCGCTGGTTCCGTTTCCAGGCAAGTGTGACCATCGACCAAACGTCCGCGGCTGCTCTTCGGCTCGGTGCATGCGGCATAGTGATGCTGGTCCTTGCATACGCCCTGGCGATTTCTCAATACTATTACCCGCCCGTGGTCGAGGCGGGTCGCCTGACCGCGACACATTTGTCGGCCGGCGTTGGGGCCAGTCTCATTTACGGGGCGGTGTCCGCTCTCCTTTTCAATCTAGGCGCAAGCCGGCGCAAGAAATTCCTGGCCGTGCTGATTGTGGCGTGCTATTTCTCTGGGTTGACAGGATTCCACTATCTCGTGCAGGAAGATTTCGTTAAAGCGTGGACACTTGAGCGTAGTTTTTGGAAGGCCGTGTCACAGCAGTGTCCGGATGTCACCGATGGAACTGTCCTGATTTATGAAAGCGAAACTTATCCCACAACTTATATCCTGGTGAATTCCTGGGGAGATCCGTTGGTCTTGGGTGAACTATACGATTTTCCCAGGAATTGGAAGCAGGCACCAGAGTTGTTTTCCGTTCCTGATACTTGGACAGGCGACGTAACCCTCTCCGACGGAAAGCCGTTCTGGCAACCGCCTGCGCCGTGGCCCTCCGAGCTTCTGCCAGAGGGCAATGTGATTCTCCTCAGAGGGTTGCCCGGGAAGGGGTTGGAACGAGTCACGGGGACGATCAAAATTAAAGGCGCCGAGTTTCGGCTGAAGCCCAGGCCGGCAACATCAGATTTTCCAGTTTATCCGCACGGCGCCCTGTACAAGTATGTCCTTCAATAACTTCGGCTAGACGGAAAGAGGTAATCCGTCCCGAAAAATTGGGCGCCGCGTACGACAGCGGAGGTCAGTAACGTAGCGCGACCCATAGCTGAGTCTGACCGAGACACGGAGCGGTTAACAAACCGAGGGGCCAAGCGCCCGTTGCGAACGCGCCGCTGTCACCAATTAGAGGCGGGCATTGCAGGTGCAATTTGCCTAAGGAAGGAGCGCTTTAAAAAAAACGCATCGCAACTGTTCAAGTAGTGGTCACCGTCGTAAAACCGCTGTCCAATCTCGGCAAGCTCGTAGCCATAACCGACCAGAAACTCTCGCAGTTCAGAGAGCAGTGGAGTCGTGGGGCCATAGCGACGGTCGAACCAGGTTTCTGCAAAGACAACTGAAGCGTGCTCCAGACACCGGGTCGCCTGCCCAAGGATCTCCCGCTCCGCGCCTTGAGTATCGAGCTTGATCAAATCAGGAAGGGGCAAGGCAAACTCTTCAGCATACTCATCCATCCTATACTGGGTAACAGTTTCACGCCTTCGAAACTCCGGATGATCGCCTACGTCCAAGGTCGTCGAGCTGTATCCATCAGCGTGGACTCTCATGGTCACTTGTTTACTCTCGGCGCCGAGAGCAATGGCATGGAGTCGGAATGTCGGATGATACTGCACCTGCCAGGCTAAGTGAGTGGCAAAAGCTGGGAATAATCCGGCCAGAGGTTCAAACATATGAAACGCGGCCTCCGGGAATATTCCACTGATACGCGCGGACCAAGTACCGTCAGCGGCCCCGATGTCATAAACGGTGCGGGGCGCGAAGCCGGCTCCCGCCAATAGGAGAAAGACTCTTATCTCATTGTCCAGACCATCAGCCGCGTCATTAGCCATCATAATCTCGTCGAAATAATAGCATGATTTATTTATCGCACGCAATGATCATATAACGCGCTTAAGGCTCGAAGAGGACGACGACGGCCCTGAGGCTGAGCGAGATCGGTTTTTGAGGGTAATGAGAGGTGGTCGGCCGGACAGGGCGGTGTCTCCGCGTGCGGATCGAGGCGCCGCCGCGGTTCGTGAGCGATAGCGAGTCATGCCGCACAGCTCGTGGCAGAAAGCGTTATACTATTCATTCTGAAGTCAATGGGGAGGGATGCAACCCGAGATCGATGCAGGGCGTGTTTCAGTGGATGGTTGATATGAATTTGACAAACCTTTTCGACAAAACTCCCACGGACAAATCTCCCGCGAGACCCACGGAACTTTACCCGTGCGAAACCGCAACCTTGCAGACGCTCAGGGATGGCGGTTACAGGCCAGCGGTGTTTTTTGATATCGGCGCCTCCAACGGCATCTGGTCCGACGCAATCCAGCTAACCTGCACGGAAGCCGAATTTTATCTGTTTGAGCCCCTGGCTAATGCCGTACCGTTCTATAAGGAAGATCTCCGCATGCGGTTAGAGCGCCAGCGCAATTTTCACCTTCACGTCATCGCTCTTTCCGACCACTGCGGCACCGCGGAGATGTTCGCGACACACGATGGATGGGGAAGCTCCTTATTGGACCGAGGAGCAATCCCAGAGGTGAAGGAACGGGTCGTTGTGCCGCTCTACACATTGGATGAGTTCGTCCGGGAACATGGCTTGGCGCTCCCTCAGGTAATTAAACTGGACGTGCAGGGTGCGGAGCGCCGGATTCTCGCTGGCGCCCAGCAGACCATACAGACCGCAGATATCCTGTTTATGGAGACATGGCTGAGCCGTGAGTACGGTCCCGACACACCGTTGCTGACAGAACTCATCGAATTTCTCCGGCCGGCAGGGTTTACGCTGGTCGAGCTTGGTGAGCAGTTCCACGGGGAGCGCCGCAGGCTTCATTCGGTCGACGCCGTATTTTTCTCCGAGCGGCTCAGAGGGCCGGCGTAGCCCTCCCGGCCTATTGATTGACTGATATCACAGCAAGTGACATATTGTCCCCGCGTCCTGGCGGAGCCCAATCGAGCAACTGCGCCAAGGGCCCCGCTCTTTCCCAGATACGTGGGTTCCGCGACAAAAACTCCAGATAACCTGCGTAACGTCTCCGCAGGCTCTCCGGCCACACACCCGCCCACAGAGGCTCCACTTGGGTTGTCCCTCTAGTAAACAACGCCAGATACCGGCCTGGAGGAAGCCCGCGAATAACATTTTCGTAATTGTCGGCATTAATGTAAACCGGCTCGAGGTCTCTTTCAAAGAATGCCCGTAGGTCGAGATAAGCGTGTTGATCTATCAAAACCACGCTGGAAAAGCCTCCAGATCGAGCTACGCGAAGCGTCTCGATTACCAAGAGGTTTCGCGTGTGGCGGGTGTCGAGGTGAAAAGTTGGATCCAAACAGCTTAGTAAGATGGCGTTCCCCTTCTGAATTTCGTGAAAGCGCAATGCCACCAGATACGAACACGGAACAAGCAGCACGCATGCGATCCCAATAACCACGCGCGGCCAGCGGAAAGGACGCAGCAGAAATACACACAGTCCCATGCTCGCCGTAGCGAGGAGCGCACCCCAACCGTTCAGAAAGTACCTTCCGTAAAGCACGGCGCTGTTCCGGAGAGGCAAGACGAACAGAACAGCTACCGCCGCGATTATAAGCAAAAACGCGAGCCGCTGGCGCCAGTGCAAATGTCTCCCAAACAAAAACGGCAGCAGCGAGCATGTCAGCAGTATTCCGAGGCAGACAGCCGTTGCGGTTTTGGACGCGACCTCGGCGCCATTTGGCATGAGGGAAATGTTCACTCCCAAGAAATGCCACAAAACATCCAGGTTGTGAGCGATATTCACGGTCCCCTGCAGGCTCGTCGCGACTGCGATTTGCTTCCCTATCTCGAGTCGAGGCGTAGCCACCAGGTAGGGATTAGTAGCCGCTAGCGTTACACCAAACCACAAGAGCGATCTTCCCGCTAATTTGATAAGCGTTCTAACAGACCCGCCCAGCCCAATACCTGCGAAGACCACAGCAATTCCTACCGGCAGCGTCAAGAGGAGAAAGTCGACTTTATGATTGATACCGATCGCCAGGAGGATGGCCCCCCAGAGAACCAACCGGGGGCGCGCCAAACAGATGGCGCTTAAGCATACGGAGATTGTCGTGAAAGACAGCAGGGCGCAGTCGGCGTTTGGCAGAAGATAATCGGATGCGTAGGAGAAGTCAGCCGAGGTGAAGAGAAAGGCTAGAGCAAGATATAGTGGGATACCGCGAATGCCATACATCTTGGTCACGCATATGATAAGTACTGCGGCAAGGAGATAAACAAAGGCCGAGTTGATTTCTCGCGCTATACGAAACGGCCGCCGATCAGCGATACCTCGAAAATGGTCGTAGTCGATTGCAGATATATCGCCCCAATTGCGAGTGTGGAAATCAAAGTCGGGCTGCATCCAGGAAGCGGGTACGTTGTTTGAGTATGCCTTGAAATGATGCAGTCTCCCCACGGGGTCTCGGGTTTCATAATACCATCGTGCCAGAACCATCTTGGCGGTATCGAGGGTGCCGTAAGCGAAAACCCGCCACCTTACCGGATCGGTTATCAGTGGCGCACTGTTATAAGCGCCAACTTCATCCCAGCCCTCATATGGGGTGTCAGAGAGAAGGGTGGTGCGATGGTCTCCGTAGGCAATGGCCAGAAAAAGCAGCGCGGTAAACATGAGCCAGCAGTCGGCCGATAGAAGTATTCGGCGCGACCATGCTCCTAGCTGTTTGAGGGCCGCCGTGTGCGAGATGGCGCGGCTGGTCGCTACTGTACCCATTATGAGTTAAACGGTTATGGTAGCACAGAGGCTGGCTTTGAGTGTTGTAGTGCGCCACAATCTTTCCGCCGCTTTCACCGACGCGCAGTCACCGCCGGCACGCGCGCAGTCAATCTGAGAAAAACGACTGGCTAAGAGGGAGGTCCGCCCCGGTTTGCAGCGGTGTTCCCCCTTGCTGCTTTTTCAGGCGGCGGCCCGCGCAGTTCCATCAAGGCGCATCACCCACCGGAAATGCCGCGTCGCGATGGACCACGCTAACGCCGCAATGGGAAGCATGAGCAGGCTCATCGCGGGAATCAGGTACCGCAGCAACGGCAGCACCAGAATTGCCATAACCCAAAAATAGATCACGGTTACCACAATGAAAACCGCCAGGCCGCGTTGCGCCGCGCTTTCACGCCGCCCGAGAAGCATGAGACCGCCGGCCGCGGCGGCCAGGTAAATCATCTGGATGCGGGCCGTCCAGGTTTCGAGCCAACGGGCATTGGTGCCGTACCATGCCCGCTCCGCCTTGAAAAGCAGGAGATGCGCGACCGCCAGCGGGTGTTGCCGGCTCTCGGAAGCGAGGAATCTTACCATCGCGCCAACGCTGTCCGCCAGATGATGATCCTGCTCGGCCTTCATCATGAGATAGCGGATATCCGGGCTGGTGGCGAGTGGAACTCCGCTGGCTGCCGGGTGCAATGCGAACGTCATGCCGTCCAGCACAGACCACCCCGCATTGCGGTCCAGGAGAATGCGCTCTCCGTCGTCCACATAAACCCATAACTCCCAAGGAAGAATGGCAAATACGTTCGCGCCCACCATGCAGAGCGCCAGCAACATCCTGGCTCGAACGGTGAATTGCCGCGCCATCAGAAATAACCCGGCACAACAAACCGCGACATACACCACTGCAATCGGTCGCACCAGCGACGCCACGCCGATGAAAACGCCTGTCAGTACCGCCCAGCCCCATGACGGCCGGCTGGCCCGGCACACGCGCAGCAGCGCATAAACGCCGGCAAGAAACAACACCATGAACGGAGTCTCGGAGTTCGGTTGCTTTTCCAGCCACAAAAAAAATGGGTAAGTGGCCCACAGCAGGCCGGAGACGAGCGCTATCGGTTTACTCGATACGGCCCTGGCGATTGCGTAAACCAGGGTCACACAAAGAATGGTGCAAAGGAGAATGAATGCGTTGAGGACGATCTCTTCCGGAATTCGTGTCAGATCGGCCGTGCCGAAGGCTGCCGCCAGAAAGAGCGAAAAACCGGGAGGATAGAAAGCCGCCGGCGCCCCGCCCGGTTCTCGAAAACCTCCGCCCGCCAGAAGCCGGTGAGCTACCGGCGCGTAGTAGGTGAAGTAATCGGTGTTCTGATTCTCCCGCCATTTATCGCGCAGACCCGCCCATAATAATACCAGCGCGAGGGCCGCCACCACCTGCACGATCAGGAGCTCCCGGCGAGCTTTGATCCACGAAATCACGCGGCCTCATGCGCGCCGGCAACCGGCGCGGAGCAGGTCGGAAACCGCAGAGACTCCCGCATTAGCGGACCCCCGTCCGAGCGGCGCCGGCGGCGCCGGACCGCCAAACAAACAGGTTGCGCGGGTTCATCAACTTCAAATGCTACCATACGCATGTCGCGCACCCAGTGCTCTGTCAATCCGATTTCTGTTACCAATTGTGCGATGCGCTTCGCCAGCTTGAGGCATGGCCGCCTTTGAGGGAGCGGTCGGAAATCGCCGCGGTTTACCGGTTCACCGCGGCATCCCGGAAACGCGCCATGGACGGAAGAGGCGACAGTACCGGTTGAAGCGTCGCTTCGCGCTCCATCCCCTCGATTCGCGCCGCTTCGAAGCCGCCTGACCATCCCAACGTGGTGGAAACAGCCAGAATCAGCCCCACCTTCAAGTCGTAGCCGATGTGCGCGAAAAATGACACCACGGCAAATGCCAACAAGGAACAGCGCCATGCGAATGCCATGTTCGCCAAGTCCTGTCCCGCGATGGATTTCAATCTGCGCGCGCGGCGGTATACGGCATTGGTTTCCTTGAACGCCAGCACCAGCGCCGCGATATACAAGAGGCCGCCCGGTATCCCCGTTTCCGAAAAGAACTCCAAATACGTATTATGCGTGCCGTGCCAGTCTCCCCGAAAGCCCGCGTCGTTAGCCTCTTTGACGCTGTAAGGGGCGAAGTTTCCCAAGCCGACGCCGAAAAGCGGATGGTTGAGTGTGACCGAGGCTGCATTTTTCAGCAAACTCAACCGGTTAGCCGTGGAACCCGCCGCCGATTCCGCCATAGTTGCTTCTTGGTCGCTCTGGACACTGATCTTGCTGGAAAACATCGTCAGATAGCGCAGCTTCAAGATGGGCGGCAGCAACGTGACAAAAAGTGCCGCCGTCAATCCCGCCACCGCCAGAAGTTTGACTTTCCCGGCCATCGAGGCGTGCAGAAACATGGCGGCCCCGAGCACGCTTAATGTGATCAGGCCCTCACGGGAGCCGGTCTTCAGTAATATCGACAGGACGATTACAATGACCCCAAAAACCACAGCTTTGCGGAAGCGCCCGGCACGCGAATCGGCCATCATCAGCCACAGGCAGGGTAAGCCGATGAGGAGGGAGATCGCTATTTCATTAGAGTTCGCAAAAGTGCCTGCCTCCGCCACTAGCCGGCCGCCCGTTGTCCGGCTGGAGATACTCAACATTACACTTCCGATCGCCGCCCCTATCCCCAGTGCAAACATAATCTGCCGGACTTGCTTCACCGTCACGATCAAACAACTCACCGTGAAAAAATCCAATAGCACTTTCATCCAGGAGTGAATGATCAGGTCCATGCTGCCGCTGCGCCAATAGCTGGTCGGAACCCCCGCAAGTATCCAGAGGGTCAACAAAACCATGCACAGCGCGATTTTCGACTTGGCTCCCCGCATGAAGGCGCCGGTTACCACCACTATTGCCAGAGCCAGCCCCTGGGCGATGCCCGGGAGGTGAACGTGAGGAATGGTCGTATCTAAGAAGCGGCTAAAAAATGCGACCACCAGAAAAATCAGAAGCCAAAATCCAAGTTTCTCGAGTGGCATGGGCTCGGGAACCCGGACCGCGAATGCTGGCGGCTGGCCGTAGGGGGAGGGCATAAGTTTCCTTTCATTATACTGAAGAGGTGGCCGGCGCCGGCCGCGATCTCGCGTGCCATGCTCCAGGAAGGTCCCGGTACCTAATTTCCTCGTCCGTCACCTTCCTGCCGGCCGGGTATTTCCGGCGATCCGGACGACAGGTCACTGGGAGCCCTTGGGCAGTCGTCGTGCGAGAAATCAGATTCACGATCGTCTCATAATCGCGAAGCGGCTCGCCGCTGCGCGCCCGGCAGGCAGGAACAGGTCAGGCATAAGCCCGGAAGAACGGGGAACAGATCGCCGCCAGCATGATGCGGAAAGAAAACATCGTCCGCGTCCTGCTGCCGGTACCGCGTCAGATTCACGGCTACCCGTCCATTCGGGGGCGGCCATGTGTCGCTAACTGGACAGTTCTTGTTGTGACTCTCCGCTAACACGGTACGGCCGGGATACTGCATCGCCGGCTCCGAACCGCACCTCCAGCGGCTGACTTCCCCGGAGCGTAAGAATCGTTGCGCCATTCTCCCGCCGCATTTCCAGAGCCATGGAACCGCCCGACAGATCCAAAACCGCCCCCATCCGAACCGCCAGCGCGCCCCTCGCCTCGGCTCGCACCACGGGAGCCGGCACTCGTTTTCCCGGCGCCGGCGATCGCCAGCCGTCTTCACAACCTCCCGCGTGCGTCAGCAGCAATTGCGCGCTTTCGCCAATCCGGAAACGCCGCGGAGATATTTCCGTAACAGCTTGTCCGGCGTGCCAGAACTGCTCTACCCAGTGCTGCCCCTCAAGCCCGTCCACCGTATCCAAAACGAACAGACGGTCCGGTTTCACGAACAACACGCGCCGCCGGTGCCGGAATCCGCGGTATGCGCACACTGCGTCCAGATAATCCCGCTCCCGCATGGAACGCCATCCCTCTATCGTGACTTGGGGCTTGCTCGACCAGCGAAACGGCCCTGCCACCGTCCCCTGATCCAGCCCGTCGATCCGCACCGTGTTGTGCGCCGCCGATCCGCGAAACCAGTTGCGCCACTCCGGCTCCGCGATATACGTGTAAGTCCCCGGATCCACCAGAATGTCCGCCTCCGCCCGTCTCACAACCAGGCTCAGCGTATCCGAATGACTGTGCCCCGCTCCCATGGCTCCAAAAGGCCCTGCGTCCATCACCACTTGTGTCTCGCCCGCCCGCAGAATCGCTACCCCCGCGTCTTCGAACAGCCGTGAGCCGCGGGAAGCTTCTGCCCGAATCTGTCCGCCCGCCGTTCCCCCCAGCCAGACCGCCATCTCTGCGGCGTCCTCCCGCGTATATTCCCAGTTGCCTCCCGTGAACTGCGCGCACGCCGCCAGCGAGGCCCGTCCGAACCGCTCCCTTTCGCCATACGGATGGAAAAAGCGCCCGCCATCGTCGTCCCCCAAATAGGGCAGCCGCCGGCTGGGGCCGAGCAGCGCGTCCAGATAGTCCCCCATGCGCTCCAGTTTGCTCCCGTACGCCTCCGGCATCTTCTCCATCCGGGAGGCAAAAAGCAGCATATCCATGGCATATACGTGGTAATAACTCGATTGTTCGGAATAACTTCCGTCCGCGTTGACTTTCTCCTCCATATGCGCCCTCACCCATTGCCCGCCTTGCCGCCGCCAGCGTGCCGCCCCGGGAAAATCGCGAAACAGCGTGCCCAGCGCGTGCAGCGCAACCGCTTCTCCCAGCAGATGCGTATGGGGAGAGAAATATACCGAGAAGTTGAACTCCAGGTGACGCCCGTGCGCGTACAGGGCTTGCAGGAAGCGCTGCCGGAACTCCTTGCTCATGCGGTCGCCCGCCAAGTGGTATACCCAGATCCAGGAAAGCGCGCGGAACGCCACCTCCAGTGCGCTGCTCCAATTGATGCTCCGCCCGTATGGGTTGGCCGCCCACCAACTCTTCAGCTCGGCCGTAATCTCATCCAGGAATTCGTCTCTGCCGGTGAACAGATAGGCTTGCGCCAGCAATACCAGATGTTGGTGCCGGTTGAGTTCCCAGATGATTTTGTGATCGCCGGCGCGCTCGAAATTGAGGTATGGGATCAGCCGGAAATATTGGATTGGCGTCGTCCGCCCGCTAATATAGTCGCGCCGCCAATCGATCTCCGGACCAGTCTCGATCGTCAGGCCGAGCAGCGGAAAGCGGTGCCGCAGCACTTCCTCCGCCCAGCGTTCCACGTTGGCCGCGTACTCGCTCCCGGCCAGGAGCGCGGCCACTTTGCGCGGATCGGGCAAACCCGCCAGAGGGGCTGTGGTCTGGCTGGTTGCCCGCGGCGCGTGCGCCAGCAGCAACAGGTTGGCCGTTTCCTGCCGCAGCCGGAACGCTAACTCCTTCGGGCTCCGCACGTTATCGACTCGAGTGAAGGAATTGGATCTTCCAGGTCCCGGTACCACAACTCCAGCACCAGCAGCGTATAAATCGCGCCCTGATTATCGCGGCGCCCGCGCGCGTGTTCCTCCAGCAGGTAACGCACGAACTGCGGCGCAACGATTCCCCGGTCCAGGAATCTGCGGCCCGTGAGATTGTCCCACGCCAGATCCTTGAGAGAACCTCGGAACCAGTGATCGAGCGGCACCCCGAACCCCATCTTGCTCCTGGTCAGCAGTTGCGGCGGCAAGCGGTCCCCCAAAGCGTCCAGCAGGATGCGCTTGCCCTTTCCGTTGCGCCGCTTCCAGGCCGTGGGAATGGCCGCCGCCTGTTCCGCGAATACGTGGTCCAGCATGGGGCAGCGCACTTCCAGCGACGCCGCCATCGACGCCCGGTCCACCTTTACCAGCATGTCTCCGGTCAAATTCGCCGTGGCTTCGAAATACATCGCTTGCTCCAGAATCCCGCAGTCCCCGGGCGTGAAGTTATCTGGTAGCATGCGCTGCAAATAGCTCGCCTCCGCCGGCAGCATCCGTTCGGGCTGCAGCATCCGCTGGCGCAGGAAGTAAGAGCAATAGTTGGAATCGAAATAGCGGTCCAGCGGCGAAGGCCGGCATATGGAGCGCAGATAATTCTTGCCGTAAGCCGCATACGGCAACGCCTCGGCCAGGCGCGTACCCAGGCGCCGCAAGAATTGCGGCGCCGCGTCGAACTTGCCCGAATTTTCGACGTTGTTCAAGGTAGGGTACCCGGCGAATAACTCGTCGCCGCCATCCCCGCTGAGCGCCACTTTTACGTGGCGCGCCGCGAACTCCGAAACGATGTAGGTCGGAATCGCCGAGGCATCCGCGAACGGTTCGTCGTAATGCCGCACCAGCTTCGTCAGCAGCGCCACCGAATCCGGCCGAACCACAATCTCATGGTGCTCCGTCCCGTGCATATCGGCGACGGCGCGCGCGTACTCCAGCTCGTTGTAAGCGGCTTCTTCGAATCCGATGCTGAACGTCTTCACCGGCTCGCTGGATTGCCGCGCCATCGAGGCCACCACCAGGCTGGAATCGATTCCTCCGCTCAGGAAGGCGCCCAGCGGCACGTCGGCGATCATGCGGATGCGCACCGCCTCGTCGAAAGTTTCCCGAATCTGCTCGCGCGTCGCCGCTTCGCTCAACCCATTGGGCTCCGCTGCGAACCGCGGCAGGCGCCAATAGCGTCCCTGCCGCACGTCTCCATCCGCGTCATACTCCAGCCAGCACCCCGGCATGAGCTTCTTTACCGCGCGAAACGGACTGTAAGGATCTGGGATGTATCCAAATTGAAAATAGAAACCGAGCGCCTGTTCGTCGATCTCGACCGGCACCCCCGCTGTCCGCAAGCACTTCAATTCGCTGGCGAAATAGATTCCCTCCGGCAACACTGCGTAATACAGGGGCTTCTTGCCGAAGCGATCGCGGGCCAGCAGGATCTTCCGTTGGCCCGCGTCCCAGATGCAGAACGCGAACATGCCCCGCAATTCGGCCAGCCCCTCGGCGCCCTTTTCCTCGTAAAGATGCACCAGCGTTTCGGTGTCGCTATTGGTCGCGAAGCGGTGCCCCTTCGCCAGCAAATCCTGCCGTAGACTCTGGTAATTGTAGATTTCTCCGTTGAAAACCACCCACACGGTGCCGTCTTCATTGGAAATCGGCTGATGCCCGGTGCTCAGATCGATAATGCTCAGCCGCCGCATGCCGATGCCGCACCCGCCGTCGACGAGAATCCCCTCGTCGTCCGGCCCCCGGTGGCGGATCCGATCGCACATCGACCGCACTACGGCCGCTTCCGCGGCGCCGTTTCGCAACAGCATTCCGGCGATCCCGCACATATTAGAACTTTACCATTCCCCGAACTGGAGCCCTCCTCTCAGCCGGCGTTGCGTGCGGCGCCGAACTGCCCTGCTTCACCGCCCGTGCCTGAACATCTGCATAACCGATGGACGCGCGAATTCACGACCGCGGTAGTCCGCTGCTGTCTCGCGAAGCCAAAATCCGCGGGAGAGTAGATCTTTAAAGTCAGAGGCCGGTCGAGCCGGGGATACTTATAACCAGTATTGCCATTGGCCGGCGGCCAGGACGTAAATGGCAAGCACTCCGTTAGTTACGCAATGCGCCAGAATGCAATCGGCGAGGTTCCTGGTGCGGATGAACCACCAGTTATAAACGATGCCGGCCGCCAGGCCTACTTCCCAATAGGCGCCGTGCTCGGAGGCGAACAATACTGCCGTGATCCAGAATGCGCCGGCAGAGTAAGTGCTTGCCGGCACGGCGAGAAAGTCTTTGTCGATCAGCCAGCGCATCATCCAGGAGCGCCAAAACAACTCTTCAATGATAGGCACCACCAGCGTGGAGCCGGCGATGCGAAGCGCCAGGAACAGGCGGTCGTTTTTCAAGCCCGGCGCCAGGACACTGGCGGCTTTGCCGGTAAGCGCGTTCTCAAACAGCCAGGAATGGCGGTAGCCGAAGAGCAGGTCGGGCGCGACCCAGAGGGCGAATACGGCCAGGCCGATGCCTATACTGAGGGCCGGCAGGGAAGGCCTTCGAGGGATGTAGGCACGGGAGAAGAGCAACACAACGGTCAAAGTAACCGCTACGCGGATGGGGTAGCCGATTTCGGGCGGTACTGACAGCGCATGTTCGGCCGCCATGATGCCAACGAACACGGCGAAGGGCGCCACGTGAGCAATGGTTGGCGAATAACCGGAAACCGCCCGCTGGTTAGGGATCGCCTGTTGAATCATGCCGCAGTACAGAGTGTACCGTGATTAACGTATTGCCGAAAACAGGAAGTGAAGAAAACCCTAGACCGATCTGCAAATAACCTGCGCCTACCTGCTGTCGTACTATTATCCTGTAAATATAAGAAAACAAGGGAATCGGCTACTCTTGACCGGAGTCGGGATCGGGCGATTTGCTATGATTTGGGTCTACAGCCGCCGAACCCATGAACCAGCAAAAGGCAATGATCATCGGAGCGGGCCCTGCCGGACTGACGACCGCCTATGAGTTCCTCACGCGCACGCGGATCCGGCCCATCGTTCTCGAGAAGAGCGATTACATGGGTGGGATCTCACGCACGGTGAACTATAAAGGCAACCGCATCGATATCGGCGGCCATCGCTTCTTTTCCAAATCCGACCGGGTCATGGAGTGGTGGTTGCAAATGCTGCCTCTGGAGGCTTCCGAAAAGGGGCCGGCGGCCATCAAATACCACCGCATGGAGCGGATGGTCGCGCCTTCCTTAGGCGCGCCAGACCCAGCCGGCACGGACCGCGTGATGCTGCTGCGGCCCCGCAAGTCGCGCATCTACTACCTGCGCCGCTTTTTCGATTACCCCATCTCGCTCAGCCAGGACACCCTCCTCAAGCTGGGCCTGTGGCGGACTCTCAAGATCGGTGTAAGCTACCTGCGGAGCGCGCTGTTTCCGCTCAAGCAGGAGAAAACCTTGGAGCAGTTTTTCGTCAACCGCTTCGGCAAGGAACTGTACGGCACGTTCTTCAAGTCCTATACCGAGAAGGTCTGGGGCGTGCCTTGCGCCCGCATCAGCGCCGAATGGGGCGCGCAGCGCATCAAGGGCCTCTCCATAAAAGCGGCCCTGACGCACGCCTTGCGGAAGATGTTCCGGAGCGGCGGCGGCGACATAGGCCAGAAGGCCACCGAAACCTCCCTGATCGAACAGTTTCTTTACCCCAAGTTCGGCCCCGGACAAATGTGGGAGGAAGTTGCCCGCCGCATAAAGGAGATGGGCGGAGAGATTCTCACCGGCTACCGTGCCGAACGCATCGTCACCGATGGCTGCCGTGTCCAGGCCATAGAATGCGTCAACTCCGTCACCGGGCGGAAAGAGATCTTCCGGGGCGACTACTTTTTTTCCACCGCCCCCATTAAGGAGCTCCTGCGCGCATTCGACGTGCCGCCTCCGGCCAACGTGCTCGAGGTGTCCGACGGCCTGGTTTACCGCGACTTCATCACCGCCGGCCTGCTGGTTCGCTCGCTGCGCATTCACGATGAGACGCCGCAGGGCAAAAAGCTGATCGGCGATAACTGGATTTACATCCAGGAGCCGGATGTGCTGCTGGGCAGGCTGCAGATCTTCAACAACTGGAGCCCCTTTATGGTGGCCGACCCCGCGCATGTCTGGCTGGGGCTGGAGTATTTCTGCAACCAGTCGGACGCCCTCTGGAACCTCTCCGACGAAGGCATGATCGCGCTGGCCAAAAAGGAATTGAGCCGGATCGGGATCATCGACGCCGGAGAAGTCATCGACTCCACCGTGCTCCGCATGGAGAAGACCTACCCGGCGTACTTCGGCACGTACGACCGCTTCGCGGAAATCCGGCGCCATGTGGACCGGTACGAAAACCTCTTCCTGGTGGGCCGCAACGGCATGCATCGATACAACAACCAGGACCACTCCATGCTGACAGCCATGATGGCGGTGGACCAGATCATCGCGGGGAATACGGACAAGAGCGCGCTCTGGGAGGTAAACACCGAGATGGACTACCATGAGACCAGGGAACCGCCGAAATGATGGCAAGCTCCTCGCTTGTATGGACTGGTTCGGCGGGAACTACTCCTGCGGCCCGCTTTGTTGGGCCATGCCCTGGCGCTTTGGCCAACGTCAGCTTGGCAACCGCGCGCAGCCCGGGCGGACCACTGGAAGGGTCCTGACAGACCCGCTAAAATATTTACGGGAACATCGGCGCAACATTCGAATCAAATCGGGTTAGAGCCTCTTTAGTAGCCCTTCAAGCGGACCGAACCGGCGCCCGCCGCTGAGGGTAAGAATCGGATGACATCCACGACAGGCCATTCTTCCAATGGCGCTCCTTCCTTCACCGCTTCCTTTCGCGATCCTGCCGGGAGTCTTTTTGCCCAGGATGGTCGAATTTTCCGCGCCGTGAATGGCATAGGCTTGGCGGACCTGAATGCTTTCCTGGCATCGCGGACGGCTTCCCAGTGGACCGCCGCGGGCCGCCTGGTGCGCAGCGAAATGTTGAGCGCCGCCGCTGCCGCGCAATTGCTCGAAAACCCTCCCGTGCGGGCGCTGTGTGAAGCTATTGGCGCGGCAGCGATTCTCGAGCACGAGCGCATTCCGTTTCCCAGCTTCCCCTATGAATGGCCTCCCGAGATGCTGCACGCAGCCGGGATGCTGACTCTCGACCTGGCGCGCGACCTCCTGCCGGACGGCCTGGGATTGAAAGACGGCACGCCCTATAACGTGCTTTTCCACGGCCCACAGCCGGTTTTCATCGACGCTCTGAGCGTCGAGCGGCGTGATCCGCGGGATGCCACGTGGCTCGCCTACGCGCAATTCGTGCGCACCTTCGTGCTGCCGCTCCTGGCCAACCAGGCGTTCGGAATCCCTTGCGGGCAACTGCTGATGGGCCGGCGCGACGGTCTGGATCCGGAGGAAATCTACCGCTGGACACCCGTCTGGAAACGGCTGCTGCCGCCGTTCCTTTCCCTGGTATCCCTGCCGGTATGGCTTGCTGGCCGCCACCAGCAGCTCGACAGCTCGATTTATCAAAAGAAATTGTCGGATTCCCCGGAGAAGGCCCGGTTCATTTTCAATTCCCTCCTGAACGGGCTGCGGCGCGCCATGCGCAGGCTTTCTCCCCCGCCCGGGAAGCCGTCCGCATGGTCGAACTATATGACCGGCAATCACAATTACACCCGCGAGCATTTCCAGGCGAAGGAGCGTTTCGTGCAGGGCGTGCTCAACGAATTTTCGCCGCGGCGCGTGTTGGATGCCGGCTGCAACACGGGGTACTTCAGCCGCCTGGCGGCGCGCAGCGGCGCCGCCGTGGTGGCGCTCGACTACGACCCCGTGGTAGTGGGCGAGGTGTGGCGCAATGCGCTCGCCGGGAAACTGGACATTCTCCCGCTGGTCGTCGACCTGACGCGGCCGACGCCCGGAACCGGCTGGTACAACGCCGAATGCAGCTCTTTCCTGGACCGCGCCCAAGGCCGCTTTGACGCCGTATTCATGCTGGCGCTGATTCATCACATGCTGGTGACCGAGCGCATCCCGCTGCCGGAAATCCTCCGGCTGGCCGCCGGGCTGACGAGCGATCTTCTGCTGATCGAATTCATCGGGCCGGAAGATTCCATGTTCCGGCGGCTGACGCGGGGCCGCGAAGAACTGCACCGGAACCTGACCAGCGATCTGTTTGAACGCGAATCGGCGCGCTATTTTGAGATGGTCCGCGGGCAGCGCCTCGAAGGCACGCACCGTTGGCTGTACCTGTTGCGAAAACGCGAGGCCGGCGCAGCTTGATGGCGCCCCCACCCCATACCGCCGCAGCGGCTGCGCGCAAACGGTTGGACCGCGGCCCCATGCGGGGAGCCGGGCGCGATCTTCTCATCCTGGTGTCGCTGGTGAATCTTGCTTATCTGCGGGTGTGGACGGAATTGCTCACCCTGCGATCGTCCGACCTGTTTCTCCTCGAAAAACCCTATGGGCCAGGCGATTACGTGGCGGCGGTTTGCGGAGTCGCGCTGATCGCCGCGGCGTTGTGGGGCCTGGCGCTGTTCTCGCGGTTTTGCGGCGGGAAGTGGATGCGGCGCGCCCGCTATCTGGGATTTGTGCTGCTGGCCCTTGTTCCCCTGAGTTCCATCCGCAATCTGTTGATGGCTCACTATCCGCAGGTTTCCATATTCGTCGGGCCACAGCTTCTGGCGCGGCTCAGGGCGCCGCTCATACGGGTTCCGGCATTGGCGCTCGCCGGTGTATTTTGCATTGCCCTGGTCCGTTACCGCGCCGTGGTGGTGCGCGCCATCGCCTGGATGTTTATCTTAGTCGCTCCACTTGCCGCTTTTACCTTTGCGGAGAGTCTCTGGATGGCTCTGGGGACTCGCCGGAGCTTTCCGCCCGGGAAAGCGCTGGGTGGATATCTGGCGCATGCCAAAGCTTCCCCGCGCGTACTGTGGATTTTATCCGACGAATGGGATTATCGTTTGACCTTCGTGGACCGCCCGCCCGGACTTTCTCTTCCGGCGTTGGACAGGTTGAGCCGGGAAGTGTTTTTTGCGGAAAACGCCGTTTCGCCGGGGTGGGCGACCATTCTTTCGGTGCCCGCCTATATCGACGGCGCGCACGTACGGCATTCCACGCCAGTGGGAATCGACAAGCTGGCCCTGGATTTTGCCGGCTCCCGGCCCGCCGAGGATTGGGGAACGCGACCCAACATTTTCTCGGAAGCTCGCGCCGGCGGGTTCAATACCGGGATTGTCGGTTGGTATTTGCCCTACTGTTCGGTGTTCGCGCCGGACCTGTCATCCTGTTCGACGATGCCCATGGAAACGCTGGCGAGCACCATGCGAGGCGGACCGTTTTTCCGCAACATGATGAACCAGGCGCGTAGCGTGGTCGAAACCGGCGTGCTATCGCCGTTTGGGCAGTCGCTTTGCGGGCAGGCCCGCGTCCGCAACTATCCCATCCTCATGGGGCGCCTTCGGAGCATGGCGGCGGACCCCCGCCTGGGTCTGATCTTCGTTCATCTCCCCATAACCCATGCGCCCTTTGTGTACGATCGGAGGACCGGCGCCTTCACCCTGGCCAATCACCCTTTTACGGGATATTGGGACAGTTTAGCCCTGCTGGATCGTACGGTGGCGGACCTCCGCTCTTTTCTCGAAGCCCGCGGCCAGTGGGACCGGACGACCATTTTGTTGTCGACGGACCATCCCTACCGCAGCGCCAACATTTTGACCGGCAGGTTGGACCCGCGCATTCCGTTTCTGTTGAAATTCGCGGGAGAAAAACAAGGGCTGCGCTACCCGCGGCTATTTAATACGGTACTGACATCGCAATTGCTCCTGGCCGTTCTGCGGGGAGAAGTGAAAGACGCGAACGATGCCGCGGCCTGGCTGGACCGGCATCCGGATACGGACGTGGCGCAGCCTTCCAAAGTGCGCGATGCCGGTGAATGACGCGGCTGCAATCCGTGTGGCGGGCGGCGCGCCCCGGGGTCCATCCGCGCGGCACGCCCCCATCCCGCACAACGATCCCAGCTCGCTGCGGGCCCCTCCGTTGCGTCCTTTTTTCGCTGCCGCCAGCCCAAAAACCCGCTACATTGAAGAGAAGTTCGGCGCCTGGCGGAAACGTTTTTTATGGACTGTCCCGAGAATCGTTTATGTGTGGAATAGCCGGATTCGCCGCCACCCGTCCTTCTCACGCGGGAGAAGCGGTGCTGCGGCGGATGACCGATTCCATCCGCCACCGGGGCCCCGACGAATGCGGATTTTATCGCGACGAGTGGGCCGCGCTCGGCCACCGGCGGCTCAGCATTATCGATCTGGCCACCGGACAGCAGCCCATGTCCAACGAGGACGGCACGCTGTGGATCACCTATAACGGCGAGATCTTCAATCACTCCGATCTGCGGCCGGAGCTCGAACGAGCCGGCCATCGCTACCGCAGCCATTGCGACACGGAAACCATTCTGCACTCCTTCGAGCAGTATGGGCCCGCCGCGCTGGACCGCTTTCGGGGGATGTTCTCGTTCGCCATTTGGGACCGGCAGGCCCGGCGCCTGTTTTGCGCCCGCGACCGGCTGGGGAAAAAGCCTTTTTATTATTATTGGGACGGCCGCCTGTTCGCGTTTGCGTCGGAAATCAAGGCGCTGCTGAAGCACCCCGAAATCTCGCCTGCCTTCGAAGAATCCCTCTTGCCGGAATATCTCGGATTCGGATACGTCAGCGAGGAACGCACGCTTTTCGCGGGCATCCGCAAGCTGATGCCCGGCCACTATTTGACGCTGGACCTGGGCGGCGAAAAGCCTTCCCTGGAAATTCGGCGGTACTGGGATGTTCCCCCGCCGTCCGCTGCGGATGGGCGCGGCGACGATGCCTGGATCCGCGAGTGCCGCGAGCGCCTGGAGGAAACCGTCCGCATGCGCCTGATGAGCGACGTGCCGCTGGGCATGTTTCTTAGCGGCGGGCTGGATTCCAGCGCCATCGCCGCCATCATGCGGCGCATGGTTGCGGGGCCCATTCAAACCTTCTCGGTGGGATATTCCGAAGCGCAGTACAGCGAGCTCGGCTACGCCGCCCAGGTGGCCGCGGCCATCGGCAGCCGGCACCGCGAAATCCGCATGAGCCGTAACGATTTCTTTCAGGCCCTGCCGCGCCTCATCTGGCACGAAGACGAACCCATTACGTGGCCTTCCAGCGCCAGCCTCTATTTCGTTTCCCATCTGGCGGCGCAACACGTAAAGGTGGTTCTGACCGGCGAAGGAAGCGACGAGCTGTTCGCCGGATACGAACGCTATCGCTGGAACCTGCTCAATCAGCGCGGGGCGCGCTACTACCGCATCGTACCGGCGGCTTTGCGCCGCTGGCTGCGCGGCCAGATGGCCGCTACTCCGCTATTGCGCGCCTCGCTGCGCCGCAAATTGGGCCACAGCTTCCTGGGCCGCGAGGACAGCCTGGAATCTCTGTTCCTCGATAATTTTTACGGGGCTTTCTCCTCCCAACAGCAGGCCCGGCTCTTGCGGCGGCCCGCGGACGGCATTTATCGCAGCTACCGCGGGTATTGGGACAGCCGGCAGGGCGGACCCCTGCTGGACCGCATGCTGTACTGCGATCAGAAAACCTATCTGGTGGAGCTGCTCATGAAGCAGGACCAGATGAGCATGGCCTGCTCCATCGAGAGCCGCGTGCCGCTGCTGGATCACACGTTTGTGGAGTTCGCCATGCGCGTTCCGGACCGCTTGAAAATTCACGGCGGGGAGCAGAAGTACATTCTCAAGAAGGCCGTGGAAGATCTGCTGCCGCACAACATTGTCTATCGCAAAAAGATGGGCTTTCCCACGCCCATCCGCGCCTGGCTCGGGGATGCCGAAGCCGCTCCCATGCTGGCCGGCCTGTCTTCCCCGGAAGGCTTTCTCGCCGCGTACCTCGACCCGCGGGAAATCGCGAGGCTGGTGGCGCGCCACCAGGCGGGCGCCGAGGATGCCACCGATCGCATCTGGCGCCTGCTGAACCTGCAAGTGTGGGGAGAAATGTTTTTCCAAAACCAGTCCATTCCGGATTTCGCCGCCGCCCCGGGTCTGCCGCTATGAACTGGCGTCTGAAATCCTTCGTGCAGAGGACCTGCGCCGCCCTGCCTTTCGGCTCCGAAGCGGTCTATTACCGGCTGCAGCGATCCTTCGGGAGTCTGCGCAAGCCGGGCCCGGTTGCGGAGATGCTGTCGGCCACCGCGGACATGGTTTCCTGGCTGCGAGAGGCCGGCATACCCATCGAAAACGCCCGCGTCATGGAAGTCGGGACGGGCCGCCGCATCGATATGCCGCTGGGGCTGTTTCTGTGCGGCGCGCAATCCGTCGATACCTTCGATCTGCATGCCTACCTAAAACCCGAGCTGGTGAACCAGACGCTTTCTTTTCTGCGCGGCAATCCCGCCAAGGTGCAGGAGATCCTGGGCGCGGCGGCCCACCGCGAAGAGATTTCCAGGCGTCTCGAGATGCTTTGTTCCGCCTCCGATATGGCTTCCGCCATGCGCGCCGCCGGTATCCGCTACCACGCTCCCTCCGACGCGGCGGCTACCGGGCTGGCTCCCGGAAGCATCGATGTGCAGCTTTCCTATACCGTTTTCGAGCACATTCCGGGAGCGATTCTGCGCGATATCCTGCTGCAAGCGCGCCAGATCCTTTCGCCCCAGGGCGTGGTGCTCCATCACGTGGATCTTTCGGACCACTTCTGGCATGAAGACCCGTCCATTTCACCCATCCATTTCCTGCAATTCTCGAATGCCGAATGGGACCATTACGCGGACAATCAGTTCGCTTATCACAACCGCCTGCGCGTCACCGAATACCGCGAGATCTTCGAGAGCTGCGGGTACCAGATTCTGCGCGGAGAAGAAATCGTCCACCAGGCATCGGTGGAATCCATCCGAGCCGGTTTTCCGTTGGATAGCCGGTTCCGCGGAATTGCTCCTGAAATTCTGGCGTGCACCGTCTTCCGCGCGTTGGCGCGGCCCCGTCCCGCATGAAAATCCTGTGGGTTAAAACCGATTATCTCCACCCCACCACGCGGGGCGGCCAGATTCGCACCCTGGAAATGCTGCGCCGCCTGCGCCAGCGCCACGAAGTCCATTACGTCTGCTTCGCCGAAGCGGGCGATGCCGTGGGACCGGCCGGAAGCCGGGAGTACTGCGCGTTTGCATATCCGGTGCCACACACCATTCCGGAGAAGACTTCGCCCGCCTTTCTGGTGCAACTGGCGGGGGGGCTGTTCTCCCCCAAGCCGGTTGCGGTAAGTCGATTCGCATCCCGCAAAATGCTGCGCGCCATCGCCGAGCTGCAGAAGCGGCAGCGGTTCGACAGCGTGGTGTGCGATTTTCTGTTTCCCGCCCCCAATATTCCCGACCTCGCTTCCTGCGTGCTGTTCCAGCACAATGTGGAATCGGTCATCTGGCAGCGCCGCCTGGAAAATGCCGCCGGCCCCATCCGCAGAGCCTACTTGCGCCTGCAGGCGGAACGTATGCTGAAGTATGAAGGAGCGGTGTGCCGCGCGGTGCGCAAAGTGATCGCCGTATCGGCGGCCGATGCCCAAACCATGCGCCGCCTCTACGGCGTGGAAAACGTAGCCGCCATCGCCACCGGAGTAGATCTGGATTACTTCGCGCCGCCGGCCGCCGGCCAGCCGAAAACCGACCTGGTTTTTGTCGGATCCATGGATTGGATGCCCAATACCGATGGCGCGCTTTGGTTTACAAAGGAAGTGCTGCCGCTGATTCGCCGCTCCCGTCCGGACTGTTCGCTGGCGATTGTCGGCCGCAAGCCCACCGCGGCGGTAGTGGAATTGGGGACGGACCCGCGGATCACCGTCACCGGCACGGTGGACGACGTGAGACCATGGCTGTTCGGATCCACCGCGGCGATCGTCCCGCTGCGCATGGGAGGAGGCACGCGACTGAAAATCTACGAAGCCATGGCCGCCGGTATTCCCGTGGTGTCGACCACCATCGGCGCCGAGGGCCTGGAGGTAAGCACTGGCCGCGATATTCTGATCGCCGACTCCCCGGCCGAGTTCGCCGGCCGGTGTCTGGCGCTGCTGGACAGCTCCGCGGAACGCGCGCGGATCGCTGCGGCGGCTCTCCAGATGGTCGCGGCCCGCGGCTCCTGGGAAGCCGTGGCGCGCGATTTCGAGCGGCTCCTCACCAGCTAGCAATGGCGCCGATTCTACTCTTTTCCGCCGCTGCCGCGCTGCTGCTTTATGTGCTTCTCGGTTATCCGCTCCTGGCCGCGCTGCTGGCCCGCTGCCGGCCCAATCCCTTTCGGCCGAAGCCGCTTCTGAAGAAGATCTCCATCGTGATTCCGGTGCGTAACGGCGAGCGGTTCGTGCGCCATAAATTGCAGTCGGTCCTGCAACTGGAATATCCGAGGGAATTGGTGGAGGTGCTGGTGGTATCGGACGGCTCGACCGATTCCACGGATTCGCTTGTCGGGGAGTTCGCGGACCAGGGCGTGCGCCTGTGCCGCGTGCCTCACGGAGGGAAGCCGGCCGCCTTGAATTACGCCATCCCGCTGACCAAGGGCGAGATCCTTGTCCTTACCGATATCCGCCAGCCGCTGGCGCCGGATAGCGTGCAACTGCTGGTGAACGCTTTCGCCGATCCCGCGGTCGGGGTGGCCAGCGGAAACCTGGTGATTCGCCGGAACTCCGCGCAGGGAGAATCCGGGGTCGGATTATATTGGCGCTACGAAATGTGGATCCGCGATTGCCTCAGCCGGATCGATTCTATTTTTGGCGCGGTGGGGCCCTTCTACGCGCTGCGCCGGGAACTGGCGGTGCCGATTCCGGAGGATACGCTGCTGGACGACGTATATCTCCCGCTGGCGGTTTTTTTTCGCGGCTTCCGCCTGGTTGTGGAAGCGCGGGCGCTGGCTTTCGATTTTCCCACTACCCTGAAAACCGAATTTCGCCGCAAGGTGCGCACGCTCGCGGGCAACTATCAAATCCTGCTGGACTATCCCGCGCTGCTCGGCCCGCGCAACCGCATGTGGTTCCACTTCATGTCCTATAAGTTCGGCCGGCTGCTGCTGCCCTACGCGCTGCTCGCCATGGCCGGTTCCAGTCCGTTCCTTCCGTCGCCGTATGGGTGGCTTGCGATGCTTGCGCAGGCCTGCGCCTATGGGCTCGCGCTGCTCGACCCGGCGATTCCGGAAAAGCTTTTCCTGAAGCGCATTTCCTCGCCCATTCGCACCCTCGCCGTGCTGATGGTGGCCACCGTTTTGGGGTTGCAGGTATTCTTCGTCTCGCCGCGGTCTTTATGGAAGGAAACGAAAATCCTGGAACATAAGGGATCGGCCCAGTGAAACCGGCCCCGGTTTTGCTGATGGCCTGGCGCCTGGGAATCGGCGGTTCGGAGCGGCAGTGTACGGCCATCGCGAGCGGGCTCGACCGGAATCTTTTCGAGCCTCACGTGGGCTGCTTCCAGGAAGGCTTCCGCGCCGACGAATTGCGCGCCCAGGGCGTGCCCGTGCTGCGCCTGCCGGTGACCTCGTTCCGGAACTTTTCGGTCGTTACCGGGGCTCGCCGTTTGGGAGAATACATCCGCGAACACCAGATTCGGCTGGTCCACACTTTTGATTGGCCGCTGAATGTTTATGGGGTTCCGGTAGCGCGCATGTATCGGGCGCCGGTGGTGCTTTCCAGCCAGCGCGCCTATCGCGGCCTGACGCCGCCGGTGGGACGCCATTTGCTGCGCCTGACGGACCGGCTGGTGGATGGCGTGGTGGTGAACTGCCAGGCCCTGCGGCGCCATCTCATCGAAGACGAACGCGTGCCGGCGCGCCTGGTGCGGCTCTGTTACAACGGGATCGATACGGAAACGTTTCGGCCATGCGCCACGCCGCGGCCGGACGGCGCGGGGCCGGCCATCGGGGTGGTGTGCGCACTGCGGCCGGAAAAGGATCTGGGGACGCTGCTGCGCGCCTTCGCGGGAGTCCGCAAAACCTATAGCGGAGCCAAATTGTTGATTGTGGGCGGCGGGCCTTCGCTCGAAGGCCTGCAAGCCCAGAGCCGCGAGCTGGGGCTGGGCCAAAGCTGCCGCTTCGAGCCGGCCAACAGCGACGTGGTTCCCTGGATGCATGCCATCGACATTTTCGTGCTGCCCTCGCTTTCCGAAGCCCTCTCGAATTCCATCATGGAGGCCATGGCGTGCGGCTGCTGCGTGGTGGCTTCGGATGTGGGAGGAACTCCCGAGATCGTCATTCCCCACAAAACCGGGTTACTCTTCCGGAAAGGCGACGCGCGCGACCTGGAGGCCAAGCTTCTGGAGCTGATCGAGAAGCCCGCGCTGCGCCGCAGGATGGCGGCGGAAAGCGCCCGCAGGATGGCGGAGCGGTTTTCGCTGGCGTCCGCCGCGGAGCGCATGGGCGGCATTTATAGAAGCTTTCTGGAGGCGCCGTAGGGCAGGATGGTATCCTGCGCGCCGGTTGCCAACCGGCGCGGGCTGCCAACTCGCGATCATCTCCGAAACCTTCCAGGCGTCCCGGAGAGCCGTCCTCAATAAATAAAAGCCGCGGCCGCAGTCGCGGCCAGGCGCACCGGCAAAACCGCGGCAGCCGCCAGGGAAGCCGGCTGAAACTCCCGAGCGCGCCATTGCCGATGGCGGATCGCGTGTCCGCTACGATTCCGTGCAAATTACAGTTCCAGTACGAAGCGCACCGCTGCGGGTAAGTCTTCCGCCACAAAATCGGCCGGGCACTTTTGCTCCCGCCCATAACCGGTTAACACCAGGATGGTCCGCGTTCCGGCGCGATAGCCGCATTGAATATCCGCGCATTTGTCGCCTATAAAAACGGAGTGTTCCAGGTCGAGATCGAAGTCCGCGGCCGCCTCCCGCACCATCCCCGGCTGCGGCTTGCGGCGGAGGGATGGAACGCCGGGAGGGTCGGGGCAATAGTACGTGGCGTCAATCAAATTTTCGCCGATCTGGCGCAACACCTCCTGCTGCACGGCCCGGTATTGCGCTTCGGTGATGAGCCCCCGCCCGATCCCGCTTTGGTTGGTGATGATGAAGGTGAAGAATCCGGCTTCCTTCAGCCTGCGCAGCGCTTCCCCTACGCCCGGATATACCTTCACCTGGGCCGGATCCCCGCAATAGTGAGCTTCCTCCATGAGCGTTCCGTCGCGGTCCAGAAACACCGCTCTGCGCGGGCCGCTCATGGCGCGAAACTTGCCTCTAATTCGGCGCTGTTGGTGGTGGCGGTTCCCAGCTTTCCCACTACGATCCCGCTGGCGTGGTTGGCCAGTTCGGCGGCTTCCTCGGGACTGGCTCCCGCGCACAGCCCCAGCGTAAAAACTCCGATGGCGGTATCCCCGGCGCCGGAAACGTCAAATACGTCTTTCGCGTATGTGGGCGTATGGTACGGCGATGCGCCGCGCTGGAACAGCAGCATGCCTTGCTCTCCCAGAGTCACCAGCAGGCAGCGCGGCTGCCAGCGGTCGAGCAGCCGTTGGCCGGCTTCCAGCAGCGCCGCATCGCGCAGCGCGGGTTCCACCGGCTCGGAGGGAAGCATGCCGGCCGCCAGAAAGGCCTCCTGCCGGTTCGGTTTCACGGCAGTGGCGCCGTGCCAGGCCAGCGAAGTATGCGGATGCGGATCGACGGCCAGCACCTTGCCCTGCGCCAACGCCGTTCGGCAAATGAAATCGGCCAGCGTCTGCGAGAGAAAACCTTTGCCGTAATCCGCCACCACAATGCCATCCACGGCGGGGATGAGCGCTTCGCACCGCCGCATGGCGCGTGCAGCCTGCTCCTCGGTCAGCGGCGTCTTGCGCTCCCGGTCCACCCGCACCACCTGCTGGTTCCGCGCAATGACGCGGGTCTTCACCGTTGTGGTGAGCTGCGCCTCCTGCTGCACGCCGCAGGTATCGATACCGCAGGACCGCAACAGCTCCAGCAGCTTGTTCCCCTGTGCGTCGGCCCCTGCCACGCCTAATACCGCCGTCGCGGCCGTGAACTCCCGGACGTTGCGCGCCACGTTGGCCGCACCCCCGGGATAGTACGATTCCGCCGTCACGTCCACCACCGGCACGGGCGCTTCCGGGGAGATGCGCGAGACTTTGCCCCAGATAAATTCATCCAGCATCAGGTCGCCAATCACCAGGATGCGCTTTCCCGCGAAACGGCTGATGATCGCCTTGAAGTGCTCTCGATTCATACGCGTGAATCGAAATCATAACAGCTTGCGGCGGCCTGGGCGGGCACAGCCGCGGCGCTTGTCCTGCGGCTGCGAGGGCTGACCGTCATGCAACCGGAGTAGCCGCGGCCTTCCCCGCCCTCGCGAAGTATCCGGCAATCGCGCCGGCGATCCGCTCGCTTGCGTGGCCGTCGCCGTACGGATTGTGGATGCGGGACATGCGCCCGTATTCCTCCGCATCGTTGAGCAGGCGCCCGGCTTCGGCCACGATTGCCGCGACGTCCGTTCCCACCAGTTTCACGGTGCCCGCCTCCACCGCTTCCGGCCGCTCGGTGCACTCCCGCATCACCAACACCGGCTTGCCGAGCGAGGGGGCTTCCTCCTGAATGCCGCCCGAATCGGTGAGCAGCAGATAAGAGCGGCGCATCAGATCCACAAACGAGACATAATCCAGGGGGTCCAGCAGCACCACGCGCGGATCGCGCGACAGCCTTTCCGTCACCGGATCGAGCACGTTGGGGTTGCGATGCACCGGATAGACGATCTGCACATCCGCGCGCCGCGCCAATTCCAGCAGCCCTTCGCAGATGCGCTCGATTCCGCCGCCAAAACTCTCGCGCCGGTGGGCTGTGACCACGATCAGTTTTTTCGCCTCGTCCAGCCACGGCCAGGCGCGCACCGGCAGCTTCCCCTGTTCCAGGCCGGCGGCAACCTGTAGAACCGCGTCAATCCCGGTATTCCCGGTGACGAAGATGGCGTCCGGCGGCGTCCCTTCGGTTATCAGGTTGCGCCGCGCGCGTTCCGTCGGGGCGAAATGCAAAGCCGCCAGCCGTCCCGTGACCAGGCGGTTCATCTCCTCGGGAAAGGGCTGCGCCAGGTTTCCCGTACGCAGGCCGGCTTCCACGTGCGCCACCGCAACGCCGCGATAGAACGCCGCCAGAGAAGCCGCCATGGTGGTGGTGGTGTCCCCTTGGACGATCGCCAGATCGGGAGTCTCCGCGGCCAGCAGCGGGTCCAGCGCGGAGAGAATCCGCGCGGTGATCCGCGCCAGAGTCTGTCCGGGCGTCATGAGGTCGAGATCGTAATCGGGGTGAACCTGGAATATCTCGAGCACCTGGTCGAGCATCTGCCGGTGCTGTCCGGTGACGCACACGCGCACGTCCGTTTGCCCCGCTTGCCGCATATACCCGATGACGGGACACAGCTTGATGGCTTCCGGCCGCGTGCCGAATATGAAGAGTACGCGTTTCACGGTTATTGGAACCCTAAGAATAGCAAGGGGCGGAAGCGGCCGCCAATTAGCTCGGGGGAGGGCCCCGGCGGCTTGCCCGCAGTCCCGCTTTCGCCGGATCCGCCGCGGGCGGGCACGAAAAAAGCCGCAGATACCCGTTTGCGAAAACCGGCGATTCGCTCCATACCCAGCTCCGCCGGTCCTTCCAGACGCCATCCGTATCCTTGGCCACCACCATGTTCATGGGCAGCGCGGCGCAGGCCTGTTGCAGCGCGCCGGGAGCGGCCGGCGCGTAGAGGGCATTCAGACGGGCGACGATGGGCGCGCAGTCGCGCGGGTCGCCGCCGAAGGTCGCATTGCAGGCCGTGTCCGCCGCCACCGTGCGCCGGGAAGCGTACAACATCTCCGGGGTTTCCTGAAATACCACGTTGGGATTGAACTGAATGGCGGCATTTTCCGGCGTAGCCGCGCGAACCCATTCGTAGGCCGCGCGCGATGCGTAGGTGCGTTCTCCGGAATGCCGGTCGGGGGACATCCAATCCAGCGGCGGAAGAACCCCGGCATCCGCCAGAATCGGGTAGGTGCGCGTGATCGCCAGGTCGTAGACCGTTCCCGCCGCGCCCAAGGCGAAAAACACCGCGAGGATCGCCCGGTCGGTACGCGGCAGGACTTTTCGTTCGCTGATCACGTCCGCGGCGAGGAGCAGCAGAATGAATTGCGCGATCAGAAATCCCCGCCAGCCCAGGTCGTTGCACCCGATCACGCTGGAGCGCAGAAACGTGCAGATCAAAACGCTGGTCGAGATCATGGCCGCGCAGGCCAGTTCCTGGCGGGAAAGCTTGCGCCCGCGGCGCGCGCGCCACCACAGCAGTCCAGCCGCGAAGAACACGCCCAGCTCCAACAGATAGTTCAGCGGGACCAGCGGCCCGTTGATCAGCAGCAGGCGCACCGGCTCGCTAAAGGTGGTATGCCAGCCAATCACCGTGGCCAACGTAAACTGCCGCACCGTGAACTGCAGCGGAAATCCTCCGCCAATAGGGCCGCCGGCGCCGCGCAGGTCCAGGACGTAAGGCAGCACCAGCACCATCGCCACGCCGCCCGCCGCCAGCAAGCCGCGCGTTTCCCGGCGCCACTTCCGGGCAACGCTCATGGCCGTCCATACCAGCAGAAACACGGCGAACACGAACGCCACGTAGATGGAAGCGCCCACCGCCGAAGCCAGCGCCGCCCCCGCCGCCAGCGCATAGCGCCACGGGCCCCAGCGGCCGGGCGCTTCCGGCGCCTTCCACAGCAGCAGAAACCCCATGAAGCAGGCCACCATGCTGGCCAGCGCATGAGGCGCCCAAAAGGCGGTGTACAGGAACCAATCCACGTGCTCGTTCCACCATTCCACGCTGGGCAGCATCAAGCGCAGCTTCCCCATAAAATGCAGCGCCACCAACAAAGCGCTGGGAATGATGTCCAGCCCGGTGACGGCCGCCAGCATGAGGGCGATGGTAAAACGCCGGCGGAAATGCTCGCGCCCGGCGGGACAAAACAGCCGCAGATACAGCGCGATCAGCGCCATCAGCCCCACGCCGCACCAGAACGTGCCTCCGATGATGGCCTGCCGCGGCGTAACGGCCGCGCCGCCCGTCCGTTCCACCAGGCTGCACATCATCAACCAGAAGTAGTGATAGCGCAGCGGAACCGGCCGTCCCGGCAGAAAGAACGGATTTTCGGGTGGAATCCCGCTGGTCGAAATGGCCTGCACGAAGGAGGCGCGCACGGAAGTATCGATCGAGCTGACAGGGTAATACAGGCGATGGCCGATCTGCAGGTCCACCAGCGAAAACACCTCGACGATCATCCACGCCGCCAGCACCGCAGCGTATGGCCAAAGACTCCGCGGAATGCCCCATCCGGCCCTTCCGCCCGTGCGCCTGGCCCGCGGCAGCGCCGCTGCGAAAGCTGCCGCCAACAGACCGTAAAGGATCCATACCGCGGCCGGCGAAACGCGCCCGGCCAAATACGTCAGAATGGGGCAAACGGCTATCGAAAGCGGAACGCTGGCCGCCAGCCGGAAGGCGGCCGTGCGGCGGCGAAACTGGAACAGATCGCCCCACCAGGCGATGGCATACCCGGGAACTACTAGGAACAGCGGGAAAAGGCAGATGGCCCGCAGGCTTCCCGCCAGGTCCTCGAGCATGAAGTTATGCATGGGCATAGAGCCGGGTAGTTCAGGTTATATGTTGGCCGCCGCCGCCCACGCGGCACAAGCCTCCACAGGATATCGCTCGCCATGTTGGCCAAAGTATGCAGCCGCGCACCCTAAGCCCCAGGGAGCGCCGTACGGGCTGGCGGGCGGGATGCTCTCCGGGCAGCCGTAAGCCGCCGTTTGCCCCGTGGACCGCACGCCATCTACAATGGCGTATTCCATTTACGAGTTTCGCTACCATGCAGCCGCCAGGAAGAAACCCATGCCCGGGGAGGTGACAGTGGCCGTGCCCACCAAGGTCTCGGGAGTGACCCTGCATCACCTGCCGCACATCGAAGACCCCCGCGGCGACCTGAGCGTGGGCGAAGTCGGCGTCCATATCCCGTTCGAGGTGAAACGGTATTTCGTGGTCTTTGGCGTGGCCAGCGAGGAGATCCGCGGAGGTCACGCGCACCGCTCCTTGCACCAGTTCCTGGTTTGCGTCCACGGCCGCTGCGAAGTGGTCGCCGATGACGGACGCAACAGCCAGACGTTCGTGCTGGACCGGCCTTCCCTGGCGGTGCACCTGCCTCCCATGATTTGGGGCATCCAGCAAAAGTACACGCCCGATGGCGTTCTGCTGGTATTGGCTTCCGACAAATACGATCCCGACGACTACATTCGCGATTACGCCGAGTTTCTCAGTCTGAAGGCGGTCCCTTGATTCCGCTGATCGATTTCCAACGCCAATGGCAGGATACGCGCGAAGCGGCTCTGGCGGCTTTTGAAGAGGTGGGCTGCGGCGGTTGGTACATTCTGGGCCGCCAAGTCGCCGAATTCGAGCGGGAACTGGCGCGCTACTGGGGTGTGCGGCACGCCGCCGGCGTGGGCAACGGCCTGGACGCCCTCGAGATCTCCCTGAAAACGCTGGGCTGTAAAGCCGGCGACAAGGTGCTCACGACGCCGCTTTCGGCCTTCCCGACCACGCTGGCCATCCTGAAGCTGGGCGCCATTCCGGTTTTCGCCGATACCGACGAGTTCGGCCTGATCGATCTGGAAGCCTGCCGCTCGGCGCTCGCCTCCCGGCCGGAAATCCGCTACTTCCTGCCCGTGCATCTCTATGGGCACGCTCTGGATATGCGGCGCCTGGCCGCGCTCGGCGCCGAATTCGGCTGCCGCATGGTGGAAGACTGTGCGCAATCCATCGGCGCCAGCCACCACGGCATCCCGACCGGCAGCGCCGGACAGATGTCCGCGCTCAGCTTTTACCCGACGAAAAACCTGGGCGCCCTGGGAGACGGCGGCGCCGTCCTGACCGGCGATGCCGCGCTCGACCGCGCCGCCCGCATGCTGCGCGATTACGGCCAGAGCGCCAAGTATCGCCACGAGTTGGTAGGCTATAACAGCCGCCTGGACGAATTGCACGGCGCCTACCTGCGGCGCGTGGCTTTGCCGCGCCTGCCCGCCTGGACGGAAGCGCGCCGCCGCATCGCCGCCGTTTATCTGGCTGAAATGCGGAACGAAGCCATTTGCGTCCTGGGCGCGCCGCCGGGATCGAATTCCTCCTGGCACCTTTTCCCGGTGCTGGTGGCTCCCGGCCGGAAGCCGGAGTTCCTGCGCTGGATGGAAGCGCGGGGAATCGGCTGCGGAGAGCATTACCCCATTCCCATCCCCGAGCAACCCGCCATGGCCGCGGTACCCTTCGAAACCTTCGGCAGTCTCGCTGCGGCGGCGCGCATCTGCCGCTCGGAAGTCAGCCTGCCCATTCATCCCTATCTCACCGATGGCGAGATCGCGCAAGTCATCGACGCCTGCAACGCCTGGCCGGGGTAGCTACCCGCGGAACGGATTGCGCACCAGCACCGCGCCGTATTGCTGGCCGTCGTTCAGGTCTTCCGTGAACAGCACTTCGGCGCCGCCCGATTCCGCCGCCGCCAAAATCAGCGCGTCCCAAAACGAAATCTGGTATCGCTGCTCGATCTGAATGGCCGAGAGGATTTCCGGCGGCCCGATGAGCACTAACGGAAGATCGAGCAGAGCGGCAATAGCGGTCTGCAATTGCGCGCGCGGCATGCCAACTTTTCGCGAGCCGGCGGCGTAGAATTCCTGTACGACTTGCGTGCTCGACAGAATCGTTCCGGATTGAAGGTGCTCCGCAACCAGCGCTTCGGCCCGCGCCTGTTTTGCGGTATCTCCTCCGCCGTACATGTAAAGGAGAACGTTGGTATCGAAGAAAGCCTTACCGCCGTTCATGGAGTTCGTCGCGGCTGATCGAGCCCGGGTCGATGGTAAACCATGGCCCGGCATGCGCCCGCGCAAGCAGGCGTTTTCCCGCTGCCTGCATCCGGTCGTCCGGCGTCAACTTTTCCCGCAATAGTTCCCGAACCACCGCGTTGATCGTGGTATCGTGTTCCGCCGCATAGACTTTCGCCTTGCGAATCAGGTCGGTAGGTAAGCTAAGCGTGAGGTTTCTCGTTGGCATATTCTTACCGCCGTTCATGGAGTTCGTCGCGGCTGATCGAGCCAGGGTCAATGGTAAACCATGGCCCGGCATGCGCCAGCGCAAGCAGCCGCTTTCCCGCTGCCTGCATCCGGTCGTCCGGCGTCAACTTTTCCTGCAATAGTTCCCGAACCACCGCGTTGATGGTGGTATCGTGTTCCGCCGCATAGACTTTGGCCTTGCGAATCAGGTCAGTAGGCAAGTTAAGCGTGAGATTCCTGGTCTCCATACAATTAAGTGTAGCACATAAATATGTGATCGGAAGCCGGGTTTACGGCTGATATTGAGCGATATTCTCCCGGCTGACCGAAGAAGCGGCGGGCGACGCCCCATCCGTTTTTCGAGCCACCAGGATCAGAGAAAGGCCGCGCCAGGGCAGAAGCGGGTCGAGGCGGCTCCAGATCCACACGGTCTTATCGAACAGCTTGAGCACGATCTTATTGATGTGGCGAACGCCGAAGATCTTGCTATAGACCCACCACGGCGGAGCGCCGGCTTTATTAAAGTTATAGACTTTCTCAACTGTGAAACCGGCGCTCTCCAGCATCCGGCGGGCATCGCCGGATTTGAATCGCCGTTTATGTCCTATCGCCTGATCGAGGCTGCCGAACAGTCCGGGGCCGTGCGGCACCAGGATGATGAGCGATCCGGCGGGCTTCAGGGTATTGCGCATGAAGGCTACGGTGGAGGCGGGATCGTCCAGATACTCCAGAACGTTGAGGCAGAGCACCGTATCGAAGCAGTTCTCCATGGCGGCGAAGCTGCCCTGGTTCTCGGGATCGAGGTGCTGCACGACCACGTTGGGAGTGCGCAGAAAGCGGTTGCGCAGGGCGTGCAGGTGCAGGGGGTCTTTCTCGGCCGCGACGTAGAGCATGCGCCGGCCCATCAACCGCCCGGAAATATTGCCGATGCCGGCGCCCACTTCGAGGATGGTATCGCCCACGTGCCGGCGCAGTATGCGCGCCAGCCAACTCAGATAGGCGGGCGTTCCGGTCAGGTTATTGAGCACATCGCGGCCGTAGGGAGCGGCGTACAGATCGTCGATCAGCCAGAACCTGCAAATTACGGCCAGGGCCTTAATCCCGTCTTTCCAGCCGACCTTTTTCCCCTCTTCGTAGGTGCGCCCGTGATAGCTGATGGGGACCTCGTAAATGCGGAGCTTCCGCTTGGCGCTCTTCATGACGATTTCGGGCTCGAAGCCAAAGCGGTTGGAACGGACGGGAATGCTCTTGAGCAGGTCGGTGCGAAAGACCTTGTAACAGGTTTCCATGTCCGTCAGGTTGAGATTGCAGAACATATTGGAAACCAGGGTGAGGCCCTTGTTGATCATGGAATGCCAGAAAGGCAGCACACGGGACTGCTCGCCGGAAAGGTAGCGGGATCCGAAGACGGCATCGGCGTGGCCGTCGAGAAGCGGGCGCAGGAGGCGGGGGTACTCGGAGGGGTCGTATTCCAGATCGGCGTCCTGAATCAGGGCGAAATCGCCGGAGGCCTTTTCGATGGCGGTACGGACGGCGGCGCCTTTGCCGGCGTTCTTTTCATGGCGGTAGAGGCGGATCTCGGGAAAATCGCGCGCCATCCGCTGAAGAATATCGTACGTGCCGTCGCTCGAGCAGTCGTCGACGATGACCAGTTCGCGGTCCATACTCTCGGGAAGCGGCGCGGCCAGGACGAGCGCCAGCGAGCGCTCCACAACCGTCCGCTCATTGTAGACGGGGATGAGAATGGACACCTTCACAATCACGGAGTGTAGCAAAGTCACACAGCCGCCGGCGCCGGTTCGATTGACCCAAATTGTTATACTTGAACGGGCAAATTTCGAAACGACCCATTCCTATGCGAGTAACCGTAATTGGAACCGGATATGTAGGCACGGTCACCGGGGCGTGTCTGTCTTATTTGGGACATCATGTCACGTGCGTGGACACCGATGAAGCCAAGATCGCCAAGCTGCGGCGCGGTGAATCGCCGATCTACGAGCCGCACCTGGAGAAGATGATCGAACTGGCGGCGCGCCGCGGGGGCCTCGAGTTCACCACCGAGCTGGCCGATGCGGCGCTCCAGAGCGACGTGATTTTCATCGCGGTGGGGACGCCGCCGCTGCCCACGGGGGAAGCCGACCTGACCTACCTGGAGTCGGCCGCCCGCGGAATCGGCGCAGCCATGGACGGCTCGCGCTTTCGCGTGGTGGTCAATAAATCGACGGTGCCGGTGGGATCGGGCAACCTGGTGGAAGCGCTGGTGCGGGACGGCATCAGCGAGGCGCACCCGGAGGAGCGCGGCACGATTCGTTTCGGCGTGGCGAGCAATCCGGAGTTTCTGCGGGAAGGGACGGCGGTTGCGGACTCGCTTTATCCCGACCGGATTGTGGTCGGTTCGGCCGATGGGCAGACGCTGCGGATCATGCAGGACCTATACCAGCCTCTGGTGTCGCAGTCTTTCGACCCACCGCCCGGGCTGCCCCGTCCGGCGGGCATCGCGGTGCGGCTGCTGGCCACATCGCTGACCAGCGCGGAGATGATCAAATACGCGGCCAATGCGTTTCTGGCGATGAAAATCGGCTTCGCCAACGAGATTGCCAATATCTGCGAGCGCGTGGGGGCCGAAGCGCCCGAAGTGATGGCGGGAATCGGGCTGGATTCGCGCATCGGCTCGAAGTTCCTCAACCCCGGAGTGGGTTGGGGAGGCAGTTGCTTCGGGAAGGACATTCAATCCCTGATGCACACCGCGCGCGAGTATGGCTATGAGAGCAAGCTGCTGCAGGCGTCGCTGGAAGTCAATACGGTGCAGCGGCAGATGGTGATTCAGAAACTTCAGGAGAAGCTGTTCATTCTGAAAGGCCGCACCATCGGACTGTTAGGTCTGGCGTTCAAGCCGGATACGGACGACTTGCGCGACGCGCCGAGTTTGCATATTGCCGAGCGGCTGCTGGCCATGGGCGCGCGGGTAAAAGCCTACGACCCGATCGCCGTACAAGCGTGCAAGCAACAGCGGCCGGACCTGAAAATCCGTTATTGCGATTCGGCGCAGGAACTGGCGGCGGAAGCCGACGCCCTGGTGGTAGTGACGGAGTGGAACGAATTCCGCGGCCTGGATCTCAGCGAGCTCGCCAAGCAGATGGCGAATCCGATTCTGGTGGACGGCCGCAACATCTATCAACCGGAAGCGGCCATCGCGGCGGGATTCGACTACACGGGAATCGGGAGATACACCAGAACTCGCGCCCAGGCGCGCGAATCGGGAGCGCCGGCGGCGGCTCCGCAGGATTAGACATCCGCCACTTGACTGGGCCCCCAGGCGTGGTATCTGATGATTACACCGATACCGATTGAGGGGGAATCATGTGCGAGATGAAACGGCGTTCGTTTCTTAGTTCTTCCGCTATCCTGCTGGGGGGCGGTTTGATTGCCGGAGAGAAGCACGTCCACGCCCAAGCCAAGGGTCCAGCCGCGGGAGATCCGCACCATCACATTCACACTGTTTCGGTGATGATCGAGACAGCCAACCGTCTGCTGGCCGCGCTCGACGCGGGACAGAAGGCCAAGACCGTCATGCCGTTCACCGACGAGGAGCGCTTTCGCTGGTTTTACACGCCGGTGGACCGCAAGGGCCTGACCTGGTTCGAAATGAGTCCCCGCCAGCGCCACCTGGCGAGCGCGCTGCTGGCTGCCGGATTGAGCCTGGCGGGGTACATCAAAGCGGTCACCATCATGAGCCTGGAAGACGTCTTGAGGGTGATTGAAAACGACAGCGGCGTGCGCCGCAATCCCGAGAACGCCGGATTATCGGAAACTGCTCGCACCACGGTCCAAGCGTTGGGGTGCGCCCGTTGACGAACCCGCGATGGCCGGCAGAATCGTGTTCCGGGTCTATAGCGCGAGCCGGTAGCATTTGCTGAGATGGCGCGCAAATATTCACCTGCGCCCCCAAACTGTTGGACCGTTGGCGTGGGGGGGCGGGCCCAGGGAGAATTCGCCCTGACATTGGACGACGGCGCATCCCAACAAAACGCCCCGGCGGGGCTGAACCCACGCCGGGGCGTTTCTTTCATTGGGGAGCCTTAAGCTGCTTTTCGCTCGCGCTGAATTTCAGGCTGCCGTTTTGGATCAAAGTCATCCTGCTGCATATTGCCAAGAGTGGTCAATTGGAGCTTAGTCATCCTGAGCGAGGCGCACACGAACAAGCCCCCGATCAGGGAAATCGCGTAGAATGTAGCAAACTGCGCGAGAAACCACATTTCGTTTGCCCTTAGGAGTATCCACAAATTTCCGGGAGCGCCAGCTTCAGTCAGCTTGTTGTTAAAATGAGCTCCAGAATTGAAGATGCAGTTCCGCGGGAGGGGGGTGTCAATCCTCGAAATCGGCCCTCCCTCTCTCGCGGGTTTCTTTCCCTTGTCAACCCCAACCGGGGCGGCCAGATCCTTCAAAACACTGAGCCCGCCACAGCTCACCTCGTTCGGCCCGATGGGGTGAAAGCATCGGTATGCATCGGGAACTTCGAAAACCGACCGGAACAGAGTGCCGGAGCTGGTCAGAGCTAAATGCATATCCATAAAAAGATCTGCTAATCTACTTTGATCGAATTTATGGATGGATGTCAAGAAGGTATTGTAGCTGACTATTTGCATGTATAAATATACAGCACAGACATAAATTGCGCGATGAACCAGCGGCATTAATCGAGGGTTGGCGCCCAGGAGATGGCGAAGATTTATTTGAGTGCGTTACGCCTCGAAGATTTTGGAGGCGGTCATTTCGTACCACCTGCGCACGATTGGAGTGACCTTTTCAAAATCAGCTAAAGCCGTAATAAGCACGTCGGCAGTAGCACTGTCTGTGGAGAGATCCGTAATGATCCGCTTCGATGGATCTAATAGACCAACGATGAGCAGCGTCCAAATTGCGTGGTGCTTGAGCTTACCCCCAGCGATCGCAAGCACGTTGGGAATTTGGCGTATGTGACGCCAAGTTACAACCACGGAGCGATTGTTCAAACGCTGGAGTTTCGCCGTCAATTTTTGATGTGCCGATGCCTTTCGAGCCAGATCAGCCTCCACGACTTCACTTGGTAAAGGCAACGTTGCATAGAGTCGATTCGCGACGTCAGCGAAAAAGTGCAAACCGTTATCCCGTACGAAAGAGATCATTGCCGACAACTCGCGACTTGCTTGGTTGAGGTAAGGCGCCATTTCGCGTGGCTGTTGCCGACCAACATCCGTCATACGATGACCACCTGTTGGATCAACCACACCCACACCTACAAAAGCCCGATCAGGAGCCCCCCACCACTTCCAAGTTCCGTTTGGGGAAAAGGGGCAGTGTTCTTTTATAATCTTGGCGGCCTGTTGGGCACTGTCGGCATATAGAGGATATGAGATTTGGGAAAAACGCGTTCCAGGTTGTGCATCGAACGCATGGGCAAGAACGGATGCACAATCATCGGCGTCAATTGGCTTATCGAGCACAGGTTGGTCGAGGCTGCCCGCGCCCTGCAATTGCCATTGTTGGGCCCAAAGGCGACCCGTCAAGGGAGAAATCTTGACGTCCCTGATGGAAGGTGGCGTGCGCCTGATCATTTCTACGGTTCGATGTACGGCGCGCCCTCCCGCGACTGCAATGTACTGCCCCACAGTGATGGAATCACTGGTTTTTGAACCAGTGTAGTTTCCGATGGCCGTATGAAGATAATTGTCTTGTTTGTAGTCGTAGGGCCCTGTGATGTCCACCTGCGAGACGAGGCAAGTCTTTAGCTTGTACCTGTCACGCAAGGTTTGGGCCAGGCCTTTGCGCTCGGGGCCGATGATGGCGAAGCTGCGATCAATATTAAAATCGATCACTCCGAGCTCCCTGGCGTGCTTGAGAGCGCGGGCCACGTGTGCTTGGCTTTTGCCGACGCGTTGCGCAATTTCCTTTTGCGACATCGCATCGATATAGTAATCGCGGGTGATGCGTTCCAGGTTCATCAACTCTTCTGCGCTGAGCATGCTCGTCTCCGTTCAATCCGCATACATCGTCGCATAAAATCTATGCAGCCAAATCTATGCATCAACAATTACGCCAAAAACACCTCTTGAATCGCGTGCTGATCCGTTTAATTATAAAACAGAATTTAAAGAGCTGTATATGCTACATGAGACGCATGCAGTGGAAGCGGCGCTTCGACAGAAGATCCTCGACCACTACGACCCGACGTGGAGTTTCGAATCGTCGGAAGGCTACCTGGTTAATTGGTTAGCCATATCGGAAAAACGGTTCCAGGAAATCAAGGACAAAGCGCTACGCGAACGCCGGGCATTGCGGTTTTGTGGGGCATTCCACGAAAGCGGGAGAGCCAGCCACAAAAACGTGCCCGGCAGGCGAAGAACAAATAGGGAGGTTTAGGACTATGCAAAAAAGAGAGGCATTGCGGCGATTGTCATCGTCGCAGCTTTTGGTTTTAGCGGAACAAATAAGCGACGGCCTATGCGTGCCCGACGATGTAAGCCCGGAACTTGAAGCCCAATTCAACGACTTCTGTGAAAACCCCTTCAAGGAGACCTATTCTCACCGAGTGCTGGTTGCCCATGCAGCTGGTGTACTGGCAGGTGGAAACCCAGCTGCTCTTGAAGTCCTGCTTGAGCGCGCTCGTTCGTACGCAGCTTTGCAACAAAGTATAGGGGATGCTAACCCCTATGACCCCAATAGTATACGAATCTTGGCCGAGGTGCCGCCGTGTGAAAAAGTCACCGCACTCCTCAGGGAGATTGCTACGCGTTATCCTGGAATGGCACAGGGCGATGCGGTGGCGACACTTGCAGCGCTCGGCGTTTCTCTTAAGTTGGGGGTCGCGAGGCGGCTTAAAAGCGGGCGGTGGGGGACCCCTCCGGACGCCGTTTGACTACCTGGTGCTCGGCCGGGTGGTGCCCGCGAACCGGCCCGCGCGGACTCGGGGTCACGGGGATCGGCCCCGACGAGGTATGCTGCTGAGGTTGCTTCGCGATGTTCCGGGTTTGCCGTTGAGGACACGATACCGGGCCGCCAGATCGGGCGGGTGGAAAATCCCCTTGCTTATGTCCGATAAAATAAAATCTGCTATCAGACACAAGGCATTGAACCCTACTGCGCGGGCTGCCGAAGCAGCGTTTTCTGTGCCGTTGCGAGCGGCAGAAACAAGCCTCTGGGCTTGCCGGCGATCGGGCGGAATCCGTATCGCTGGTAGAACGCTACCGCCTGATCGTTCTTGGCGTCGACCAACAGAGAAAACGCCGCCGCTGCGTCCTGCATCGTCCGATGAATCGCGTTCATCAGCGTTGGCTCACCTAGGCCGCGCCGCTGATAACGCCGGTCGACGGCGAGGCGTCCTATGCGGACTGCCGGCAAGGTCGGATAGCGCGGTAATCGCTTCGTTTCGTCCGGCGGAAGATCGACGAGCGGAATGCTCGACGCCGACAAAGTGTAATAGGCCGCGACTTGACAGGTGGCGATTTCAACCACGACAAAACAATTGGTGATCCGCCGGCGGATGCCCTGGGTCACCTGCGTCTGGAAATATCCATCAAGAGCCTCGTCACCACAATGGAACCCGGCCCGGTTGTGTCCACCGCCAAGCACGTCGAAGCGAAAGGGGCTGGACTCATGCCACGCCGAACAGGTCCCGGTATCGCTTGGCGGCCCGCTTGAGAGCTGGAGTCGGCGCCGGCGGATTGAGGACAGCCGCCGAGATCTGGCGTTGGCCCTCGATCGAAAGACGAATGATCTCGGTTTCCTGGATGGCACGGCACGCCGCTTCATCGGCGGCAGCCACCACAAAATCCGTCAGTGTGCGGCCCTGGATTTCGGCGGCACGCTTCAGGCGCGTCATGACGTCATGCGGCAAGCGCGCTTCCAGCCGTGCGGTGGGGAGGGCTTGCTGTTTCATCGCAATTACAACTATGCGGCGGATTGCCGTATCGGTCAAGCGACGTGATAAAAAGGACTGTGGGACGACACGCCGATAAGGAGTTTCACGCGCGGGTCGCAAGGCAATTCGCATGTCCTCGATGGTCCGGGCTTCGTTGAGTTGAGCCACGATGGTACGCACCGCGCCCGCCGCTAGATCATGCGGTGGGCATCCTGCTGCCACATGGGGTTTCCGGTCAGTATGCCGGTCTTGCCGGCGGCCGTCCGAAATAACAGCCCGTCCGCGTCGCCGCCAATGCCGGAGGCGGCGATGTAATCGTCGAGAGATTGCCCCAGATTGTGGTGGCAGGGGAGTTCCTGCTCCTTGCCGCCTTTCTCATGCAGCCGCGCCCTTGCGCCCGTGGTCTTGTCGATCTGTGCCGTGAAGGATGTCAACACACGCCTGGCGGCTTTCGGCGCTCATAGCCGTTCTTTCAGAAGACGCTCGATATCGCGTTGGCCATGTAGGATTGCAACCACCTGCATGGGGTTGGTTTCAGGCCGGTACACAATCAGGTAAGAGTACACGGAAAAGAATTTCACCGGCTCGCCGGACAAATCGCGCCGCCAATGGCCAATGCCAGGCATGCCGGCCAAAAGCTCCATCTTTGCGAACAGCGTTGCCTCGACGCGGCCGGCCACCGCGAGTCCGGCTTCTTGCGCCAGATATTGCCAGATGTTCCAAACATCCTCTTCAGCCTCCGGCGAAAGGACAAATGCCTTCATGGCTTCGTGGCGGAGTCCTGCTTCAGCCAGGCCGCTTTTCGCTGCTGCAATCGCTCTTTGGCTACGTCTCCAGGGATACCTTCGCAGCGATCCAGTTGCTCGATGCCGCGGCGGATTTTGGCGTTGATGAGGTCGCGATTCTCGAGCAGCCAGCGATCCAGCTCCTGTTGGGTGTCGAGCAAGCGTCCCAGCGCTTCCTCGGCCGAAGCCGCGCCAGTGGCCTCCATCTGCTGGTGAAGGCGGGCCTCCAGGGCCGCGTCGTGGATTTCAATAATCATGGTCCCGTCCTTTCGTGCTGAAGGCCGTCATCCGGGCTGCGCCTGAACTTCACGCAGGCGATGGCAACTCTATTCCACGGCCCGCCATCGGCAAGAGCCCGCACGCATTCGAGCGTACCGTGCGTGAATCGCGCCATATACTCTTTCCTCTTTCCAGCGTAAAGCAATATAGGGCCGCCTGCCATAAATTGCGATTTTGGGCTTTCCGGCCGGACGGCTTTGGGGCATCCTGAGGCAGAACGGCCGGCGCGCAAGAACAGGGGAATGCAAAGCCTTGTTAGCTCAGCCGACTTTCGGCCGTGTCCTGCATGAGCCGCTGGCGCCTTTGGCCGGGCGGCAGTTGTGCCGCGGAGTGGACGAAATCCGTGACGGCGCAGATCACGGCATTGTGTTCTTCGGCGGTCATTTCCGGAAAGACCGGCAAGCTGATGACTTCTCCGGAAAGCGCCTCGGCCACCGGCAGCGGCGGATACGGACCCCAGGCTTGGAAGCATTCCTGCGCGTGCAGCGGCACGGGATAGTAGATTTCCGAGGCGATTTCGCGGTCCTGCAGCCAGCGGCGCAGGGAATCGCGCGGCGGTTCCGCCCACTGCCAGCCAGGGCCGCGGCGTACGCGCAAGGTGTATTGGTTGGCGATGTGCGTGCGGTCGGGTTGGACGGACGGGAGAACCAGTTCGACGACTTCCCCGCCCCGCGCTTGGGAGAGCGCGCGGTTATACTCGCAGAAATTGCGCTGGCGGGCGGCGGTGTATTCCGGCAGATGCGGCAGTTTGACGGCGAGCAAAGCCGCCTGTAAGGCATCCAGCCGGAAATTGCCGCCAATCATGCTGTGGAAATAGCGGGGGTGGGCGCCGTGATTGCGCAGCAGGCGGGCCTTTTCGGCCAGCGCGGGGTCATTGGTAACCAGCAGGCCGGCATCCCCCAGGGCGCCCAGGTTCTTGGTAGGGAAAAAACTGACCGTTGCAAAATCTCCGAAGGAGCCGGCGGGCTGGCCGCGGTATTCGGCGCCGAAGGCCTGCGCGGCATCTTCGATCACAGCCAGACCGCGGCGGCCAGCGATTTCCATGACAGGCCGCATATCTGCCGGCTGACCATAAAGGTGCACGGGGATAATGGCCTTGGTGCGCGGCGTGATGAGCGGCTCGAGGGATTGCGGATCGATATTGAAGGATCGCGCGCAGGAATCGGCAAAGACCGGTTTGGCGCCCAGGCGGGCGATGCATCCGCCGGTGGCGAAAAACGTAAACGAGGGGCAAATGACTTCATCCCCGGGGCCGATCCCGAGAGCCATGAGCGCGACCAGGATGGCATCCGTCCCGGAAGTCATCCCGATGGCAAAATGCGTTCCCGCAACCGCCGCCGCGGCGGCTTCAAACTCCTCCACCTCGCGGCCCAGAATGAATTGTCCCGAGCGCAGAACGCGGCGGAATGCCTCGACGAGTTCCTCCTCCAGAGGCAAATTCTGCCGCCGCACATCCAGCAAGGGAACGTTCATTGGTAGATTATGGCGCGGTTCCAGCGTTACCGCTGGCCCGTTTCCATCAACCCCCTTTCAAACCGTGCTTGCGGTTTTCCCGCACACGGCTTAACGATGATCTTCTTGACGTGGCGTGCGTGACGCCCGGTCTTTGCCCGACTTGGCTGCCAGGTAGGCATGATCGGCTCGGCCCTCCCCAACGCCTTTCGGCTGATACTATGTCGAGGCTGCCGCGTTCACTGATTGTTGCGGCCCGCTGGTTTGCTCCCCTCTCTTTCAAGGGCTTTCGACACTCCGCTCGGCTCGGGCGGATCTCTCCGCTCGGCTGGAGTCTGCTACCGGGTGCTCCGGCGCTTACCCGGACAGGACTTTCACCTGCTAGAACAACGCGTCTTTCAGGACGCACCATGGAATCCCAGGATAACAGGGGACGGCAATCAAGGAAGTTCGAGGATTTCGCGCAAGCCTTGTTCAACGGCTTCGAGGTGCGCCGGCGACAGCTCCCCCATGAGGTTTTCCAGCCGCTCCTTGGACACCGCGCGAATCTGATCGATCACGGCGACGACGTCGCGTTTGGCGCAACGAACCGGCACGAGAAGCGGCGGGCAGGCGGACGGCGAACTGGAAAGTGGGACCACGATTACAGTCCTCCGGCGTTCGTTGACGACATTCGTCGATAGGATCACGCAAGGCCGCGTCTTGGTGATTTCGGACCCGACTGTAGGGTCCAGGCGTACCCACCACACCTCACCGCGCTGGGGCATTGGACCACGGCTCCGCGATTTCGTCGCGCAACGCTTCCCACTCGCTCTCAATCGCCTGAACTTCCCTATCGGCGTTGGCTGTTTCGCACGCCTGAATCAGCCGCTCTTCCCGCTCTCGCAGTCGCGCGGCTATTGCTTGTGTGACATACCGCGAGCGGTCCCGAGCCGGAATGCGCCGGATCAACTGCGCGACAACCTCTTCGGGCAACGTAAAGGTCATCTTTCTAGTCGCCATATAATCATATTAGCATATATACGACTGGCTGGCATCTCCTGGTGATTGGCTATGGTCCCTTCGGGAAGTCGACAAAGGCCTTGCCGCAGCCGATTCGCGATGATTTCATTAACCACGGCGACGTCCGCAAATTGATCGATAACAGGTATCCGGGTTGATGCTCGTCCGCTGGACGAGGCTGGCTGCGGACGATTTGACGCACATCTCCGATTACACGCAAAAGCACTTCGGACTCCCTGATGACGCTTCCCAACCGGGGCGGCCTGGACGTAAGCCACGGCGCGCAAAGCTGGCCCTGAGCCCACGCGCCGCCAAGCAAGTCCTGACGATGCGCCGCAGCGCCGCGCGGCGGGTGGAGGCGCATTACACTGGAGGGTACGCATGCCGGAAGCACGAGCGCTGATCACGGGAATCACGGGGCAGGACGGCTCTTATCTGGCCGAACTTCTGCTGTCGAAAGGGTATGAGGTGCACGGGATCGTGCGCCGCGTGGCCCTGGAAGATCCGGAAAACCGGCTGAAAAGGCTGGAGGCCGTGCGCCCGCGGTTAAAGCTGCACGCGGCCTCGCTGGAAAGCTATGCCAGTTTGCACCAGGTGGTGGAACGGGTGCGGCCCACCGAGTGTTATCACCTGGCGGCGCAGAGCTTCGTCAGCTATTCGTTCGACGACGAATTTTCCACGCTGCAGACCAACATCAACGGAACGCACTATCTGCTGGCGGTATTGAAGAACCTGGCGGCGGAGTGCCGCTTCTATTTCGCCGGATCGAGCGAAATGTTCGGCAACGCGGATGAAGTGCCGCAGACGGAGCGTTCGCGATTCCATCCGCGCTCGACGTACGGCATCAGCAAAGTGGCGGGGTTCGATCTGACCCGCAATTACCGCGAAGCGTACGGCATGCACGCCTCGAGCGGCATTCTGTTCAACCACGAATCGCCGCGCCGCGGATTCGAATTCGTGACGCGCAAGATCAGCGCCGGGGTGGCGCGCATCCTGGCGGGGAAGGCGCAGGAATTGCGGCTCGGCAACCTGGACGCGAAGCGCGACTGGGGCCATGCGCGCGAATATGTGGAAGCCATGTGGCGGATGCTGCAGCAGCCGGAGCCGAACGATTACGTGGTGGCCACGGGAGAAACGCATTCGGTGCGCGAATTTGCGGAGATGGCGTTTGGCTGCGTGGGGCTGGATTACAGGAAGTATGTAACGATCGATAAAGAACTGTACCGGCCTTCGGAAGTGAATGTTTTGCAGGGCGACGGATCGCGCGCGCGCAGGATTCTGGGCTGGCAACATACCATTGGATTTGCCCAACTGGTGCGGGAAATGGTGGAGAACGATTGCCAGCGACTCGGGGTGGCGGGCCCGGACTGATTCTATTCCTGGCGCACGATCGGCATGCGCCAGCCGGTTCCGAACGCCCGCGAAGTGACTTTCAAAACCGGCGCAGCCTGCTTCCTCTTGAACTCCGCCATGCGCACCAGCCGCAGCACGCGGCGCACGGTGGCCTCGTCGAACCCCAGGGCGGCAATTTCTTCCGCCGACTTGCTCTGTTCGACGTGCAGCTCCAGAATCTGGTCGAGTAGATCGTAGGGCGGAAGACTGTCCTGGTCCGTCTGCCCGGGGCGCAATTCGGCCGAAGGCGGTTTCGTCAAAATGGCTTCCGGAATGTCCGGCTTTGCCTGGTTGCGCCAGCGCGCCACCCGGTACACCATCATCTTGGGCAGATCGGCGATTACCGCCAGGCCGCCGTTCATATCGCCATAGAGAGTGCAGTAGCCCACCGCCATCTCGGATTTGTTTCCGGTGGTGAGCAGCAGCGAGCCGTACTTATTGGAAAGCGCCATGAGCAGGTTTCCGCGGATGCGCGATTGCACGTTTTCTTCGGTCACGTCGGACGCCAAGCCGCGGAAGGCGTCCGCCAGCACACCCTGGTACGTATCCATGATTCCCGAAATGGGCAGCGTCAGCGTCCGAATGCCCAGGTTACGCGCCAATTCCACGGAATCGTCCACGCTCCCGGCGCTCGAGTATCGCGAGGGCATGAGCACGCCGAGCACATGTTCCGGCCCCATGGCGGCGGCTGCGATGGCCGCCGTCAGCGCCGAATCGATGCCGCCGGAAAGCCCCAGCAGCACCTTGGTGAAGCGGGTCTTGCGGGCGTAATCGCGCACGCCCAGCACGAGCGCGTTCCAGATCTCCGCTTCGGGCGTGAAATCGTCCGGCGCAATGGTTCCCGCCGCGGCCGCAAGGTCCACCACCACCAGGTCCTCGGCGAACCCCTTGGCGCGGGCGAACAAGCGGCCCTGCGCGTCGAAGGCGCCGCTGCGGCCGTCGAAAATCAGGTCGTCGTTGCCGCCGATCTGGTTGACCCATGCCAGCGGCAGGCCGTACTTGCGGGCCATTTGTCCCATCATGCGTTCGCGCAGCGGCTCCTTCCCCACCGTGAAGGGCGACGCGGAAAGATTGACGATGGCCTGCGCTCCTCGCTCGGCCAGCGCTTCGATGGGGTCCTGATGGTAGCGCCGCCGCTGCCAGAAATCGCGATCGTTCCAGACGTCTTCGCAGATGCTGATTCCCAGCCGGCAGCCCTGAATTTCGAGAATTCCCGGCTCCGGCGCCGGCTCGAAATAGCGGTCTTCGTCGAAAACGTCGTAGGTGGGAAGCAGCGTTTTATGAAACGCCGGGCCCACCGCGCCCTCTTTCAGGAGCGCGGCGCTATTGAACAGCGGCCGGCCCATATCCGAAGGATTTCGCGTGGCCACGCCCACCAGCAGCGGCGGCGCGTTTTGCAGGTCCACCGCCATGCGGGTCAACATCTCCCCACTGCGGCGCACGAAGCCCTCGCTCATCAGGAGGTCGCGCGGCAGGTAGCCCATCAAGGCCAGTTCGGGTGTGACCACCAGGTCGGCGCCATGGCTCTGGGCATCGCGCGCCCCGCGCACGATCAGCGAGGCGTTGCCTTGAATGTCCCCCGCGGTGGGGTTGATCTGGAGAAGCGCTATCCGCAAAGTCAGAGAATGGGCACCGGAATACAAGCCCAGTGTAACAGCAGCGCCAGGGGCCGGGCGAGCGCCGGAATTAGCGGGGCAGCGCCGCGCGTACGGTCCCCCGGATACGCGTCTGCGATGGTGCCGCGGCAACATCTCCGCGAGAGAGGAGCGCCACCCCTTCGACGGCCGCCGCTTTTTGCAGATCGGCGTCCAGCGTGGCAAGCGGTACGCCGTTCCGCTGCGCCAGTTCCAGATACGCGGCATCGTACACCGACAACCGGTGGGTCCGAGCCAACCGCAAAACCGCACCTTCTTCCGGATCGCGGTCTACGCGGATTCGAAGCCGCGAAAGGTTTACCAGAAAAGCAGCGGTGTCGGATTCCGCGATTCGCCGTCTGCGTTCGTTCACTACGAGGATGTTCCGTACCTCGAACCACCACAGGGACGGTACGACAGCCTCCCCGGTGCGCATCTGATCGAAAGCCCGGCTTGCATCGGGATGGTCTTCATCCGGAAAGGCCCAGCACGCCGTAATCGATGCATCGAGGACAAACGCCATCAGGACCTGCGTCCCTCGTCCCGGGCGGACAGCAGTTCGTCAACAGTGATCCTGCCGCTACGCCCACGAAGCTCCCGGATGCCGGCAAGAGCTTTATCGATCTCCTCCTGACGCCGGTCCGCCTCGGGCACGATTCGCGCGATGCGGCGTCCGTGACGGGTGATGATCAGCGTTTCTCCCCGCTCCACATCGTCCAAAAGTTGAGGGAGATGGGCTTTGGCTTCCGATGCTTGAATTTCGCGCATAGTAGACCAGTCGATTCGACCAGTCCTATTGTATCACCGTGCGTAGTTGGACGCCCGTGGAGAATCTCCAGCGGGTGCGCGACGTGGGCGGGGCAGATTGATTGGTTTCTTTTTTTGTGCTGCGTTTCTGAGTGTCAGTATTACACTCAGAAGAGAGGTGCCATCTATGCCCGATTCCTTGTCCGCCTTGGA
>Ga0181530_10000201_pt1 | contig 75097 bp, 53 predicted proteins | sample PEATcosm2014_Bin_42_FD_119769 | JGI IMG/M metagenome (GOLD analysis project Ga0181530, IMG submission 119769) | Peatland microbial communities from MTU Mesocosm Facility, Houghton, MI, USA - PEATcosm2014_Bin10_60_metaG | ecosystem: Environmental > Terrestrial > Soil > Wetlands > Peat | place...
ATAGCCGCAGGAGGTCGTGGTCGTAGACGTGGTCGTGGTCGTGGCCGCCGGAATTCCGTCCTGTTTCGCCCCCTCGGCACGACGGAACGACGACAACCTTTCTTCCCGGCCGGCCAAACTCCCTGGCAGTTCCGGCCCGCGAATTCCCTGCGTGCGTCGGCACGAGCCTTGCTCTCCCCGAAAGCATGAACCCAACTGCCGCCCCCGTGTCCGTCGAGAGCACAGTCCAAGACACTCGCTCCGCCCCGGTCGGATCCCGCGTTCTCATCGCCGAGGACGACGATCTGCTGTTGCGTGCCTATGCGCGCGCCCTGGGTGCCGCGGGATTCGAGGTCGACCGCGCCGCGAACGGCGAGGAGGCTGTCAGTCTCCTGCTCGCCAATCCCTACGACGCGGTTGTTTCCGACATCAACCTGCCCTGCGTGGACGGAGTGGGTGTGTTGCAGGCTGCGCAGAGGTGCGATCCCGACATGCCGGTGGTTCTCATCACCGGCACCTCCCGCCTCGACCCGGCCAGCACCGCCGCAGAGCACGCGGCCTTCCGCTATCTGCTCAAGCCCCTGTCCCTGGCACAACTCCAAGACGCCGTCATCGATTCGGTGCAGATGCACCGGGTTCTGGTGCTTCGCCGCATGGCGGTCGATCTGGCGAGCGCCACGTGGAGCCCGGCCGAGGATCGCAACAGCCTCAGGCACCTGTTCGAGCGCGCCCTGCAGTCCATCTGGATGGCCTATCAGCCGGTCTACTCGTGCAAGGAACAACGGATCTTCTCCTACGAGGCGTTGCTGCGCACCGATGAGCCGACCATGGCCAACCCCTGCGTGTTTCTCTCCGCGGCCGAGCGTCTGAACCGCATGGCGGAGGTGGGCCGCATCGTGCGTGACCAGGTGGCGGCCGAGGTGCCGAGCGCGCCCGCGCGCTTCATCTTCGTCAACCTGCACGGCAGCGATCTGCTCGATGAGCACCTGTTCGACCCCGGCTCGGCACTCTCCAAGGTGGCGAATCGCGTGGTGCTCGAATTGAGCGAACGGGCCTGCCTCTCGTCGTTGCCGGACATCAAGGCTCGCGTCGCGCGCCTGCGCGCCCTGGGCTTCGGCATTGCGATCGACAACCTGGGGGCCGGCGATGCGGATCTCTCCAGCTTCTCCGCCTTGCAGCCCACCATCGTGAAATACGACATGTCTCTGGTCCGCGGAGTCGACAGCTCGCCCACCCGGCGCAAGGTCATAGCCGCGATGACATCCTTTTTCGCTGAGATGAACGTGAACGTGGTCGCCGAAGGCGTCGAAACCGAATCGGAACGCAACACCCTGGTCGGGCTCGGTGTCGATCTCATGCAGGGCTTCCTCTTCGCCCGCCCGGCCCCCATGCCCGAACAGCCGAGTCCCCCCACCGAGGTGGTCGAGCACGATCCCACGATAGCCGCATAGGTCGTAGTCGTAGTCGTGGTCGGTGATCACCAATCGTCCACGACCACGACCACGACTACGGCTGACTACGCTTGCCGCTGCGGCAGGGTGAACCAGAAATTGCTCCCTTTGCCCAGCTCGCTGTCCACGCCGATGCGACCGCCGTGGGCCTCGACCGCCATCTTGCAGAAGGCCAGGCCCAGCCCGGTGCTGCGGTTCCTTGCCGACGCCGAGGCACCCACCTGCACGAACTTATCGAAGATGCTGCGGTGGAAATCCGGAGCGATGCCAGGGCCGGTGTCGGCCACGAACACCCGGACGTGGTCCGCCTCGACCACGATGCCCACGCGGATCTCGCCCGAGGCCGGGGTGAAGCGCAGGGCATTGGCCAAAAAATTCTGCACGATGCGCGCGATGATCTCCTGATCCGCCAGCACCCGGGCCGGCTCCGCCGGCCGCTCGAAGGCCAGGCGGCGAGCGCCCACCAGCGAATCGAGATCGTTCATGCTGGCCCCGACCACCTGCACCAGATCGCACTCGCGCAGATCGAGCTTCATCATCTGCGCCTCCATCTTGCTCACGTCCAGGATTCCGTTGATCATGCGGGTCATGTTGCGCGTGGCCTGCATCGCGCTGGCGATGTCCTGCTGGGTCTCGGCCCCCAGCTTCTGCTTCGCCTCCTGCGCGAACATCTCCAAGTAGGCTGAGATCGCGGTGAGCGGCGAGCGCAGATCGTGGACGATCATGTGTACCAGGCTGTCGCGCAGACGTTCGGTCTCGCGTAGCTTCTCATAACTGGCCTGCAGCTCGCGCTGCTGGCGGCGTACTTCCAGGTGGGCCGTCACCCGCGCCCTGACCTCGTCGAGCTGGAAGGGCTTGGTGACGTAGTCGACGCCGCCCACCGCGAAGCCTTTCACTTTGTCCATGGTCTCGCCCAGCGCACTGACGAAAATCACGGGAATCTCTGCCAGTCGGGCGTCGGCCTTGAGCGCCTCGCAGACCTCGTACCCATTCATCTCAGGCATGTTCACGTCGAGCAGGATCAGGTCAGGCGGCTCGTTGCGTGCCGCCTGCAGCCCGAGCCGGCCGCTGGTCACCGGCCGTGGCCGCCAGCCGGACTGCTTGAGCATGCTGGTCAGCACCTGCAGGTTGACCGGGTTGTCGTCGACCATCAGGATGCCGGCCGCATCCTTCCGGGGTGCCGCTTCGCTCATGCACCATCCTTAACACCGATGCGGTCGAGCAGCGCGGGATAGTCGAAGCGATCGACAATCTCGCGCAGGGCAGTCGCCGCCTCGGGGGCCGTGCCGGCCAGGGCATCGAGGATCTCGATGATGCGTCCGTAATCGGCGCTGCCGGCCGCCTGGCGCAACTGCTCGGCGGTCTTGGCCGGCAAGAGCAGCCGGCCGGGGCCAGCCGGCACACCGGCAGGCTCGCCATCCTCGCGCGGCGTGGCTGCCAGGTACACGTATTCGACGCCCAGGCCGGCGCGCAGCTTCTCCAGCAGCTCGGATTCGCGGAAGGGCTTGCCCAAAAAGTCGCTGGCGCCGGCAGCCAGGGCTTGCCCGCGGTCCTCCGCGAAGGTGCTGGCCGAGACGGCGATGATGGGAATGCGCCGCTGTGCCTCGCGCGCGCGCAAGCGCCGGATGGCGTCCAGGCCGCTTCCGCCCGGCATGCGCACGTCCATCAAGATCGCATCAGGCGGCCATTCGGTCGCCAGGGCAAGGGCCTCCTCCCCGCTGGCGGCCTCTCGCGTCCCGAACCCGACCGCTTTGAGCATCTCCACCAGCAAGAGGCGGTTCGCGGGCTCATCGTCAACCACCAGCACGTGGAAGGCGCCCAGACCCGTCTTGATCCCGACCACGCGCCGGCGCAACTCCGAGGGCGTGGTTCCGCCGGAGGTTCCCACCACCACGGGAACGTCGAGCCGGAAACGGCTGCCCCGGCCGATCTCGCTCTCGAGGGTGATGTCTCCCCCCATCAGGCGGGCGAACTGGCGGCTGATGGCCAGGCCCAGCCCGGTGCCTCCGGCGCCGACCCCGGCCTCGGTCTGCTCGAAGGCCTGGAAGATGCGCTCGGCGTCGATGGCTGCCACTCCCGGACCGGTGTCTTCCACGTCGACAGTCAGCCGCAGGGCCCCGTCCGCTTCCCGCCGGATCGCGACGGCACAGCGGACCGAGCCCTTGTCGGTGAACTTGATGGCGTTGCCCAGCAGGTTGATCAGGATCTGGCGCAGCTTCTTCTCGTCGGCCAGCAGCACCGCCGGCCCGTCCGGGGCCACTGTGACGGCGAAATCCAGACCTTTGCTCTCCGCGCGCATCCGGAACATGCTGGTCAGGTCGGTGATCAGCCCGCGCAGGTTGAAACTGGCAGGTGCCAGCGGGGTGCGGCCGGCCTCGATCTTGGACATCTCCAGGATGTCGTCGATCAACTCCAGCAGGTGCTCGCCGCTGCGGGCGATGATGCCGAGGTGCTGCCGGTGGCTTGCGGCCAGCGCCGGATCCTTGAGCAGGATCTGCGAGAAGCCGAGGATCGCGTTCATGGGCGTGCGGATCTCGTGCGACATGTTGGCCAGAAACACGCTCTTGGCCTGGCTGGCGCGCCGGATGCCGTCGATCAGCGCTCGCTCGCGGGACACGTCACGGAAGATCCTCACGATGCCCTGGAACTCGCCCTTGTCGTCGTAAAGCGGCGCGGCGCTCATGCCGATGGCGATCTGCTGTCCGTTTTTGTGGATGCAAGCCATCTCGCGCGCGGGGTAGGGCTTCCGGGTGCGCTCGATCTCGTCGAACGGACAATCCTTGGTGTGGCAGAGAACGGGCTTCCCGTCCGCGCCAAGCTCCTGGAAAACCTCGCCGCAGAGCTTGCCTATCACTTCCTGTGCGGTGTAGCCCGTGATGGCCTCCGCGCCCTGACTCCAGGACTCGATCCGCCTCGCCGCATCCACGGTGACCACTCCGTCGGAAATGCTGCGCAGAACGTTCCCGGCGTAGTCCCTGTGGATCGCGAACTCGCTGGACAGCGCCTCCGCGCGGCGACGGATCTCGCGGTGGGCCAGCGCATTGTCGATGCTCACGGCCGCGGCGCCGCAGATGGTCTCGATAAAAGTCATCTCCTCGGGCAAAAAGTCCCGTGGCGTGGTGGTGATGAGCGACGCGACGCCGATCATACGGCCGCGCGAGATCAGGGGAAAGCCGGCGTAGCCCAGGGCGCCTGGGACGCGCGAACCCTGGTCGGGCTCTGGCCCGCGCGACGGAATGAACTGCATGGACTTCCGGACGTCGGGAATGATCAGTGGCTTCGCGTTCTCGATCACCTGGCCGGCCGCGCCCTGCCCGCTGGCCAGGCGCAGGGTCGCCGGCAGAGGACCGTCCGATCCCCGGGCCGCTGCCGATATCAGAAGGTCGGTCTTCTGGTCCAGCAGCATGACGCTGGCGCGATCCGCGCCCGAAAGCGCACGCAAATTGTCAAGAAGAGTGTCCAGCACTTGCTGCAGGTCCAGCGTGGAGGTGGTGGCCGTCATGACTTGATTGATCGCAGCCATCTCCCGCTGGCGCCGGGCTTGCACATGCTCGGCCCGCTTGCGCTCCGTGATGTCAGTCAAAAAAGCAATATTGGCTAATCCGTCTGAAAGCTGGACCTGCGCAACAGTCACCTGCATGGGGAATTGTGAGCCGTCACGGCGCAACCCGATAGATTCAAACTCGGTCGGCACCGGGAGTCCCTGCGAGCGACGCCGAGTGCGTTCCTTGCTTTCCTCCCGGGCTTGCGGCGCAAAATAGTTGGCAACCGCTTGGCCGAAAGTCTCCTCCGCGCTTTGCAAACCGAATATTTCTTGCCACTTTGGATTTGCGTACAGTCCGAGCCCATTGCGCGAAAGGCTGATAGCGACTGGCGCTTGTTCAATCAGCGCTCGGAATCGCGTTTCGCTCCTCCGCAGCTCATCTTCCGCCCGCCTGCGTTCGGTGATGTCGAGGGCGAATCCCACGCCACACGTGCGATCTTCGTCAGTGGTCGCAGCAGTCAAAGTGACGGGAATCCTCGTCCCGTCTTTGCGAATGAATTCCTTCTCATTGGGTGTCTTGATGGACCCGGTGGCACGGAGTTCCGCCATTGCGAGTTCGTTGAGATGGGCGTACTCGGGTGGCGTCATCTTGATCCAGTCGACCTTGCCGGCGACAAGGTCGTCCCGGGAGTAGCCGACCATGTTCAGAAATTCGTCGTTCGCGTCCGTGATCTGGCCACTCGCGTTCCAGAAGGTAACGCCGACGACACCTGATTCGTAGAACGCGCGCAAACGACGCTCGCTCGCGCGCAAGGCCTCACCGGCCTGGCGGTGCTCGCGTCGGGTGACGGTTTCGCGCAGCTCGCGCTCGACGACCGGAACCAGCCGGCCCAGGTTGCCTTTGAGCAGGTAGTCGTGCGCGCCGGCCTTCATCATCTCCACCGCGGTTTCCTCGCCGATGGTGCCGGAAACCACGATGAAGGGGATGTCGAGGCCGCACTCCTGGTAGATCCGCAAAGCCGCGGGCGCATCGAACCCCGGCATCTTGTAGTCGCAGAGAATCAGATCCCATGTCCCCTCGGCCAGGGCCTGGCGCATGGTCTCGGCGCTGTCCACCCGGCGGTGGCCGACCGCGAATTTGGAGCGGGTCAGATGGCGGACCAGCAGCTCGGCATCGCTTGCCACGTCCTCGACCAAGAGGACGCGCAGGGATTTTTCCGATGGCTTCTTCATCGATCCGCTGTTTCAAGCCATGGGCGGCGGCTCGTTGAGCACCAGCCAGTACAGCCCCAGGTGGCTGACCGCCTCGACGAACTCGTCGAAGTCGACCGGCTTGCGGATGTAGCTGTTGGTTCCCATGCCGTAGCACGCCTTGATGTCCCGGGGCTCGTTCGACGAGGTCAGGACGATGACCGGGATCATGCGCGTTCGTGCGTCGCTCTTGATGGTCTGCAGGACCGTCACCCCGTCCACCTTGGGCAGCTTGAGATCCAGCAAGATGCAGGCAGGCACGTCGGCGACATCCCGTCCCGCGTACGCGCCAACGCCGAACAGGTAATCGAGCGCCTCCTGTCCGTCGCGGACCACCACCAGCGTGTTGACGAGGTTTCTCTTCTCGAAAGCCCGCTTGGTCAGATCGACGTCACTCGGGTTGTCCTCCACCAGCAGAATCGCTCTGTTCGTCAGTGGTCCTTTCATCATTCCCCTCTCTCACGCTGTCAGGGTGAAGTAGAAAGTCGCACCCTGGTCGACCTCGGCCGTGGCCCAAACCTTGCCGCCATGGCGATGGATGATCCGCTGGACCGTGGCCAGACCGATGCCGGTCCCGGGAAACTCATCCAGGCTGTGCAGCCGCTGGAAGGGCGCGAACAGCTTGCCCGCGTAGCGCATGTCAAAGCCCGCTCCATCGTCGCGCACATGATACACGGTTCGCCCATCTTCAGAAACGCAGCCCACCTTGATGCGCGCCCAGGGCCGCTTTCCGGTGAACTTCCAGGCGTTGCCCAACAGGTTCTGCAGCGCCGCGCGCAGCAGGACCGCATCGCCCTGGGCCACCATCCCCGGAGCCACGACGAAATCCACCACGCGCTCGGGCTGGTTGGCCCGCAAGCTGGCCTCCAGTTCTTGCGCCATGGCGGTCAGATCGACCGTCTCGCGTCTCATCGGGGCGCGGGTCACGCGCGACAGCTCCAGCAAATCGTCGATGAGCTGGTCCATCCGGTGGGTCTCGCCGCGTACCATCGTGAGATACCTGCGGCCCCGTTCGTCGAGCTGGGCGCCGCAATCTTCCAGCACCGCCTGACTCCATCCGTCGATCCCGCGCAGAGGAGCGCGCAGGTCGTGCGACACCGCGTAGGCGAAGCTCTCCAGTTCCTGGTTGGAAACCAACAGCTCGGAGGTGCGTTCCGCCACCCGTTTCTCCAGTTCGCTGTGCGCGGCAGCCAGCTCCGCCTCGGCCCGTTTTCGCTCGGTGATGTTGTCGAACACGGCGACGAAGTGACCCTGCTCGACACTGTGAACGGCTACCGAAAACCAGATGTCGAGAGCGCCCAGATAGATGTCGAACTTCTCCGGGCGGCCCGTCGAGACCACGCGTCCGTAGGCCTCGAACAATTCGGGGCTGGATTCCCGGATGCCGGGTATGACCTCGGTCACCTTTTTCCCGACGACGTTCTTCAGCCCGGTCAACTTTTCGAACGCCGGGTTCACCGCCAGGTAGACAAAGTCGTCTGGCCGGCCGTCCCGGTAGAGCATCCGACAATACGCAAAGCCCTCCTGCATGTTCTCGAACAGCAGACGATAGCGGAGGTCACGCTCGCGCAGCGCTGCCTCGGCCCGCCGACGCCAGGCACGAACCAGCAAGAAAGCCACTGCCCAGAAGCTCAGGATTGCCACGGCTGCTGTTGCGCCCGTGTGGCGGGCCTCTTGCCGAAAGGCGGCCAGCACTTCCCGCCGGTCGACCTTGACCACGATCCCCCAGGGCGCGCGACCGAGCCGGGCCACTGCGGCAAACACCGGCTCGCCCCGGTAGTCCACGAAGGCGTCGAATTCCCCACGTCCCTCGATGGCCGCCGCTGCTGCGAAGCGCGCGGCGTTCGCCGGCCGCCGGAAGGTCAGCGGGGGCGCGGGGTTGTGGAGCAAGGGGCTCAGGAAGACGATGTCGTCGCCGGCGGTTTGCACAAGCACGGTCTCGGCAGAGGCCGCGGCGATGGGACGCATGGCGAGGAAGGGATAGAGCCAACGGTTCGGATCGATTTCCAGCAGGACCAAGGCCGGTGCCGTGCCGGCTAGCTCGCCGGCCCGGGACGCGCTGGCTGTCCCCACGCGGGCCAGGAAGGCGACAGCCACGGTTCCGTCGGCATGCCGGTGGAAATCGACCGCGGGTTTTCCCCGCTCCAGCACCTGGGCAGCGGCGCGCAGGACAGACGGCTCCAGCGGTTCCTTCTTCCCGACCTCGACGGTGATGCGCAAGCTGACGTCGAGCAGCGCGAAGCGGTCGTAGGTGCCGATCCGGATGAGCCGCTCGACCAGTTCGCTCGATGGCGCCGCGATGATCGAGCCGGGCGCCGTCCCACCAGCACTGCCGGCAAGCGAGGCAAGTGGGGCCGAATAGCTGGCCATGGCCTCGGCGTCGGCCATGCCACTGGCAATCCACTGGTCGAGAGTCGCCCTGTGCGAATCGGCGCGCAGCCCGAGTTCCTCCTGACACCGCCTGATGGCCGCCGCCCGCCGCCCAGGCACGTAGGCGAGGAAGAAATACAGGCACACGCCAGCCAGCGAGGCCGCGCACAGACCGGAGAGTCCCAGCGACCAGAGCAAGCTCCACCGCGTGGTGCCACCATTTCCGTCGGCCGAACGACCCTGCTTCACGCGCCTCTCCTGTCCCGAAATGCACCCTCCCAATCCACAGCCGACAACCATGCCGGCCTGCGCCCAAGTGAACGTATAAGTGTGTGCGCCACCACCGCAAGGCGCAAGATGGTAGGGACGACCGCCCGCGCCCGCATCTGTAGGGGCGACCGCAGGTCGCCCCACAATGGCTTTCGCTGGGCGGATGATTGACGCGTCTTCATGAAGCGAGTCGTGTATCCCTGTCTGCAAGCCCCGTGCACAGCGCCAAAGCCAGCGCCACGCGGGGAAAGGCCAGGGCGGCTGGCCGGATCCGGGCAACCAGTGGGCGGATCCGACCAACTATTCAAACCGGCTAGCGCGGCCAATCCGCACAAACGCGAACTCTCGCTGGAATCCCGGGATGGCGCGGTCATTGCAATTTCCTCGGCCGCCCCGGCGGCTCGCTGCATCGGTGTCGACTGGGGTAACTCGCGCAAAGGAGACCCATGCAAACCGCACAGCACGCAGACCCTCACGCCCAGCTCAGAACTTTGTACATGTCCCTGCTCACCCGGCAGGAACACTTCGACGAATTCAAGCAGCTCCTGTCGATGTACCCCGCCGCCTCGGGCGAGGACGAGAGCGAGCCGGCCGCTGCCGCCGAAGTTCGCCAGAAACTGAACCAGCGGATCCGTGAATGGACGGGAACGTCGTTCGCAGGCCTCTCTTCGTCACAGACCCAGATGTGGAGGGGCATCCTGATCGACGAGCGCATCAACGTGGCGCTCTCCCCGTGGAAAGAATCGAACTACTACTAGCCCGAACCGTCGCCCTGGGACCGCAGCCACCCGGCGAGGTCCCAGAGTGACAGAAGTACCGCCATGGATGTTTCAAGCAATCTCGACGCCATCTGGACTGCTTTCTGCGACGAACTGCCGCTCGACCTGCAGGGCGAGGCGAGGACGCTTGCTCTTGCCCTGGGTCTGGTCCCGTTGCCGGACGTTCCCTGGAGCAAGATCTTCAGGAACGAGGTCACGCTGGCTGCCCCGGCCCTGTTCGCCTCCGCCTTGCCCCAGGCGACCGAGCCGATGGTTATGGCGGCGACGACCGCGCACATGCTGGCCGTGATCGCCGCCTTTGCCACTGACCGGCTGCTGGATCACCAGGCCGAGAGCAATTCGCTGATGCTGCGCGTGCTCGACCACGTGCGCCTCGAACGTGACCGGGCCATCTGCGAGCTGACGGGCAGCGAGGTATCGCCCTACCAGGACGCCGAATACGGCGCGCTCTGTGCCATAAACACCGAGCGCATTCTGCTCAACCGCGGCATTGCCCTTTCGTTCTCCGACTACGCCAACCTCTCGCTGGCCAAGCAGGCGGTGGCATTCCCCGCGTCGCTGGCCCTGAGCCGGGCTGCGGGAGGAACCCTCCGGCACAAGCGCGCCATCGAGCGCGTGCTGCGCGGGATCGTTCTTGGCCTGCAGTTCCACGACGACGTGCTGGACTGGGAAGACGACTGGAACAAGGGCGGCGCCTGGGCGGTCAGCCTGAGCCGCGGCCTGGGTGTCCGAGAGAGTGCTTCCCGCGACGGGAAGCCCAACATTGAACTGGTTCGCCGCCTGGTGCACCGATCCGGGGTGCTGGTCAACATGATGACCATGTCCAGATGGCGCTACCGTCTGGCGGCCCGGCTCGCGGGCCTGCTGGGAGCCGCGCGGCTGTCCCACTGGGCACGTGAACAAGAACTCATCGAGGCCGCTCTCGCGGAACGCGAGAGCGGCAGCGCCGGCTACGTGGTGCGCGCGCACAAGCTTTCAAACTGGGCCACGGAGGTGCTCTCATGAATCGCCCGCCTTGGGACTTCGATTACCGGCCGGTCAGCGCCGGCACGCCGGACGATGACACGTGGCTCGACGATCTGATCCTCGCCAGCGAGGGGCCCGTCGACCCCGCCCGGCTCACCGATCTGCTCGGCCAGCTTGCGTCTGACCTGCGGGTCGAGCCGGTGCTGGACTGGCACCCTCTGCACTGGACGCGGGTGCGCGCCGGCTCGGGCCTCGAGCGCGCGGAGTGTGAGCGCCGGTTGCGGACGGACGGCATGGCCGTGCGCTACCTGGCCTCGGCCCAGGTGGGCAGCCAGCGTCTGGCCCCGACCCTGGATCTGCGCGGCTGCCTGCCCATGCGCGCGACCCGCTGGCGCGCGCGGGGGCCGTCGGTCCTCGATGAGGTCACCAGCCCGGGCCGCTGGTTCGTCGACGAGAGCGGAGTGGAAGTGCACCGGCCAGCGTGTGGTACCGGCGCTGGCACGCGCCTGGCGGTGATCGACAACGACGCCGGCGAGATCGGCCGACTGGATCTCGACAACCACATTCCGGTGGGCGTGGAGCAGGTGACGGCCGGCTCCTCTCATGCCGCCCAGCTGGTGGCCTGGGCTGTGCGCGCGGTCCGCGTGGACGGGCCGGACGGCGGCAAGGGCTTCATCGGGGTTGCCCCCGACGCGTCCCCGCGTCTGTACTCCATCCCCAAACCGGGCAACGACGTGCTCAGTTTCCCGCTGGCCATCGTGCGAGCGGTGGCGGACGGCGCCGACGTGGTCGTCTGCGCCACCAACGTGGACGGACAGTGGAGTCCCATGCTCGACGACGCTTTGGAGATGGCCTGCCGCCTCGGGCGCAACGGAAAAGGCACCGCCGTGGTGTTGCCGTGCAGTCGCGAGACCTCGAGTCCCGACGGGTCGGTCCATGCCAGCCTGTCACTGGGCGCGGGCGAGCCGGCAAGCGATCCGCGCGTGTTCTGCGTGGCGCCCAGCGGACGTGACGGCGGGTGGTTCCTGTGGCGCGATCAGCGTGGGCGGCTGCACCCCTTCGCCAACCGGGGGCCGGCGCTGCGCTGGATGGCCCCGGGTGACGACGTGGCGCTGCCCTTCAGCTCGTCGGAGATCATTGTGCACTCCGAGTCCAGCGGCGCCTCGGCCATGGCCGCCGGGGTTGTGCTGCTGGTGCTGGGCAGGAACCCGGATCTGACCCTGCCCGAACTCGATGACGCTCTCACCCGCACTGTGCGTGAGGTCGATCCCGAGCTGTCGGCCGCCCGTGACGCCCTGGCCGACCGCTTCGACATCCTGCCCGTGGGACACGACCGCGACGGCCACAACGCCAAACACGGCTACGGCTTGCTGGACGCGAGCAAGTCCTGCCTGCTGGTGTCGGACCCGATCGCGTTCGCGCTGGTGAGCATCGGCGAGGACCAGGCAGCGCTTCGCTGGATGGAAACACGAAACCAGCAGCTCGCGTCGCTGTACTCGATCGAGCTGGGCCGCTGGGCCGCGCGCGTGTTGCTGGCCGATGCGGGCCAGCGCCACGCGGTCTGCACGCTGGCGCGCCTGCTGCGATTGCTGGCGGTGCGCCCGGAACGGCTGCGCGCCCAGGCAGTCGGCTCCCTGTTGCGTCTCACGCTCATGCTGGCGCGCAATCTTCCGCGCAGCCGGCAGGCGCCCGCGCCTGGGGCGGCCGTGCAGCGTGAACTGCTTGCCATCGCGGATCGCGCGGATGCGGCGGCATTGGATCCTGCAAGGGCCGCTGAGATCGAAACGCAGATGTGCGCCCTGGCGGCGGCGCTGTGGCCCGAGGTCGGCTCTTGTCCGGTTACTCCGGAACGGCATCCGTCAACGCACGTTGTCGAGCGTCTTGGGGCATAATCTGTTTCAATGCCCGGTGATGGCTCGTCCCCGAGAGATCGGACCAAACCTGACGGGCCCGCGCGGGGCGGCTGGCCAGTCTACGTCGTCGGCGTGCTGGCCCTCGCCGTGGTTGCGGTGGCAGGGTCGGGAGCCATCGACTGGTACGGGCAGCCGATAGCGGGCGCACTGGTTGGCCCGGATGCGGTGGTGTCGAACGTGACGAATTCGAACTGGGACGGGCCGCGCCAGGGGCTGCGCTACCCGGACCAGATGGTGGCGATCGAAGGGGTTCGCATCGAGGGCCTTGCGCCATCGGAACGCGGGCGGCGCCTTTCCCAGTTGGTCCGCCAGGCGGCAAGCACGGGCGCCTCGCAGGTCACGGTGGATCTCCGGCGAAGCGCTGACGAACGACGAATTCGCCTGGCCATCGAGAGACTAGATGGCGCGACCTGGTGGCTGGTGGCCGGGTCGCTCTTCTTCGCGGGAGCGCTATTCGTCGTGGCTGCTCTGGTCGCCCTGTGGGTCAGCCCGCGCGCGCGCCTGGCCCGAAGTTGGGCCCTGGTGGCGTCCGCGGCGGCGCTGTTCATGTTCACGGTCTTCGACTACCACACCTCCTACCGTCTGGTTCCACTCTTCCTCGTCAGCTTTGCGCTGCTCCCGGGCGCGCTCTGCATGCTCGCGCTGCGACTGCCCGACGACGCTCCCTTGCTCCGCCGCTTTCCCTGGCTGGAGCGGGCGACCACCGTCGCGGGAATCGCAGTGGCGGCGTATTTCGTCGTGCCCTTCATGCTCGGCCGCCCGATGCCGCGTCTGCACGAATTCTGGTCGGGCGTGCTCGGTGCCAGCTTCCTCTTCTTCGTCGCCACCTTCCTAGTGCGCACCTTCTTGGCAAAGGGGCATCGGCGCGACATCCTGCGCGCGCTCACGGTGGCAATCGTCCCGCCCTTCGTCGCACTTGGCCTGGTCATGGGCGCAGAGCCGCTGGTGGGCCAGTTCTCGCACGTCGATCTGCTCGCATACCCTGCTCTTGCCCTCGGCCCGATGGCAGTTGCCTTCGCCTTCGTTCGCTACGATCTGTGGGGGAGTCGCGCCCTCCTGTCGCGCATCCTGACCCGCCTAGTCACCGGTGCGTTCGCGTGCACACTGGCCATCGCCGCGGGAACGGCCCTGGCCACCGAGATGGGCGTGCCGTTTCGCTCGGCAGCCATCGCTGCCACGGCCAGCGGAGTGGTGGCGGCGGTCCTGGTGGTGCTGGCCCTGCACGCCGCCGAGGTGTACGTGTTTCCCTCGCGCGCGGGCTACAAGCCCACCATCGAACAGCTCAGCATGGATCTGATCAGCATCACCTCGCCGGACGAGGTCGGTCGGGCCATCGAGCGCACCGTGCGGCGCTGGCTGCCCTGTGATCACATCCGGCTGGTGCCCGGCGGCGGCGCCGATACGTCCGGCGCGGCGGCAGTTCCCGCCCTGGTGACGGTGCCCCACACCGAGGAGATCTCGGCCCAGACGACCACGGCAGGCGAACGTCCCGCTCTGGCGCTGCCGGTGGTGTTCGGCACGGAATGTCTGGGCGTGCTCGAGGTGGGTTCCAAGCCGGGCGATGCTCTGTTTACCAGCGACGATCTGGATCTGCTCGGCACCGTGGTCAACCAGGGCGCCCTGGCGCTGGCCCATGCCCGCGCCTACCAGGAGTTGGAACAGAGACGCAAGCAGCAGGCGGCGGCCTGGCGAGGCGAGCGCGAGACGCTGGTGGAGACCGTAGCCGCCGAGATCTCGCACGAGATTCGCTATCCGCTCAACTTCTTCCGCAGCCTGTTCGGCCGCGCTGGCGACAAACCCCTGGCGCCGGAAGACGTCGACATCGGCCGCGAGGAAGTGGAACGTTTGGAACGTTTGGTGGGCGGGCTGCGCCGCATGGCTGCCCATCGGATCCAGCGCCGGAGCGTGGCTGTCCGCGACCTGTGCCAGCACGCCGAGATGCTGTTGCGGGATGCGGCTGCCGGCCGGCCACTGGCCTTTGCCGGCGAGGAGGGACTGGCCATCCGCTGTGACCCGGATCAGGCGACGCAGATCTTGGTCAACCTGCTGGCCAATGCCCTGCAGGCCACCGGCGACGCCGGCCACGCGGGCGTGTCGTGGCGCCACCACGGACAGGACGCGCGCATCGAGGTATGGGACGACGGGCCGGGCTTCGTGGGCGATCCGGCCACGCTCTTCGCTCCCTGGTACACCACCAAGGAGCGGGGCACTGGTCTCGGCCTCGCCATCACGCACAGGCTGGTGCGCGCGCACGGCTGGAGCATCGAGGCGTCTCGCCAGGACGAGCGCACCCTGTTCACCGTCACGGTTCCCAAGACCGACGTGGTGCAAACTGAGGATCGTTCCGCGCGCGCAAGCAGAACCGAGGTGTCATGAAGATTCTTGTCATCGACGATCAGCGCAGCGCACGCCAGGTGCTGCGCAGCTTGCTGGCCGATCTCGAGGACGTCGAGGTTTGCGAGGCGGGTAGTCTGGAAGAGGCGCGCGGTGTGGTCCAGAGCGCCGAGCCCGATCTCATGCTGGTCGACATCCGTCTGTCCCCGCAGCCGACCGATCGGGGCGGGCTGGAACTGCTGCGCTGGATGCAGCACAAGGGCCTGGCCATCCCGGCGGTCATGGTGACCGGCTCAACCGAGCTGCACGAGATCCGCGAGGCCATGCGCCTGGGCGCCAAGGACTACGTGCTCAAGGACGAGCTGTGCCCGGAGATGCTGCTGCCCATCGTGCAGGGTCTGCGCGAGAAGATGGCGCTGGCGGGCGAGGTGCGCCGGCTGCGCGAGCAGGTCGACCGCACCTGGGGACCAGGAGCGCTGGTGGGTTCTTCGCCGCAGATGCAGCGGGTGCGCCACCTCATCGAGCGAGTGGCGGGCTCGGACGCGCCGGTGCTGATCCGCGGGGAAACCGGAACCGGCAAGGAGCTGGTGGCGCGCGCGCTGCACACCCTGAGCCCGCGGCGCGACCAGCCCTTCCTGGCGGTCAACTGTTCGGCCCTGCCCGGGTCGCTGATCGAGTCGCTGATCTTCGGCCACGTGAAGGGCGCCTTCACCGGCGCCGACCGCCGGGTGCGCGGACATTTCGAGGTGGCCGGGTCGGGCACCGTGCTGCTCGACGAGATCGCCGAGATGCCGGGCGAGCTACAGGCCAAGCTGCTGCGCGTGCTGGAGGATCGCCGTTTCCGTCCGCTCGGCGCTGAAGACGAACTGCCCCTGCGCGCCCGGGTTCTGGCCGCGACCAACGTCGACATCGAGCATCGCATGCTGGATGGCCGCTTCCGCGAGGATCTCTTCTACCGGCTGAACGTGGTCAGCATCAACCTGCCGCCGCTGGCCGAGCGGGGCGAAGACATCGTGGAACTGCTGTCCGCGTTCAGTGCGGAGCTGCCACGCAAGCTGCGCTTCACCAGCGAGGCCGTGGAATGGCTGCGCTGCCGGCGCTGGGCCGGCAATGTGCGCGAGCTGCGCAACCTGGTCGAGCGGCTGAACCTGCTGGCCGAGAACGACGAGATCGACGTCGCTGCCCTGCAGGAAGTGGTCGAGCCGGACAACAGCCGCACCGCCCACGAGGTGGAGAAGATCGTGCAGGCCATCCTGACCCTGCCCATGCACACCGGTTCCAAGCTGGATTTCATCGAGCGGGCCGTGCTCCACCACGCCATCGAGACCACCGCGGGCAACAAGAGCGCCGCCGCGCGCATGGTGGGAGTGGATCGCCGCGCGCTGGATCGCCGCATGCGGCGGTTCACCGACGGCACCGAGGCCGACGACCAGCCCGACGAGGACGACGGTGTCGACGATGTGTGACTCTTCGGGGCGACCACAGGCCGCCTACGGGCTGGATGTCGCTCGATTGAGTATGGACCACCTGCGGTGCCTGTACACCGGTCTTGCGGAAGGGCACCTCTACGCCGAGGCTGCCAGACTTGCCACCGACTGCGCGACCAATTTCATGGCGGTCGTCAGTTCATCGAGCTGGGCATCGAATGGCGCGGGCGTTTCCCGGCGCAGGGCCGACTCCAGCACCGCCGCCGAGGCGAACACCTGCTGCGCGGCCAGGTTCCCCGCCACGCCCTTGAGTCGGTGAACCGCGGCGCGGGCCGCTTCAAGATCGCCGCGAGCCAGAGACTCGCGGATGTGTTCGGGATCGTTCGCGTGCTCGCTGGCGAAATCGCACAGCAGACGGACCAGCAGATCCCGGTTTCCCATCAGCCGCCGCAGCGCCAACCCGGTGTCCACGCCCGGCAGGACCTCGGGCAGCCCCTCACCCGGCGCGCGAGGCGCGCCGGCCTCTCCCCGCGGGGAAGAGGCGGGGAGAGCCTGCGAGACGTCGTCTCGGTGAGTACCCTCGCCAGACGCATCGGGGAGAGAGTCAGGGTGAGCGGCACACCGGGGCTGCACCCATTTTTCCAGGACTGCGCGCAGCCGGTCCGGGTCGATGGGTTTGGGCACGTAATCGTTCATGCCGGCCTGCAGGCAGCGCTCCCGCTCGGACGGAAGAGCGTTTGCGGTCACGGCTATGACGGGCAACCCAGCCGTGCTCGGTTGCGCGCGCAGGGCTTGCGTGGCCGCGTAGCCATCCATCACCGGCATCTGCAGGTCCATGAGAACGACGTCGAAGCGACGAGGGTCAGCCTGGATCATGGCGATCGCCTGCTGGCCGTTGCCAGCGATTTCGACAGTCAACCCCAATCCCTCCAGCAGCGCTTGACCGACCATCTGGTTCAACTTGTTGTCCTCCACCATCAGCACCCGCGCCCCGGCGAGCGCGGCGCAAGGACACTCGTCAGGACATGCCGGCGTCTGCGCATGCGGGGCCGAGGCCCCGTCCCGGCCGAACGCGTCCATGATCGCATCGAGCAGGACGGAATCACTGACCGGCTTGGGCAGAAATCCATCCAGATCCAGACCCACCGCCTTGCTGACCACCTCCTCACAGTCGTAGGCCGTGAGCAGCACCATTTTGGGCACGCGCTGTAAAGCGGGATGCGCCTTGATACGGCGGGCGGTTTCCAGTCCGTCCATCACCGGCATGCGCCAGTCCAGCAGCACCAGGTCGAACGGGGGCTGGGCCGCCGCAAGTTCCGCAATGGCCTCGGGGCCGGAATTCACGGTCGCGACGCCAAACGACATCGCTCCCAGCGATGCGCGCAAGACCATTCGCGCGATCGGGTTGTCATCAACCACAAGAACGCGCATGCCTCGCAGGTCCATCGGCAGCGCGCGCACGTGCTGGCTAGCCCCTTCCAGCAGGCCGACGGTCGCCGTGAAAGTGAAGGTGCTGCCCACGCCCGGCGTGCTGTCGAGGGAGATGGTGCCGCCCATCAACTCGACCAGTTGCTTGCTGATGGCCAGGCCCAAGCCGCTTCCGCCGAACTTGCGCGTGGCCGAGTTGTCGGCCTGGACGAAGGGTCGAAACAGTTTCTCACTCTCTTCCTTCGCAATGCCCGGCCCCGTATCACGCACCGAGAATCGCAGGCACCCTGTCGAGCCGACGCGCGAATCGAGTTCGACCGACACCACCACGTCGCCTTTTTCGGTGAATTTGACCGCGTTGCCGACCAGGTTGAGCAGCACCTGTCCCAGGCGCATGCGATCCCCCAGCAAGCTTCGCGGCACGTCCGGCGCCACCTGGAAGTGCATCTCCAGATCCTTCTCGGCGCACTTGCCCGACAGGGTGTTGCTCACCCCGGCCAACACCCGGTCGAGATCGAACGGGATCGATTCGATTTCCACCCTGCGGGCCTCGATCTTCGACAGGTCGAGGATGTCGTTGATGAGCGCGAGCAAATCGTGTGCCGACGACTGAATCTTGCTCACGTGATCGCGCTGGCGTGGCAGAAGCTCGGTCTTGAGCAGCAGGTAACTCAGGCCGACGATGGCGTTCATGGGCGTGCGGATCTCGTGGCTCATGTTGGCCAAGAACTCGCTCTTGGAACGGGTTGCTGCCTCCGCCTCATCCTTGGCCTGGCGCAGTTCGGTCTGGCGCCGCACGCGGTCGGTTTCGTCGCGTACCGTGGCCTGCAGAAACGGCGTTCCATCGATCTCGATGCGCGTGAGCAGGACGGTGGCGGGGAAGTCCTCGCCCGACAGGCGCTGGTGCGTCCACTCGAAGAAGTGGGATCCCTGGCGCATGGCCGTCTCGATCATCTCTAGGGCCTTGTCGGCGGACGCGCAGCCGTCCGGCTGCCACTCGGGCGAGTATTGCCACGGGCCTCGCGACACGAAGTCCGCCTCATCCCGCGCGCCGAACATCGCAATGGTGGCGGGATTGCCCGAGGTGAAGAACCATGTGGGGGGTGCAAGGGTCATAAGGGCATCGCGCGACTTCTCGAAGAGCACGCGGAAGCGTGCCTCGCTGGCAGCCAGGGCCGCCTCGGTCTTCTTGCGCTCGGTGATGTCGCGGATCACTGCGACGATGAACCGCTTCCCGGCCGGATCCACGTAGCGGGCCTTGCGCGTGACGATCGCGTGCACTTTTCCGCTGGACCGGTTACTCAGAAACTCCTCGCTCACGCTCTCCTCACCGGTATGAAGGACACGCAGATCCATTTCCCGGAAGACCGCGGCCTGCTCCTCAGGAAGCGAGGCGTCTCCATCGTCGAGAAGGATGACCTCTCTCGGGCGGCCATCGATCGCGCAAAACGCGTCATTGGCGAGCACGAAGCGCCGCTCTTCATTCTTGACGAAGACCGGATCCGCGATCGCGTTGATGACTCTGTCGAGGAAGGCTGTCGCTGACCGCAATTCGTCTTCGGCCCGTTTGCGCTCGGTGATGTCCTGCTTGACCGCGACGAAATGGGTAATGTTGCGCTGGCCGTCGAAAATGGGCGAGATGGCGGCCGACTCCCAGTACAGCTCGCCGTTCTTCTTGCGGTTGCAGAATTCGCCGTGCCAGGTACGTCCCGAGTTGATGGTGGCCCACAGCTCCCGGTACTGGGCCGCTGGAGTCGCTCCCGACTTGAGGATGCGCGGATTCTGTCCCAGAGCCTCTGTGATTCCGTAGCCGGTCAGCTCCAGGAACCTGGGATTGACGTACTCGATCTTGCCTTGCCGATCGGTGACGACGATGCATGCTGGGCTTTGCTCCACCGCCACGGAAAAGCGCCGCAACAGGCCGTTCTCGCGCTCCAGGTCCGCGATGCGCCGCTCCGTCGAGGTCATCGCTTCTTCCTCCCCCTGTGCGCGCACGTCACGGCTCCATGATCTTGGGAAGGTGGTCCATCCACCACGCGCGCGCCTCGCGATCGTCCCAGGCCTCGTGCAGACGGCTGGCGAGCAGACCATCCAGCAATTCGAGCGCCGTGGGGCGATTGTCGCGCTGCTTGGCCAGGCAGAGCATCACCAGCTCTTCCAGATCGGCGGGGATGTCCAGGCCCGAGCGCTGCGAGGGACGCAGCGGGGCTTCCTGGATGTGCTTGATCAGCATGGCCATGCCCGAGGGCGCGTCGAACACCACCTGTCCGGTCAGCATCCAGTAGGCCACGCAGCCCAGACCATAGACGTCGGCTCGCCCGTCGAGATGGCTCGCTCCCGTCGCTGCTTCGGGCGAGATGCACTCGGGCGTACCGTAGACCTCGTCGGCCGCGCTCAGGCGCGTCTCGTCCACCGCCTTGCCGCCGCTCACCATGCCGAAATCAAGCACCTTGAGCACGTCGACCTCGAGGCCGAGCTTGCAGATGAAGAGATTGGCCGGCTTGATGTCGCGGTGGACGAGGTTGCTGGCGTGCGCTTCGGCCAACGAACGGCAGGCTTGCATGAGCAGAGCGGCCACCCGGGCAGGCGGCATGGGGCCGAACTCTTCCACCGCTCGCTGTAGGTCCATGCCGTGCAGCAGCTCCATGACGTAGTAGAAGGCTCCCTCGTCTGACACGCCGAAGTCGTACAGGGTGACGGTGTGCGGGCAGGCCAGATTGGCGGTGGCCTTGGCCTCGCGTTCGAAGCGCCGTCGCAGCGCCACGCGATCCTTGTTGCCGAAGCGCTCGGTTCGGATGAGTTTGACCGCAGCCGGACGCGCGAGCATCTGGTGCCGAGCCTCCCATACCTCGCCCATGCCACCTTCGCCCAGCCTGCGCAGCAAGCGATAGCTGCCCAACGGGATGCCGTCGCCCAGCAACGCTTGGTCCACGTCGAGCAGCGGGCCCCGGCTTGCGATGATGCTGCGGCGGACGACGTCTTCCAGTTCGCGCAGGTTGCCGGGCCAAGAATAGGCGTGAAGACGCGACAACGTCAATTTGCTCGGCGGTTCCAGCACGCGACCCAGGGTGCGCGCGTGGCGCGTGACGAACAGATCGATCAGCGCCGGGATGTCATCGCTGCGTTCGGCGAGGGTGGGCAAACGCAGCACCCGGCGGGTCAGTTTCTGCGCCAACTGCGGATCGAACTCGGCGGGCAGGCCGCCGCCTGTGGGGGCAAGAGCCGCCGACGCGATGAAACGCACGTCATTCTTTCCGCTCGGTATGGCCGCACGCGTGTTCTCCTGGGCAAGCAGGATTTGCAAGAGCCGGTCTTGCACCTCATGGGGCAGGTGCTGGACTCCCGAGAGAAAGAGCGTTCCGCCGGCCGCCAGTGCGAGCTTGTTCTGGTTGTTCGGAGAAGGCTGATCCTGGAAGACCGCTTCCAAATCGCGGGTCACCATCTGCCCGCACTCGATCGCCACAAAGGGCCGGGTACGGCGGGCGGCCGCATCGTGGATGGCGCGCGCCACGGCCTCGTCGCCGCAGCCCGCCTCCCCCAGCAGCAACAGGGGAAGCGAGGATTTCGCCTCATCGGCGATCGAGGCGCGGAGTTTGACAACCGCATCCGAGCCTCCGAGCAGCGCTTCCTGCATGCGCCGGAGCGCGTCTTGACGCAATTCGTGGGCCAAAGTCAGCGCGCGCTCCAACTCGCTGTTGCGCACTTCGAGTCCACGTTGCAGGCAGGTGAGCGCGAGATGGGTGTTGACCCGGGCCACGACTTCCGATGGCTCGTAGGGCTTGGTGATGAAGTCGACGGCTCCGGCGTGCAGCCCCTGCACCTTTGCGGCGGTGTCATCCAGCGCGGAGCAGAAGATGATCGGCAGGTGCTGCAGGGTCGGATCGGCCTTGATCTGCCGGCACACGTCCAGACCATCCATCTCAGGCATCACCACGTCGAGAAGAATGAGTGCCGGCCGGCTCTCCCTGGCGACGGCCAAACATTGGCGTCCGCTGGTAGCCAAGAGCAGCGTGTGCCCGAGAGGGCGAAGCGTTTCTCTCAGGATCTCCAGGTTGATGGGATCATCGTCCACCACCAGGATGCGCGTGGTCTCGCCCGGCACGACGTCTTCCAGACCCGCGATCTTGATTGGCCTTTGCAGCCAGCCGGCCACCGAGTCTGGAACCCGGGAACCGCCCGGTGCGACAGACGCTGGCCGGGATACGGGCTGGCCTGCCGGCGCGACGGGCGAGAGGGTGGTGGGGAGCATGGCGGGTCGCTGGTCGGACACCAAATCGGCCGCTTCGTCCAGGTACGATGGTTGGAGTTCGTGTTGGGAGAGATCCATGCCCCCAGTCAGTGCAACCACGGGACCATGCCCAAGCACGCGGAACCAGTGGCGGTGTGCCCGACGACGTCGGCTGGCCGACACCGATGCGCGAATACCAGGCATCGGAGGACCGACGGGGCGCGCAGCCAGTCGGGATGATCGACCATCGACCACGTCCACGACCACGGCCACGTCTACGACCACGGCCGCCTGCGGCTGTCGCGGGTTGTGGCGCTACGCGCAGCGCAAACGGCCGGCAAGTGACTCGGGCGCCGCGTGCTCGTCGGGGTGGGTCGCCAGCAGGTTCTTCGCGCGCTGCAGGTCTAGCTGGATGTGCACCTGGCTCAGCACCATGGCGGGATGGAAGGGCTTGGTCAGGTAACCCGCAGCACCCGCGGCGAATGCCTTCTGGTCGGCGTCGTCATCGTCCATACCGGTGACGAAGATGACGGGGATGCCGTGCGTCCGCGAGTCGGACTTGAGAATGGTGCAGACCTGATAGCCGTCCAGTCCCGGCATGACTACGTCGAGCAGGATGAGATCAGGTCGGCACGCCACTGCCAAGTCCAGCGCCTGTCGACCGTCGTAGGCTCGGACTGTCCGGTATTCGCCCGAAAGGATCTGGTTCAGGATCTCGACGTTCAGGCGCGCGTCGTCCACGATGAGGACGGTGGGGACGGCGGCGGGCATCTTCATGGTTCGATTCATGGGCAACCTCTTCGTCATCTATGGGCGCGTCACGGTGTAGGCCACCACGCTGGAGAACGATCCCGAGGGCGCATCGTCGGGAAGCCGCACCGCGATGAGCGCCACCACGACCGCCGCGATGGCGAAACGGGCAGCGTGCCCGACGCGACGGGGAGCGGTGGTCGTTGTCGGCGCGGCGTCCATGCCTGGTTCCATACGCAAGGACGGGACCAGCGCGAAAGGCGCGCGATCGCTTGGCAACGGCGCACTCTCGACGACGCGCCGACACGGCTTCCACCTGCCTCTCCGTCGGCAAAGCGACGGAGGCGCGGTCCGCGCTCGGCCAGCCGCCACTTTCCACTTGGCTCCGCGCATGCACCGGTGGATGGACGGAGGGTTCGGCCAAAGTGAATATCGTGCTTCGTGATACACTCGACGCCATGGCGCGAGTTCTGATCGTTGACGACGAGCCAGAGGTGCGACAGTCCGTGCGCCGGACGGTCGAGCAAATGGGCCACCACGTGACCGAAGCGTCGGATGGTGTCGATGCGGTGAAGGCCCTGGACGCCGGCGCATTCGATCTGGTGGTCAGCGATCTGCGCATGCCGCGCGCCGATGGATTCGCGGTCCTGCGCAAGGCACAGGAGCCGTCGGTGCGCGCGCCGGTGGTCATCCTGACCGCCAGCACCAAGGTTTCCGATTGCGTGGAGGCCATGCGCTCGGGCGCGTTCAACTTCCTGGTCAAGCCGTTCCGCGCCGAGGAACTGAAGTCGGTGCTGGAGACGGCGCTGGCCCGCGGCCGTCCCGGTCCCAAGGCCGCCGCGCACCGGCCCGCGGAATCCGACCAGCCCCAGGCCGCGCTGGTGGGCGACTCGGCCGCCCTGCGTGGCGTGGTGGAGACGATCACGCAGGTGGCGGGCACGGACGCCACGGTGTTGTTGCTGGGCGAGAGCGGAACCGGCAAGGAAGTGGTGGCCCGCTTGATTCACGCCTTCTCGCCGCGGGTGGGGAATGCCTTTGTCGCGGTCAACTGCGGTGCCATCCCGGAAGGGCTGGTGGAGAGCGAGCTGTTCGGCCACGCCAAGGGCGCGTTCACCGGGGCGACCGACGTGCGCGCCGGCAAGTTCCTGGAGGCTGATGGCGGCACGCTGTTTCTCGATGAGATCGGCGAACTGGCCCTCGGCCTGCAAGTCAAGTTATTGCGGGTGCTGCAGGATCGAATCATCACCCCGGTGGGCGAATCCAAGACCCGCCAGGTCGACACGCGGGTCGTGGCAGCGTCCAACAGCGATCTGCAAGCGTTGGTCAAGGAAGGGAAGTTCCGCAGCGATCTCTTCTTCCGGCTCAACGTCGTTCCCATCGCCCTGCCCGCCCTGCGCGAGCGCGCCGAGGATGTGCCGTCCCTGTGCCAGCACTTCCTGGCGTCTGCCAACCGGCGCACGAAAAGGAACGTGACCCTGTCGGAGGCGGCGCTGGTCGCCTTGCAGCTCTACAACTGGCCCGGCAATGTACGCGAGCTGGAAAACCTGGTAGAGCGGCTGGTGATCCTGAGTCGCACCGACGTGATCGGCGTCGAGGATCTTCCGCGCAACCTGCGCGCCCCGGCGGCCGATCTGGCAGCCGAAGTCGCGTCGGCTTCCCCGGCCGAGGGCATTGACCTTCCCGCCACGCTCGCGCGCATCGAGGTTGTGCTCATCGAGCGCGCCATGCGCGCGGCAAACGGAAACAAGACCCGCGCCGCGGAACTCCTCGGTCTCAGCCGCACCACCCTGTTCGACAAGCTCAAACGCGCCGGCATCGAACCGGGCGATTGAGCCGCATCGGTTGTCGTGGCTCATGAACACGCCGCCGCGGAACGCAGGGTGCGATCACCCCCGGCGCAGGCGGCTGTCTGAATCCGCGGGGCTAGGCCCCGCCCCCGACGCGCCGGCCGGGCGGCACCGAGTAGCTGACCCAGGCATTGGCGCCCACCACTGCGCCCTTGCCGATCACCGTGTCGCCGCCCAGGATGGTAGCGTTGGCGTAGATGATCACGTCGTCCTCGATGGTTGGGTGGCGCTGGGGCACGGGCTGCTTGGACGCCGAGGTCGATACGGCCCCACCCGGCTTGCGCTTGATCGACAGCGCGCCCAGGGTCACGCCTTGATAGATGCGAACCGCGCGGCCGATGCGCGTGGTCTCGCCGATGACGATGCCGGTGCCGTGGTCGATGAAGAAGGGCGAGCCGATGCCGGCGCCGGGGTGGATGTCGATGCCGGTGCGCGAGTGGGCGTACTCGGTCATCATCCGCGGCACCAGCAGCGCCCCTTCGCGCAGCAAGCGATGCGCGACCCTGTAGATGGCGATGGCATACAGCCCGGGATAGCAGGCGACCACCTCGTCGGTGCCGGTGGCAGCGGGATCCGCCTCGAAGGCCAACTGGATGTCCTGTTCCAGAACCCCGCGCAGCTCGGGCAGGGCGGCCAGCGTGCGCGCGGTGATGCTCTGGGCGCGCCGCCAGCAGGCGTCCTTATTGCCGGCGGCTTGCGGGCACTGGCGGTGCAGGCCCAGAAACACCAGCTCCTCCAGCCGGAGATCCAGGTCGCCCAGCACCTCGGCCACGCGCTCGCGCGCCGCCGCATGCGAGTTTTCGCCCAGCATGCGCGTGCGCCGGGTTCCCGGCAGGATCACCGACAGCAGATCCTCCACCAGGGTCGCGACCTCGTCGGGCGACGGCATCGGGCCTACCAGCGACCGCGTTCCACGACCATGTTGCTTGAGAATGCGCTCAGCGAGGGCCTGGTGCGATTTCTTGGGAGGCGTTCCGTGATTCACGTGCATGAAGCGAATTTACCCTGATTCGACCGGTTGACCAGCTAGTTCGCGCCGAGGCGTTCTCTGTGTCCTCCCCTCTCCCCGCTGCGTTCTCGACGAGGGTGGCTGCCGGGATGGGTCTGCGTCTACGTTGTCTCTACACCCTTCCCCTTCACGGCCTCGGCGAGCTTCTGCATCACCTCTTCCAGGCGTGACTCGGGCACCGACACGCGCGTGGGCATGCCGCCGCCCAGGTCGAACAACTTGATCAGGTCCAGCCCGGACTCGAAATCGGCAGCAATGGACAGCGACCCCGAATCGCGCACCACAGCCACGGCCGCGCGCCGCTGGCCGAGGAGCAACAGCTCGGTCTTGTCGTAGGGCGCGCTCGACTGGGCTTCCACGTACGCCACGTTGCCTTCGATCTGGTAGCGCTCGGCGATCTTGCGTGCCCGGTCCAGCAGCGGGTCGATGAGGCGCGCGGCGCGCTCGATCTCCTCCCAGTGGTGAGGCGCCTGGGTGCGCGCCAGCAGGTACTGGATCACGCGGTACTTGAGCGTCTCGTCGCGAAAGCGGGCGCGCAAGGCGCGATCGATGCGCTTGGCAATGGGGCCCGGCTCACCCCGCCGCGTGTCCACCGCGCGCGCGTCCATATCGGCGCCTGGATAGGGCTCGATGCCACCCAGCACCCACTTGGCGCCCGCATACAGACCGTCGAGATCTATGTGCATGGCCACCGTGTCCACCGGCCCTACCGCGGCCACGAACTCCGGCGTGATCATCTCCGGACAGCCCCCGTGCTCGGCCTTGTCGGCAAGCAGAAAACGGGGATCGCGGGCAAAATCCACGTGGCGCTCGTGGTCGTGGTGATCCACCCAGGCGGCCAGCCGGCTGCCCAGGCCATTGATGAAGGGAATGGTGACGCCGGCAAACGACGAGCCGCCGCCCTCGGAGGCGAAGCCGATGTCCAGCACCACCACCCGGCCGGCCAGGGTATCGGCTGGCGGCAGCTTCCGCGGCGTCAGGAACGCGAAGCGCACGCCGGCCTCTACCTTGTTCGCGCTCATGGGCAAGAGGTGAAGATAGCGGCGGCCCGGCGCCCGAGCCACCAATTTCTTGGCTAGGATTCGGAGCAAGGGTGTGAGGGCGACCGCGGCGCGGCCTCCCTGCTCCGAATCCCAGTTTCTTGCTGGTCCGCTCGCAGCGGCACCATAATTGCGCGGTCACTGCACGAGAGAAGAGTCGAGGATATATGTTGTTTCCACTCTGGCTGGTTCTGGCGACTGCGGCACAGGTGTCCACCACAACGCCCTTCCGGACCGCGGTGAATCCGCGCATCGATCCGGTGTTCGGCGACGTCACGGTCCTGCGCCGGACCGTGGATCGTTTCCTGGCTCTGCAGGCGGAGATGGATCAGGTTCGCAACGAATTCTCCACTGCGGTCCACTGCACTTTGGCCGAACTGACGAGGCCCACTGGCCCGCGCGAGAATCACCCTGCCAGAACCTGTCCGCCGGCAGCCCCTGCTCTCTACGGACGGGCGTTAGCCGCCGGAAGCCGCTACCTGGCATCCGGGCGGGAGATGGAGTCACGCTTCCGCGAGATTCGCCGCGCCGACGAACTGGGCGACGCATCCGGGTTGACGCCTGACTATCGCCTCAAGGTCAAGAAGGCGAGCCAGATCCACCAGGACATGCTGCGCGACCTGCAGGAAATGCGCGTCGCTTTCTACGTGCAACTGGGCGCCGAGCTTCGCCACGCCGGGTGCGATCTGCCGGGCGCCGGCACGGGCGGCAGCCCGGCCGCAAGCGCGAACAACGCGGTCCCCACGGACCCTTCGAACCCGGCCGCCTGGACTCTCGACGATTCTGCGGCCGACCCCGAGGCCGCTGGTACCGCCGATCCCAGCCGGACCGTGCGCACGCCGCCCAAGACAACGGGCCCCACGAACGCGCCCGCGGTGTGGATCGAGATCGACAACTCGCACTGCGCCCGGCCGTCGCAGTTGCAAATCGACGGCCGATCCTACGGGGCGCTGCCCGGCTACAGACGAACCTCGGTGCGCACCCACGCCGGCCCGCACGAGGTGTGCGTGCTGGCCGGCCTCGACAAGCGCTCCTGCGGCGAGCTCGGCACGCTACGCCAAGTGTACTTCTACGAGGGCTGGTCCCTCACGGTTCGCTGCGATCGCTAGACCTTCACGGCCCCTTTTCGATCTCCACGCGCGGCGGTGGCGCCATCGCCGACTCGCCCAGTGAGAGCCGCTCCTCTCGCGTCGGCCGCACCAGCGGTTCCAGCAGGGCCAGGTTGTGGCGCGCATCCTCGTTCTGTGGATCCAGACGCAGGGCCTCGCGAAAACAGCGCTCGGCCTCGGGCAGCAGGCCAACCCGCAGTGCCACCACGCCGGTGAAGAACTGCGTGGCGGCGTCATTCGGCTCGAGAGCCTGGGCGACGTGCAACTGGTTGAGCGCGTCCTCGGGCCGGTTGTTGGTGTAGAGCGCCAGCGCGTAGTTGTATCGCAGCAGGGCCCGCTGCGGCCGGCGCTTGGCCGCGCGATTCAAGAACCACTGCGCCTCCTTGGGCTGGCCCCGGAGCAAGGCGATCACGCCAAGATTTCCGTAGGCCTCGCCCAGCATGCCCGGGACCTTCGCGGCCTCGATGAACCAGCGCTCGGCCGCATTCAGGTTTCCCGCCTGGTAGAATGAGGTCCCCAGCAAGAACGCCGGCCTGGGATCATTGGGTGCAATCCAGCGCAGCCTGCCGAAAAGCGAAGTGGCCTTCTTCAAATCGCCGCGGGCGCGTGCCAGATCGCCGCACAACTTCAGAGCGGCCGCGCTGCGTGGACGGCGGCGCAGAACCTCGTCGTACACCGCCTCAGCCTCGCTACGCTTGCCCACACCCAGGTAGGCCGCGCCCAGATCCATGCGCGCATCCACGCTGTCTGGCTGCAAGCGCACGACCTCTTCCAGATCCCCCACCAACTCCGGGCCAGCCCGCCGCGAGGCCAGCACCAGGGCCAGGGCTCGGCGCGCGCGCACATCGTCGGGCGACGCTTGCAAGACCTGGTTCAGCTCGGCCTGGGCTTGCGCTAGCTGGCCGGCCTCGGCCAACACCTCGCCATAGGCCCGGCGCACGTCCAAATCCCCCGGATCCAGTTCCACCAGGCGCGCATAGCGATCGCGCGCGGCGGCCGATCCCTCGCTGCGGTCCAGCGCCGCCAGTCCTGCCAGGGCAGCCAGATAGTCTGGTCGCGCCTCGACCGCCACTGACCACATGGCGCGCGCATGGCCGGGCCGACCGTTCTCCAGGTGAATGGCGCCGAGAAACCGGCGGGTCTCGGGAACCTTGGGATCGATGACCAGCGAGCGGCCCAGGATCTTGATGGCCTCGTCCTGACTGCGGTGCCGACCGGCCAGGCCCAGGTAGGTCGCCACGCCCCGGCCGTAGAGCACGAAGGCATAGGGATCGCGAGCGAAGCGCTGACTGAGCGAAGGCTTGGCCGCCGGCACCCGATCCCCGAGCAGCTTGCGAAAGGCCGCCAGCGCCGCCTCGACCGCGACTGCGGCGGCGTCCGTACCCGCGACGCGGGTCGCTTCCGCAGACGCGAATGGGCGGCCCGATCCCTTGATACGAACCGTGACCGCGATCTTCCAGTCTGCTCGCCGCGCAAATTCGCCACTCACCGTCCAGCGCGGGGTGACCGTTGCTGCGTGACCGAACAGGGTCTCGCCGCCCACGAACTTGAGAGGCGCCAAATGGCCCAGACGCTCGGCCACCAGGGCCGGCAATCCCGCCTCCAGGTGGTCGAGAGCGCGAAAGCCGCTGCTGTTCTTGAACGGCTCGACCACAAAGGTCTCGCGCGCAACGGCCGACTCTTCTTGCGTGGCCAGCGCCACGCCCGACGCGAAGACGATGAGAGCGAAAGTTGCCGCGCACCACATGGGTATGCGGCCAGAAAACCAGCCCATACGCCAATACTCGGAGCTTCCCGTCGCAGCGCAAATTTTCCACGTGCATTGGATGAGATTCGGAAGAGGAGACCGGAGCGGTGGCGGGGCGGCTGACCGGCTGCGTAACGGCACCTTGCCAGGGTGGATCTCAGCGTTTCGGGTGGATCGGCCGCCACAGGACGGCGACGATCCGGTCGAGCAGCGCGTGCGCAGGGGCCGCCTGCGGCCGGGCGATGCGCCTCAAGCGACCTGAACCAGCTACGGCCCGAGCAAATCGGAACGAGTCTTGGCCGGCAGTGAGCCGACCATTGGAGTCAGGTCCGAGCCGGCCCAGGGCCAGGCGCTGTCCGCTGGCCACCACCCGGGCTTCGTGGATCGATACAATGATGCGGGAATCTCGTGGGTCGCAATCGAAGGATTCCAAACCACCCCTGCGCTGACCGTATCGTAATTGCCGTGGGCCCACAGACTTGTGTACGAGACGTCGGACTTGCTGCTGCTCCCGAAGTAGTAGACGCAGGACCCACCGGAACCGAAACACATGTACGTACTGCTGATTGCAGCCGTTCCGAGATCGGTTGCCGCCGAGCTTCCCAGCACATTACCCACGACGGTCATATTGATATCCCCTGCATCGAACCCGACCGCGAGGACGTTGCCGGTTTGCATGGCGGTGGAACCATAGACGGCGGGCGGGGCAAATTGGCTCGAAGCGTAGTTCCTGAAGTACGTCAAGTACCCTGAGTTGCCGTGCGTGGTCGACGCCTTCATGTGAGGCGCATAGTTCCCTTCCATGAGTTCCATGTGCGGAAACGAGCAGTGCGTATCCAGGTTGTCCTCCTGCCACGCCGGAGGAGTCGCCCAGGAATTGTCAGCATAATTGTAGCCGACGACATTTCCTCCCCCCGATACGGAGAACTGAATCGGCTTGTTCATGTAGCGGGCGATGTTGTTCTCGACGAGATTGTCGGCCGCCCCACACCGCATCACAATTCCGTAGCAATCCGTTCCGAAGCCGTAGTTTGCCGAGTTGTGAACATGACTATCGCGCACCACGCACCGATACGTTCCGGTCAAGGCGACGTGAATTCCACCAATCGTGCCGTCGGTCTGCACGTCCTTTATCCAACAATAAGCGGCATTCGACACGTCGATGCCGCCCGCCATTTGACCGTCGTAGCCGGGGTTGGTGCCGCCCTGGAGCAACACCCCTTCGATCCCTGCCCACTTGGTGGCCTTCTGGGTCATCCGGGCGATCTGTGCAAGGTAGGGGCTTGCGGACTGAAAGGTCCAATGCAAAGGCGTGGTCAAAGTCAGGGTGCCGTTCGTCGTATTGACGGCAGCCACTTCCACCCGCTCGCTGATGGAGCGCTTGTCGACTCGCTTGAAGAATGTGCAATCACCCTCCTGCACGGTGGCGTCGTCCACCTGATCGATGATGGCCAGATCGCCCGGGAAAAAGCCGCCGGCGTTGTTGCCGACGTAGACGGTGGTGGTTTCCTTCACCGCATCTTGGGTCAGTGCCACGGCCGTGCCGAAAGCGCTGTTGTAGCAAGCCTGGTCTTGGCTAGTTCCAATCGCGAGTACGGAGCCCCCGCCGGTCTTGACAATCGTGGTTCCGCCCGACGTGGCCCCTTGCGAGCCGGCGCCGCGCAATACCACGCCCTTGCTCAGGGTGACGGTGGAGGAGATGGTATACGTCCCTGCCGCCAACTGAACCACTTGTCCCTCCGGGCAGCCGCTAATCGCCGTATTGATATTGTCTCCGGGCTGGGGATCGGCGCACACGGTAGTTCTTACCGGGATCCCGTCGCTTCCAAGGGCAAGTTGAAGCTGACTATCCGTCAAAATGCCGGGATTCCAGGTCGTCGTGAGATTCGGATCGAACAAGCCGGAAGGCGCTGTGTTACATGAGGCGCCGTCACAGTTTTGTGCCCCGTCAATGGCGGTACTGCCACCTGAACTGGCTCCACCGGTCGCTCCCGCCCCCCCGGAACTGGTCGTGGTCCCGCCTGTTGTCCCCCCGGTGGCCTTGCTGCCGCCTGTCGCTCCTCCGATGGCCGTGCTCCCACCTCTTGCTGTTCTTCCGCCGGACGCCGGCGTGCCACCGCTTGCTCTCGATCCACCAGTGGCGGTGGAGCCGCCAGCGGTCGTGTCTTGGCTGCCGCCTGTCGCAACCACGCCCCCGGCGCTCGTGGCACCCCCGCCCACGGACAGTCCGCCACCTCCCGGACTGCCGCCGTTCCCCGTTCCCGAAGCACTTTTCCCAGAGCATGCGCCCAGAGCCATGGCCAGTGAGAGGCCTGCCAGTACAATGAGGCGAATCGAGTGCGGAGGGATGAGGGTCATATCTAGATCTCCCCAAAGACAAACGTTCATGGCGCCACGCCGGTGGTCATCAGCGTGGTTGGCGGTTCGATCTTTTGCAGTTGCAGGAAGCGAACGAATGCGGGCAACTGGTAGCCCGAGTACGTCGTGAGTGAGCCAGTCGTGCCAAACGTCCCCAGGTTCGTCGAGGGTGGGTAGTAAGCGAAGGCATGCGTGACGTACGGACTGGCCGCGTTGCTTCCGTCAACCCACGGCCAACTATAGCTCCCGAAAAAGGCTGGCTTGCCGCTCAGGTAGAGCGAACTCGGGATGGTTTGCACCCCGGCGTTCCAGTGGACGCTCTTGGTAGCGTAGTCGTAGTTGCCATCGCGGAAGACGGTATTCACGACCCCTTGATCCGCGGCGGAGCCATCACCAGAACCTATCATCCACATGGGCACGGGATCCTCAACCCAGTCTGGGGCGGAGTTCTCATAGGCGAATCCGTGGGTCTGTGGAGCCGTGGGCATTCCAATGGATCCGAGCACGTTGCCAACGTAGTTGAAGAACACGTCTCCATAGTCCGCCTGAGCCCCGGCCCGATTTCCGACGTCGGCATAGGGGATGCAGGTAAAGTCACCTGCTCCGGATGAAGTGCAGCCCGTGGTCTGGGTATCTCCATTGAAGGTATAAGTGTTGAGAGGTGGCCAAGCCGATCGATGAGTGGTGGCAAGGTTGCGCAGCCAGGTGATGAAGATGGAGCCGCCCCAGGTGGGGTCCGTGCCCAGCGCGAAGCTGAGATTGCCCTCGAACAATTCGAAGTGCGGTGTGGTCATGTGGGCCGCGTTGATCCCAGATTCCACCCAATTTGGCTGGTAGGCGATCCAGCCGTCGTCCATATAGTTGTAGGCCATGACGTTTCCGCCGCCCGAGACGCGCATGACCATGACCTTGTCGAAATTCCACGAGATGTTGTTTTCGACCAGGTTGTCGGCCGAGCCAAAGGAGAACTCGATCCCGTATCCCGCGCCGCCGGGAGTCGGATTGATCGTGCTGTGCACGTAGGAATCGCGCACGATGCATCGAAACGCCTGATCGATCCCGATACTGTAGCCGTTGGACTGGTCGGATTCGACATTCCTCACCCAAGAGTACTTGGCGAGATTGAGAGTGATGTTGTTGTACTGCACTTGCCCACCCGGGGCAGGCGCACCGGCCACATAGACATCTTCCAGGCCGGCGTTGGTGAGAGGTTGCACATCGAATTGAGTCATCTGCGCCAAATGCGCCACGTCGAAGGTCATGTGGAACGGCGCCGAGAAGCTCAAGGTATTGCCGGTGATGGATTGAATCTCCATGATCTGGGACACGGGGCGGTTCGTGCGACTGAACCATCCGCGGGAAGCATCTCCCTGGGGAGACTTCGTCGGGTTGTATTCCGCATAGGGGTAGACCAGGCCGGTCCCACCGGAGGGAGCGGTCAGGATCCAGGCTCCTGTGTCGTCCGCCGGATCCACCAGCATGTCGATGAGCACGAGGTCGCCCACATTGAAGCCCGCGGTGCTACTGACAGCCACCGAGGTCGTGCCCTGAATCCCATCGGCGGTGAAATTGACTGAGGTTCCGACCGGATGGGGGAAAAGGTTCAGGCCGATGTTGACCACCGGGCCATACAGGGAAGGGTCTCCCATGAGCTTGGTCTGCGTCGTTGAATCGGCCCCGGGCCCTCCACTGCCGCGTAACACCACATTGCTCTTTTGCCAGGAGACGGCATTCGTGATGTTGTACGTTCCCGGATTCAACTTCACGACCTGGTTGTCGGCACAACTGGCGAGAGCCGCGTTGATGGGTCCGTCATCAGCCTTGCCAGTGGGCGAAAGGGTCTTGCAGATGGTCGTCAGGTTCGGCACTCCGCCAGCAATGCCTGGAGCCCAGGGAATCGTCCGCGAGAGCGTGCGGGATCCGCCCTGGGTGTTGTAGGTGGGGCCCGAGGGGAACATATAGGATCCGGTTCCTGTTCCGGTGGCGGTGCCGGTCCCGGTCGGCGAGAGCGCGGCGTCCTGAGCGGCGTCAGGGCCGGCATCGTTGCCAGCGGGGATGGGCACGTCTGTCATTCCCACATCGCCGTTTGCCTGCGCGGCATCGGTGGCGCCGTGCGGCCGGTCGCTGTGGACGCAGGCCGGGGCAAAAATGAGAAACGAAGCAAGGCCCGCCACCGTCACGAATCTGCAATGGTCATTTGACATGGGCTTCCCTTTCCTGACGGAGATCCAGCACAACCAGCGCGAAGCGGCGCACGGGTTTCGCCCATCTCTCGCGAATCCGTCGAAATCGATTGTCGCTGTACATTCCCGCAGCGCGGACGGCGCGAGAACGCGCAGCCGGCATCAGGCATTGTACACGCGCAAGCCGCCGTCCGACAGGGATTGTGGCCGACGACTAGGCACTGGGCCCCTACTCCGAATCCCAGGTATTTGACGAAATGTTGACGGCTACGCCCCATCGCCTCATATGAACCAGAGAGAAAGAAACCGATGTCTCGCTTTCGCGCGGTCCTGCTTTCCAGCTTGCGCATTGTCGGCGGCCTGGTGCTGGGCTCGGCGTGTCTGGGCGTCGGCCTGGGCTACTGGGTGTACCGCGAGTTTGAATCCGACCTTCCTGCCAACCTGAGCGCGGTGACCGACTACCAGCCCATCCGCGCCAGCCAGATCTGGAGCGCGGACGGCGAACTCATCGGCGAGTTCTTCGTGGAGAAGCGCGTGCTCTTGCCCATCGAGCAGGTGCCTGATCTGGTTCGCAAAGCTTTCGTCGCGGCCGAGGATGGGCGCTTCTACAAGCACGGCGGCGTCGACTACCTGGGCGTCCTGCGCGCGGCCTGGGCCAATCTGCGCGCCCGGCAGGTGGTGCAGGGTGGCTCCAGCATCACGCAACAGGTGGCCAAGATTCTCATTGTCGGCCAGGAACGCTCGCTGGCGCGCAAGCTGCGCGAGGCGCTGCTCGCCTTCCGCATCGAGAAACGCCTCCGAAAAGACCAGATCCTCGGCATCTATCTCAACCACGTCTATCTCGGTCACGGCGCCTATGGGCTGGCGGCCGCGGCCACCGCCTACTTCGGCAAGAGCGTGGCCGAGCTGACCGTGGCCGAGGCGGCCATGCTGGCGGCGCTGCCCAAGGCGCCCGGCAACATCACGCCCCTGCGCGACTTCGACCGCGCCCACAGCCGCCAGCGCTACGTGCTCGAGCAGATGCTAGAGCTGGGCTTCATCAGCGCAGCACAGGCCGAGACTGCGGCCAGCGAGCCGCTGATGCTGGTCGCGCAAACCCGTGCCATGACCAACGTGGCCGCTCCCTACTTCGTCGAGACGGTGCGCAAGCACGTGGCCGAACGCTATGGCGACGAGGATCTTCTGCGCCGGGGTTTCCGCATCTTCACCACGCTGGACATGCGCCGGCAGCGGGCCGCCGAGTCCGCCCTGCGTCGCGGTCTGGAGGATCTACAGCGGCGCCTGGTTTTCGATGGACCCATTGGCCACCTGGACGTGGACCAGCGGCGCCAGCTCGGCGCGGGCCAGCCGCGTCCCGTGGGACCCGAGGGATTCAATCTGGACGGCGAGCAGTCCCCCTATCTCATGGCCCTGACCGATCCGCCTGCCGCGACCGTGGACGCCAGCACTCCCGGCGCACGCCTGTCCGACTCCGCGGCCAAGCGCGCCGCGGGCGAAGCCTGGGCTCAGCGCCGACGCGCGGCTCACGATCGCGATGCGCCCGTATTCGACACCGATCCAGACACCGTCTACGCAGCCGTGGTGACCAGCGTGGGCAAGAAGGTCGTGGTCGCATCCGGGGGTCTGCTCGCGCCGCTCGACCCGGCCAGCGAATCCCAGGCCCTGGCCTGGGCCGGGCCGCACGGCGAGCACCTGGGTGCCGGCGACGTTGTGCCGGTGTACCTTCGCACCCAGAGCGGGAACGGCCACGGTCGCCGCGAGGAGTTTCTCGCCCACCTGGCCAGCGCGCCCACGGTCCAGGGCGCGCTCATCGCCCTGGATCCGTCCAATGGCTACTTGACTTCCATGGTGGGGGGATACGACTACGGCAAGAGCCAGTTCAACCGCGCCACTCAGGCACACCGACAGATCGGTTCAGCCATCAAGCCCTTCGTCTACGCCGCCGCCATCGACCACGGCTTGACTCCGCTCACCATCAGATGGGACGCGCCGGTCAAGTTCAAGACCGCTTCCGGGACCTGGGCGCCGCACAACTACAAGCCCGACTACCTGGGACCCGTGACCCTGCGTACCGCTCTGGCCAAGAGTATCAACACCGTCTCGGCCCAGATCGTCGCCCAGATCGGAGTCGATTCCGTCATCGACGTCATGCGCCGCCTGGGCATCACCTCCAAGCTGCCTCAGTCGCTGTCGCTCGCGCTGGGAACCCCTGATTTGACCTTGCAAGAGGTGGCGTACGGCCTCGCCGCGTTCCCGGCTGGCGGCAAGCTGGTCAGCCCCGTGTTCATCGTGAAGATCGTGGACGCCGACGGGCGGGTTCTGGAAGATCACACCGCCCCACAACCGCGTGAAGACCGCCTGTCGCCCGAGACCGCCTATGTGGTCACCGATCTAATGAAGGGCGCGATCGAGATCGGCACGGGCAAGAAAGCGCGCGAGCTGGGCAGGCCAGCCGCGGGCAAGACCGGGACGTCAACCAACTATCGCGACGCCTGGTTCTTCGGCTTCGTGCCCGAGTTGCTCTGCGGCGTCTGGGTTGGGCGCGACGACTTCAAGCCCATTGGCCACGACGCAACCGGCGGTCAGGTGGCCCTGCCCATCTGGCTTTCGTACATGCAGGAGGCCCTACGCTCGGTCCCGGTGCGCGACTTCGAGCCGCCACCCGGGGTCATTTTCGTGCGCGCCGACCCCGAGAAGGGCGTGCCCGCCACGCCGGACAAGCCGGGCAGCCGGCTCATGCCACTCAAGCGGGGCACCCTGCCGCCGCTCTTCCGCGCCGGCAGTTCTGGGCGGTTCTCCGATGAACGATTTTAGTCGGTCAACAAGAATCTTCAGCTAGCGCCTCGCGTCTCTTGACACCGGGGGGCTGACCGATAAGATAGCGGCCGTCGTAGAAGATTTTATTCAAGAGAAATGTTGCTGTTGGCTGCGAGCCCGCCCGCGCGGACTCGCACAGGCGGGCCGAGGGGCTCGCGGAGGATGAGATGCAAGGACTAGCGCAGTTCCTAGAACAGGGCGGAACGCTCATGTACGTCAACCTGGCGGTTTCGGTCATCGTGCTCGCCATGATCATCGACCGTCTGATCTTCTTCCTCCTGAAGAGCAGCGTGAATGCGCGCGCTTTCCTCGAGCAGATCCGCAAGCTCGTGCTTGCCAACAACGTGGACCGGGCCGTCAAGTTGTGCTCGGCGACTTCCGCCCCGGTGGCTCAGGTCGCCAAGGCGGGGCTGCAACGGGTGCATCGCGGCGAGATCGCGGTGGCACAGGCCATCGAGGAGTCGCTGGTGGATGTGACTCCGCTGCTCAAGAAGCGTGTCCAGGTGCTCTGGTCGCTGGCGAATATCGCAACCCTGGTCGGCCTCCTGGGTACCGTTGTCGGTCTGATCCGAGCGTTCGGCGCGGTTTCTGCCGCCAAGCCAGAAGAGCGAAGCAGCCTCCTGGCCAAGGGTATTTCCGAGGCACTCAACAACACGGCCATGGGTCTGGGTATCGCCGTGACCTGCATCATCGCGCACGCCATCCTCGGCTCCATGTCCAAGCGGCAGGCCGCCGACCTCGAGGCTTTCTCGCTCAAGCTCGAAAACCTCTTGGCGGAATCGGCCCATAGCGGCGCCGGGGCACCGGCAGCTAAGTAATATCCCATCCTAGCCAAAGGACACACCAACCAGGTGGACATGCGATGACCAGACGTCAAGTTCGGGCCCGCATGCGGCGGATGAAGGAGAAGTTCGAGGAGGCCGAGGAGGAAACCGGCGAGATCAACCTTGTCCCGTACATGGACATCGTCACCAACATCATCATCTTCCTGCTCGCTTCGGTGGTGAATCAGGTACCGCTGGGAACGGTGAACGCTTCTTCGCCAACTTTCGGCGGCGGTGGGGGCGGCGGCGCGGAAGAGAAGCCGACCCTCAACCTGACCGTGACCGTGGGCAACTCGGGGTTCACGCTGGCCGGTTCGGGTGGCGTCATGCCACCCATCCCCAAGCTGCCGACTGGCGACTACGACTACGTTGCCCTGACCACCAAGCTGACCGAGGTCAAGAACCAGTTCAAGGATGAGACCAAGGCCACCTTCAACGCGGACGCCGGGACGGCCTATGAGATCGTCATCAAGACCCTGGACGCCATGCGCGAGGACAAGGATGGCCACATGCTTTTCCCTGACATCGTGTTTGCAGCGGGGATCTTGTGATGGACGCTCAGGCTATGCCCGCGGCGCCTGAAATGTCGGACCGTCTCAAGGGCAAGCGGGCGGTCCGCGCCTTCGCACGCAAACTGGCCGAGCCTGAGGAGATCACCAGCCTGAACATCACCCCGATGATGGACATGATGACCATCATCCTGGTGTTCTTGCTCAAGACCTTCACCTCGTCGGCCTTGCTGGTCAACCAGGACCAGAACATGATGTTGCCGTCGTCGATCAGCCGACTCAACGCCAAGCAGGCGATCGCCGTCACGGTCACCAAGCGTGTGGTGTTGGTCGATGGCGAGCCAGTGGCGCCCATCAACAGTGGAAAGATCGATCCGGCCCTCAAGCGCGACGGCGACAACGGTTACTACATCACGCCCCTGGTCGAGATACTGAACCGGGTAGCGCGCAAGGAAAAGAAGGTGGCGGAGATGACCGGGCAGAAGTTCGATGGTGAGCTGACCATCGTCGCGGATCGGTACACGCCCTACCGTCTCTTGACCGAGATCCTCTACTCCTGCGGCCAGGCCGAGTACGCAAACTACCGCCTGCTCATCCTGAAGAGCCGCGAGTAGCGAGACCACGCCCTGGCGGTGGTGGCCGTGGTCGGAGCTAGACTGTCCGGCCAGGCCCACTTCGTGTGAGGCGATCGCAGAGCACCCCCTACGGCCGGCCACGCGCGCAATGCCAGCTTCCCGTCCTGTCCGTGGGGGCCGTAGCTAGCAAACGCGGCCGTGCCGTCGGGAAGGGGCGACCTGCGGTGGTCGCCCCACCGTCGGCTCGCAAGTCACTACTGCGTGACTACGATCTCGACCCGGCGATTCTTCAGCTTGCCAGCCTTGCCCAGGTTGGGCACGCGCGGCTTCTGGCTGCCCATGCCGGCGGCCACCACCTGGTCCTTGGGCACACCTTGCTGGCTGACGTAGTTGGCAATCGCCTGGGCTTGCTGGTCGGTGAGTTCCTGCGCCTTGGGTGGCGGCAGGCTATTGTCGGTGTGGGCTTCGATGCGAATCTGCCGGATCTCGGGATGGTTGATGAGCAGATCGATCAGCTCGTCGAGAACATGGGTTGCGCCCGGTTCCAACTGGGCCGTGGGCTTCTTGCCATTCGCCTTGAACGCGATGGGCTGGCGCAAGGTGATCTTTCCGTCCTTGAAGACGACTCCCGGAACCGCCGGCCGCGAGCGCAGGACAATGTTGAGCGGGTTGTCCACCCCTTCCACCACGGAAACCGACATCTCTCGGCTCAGGTACTGGTCTGCCTCCACGCGCAGCACGTACTGCCCCGGCTGGATCCCGATCGACAAGTTGCCCGCATCGTCACTCTTGGCCTCGGCGATTTGCGGGCCAGCCAGTTTCACGGCGGCCACCACCGGTTTACCCGACTCGTCGACCACCCGGCCGGTGACCTTGCCCGCCGGAGCCCGCGGCGTCATGGTGATGGCCACGTTGGCCGTTTGTCCTGCCACCACCTCGACCTTGGCGTTCGCATTCTCGTAGTTGGTGGCCACCACGAACAACTCCATCGGGCCAGGAGGCAGTGGCACGCTCTGGAAGGTCCCGTCCGCCTCGGCCAGGACACGCGAGTGGTCGCGCCCGGTCACACCAATCACCGCGCCGTCCACCGGTGTGCCGAGGCTGCTGACCACCTTGCCGGCCACCAAGCCCTCGGCCGCAGCGGCGACCACCTTCTCCACGGGAACCTTGCGCGTCACCACCCGCGGCAGAACGTCCAGCGGGACAGCGGCGCCAAACAGGAAATTCCACGGCGCCAGAGGTGGGCCGTAGGGGTAGCCGACAGACTCCAACTCCAAGTCCAACCCCAGCGTGAGGGTCAAGCTGTGCAGCACCTGAGCCTGCAGGCCCAGAGTCACCCACATCTGATCCCTGTTGCCTCGGCAGCTCCAGGTCGATGATGACACGCACGACGAGCCACCGTAGGCGGCGAAATTGGGGTCCGCAGAGCCGTAGATGTAGTCAAGGTGATACTCGGCTATCGGACGCAAGGACAGTCCGTCGAGCAGATCGGCCAACGGGGCGTCAAGACCGAAGGCGAGCCGAACGCGATCCTTGCCCAGGCCATATCCGAAGGAAGAAACGTAGCGCGATACAATTGTGGTGCCAGCGGGGTAGTTGACCAAGTCGTAGGAGTTGTCGAAATAGACGCCCACGTTCAGGTGAGCGCGAAGAGGCAACTTGGGCTGCACTGCCTGGAGGTTCCAACTCGCCAGGGCGTTGATCCATACCGAAGTCGAATCGCCACTGAAGCTCAGCCCACTCACCGACGACATGAAGCGCAAGCCCAGCTCGCCGCCCAGGCTGAAACCGCTGGGCAGCGCATAGGCCAGCTTGGTCCCGAGGATCAGGTCGCCGAACGCCTTGATGATGTCAGGATCGGTCCGGCCAGCTTCGGAAACGCACTGGGGCTGGCTGGCCTGGAGGCAGCGGGTGTTCCGGTTGCCCGAACCCAACACCGCGCCGAAGATCTCCATGAAATCGAGCGGCGTGAGCCCGAAGGTCAGCGCGCCCTGCAGGCGGGTGTTGCTATCCCCGCCATTCGTGAGGTCGCTGTTTTCGACCAACATCTTGGTCGTGCTGAAGTACTCGCCGTGGAGGCCCAGCCGAAGCTGCCACAGGCGCCCGACCTCGGCCGCGCCCATGCGCAGAAGGCCTACTGAACCCGCCAACGAGTTCTGCGGGGCGAAGCCGCGTGGCCGGTCATCGGTTTCCCCTTCGACGGCAGCAGGCGTGATGGCGACGGGGCTCGGCGCTGCCATGGGTGCGACGGCCGGCACCGGCGCAGGCGCTGCCACCGGCAGTGGCGCTGGCGCAGGAGCCGCAGGAGCTGCAACCGGAGGGGCTGCTGGAGCGCTGGCCGTCGGCACCGCCGGAGCGGGGACCGGCGGAGGCGCAATCTGCGCGCTGGCTGCCGAGGACAGTGAAGCAACAAGACCAAGGACGACAATGATCGGCGTGGTACGCATTGTTGATGGCTCCGAGGGGAAAATCGACCCGAATGTTAGACGCCCTTTGTCGTCGACGCAATCAACCTTTCTCATGGGAACCCTCAAAGGGTTCGCTCCGCCCTTCGGCCCCCCATCTGCCACCTCCTCCCCGCTCGCTTTGCTCGGCCTCGCCATGCCCTCCCGCGATGGTGCGCCGCTGGCGAAGGCGCGCGCGAAGCGCGCGGGGTGGGCAGGGTGGCGGGTCGTCCCGAAGTCCCCGCAGGGGGCAAAGCCGGCGGGCTCCCCACGCGACGTCATCGGGTCACTTAGTCAGTTGTTTTCCCGCCGGGTCCGTGGGAGGAACTGGCCAGGAAGAGAAATGAGTTCAACCGTGGACAATTTGACCGAAGAAATTCGAGAAGTCGCGCTGCTGGTTCACTCCGCCCAGGAGCGGACCGAAGAACGCGACGTGGTGACCTCCGCCCACCTGGCCGTCGAGCGCCTGTCGCAGAACTATCGCGATCTTTGCGCAGGTGTCCCGGAAGGCGAGCGCGTGCTTATCGAACGCAAGCTCGGACGGCGGGTCACGGACCTGCGTCGCCTGGCCTCGCTACTGCCCCGGATCGGCACCATCGCCTCCGGACCGACGGGCGATCGCCACGGCTCCGGTCCGTCGGAGGTCGAAGAACGGCGAATCACCGGGGTTTCCTGGCGCAGCAAGAGTCAGCTTGGTGGCGTGGCAGCGGGAGCGTTCCGCGTGGGTGGCGACGTCGACGCCTGGTGCGGCCCCTGTGACGGACTGACGACCCACAACATCGTGGCCATGGTCGGGGCGACGCCCAAGCAAGTCGTCTGCCAGGCCTGCGGCAACCGCCACAACTACCGCACAACGCCGGCACGCAGGGTTTCTGCGAGCGAAGATTCTGCGCCCGCGGCTTCGCCCCAGGAAACCGAGGCTGCACGCAGAGCCGAGCAGAAGGCGGAAGAACTGCGCGCTCTGGGCCGCGAGCTGGCCGACGTTGCCGACGTGCGCACCTTCAACCCACGCGAACGCTACAAAGTTGGCGAGGTCATCTGGCACCCGGAGTTTGGCCGCGGCAAGGTGGAAACCGTTCTGCGATCGAGCATGCTGGTGCGGTTCGCGAGCGGGGGAATGAAGTCGGTGATGCTCGGGTAGCTGTCGTCGACCTGCCTGAGAAACCTGACCGCGGCCCGATCGTACCGCGTCGCGTCTGGCTGCTGCGCCCGTCACACCGCATGGGTGATACTGCCGGACGGGCTGACCGGCGGGGCGAGGTCGGCATGCGCCGCTGGCGGCAGTAAGATGGCGAAAATGGTTCCGCCCGCGGGGGGCAGATCCACCTCGATGCGGCCGCCGTGATCGCTCACGATCTGTTGTACGAGCGCTAGTCCCAAGCCCGTACCTTTTTCCTTGGTGGAGAAGAAGGGATCGAAAATCTTGCCCAGATTCTCCGGGCTGATGCCCGGACCGCTGTCGCCGACCGCCAGGCGCACCCATCCTGAGTCGACCGTGCCAACCTCCACGCGGATTCGCCCGCCTTCGGGCATGGCCTCCTTGGCGTTGCGGACCAGGTTCAGCAGAGCCTGCCGGATCTGACTCTCGTCGGCTGCCACCTCGGGCAGGCCGGACGCGATGGCCAGATTCAGATCGATGCGGGCCGCGGACAGCTCGCCGCGGGAAAACTCCATCACCGAGCTGGCCAGTGCACCAAGATCCTCGCGTTCGAGCTTGGGTTTGGGCAACCGTACGAAACGCAGGTAGGTTTCCGTGATCTCGCTCAGCCGGTCGACCTCGGTCGACAGCGACTTGACCAGACGGCGGGCTTCCGGGTTCTCTGCCCCAACCTCGTCGGAAAGCAGCTCCAGATAGAGCCCGACCGATGCCAACGGGTTGCGAATCTCGTGGGTGATATGCGCCGCCATGCGACCCACAGTAGCCAGACGCTCGGAACGAATCAGCTTGTGCTCGCGTTCCTCGATGGCGTGAGCCATGGCATTGAATTCGCGGGCCAGATCGCCGATCTCGTCGTGCGAGCGCACGCCCGTGCGGCGCCCGTAGTCGCCACCCGCGATCTGTCGCGCGTGCTCGCGCAACACGCGCAGCGGCCACAGGGTTCGCAGCACCAGCAGAGCAGCCGCCACTGCCAGCACCAGGCCCAATCCCGTCAGCAACATGGCGGCATCCACCGCGCGACGCTCGTCGTTGGAAAGTTCCGCGGCGATCTGGTTGCCGCGGCCACGCAGGTTGCTCTTCAGCCGATGGAATGTGGACAAGAGATTCGCGAGGCTGCGTTCGGCCTGATGGCCAGCATCCACACCCGCCGTCGGCTCGCTGGCGCCCAGGTCGGCAGCCACCGCCACAACCCGCGCCTCCATCCCCACGATCTCTCGGCGGTAGTCCTCGAACTCGTCACGCCGCCGGGGATTGGGTTCGTCGTTCAGATACTGGTCAACGGCGGCCAGGGCATCACGCAGGTTCTGCCGCGCAGAGGCGATGCCATTCTGTGCCGCCACCCGGCTTGTCAGGCCCTGTGGAACTCCCGTGCTGTCGTTGGCGCGGGAGCGCGAGAAGTCCTCCAGTGAGCGCAGCGCGGCGTCGACAGCCACCTGGACCTCCAGCCGACGCTGATTGGCCGCAAGTTCCTGGCGTCCGCGGTGCAAATAGAGCAGGGTGAAAAGACTGTTCGCACCAAACACGCTCAGAAGGACGGCGTACGCGAGGAATATCTTGGCCGAGACGCCGATCCGCATGGTGGTTTCCGCCGGCGGATACGCTAACACGGTCAAGCGCTGCCAGCGAGCCGACCCTCGGCAAGCCCTAATCATTGACAAGGGACGGCTCGTGGGAAAACATCATCTCTGTATGAAGAATCCACGGGCTTGGGCTCTTTCCCTGATGTCTCTTCTGGCCGGCGTCGGTGCAGCGGCCACATTCTTCCTCTCCAGCGGCCAGGTCCTCGCCGGGGACAACGTCACCGTGGCGGTTCTCGGCCTCGAGGCCAGCGAGGGCGTGCCTGATTCGGCAGCCGCTGGGATCAGCGATGCGCTCCGCCAGCGTATGTCGACGCTGCCCGGCTATCGTCTGGTTCAAGGCCGCGATCTCGTCGAGGTCAAGCTGGTGTTCTCTTGTCCCGACGAGGCGCCCGCCTGCATGGCCCAGGCTGCCAAGAGCCTGGGCGCCTCGCGCCTGATCTTCGGCTCGCTGAAGAAGGCCGGTCCCGACACCTACAACGTCACGCTCAAGCTGTTCGATGCCGACAAGGAAGTCGTCGAATCGTGGACTGCGGATCAGCTTGGTCGCGCGCAGTCGAGTGGATCAGCCCTGCTGGCACCGGTGCAGAAGTGGGTCGCGACGCTGACCGGCCAGTCTTTGCCTGGCACTCTCCGCATTCAGGGCGGGGTGGTGGGAGCCTCGGTGGCCGTCGACGGGGTCGGAACCGGGGTCATGGGGTCAGGCGGGCTCACCATCCCAAACGTGGCCGCGGGCAAGCACGAGATCGCTCTGACCAAGCCAGGCTATGCAGCGGCGAGCAAGAGCGTCACCCTGGGTTCCGGCGACACCCGAGACGTTGCCATCGAGATGGTGGCAGAAGCGTCGGCGGAGAAGACAAAGGCCGAAAGCCCCGGGTCGGAGGCTGCCGCCGCAGGCGCCACCGAGACAACCGAAACCGTGACCACAGAGGTGACCAGCGGCGGATCGGGCGAAAGCCGAACCGGCTCGCAGATCGGGGCCTGGCTCACGCTGGCCGGTGGCGTGGCTGGAATCGCGGTCGGGATCCGCTACAGCCTTCTAGTGATTGATGCCAACAACAAACTCGATCCATGGCGGCGATTCCCCTGCACCAAGACGTCTACGGGCGCTGTCTCGACCACAGGTCTTTGCAACAGCAGCGGAGCCCAAGCTGACCCGGTTCCTGACAATATAGCCGCCTGGATGCAACAGACCAAGTCCAACGGCGACAGGTATCAAGTCTACCAATGGATCGGGTACGGGGTTGGCGGCGCGCTGCTGGCGACGTCAGCCGTGTTCTTCTATCGTGGGTACCTCGCGCGTCCGTCCGGCGCGACTGCTGATGCCCGTGGGTCTTCGCTGCAGTTCGTCCCGGTGTTCTCGCCCGACGGTGTGGGCGCGATGGCGTTCACGACCTTCTGATCCTACCGCGCGAGCAGGATGCGCAACAAACCCGTTGCCAGAAGGCCCCAGAGAATTGTGGCGACGAGCCAGAAGCGCCTGGCCCGGCGCCTCACCCGCGAGAAGGTGCGCAGCCCGAGTCCCACGTTGAAGGTCGACAGCACCACCAGCAGCGCCATCCACAGTCGGCTCGAGGGCAGCTGCCGATCCGGCCCGAGAGCATAGGCCAAGGCGCCAATGAGGAACACGGTCCCGAACGCCGACTTGCCGATAGCCCAGCGGGTCGCGCGCGCACGGAGCTGAGCCGCGCGCACCTGGCGCAGGGAATGCAGCGGCGCCCCTGCCCCTTGCGTCTCTGGCTCTGCATCCGGGTCCGGTGTCGCCATGGCCTCTCTCTTGACAGTAGTCGGTTGGAATGCGGCATGCACGATCGATAACCACGGCCGATGTAAACCAGCTTGGGTACAATGTGGCCTGCCATGTCAGCCCTGACGCATCTCGTGCTCGACATCGAGACCATCCCCGACGGCGATCTCTACACGCCGCCACAGCCCACGCCCGGTGCCGAACGCCCTTTCCCACCGCTCTACGCCTGCAAGCCCGTGGTCATCGGGGTGATGTGGCTGGACGAGCACATGGCGTGCAAGAAGATGGGGACCATCAGCGAGGCCAAGGACGAGGCGGGCATGCTCGCCGATTTCGCCGAGTTCATGGCCAAGTGGAAACCCCGCCTGGTCACCTGGAACGGACGCGGCTTCGATCTGCCTGTGCTGATCCTGCGCAGTCTCCGCTACGGCATCAGCCTGCCCTGGTACTACCGCGAGCCCGGCTTCCGCTACCGATTCAGCGCCGAAGGGCATTGGGATCTGGGCGACTTCCTCGCCGATTTTGGCGCTGCCCGCATGAGCTCCCTGCACGGGGCGGCCCGTCTCATCGGGCTGCCCGGCAAGGAAGAGGGCCTTGACGGCAGCCAGGTCGAGGGCCTGTATCGCGCCGGTCAGATCGAGATCCTGCGCCAGTATTGCCTGTCCGACGTGGCACAGACGGCGTTCGTGTTTCTGCGCACGCGGCTTCTGCTGGGCGAGATCGATCGACCCACCTACACGCGCGTGGCCACTGACCTTCTCGCCGCCATCGAGGTCGACGGCCGCCTCGCGCGCATGGTGGCTCATGTCGACCGCGAACGCCTGCTACTCACCGGATCTGAATGAACGTCACCGACAACGCCGCCCCTATCTCCTCCTCCCGACTTCGCGCTCGATGGAAGTGAACATGGCGGGCAACGACAGAGTCACCAAGCCATCGGTGATCTTGCGCAGCAGAAAGCCTGGCAGGGGCGCATCGATGCACAGGGCCACCTCGTAGTCCACCCGCGTTCCGCCAGCCTCGGCTGAAAAGCGCCAGCCTCCCGTCGAGTTCCTCACCACCTCGCCCTCGACGTAGGTCCAGCTCACGGTTCCCGCCTGCGCGTCGCAGTCCAGGTCCAGCACGTAGCGAAAGGGCAGCAGCAGGTTCCCACGAAACTCGACACGCACCCTGCCCTCCTCGCTGCGCAGAACGCATGCCTGCTTGATCTCGGGAAACAGGCGCGGATAAGCGGGAAAATCCACCACCACGGCAAGAACCTCGGCTGGCGTCACGCCCGCCATGAGGGCGCTGTGGCGAACCGGTTTCAAATTCGGATCCATGGACCGAGATATAGCAAGGGCAGAGTAGCGAATGCCCTCGCTTTCGCGCTAACGTCAGGGATTCTTCGGAGGCCCTTGCACCATGCCCAGACCGTTCGCGCCCCCCGGCACCGCCACCCACTACGTTCCCGACCGCCCGGTCGCCGTCAGCCATGTCCGTCTCAGCTTCGAGCCAGACATGGCTGCGCGCACCCTGCACGGTCAATCGCGCCTATCCCTGACGGCGCGCCAGGATGGGCTGGACAAGGTCGAACTGAACGCCGTGGACATGACCATCGAGCAGGTCAGTGTCGACGGAAAGCCGGTGTCTGGAATCGATTACGATGGTGAGCGCCTGCGCATCGAACTGGGCCGGGCCTTCACGCGCGGCGCGCGCTTCACCTTGGTCGTCGACTACCGCTGCAAGCCGCGCCGGGGTCTCTACTTCGTCGGGCCCGACCAGGCCCATCCCGACCACCCGCTGGAATGCTGGAGCCAGGGTCAGGATGACGACTCGCGCTTCTACTGGCCCTGCGTCGATCTTCCGGTCGAAAAGGCCTCCAGCGAGGTCTTCTGTACCGTCCCGGCCGGCGTCACCGTCCTCTCCAACGGCGATCTCGCTGACAAGAGCGACCTGCCCGACGGCCGCACCCGCTGGCACTACGTGCTCGACCTGCCTCATTCGCCATATCTGGTGACCCTGGTGTGCGGCCCCTTCACCGAACTGAAAGAACGCGCGCCGGAGACTGGGGTCGACGTCTACTACTACGCACCCAAGGGGCGCGAAGAGGACACGCGCCGCAGCCTGGGACGCACACCCGAAATGATCGACTTCTTCTCCCGGCGGATTGGCGTCCCCTACCCGCACCGCCGCTACAGCCAGGTTTTCGTGCACGACTTCATCTTCGGCGGCATGGAGAACACCACCGCCACCACCCTCACCTCCGAAGCCATGCTCGACCAGCGAGCAGCCCTGGACCACGACGTCGAAGGCTTGGTTTCCCACGAACTGGCCCACCAGTGGTGGGGCGACCTGCTCACCTGCCGCGAGTGGCCCGAGGCTTGGCTGAACGAAGGCTTCGCCACCTATTTCGAATACGTGTGGCGGGAACACACGCGCGGTCGCGACGAGGCCGACGTGGAGCTGCTGGGAGACCTCGACGCCTACCTGGGCGAGGCAGGCACGTATCAGCGTCCGCTTGTCTGTCGTCAATACGAGGCACCCATCGATCTATTCGATCGCCACCTGTACGAAAAGGGCGGTCGCGTGCTGCACATGCTTCGCCACGAACTGGGCGAGGACAATTTCTGGCGCGCCCTGCGACTGTACGGCGAGCGCCACGCGCGCGGCTCAGTGGAGACGCGCGACCTGGCCCGTGCCGTCGAGGAAGCGACCAGTCGCAACCTGGACTGGTTCTTCGACCAGTGGGTGGGCAGCCCCGGTCACCCCGAGTTGGAGGGCGCCTGGGAATGGGACGCAGACAAGAAGGCCGGCACCCTTCGCCTGGAGCAGAAGCAATCCAGCGATCGCCCGCCGCGATTCACCACCCGGGTGCTCTTCGAAGTCGAGGGCGTGCGGCGCGAGGAGACCGTAGAGGTGGACCAGCGCAGCCACGCCTTCGAGTTCCATTTGGCCGCGCGCCCCACCCAGGTCATCTTCGATCCCGGCGACGTGGTGCTCAAGAGCATCAAGCTGAAGAAGCCGCGCGCCCTGTGGGAGAGACAACTGCAGGCCGCGCGCCTGGGCGTCGATCGCGTACTGGCTGCGCGTGCACTCGCCGACTTGCCCGAGCCGGCCACGGTTGCGGCCCTGGCCGCGGCGCTGGAAAGCGACTCGTTCTGGGCCGTGCGCGCGGCTGCAGCCGCGGCACTTGGCAAGACCAGACGGCAGGACGCGCTCGACGCTTTGCTGAAAGCACGCGAGCAGGAAAATCCGCGCGTGCGGCGCGCGGTGGCCGCTGCGCTGGGCGATTTCGTGGTCACCCACGCGCCCGGCAATCAGCGTGCGGCCGAACTGCTCGAAGGCTGGGTCGCTGGAGGCGATGCGAGCTGCTTCGTGGAAGCCGCAGCCGCGCTGGCCCTGGGCCGCACCCGCTCGCCTCGTGCGGCCGCCGTGCTTTCCGGGTTGCTCTCACGCAACTCCTTCCAGGATATGATTCGCGCCCGAGCCATCGATGGGCTGGGCGCCACGGGAGATGAGGCGGCGCTGCCGCTGGTCGAGGCTGCTTTCGCGCCTGGCGCATCGATCTACGCCCGCCGCGCCATCGTGGGCGCCCTGGCCCGCCTGGCCGAGGGAACCCTGCATGCGCGTCACGCCCGCGAATGTCTCGAAGGCTGGCTTTGCGATCCTGACTTCCGCGTGCGCATGGATGCCGCCTCGGGGCTGGCTGCCCTAGCTGACGCCCGCGCGGTGCCCGCCATCGAGGCGGCCCTGCACGCCGAACTGGATGGACGCGCCAAGCGGCGCATGCGCGAGGCCATCGGCGAGCTGCGCGAAAGGGGCAAACCCGAGGAAAAGCTGCGCAAGCTTTCCGATGAGGTGGAACGACTGGCCGGCGAATCGACCCGTTTGCGCGAACGCCTCGAGGGTCTAGAGAACCAAGTGCGACCGCCGCTCCCGGCCACGCCGCCGGCAAGCGGCCCCAGCAGCGCCGCGCCTCCGCGCAGCAAGCGGCCGCGCCCAGGCAGCCGGCGCAGCAGCAAGCCTCTCGCGCCCCGTCGGCGACGATAGCAGTGATCTGACTTATTGCCTACTTCGTCTTGCCCTTGACCGCCGCAGCCGCGCCCGAGCTGCGATAGCCGAGAAGGCCCGTTGCTTCCGCCGGACGCACCAGGCGCACATTCACCTTGTCGTTGCGGTCGGAATACAGGCGCGTGTGGTGCGGCAGAAAACCCTCGGCGCGAATGTCGAGATCGAGCGGGCCCGAACTGCGCGGGCGCTGCAGCTCGACGGTCGGGTTGTCAGGCGCGATGCGAGCGAGTTGCTTGCTGCCCCACATGACCACCGCTTTGACCGGCGGACTGATGGACAGGGTCAGAGTCACCATTTCCGACAAGGGGTTCGCTTCTCGCTCCTCGGACTGCAGGTCGTCTTCGGCCTTCGCACTTTCGCTGGCAGGCGCTGCGGCACGGGCAGCCTTGGGCATCGTATCGGCCGACTCACGCTTCGGCGCAGACGACGCTGGCGCATGCAGCGACGAGTCTCTTGACAGCGCCGCCACTCGATCAGTCGAAGCCGTGTCAGCTGTGGGTGTTGGCCTGTGGTCTACAGATGGTCCGCGGCAACCAACCGCGAGGGTCAATACCAGGCAGGTCGGGCACAACACGCGAGCGCTCATGGTGCCTTGCCCTCTGGGCCGGGTTCGGCTCGGCCGCCTCCACCCGCCTTGCTCTCCGGCCCGGTGGGCGCCGACGGCAGATTGCTGTTGGCGTAGGTCACGCCGGGTTTGCGGACGTAGTCGGTCATGGGTTGCTGCGCGTGCCCCACGATCTTTCCCTTCAGCGTCTCGACCGGCAAAGGTGGATCCAACTCGTAGTAGAAGCCGCGCGTGGGCAGGCGCATCTCGAACACCTCCCCGTCCCAGTAGAAGGTGCGCCGGAAGCCCAGCGCCATGGGCCCGAGCACCTTGGCGCGCCGGTGCTTGAGCACGAACGAAAACAGGCGCACGGCCAGGTTGTTGTACAGGCGGTGGCAGCCGTGCGAGAAGCGGCCGCGCAACGACAGATAGTCGGACGAGCCGTGGGTGCGAATGCCGTTGTCGAAATAGGCGACGCCTTCGCCGCGCTGCTTGGCCTGCACGTGGATGCCCGCCACCAGGCCATAGGCCGACAAGAATCCCGGTCCGGTCTCGTCGTAGTTGACCACTCGAGGATATCCGCCTGCGACCCACTTGGTCTTCACCATCGACGCCAGGGGCGAGCTAGGCGGTGGCAGCCACACTGGCGCAGATACGATGTGCCGCCACACCCGCTTGCCCACGTCCGATTCTTTGTAGCGGTAGTATTCCTCGCCGTCGCTGGCAAGCTCGGAGCGCCAGCCGCCGATGGTGGTGCGCCAGCTCACCAGGGGAACCTTGTCTCCACGCCAGCGCACGTAGAGGTTGAAAGTCGGAAAGCGATTGCGCGGCTGGGGCACCCGGTTGCCCTTGCTGTCAAAGGGGAAATCGTACCAGACGTCGCCGCGGTCGATCTCTGCGACAAGGTCCATCTTGGGTCCGTAGTACTCGGGCAGGTCGGGAAAGCGTACAGCGGCCCTTAACCAGAGAAAATCGCTTTCCGGGTGGCGACGAAAAAGGGCAAGCGCCTCCTCGGGCGAGGACAGGCCCAGCCGCGCCATCAAGGCATCGGTGGCTTGACCCACCAGGTCCGGAACGGTCACCACTTTCCCGTCGGCGGTCCGATAGCTGGGAAGCGCACGCGGCCTGCCGTGCTTGGCGGGCGGCATAGCGCCGATGGCGCTGCCGTCCTCGACGAAGTTGCCAGCGTGTGCGGCCCGTTCGGCCAGAACCCTGCGCAGGGTTGCGAAGTCGTTGGCCAGAAGCGGCCGGGCCATGGCCTCCAGGGTGGCGCGCGTGAGGTCGGCCTGGGCGAAGACGTCGTTCTTCTGCTGAAAATCCAGCACGGCAGAACGCATGGGCGCGTCGTACACGCCCGGCTTGTGCTTGGCCGCATCCATCAATCCCTCGCAAACCAGGCGCTTCTCCACCTCGGCGAAGGCGGCGCGCTCGGCCTCGACCCGCTGGTGGGTCTTCACCTCGCCCGCGTAGCGAGGGTCAGCGGCCGCCAGCGCCTCCAGGGTGGCGGCGCCGGCCTTGGCCCGCGCGGCCTCCAGGCGCAGTCCACGCTGCCGGTGCTTGGTCGCTTCCTTCTTCTCGGTGGTGTGTCCGAAGGTCTCGATGCTGTCCACCGCGAGAAGGCGCGCGTTGTCCACGCCGGCCTCGCAGGTGCGGGCAGCGTCGGCGAGAAAGCGCGCGCGCAGCACCGAGAGCGAAGGCGGGATACCGTAGAGTTCGAGGTAGTTGCGTTCGCCGGGTGGCAAAGCTTGGCCGTCACCGTCCGTGCGGTCATTGGCCAGCCCGACGAAAACGGCCCGGTAGCGATTGGGCAGGATCGCGCCATCGGCCGCCTTGCCGTCCTGAAAAATGTAGGGCGCCCAGCCGTCGGAAAGATCCACCAGAGTCAACCCGCGCTTCACGGCTTGCTCGGCGTCGACCACCCGCTCCTGCCCGGCCACGACCTGGATGGCACGACGTTCGGCCGGCGAAGCGGCCTCAGGCAGAGCGTCGGGATCAGGCTTGCTCGGCGGGGCTGGTGTCTCGGCGCGCGCCGCGGGCGCAGGAGTCGCGGGCGCGGAAGCGGGCGCCGGCACGCGGACCGGCGAGCGCGTCCCCCCACGACGGCAGGCTGCCGGGCTCCCGGCCAGCAGGGAGAGCAGCAGTGCAAGCACGACAACAGAGCGGCGGGTCAAGACGCCCAAGGTTTATCCTCTCGACTGACCGGAGGCGAGGTCAGAAATCTACGGATCGATCGGTCCGAAGACGTACTAGGATGGTAGCCCATGAAGCGTTCCATTCTTCTCACGTTGGCGGCTACGGCAATCGTCTTCCTCGGAGCAAGTCGCGCGCGGGCAACCGAGGTCGGGACCTCGCGCAACTTCGGCGTTGGCTTCCAGCTCGGCGAGCCCACGGCCATCACCGCCAAGCTCTTTGCCGGAGGTAGCAACGCCTTCGACTTCGGGCTCGGGTTCGGCGGCTGGGGCTACGATTGGTGTACCAATGCGGCCGGCCAGACCTACCGTTGCGGCAGCCTCAATCACGACATCAGCGTACACGCGGACTACCTGTACCAAGAGAACATCGTCAACATGACGAACCGTCTCGACTGGTATGCGGGCCTGGGCGGCCGGGTGATCATGTGGGCCTACGGGTCCAACGACCTCGGCCACGACTTGGTGCTCCTGGCCCGGGTTCCCATCGGGCTCGCCGTCACATTCCGGCGCCCCAGCTTCCTTGAAGCCTATCTCGAGATCGCGCCCGCTCTGGTGGTCTTCCCGCCCCTGGACTTCACCATCGACATCGGCCTGGGCGTGCGGGCGTACTTCTAACATGGGAACCCTGGGAGGGTTCGCTTCGCCCTTCGGCCCCCCCACCCGCCACCTCCTCCCCGCTCGCTTCGCTCGGCCTCGCCAACCCCTCCCGCGCTCTGGCTCCGGCGGGCTTAGCCCGCCTTCGCCCACGCGTTCATGGGAACCCTGGGAAAGTTCGTTTCGCCCTTCGGCCCCCCACGCGACTAGCTCTCGGGGTCGAAGTCGTTCCGGGTAGGACCGCTGCTGTCGATCTCGCCCGAGAGCAGTCCCGGCTCGGCGTTGGCGAGCGCCATCTCGCCCACCACGGCTCCCGAGGCAACTTCCTCGGCCTGCGTGGCCACCTGGCCACCCTGCCTGCGGATCTTCCATTGCGCAATGGCCCGTTCAAAATCGACGTTGGGAATCATTATAGATAGCGTACCGGGAAGACGCCCCATCTGCAATGCGGGAGGAAACAATCCTACGAGCCGTGTATCAGCTTCCTGTACCGGATCCGGTGCGGCTGGTCGGCGTCGGCGCCCAGACGCCGGTGGCGGTCGGCCTCGTAGTCCTGATAGTTGCCCTCGAACCACACCGCCTGGCTGTCGCCTTCGAAAGCTAAAATGTGGGTGGCGATGCGGTCGAGAAACCAGCGGTCGTGGCTGATGACCACCACGCAGCCGGCAAAGCCCAGGAGCGCCTCTTCCAACGCGCGCAAGGTGTCCACGTCCAGATCGTTGGTCGGCTCGTCGAGCAGCAGGACGTTGCCCCCGCTGCGCAGCAACTTGGCCAGGTGTACGCGGTTGCGCTCCCCGCCCGACAGGTCTTTGACCCGCTTCTGCTGATCGGCACCTTTGAAGTTGAAGTCGGCCACGTAGGAGCGCGCGTTCACCTGTCGCTTGCCCACCTGCAGATAGTCCGCGCCTTGCGCGATCTCGTCGTACACGGTGTTGTCGCCCTTCAAGGCGTCGCGCGACTGATCGACATAGGCCAGCTTGACCGTGTCGCCGATGCGCAAGAGACCGCTGTCCGGCTTCTCATGGCCGACGATCATACGGAACAACGTCGTCTTGCCCGCGCCGTTGGGGCCGATGATGCCCACGATACCGCCGCGAGGCAGGTTGAAGGTGAGATCGTCCATCAACAAATTGTCGCCGTAGCCTTTGCTGAGATGCTCAGCCCTGACCACCATGTCGCCCAGCCGCGGTCCTGCCGGAATGCTGATCTCGGCGGTGTCCTCCCGCTTCTGCGCCTCTTGCGCGAGCATCTCCTCATACGCCGCCATGCGGGCCTTGGACTTGGCCTGGCGCGCGCGAGGCGAGGCGCGCACCCACTCCAGCTCGCGCGCCAGGGTGCGCTGCCGGGCCGACTCGGCCTTCTCCTCGGCCTCCAGACGTTTGCGCTTCTGCTCGAGCCATGATGAGTAGTTTCCCTTCCACGGCAGGCCTTCGCCGCGATCCAGTTCCAGGATCCAGCCAGCCACGTTGTCGAGGAAGTAGCGATCGTGGGTGATGGCCACGATGGTCCCCGGGTATTCCTGCAAGTGCTGCTCCAGCCAGGCCACGCTCTCGGCGTCCAGGTGGTTGGTGGGCTCGTCGAGCAGCAGCAAGTCCGGCCGCTGCAACAGCACCTTGCACAGAGCCACGCGTCGGCGCTCGCCGCCTGACAGCTTGGTCACGTCGGCGTCCGGCGGCGGCAAGCGCAAGGCATCCATGGCGATCTCCAGCGTGCGATCGACATCCCAACCCTTGGCCGCATCGATGGCGTCTTGCAGCTTGGCTTGCTCTTCCAGCAGCTTCTCCATTTCGTCAGGCGTGATGTTCGCGCCGAGGCGCGCGTTGACCTCGTCGAAGCGCAGCAGCAGCTTCTTCACCGGCGCCACGGCTTCCTCGACGTTGCCGAGCACGGTCTTCTTGGGATCGAGTCTTGGCTCCTGGGGCAAGTACCCGATCTTGATGCCGTCGGCTGGCCGTGCCTCGCCGAAGAAGTCCTTGTCCTCACCGGCCATGATGCGCAGGAGGGTGGACTTGCCCGCGCCGTTGCCGCCGATGACCCCGATCTTGGCGCCCGGGAAGAACGAGAGGTAAATGCCCTTCAAGACTTCCTTGTTGGGCGGATGAACCCGCCGCAGATCCTGCATGGTGAAGATGTACTGATGAGCCATCGGGCGCGTAGTGTACTCGATTTTGCCGGCTGACCAGTCCCGGCGCCGCGTGCCGCACCCGCTTCGTGCTAACCTGGCTGCCGCGTGCAACGACCGGTCGTGATCGTCAATCCCCGCTCCGGGGGCGGGCTCAGCCAGCGACGCTGGGCCGCTCTTGTCGGCCCGCTCACCGATGGCCTGGGCCCCGTCGACCTGCGTTTCACCGAGGCCAAGGGCGACGGCCGGCGCATCGCCCGCGAGGAGGCGACGGCCGGGCGCGGCCTCATCGTGGCCATGGGCGGTGATGGGACTGTTTCCGAGGTTGCCGACGGCATTCTCGCTGCTGGCGGCCGGTCCGAGCTGGGCATCATCCCGCGCGGCACCGGTGGCGACTTCCGCCGCAGCCTGGATCTCGACGACGACGTGGGCGAGGCGGCCCGCCGTATCCGCGACAAGCCAGCCCGTACCATCGACGCGGGTTTCGTGTCCTTCATCGCCGACGACGGCTCCCAGGCCGCGCGCCACTTCGTCAACGTCGTCTCGTTCGGCTTTTCCAGCGATGTGGCACGGCAGGCGAACGCGTCCTCGAAGCGGCTGGGCGGCCGCGTCGCTTTTCTCTCGGCCACTGTCCGTTCCCTGGTCGCCTACGACAACGTCGATGTCGTGCTCTCGCTGGATGACCGGCCTGAGCGGCGCATGCGCCTGGTCATGGCAGCGGTTGGAAATGGGCGCTTCTTCGGCGGCGGCATGAAGATCTGCCCCGAGGCCTTGCTCGACGACGGCCTCTTCGATCTGGTCACCGTCGGCGACCTGAGCCGCATCGGGGCCATGGCCAACATGCACCGCCTGTACAGCGGCAACCATCTGACCATGAAAGAAGTCCAGGGCACGCGGCTCCGCCGGATGAACGTTGCGCCTGCTGAGCGCGAGGCGAAGATCACGCTGGAGATCGATGGCGAGACCCCCGGTCACCTGCCTGCCAGTTTCCAGCTTCTGCCAGGCGCGCTGCGCGTGCGAGCGTGACATCGGGTTCAAAACATGGGGCCAGGGCGGGGACGCAGACGGATTCAGGGATCCTGCTCTAGAAATCGTCCCTGGAGAGAGCACCGGCGCGTAACGCTGGCGCCGAGGAACCAGCCCTCCGCAGCGATGGCGGCGCCTGTGCCGCTTCAACCCTGCCGGAGGCTCCGCGCACAGCCTGCCGTCGCGGCGGGACATCGTTCGAGGTCTCTCGCGCCGCCACGAGTGGCCGCTTGGGAGCGGCTACAACGGGCGCATCGCGCACAGGACGTACGGTGTGCCCGTGCGTTGCGCGCACGCTTGGAGCAGGGGGTGATGGTGAAATGGTCGAAAACGCCCGAACCGCCACCGGCTGGACGGTTGCGCTTGACGCAGGGACGACCGGCTGCACCAGGGGTTCCCTGGCTGGCGGCGCAGCATTCGCGATAGGCGTTGGCGTGTGTGTTTGCACCGTGCGGGTGCCTCGCATGGCCACTGACACCGCGAAGAAGCCCATCGTGACCGCGAGCCCCGCTCCCACCAAGCCACCCCACCCTCGAAGGACAGAGCGAGCCCCGACACCGGAAGAGCGCGTCTTCCGCAGCGGAGCCCTCAGAGCCACCAAAGCCGTTGCGCGATCTGTGACTGGCAGGGGGGATGCTGCCTCTTCCCGCCCAGCTTTCGATCCAGCGTTGCCACCGTTGAGTCGTTCACGGGCGGCGTTGTCCTTGCCCTCGCGTTGCTGGGGAAATGCCAATGGAATCCGTCTTCCCTGATGCTGTCCAGACGGCTCCTTGTTGAGAACGACCCACACCGCGGCCGTGTGAGCCCCGGACCGGCGATCGTGCGCGGCACGCGACGGCACTCCCGCCGGCGGCGTGAGCAAACGAGGTGCCGGGGTGGGAGGCATCAGCTCGTCTTCCAGGGCTATCACCAGCAAGTTCACGTCCGCATAGCGCTGGTCGCGATCCTTGGCCATCGCCTTCTCGATAATGCGCACCAAACCAGCCGGCAATTCGGGACGCGCCACCGTCACGGGCACTGGGGCCTCGTGGAAAATGGAGTCAACGAGCAGTGGGCCAGGCTCTTCCGGGAACGCCATCTTTCCGGTCAAAGATTCGTACAGCAACAAACCGAAGCCGTACACGTCGGCGCGTCCGTCGATGTCTGGCACGCCTAGGATGTGTTCGGGAGACATGTACGCGGGCGTTCCCATGGCCAAGGTGGGCTCTGCCGAAAATTCCAGGCCTCCCTTCACCATGACCGAGATGCCGAAGTCCAAGACCTTGGTGGTCACGATCCGCCCGTCGGGCTCCATGCAAATGAAGATGTTCTGCGGCTTGAGATCGCGATGGATCACGCCCTCTGCATTCGCCGCAGCCACCCCTCGCATAGCGGGCAAGAGCAGCAGCGCGGCCTCGTTGACCCCGAGACATCCCCTGCGCGCTATGTAGCTGCCGAGGGGCTCACCCTCGAGCAGCTCCATCACGATGCACGCCATTCCCTCATGTTCGATGACGTCGAAGACCGTCACCACATTGGGATGGTTCACCAGGCTCGCGGCCAAGACTTCGCGGCGAAAAAGGCCTTGTGCCACGCGCGTCGTGGCCAAGGACCGCGCAATGACCTTCAGGGCGACTTGCTTTCCCGTTCGTTCATTGGTTCCCGCCCACACCACGGCCATTCCGCCTTCCCCAAGCAGGTGCTCGACTCGGTACTTTCCATCTACCAGCTGGCCTGCCTGCAGGATGGTGTCGACGGTGAGCTGAGGTTGGGATTCCGCTCTCGTCACGCCTCGCCCTCCCAGCAGACGACCCACTTGCGCTGCTTGTGCATGGGCGTCAGGCCGCATGAAAAGGCCACCCGCTGGCTCATCGCCCACGTACTCCATGCGCGCCTTCACGCCTGCAGAGCCCGAACTACGCGCTCTCACTCCTGAAGAACCCGATCCATGCGCAGAAGCTTGAATATCGCCAGCGGCTGATCCCGCATGCCGTAGACGGATACCACGCCACCATACTCCCTGGCCTTCTTGTACAAGAACACCACCGCGCCCACGCCCGAGCTGTCGATGAGCCGCAAACCCGACATATCGACGACGATGCGGGGATGCTGCTCAGCGACCAGGGCGTCTACCGATGGCCGGAGATCCGGAGTGGTGACCGCGTCCAGTTCGCCTACGATGCGAAGAGTAGCCACGCCATCAGTCGTGCTGGTTGTGAAGTGCATCTGCTTTTCTCCTCTGGCTTGTCGGTTTCGTGAGATGGAAGCCCGGTTTCCAAGCAATGACCGTGCCGGCCGGAAGCTTGCCCGTGGCACGGGATTTGTATGGTTGGGCAAGGATTGGGAGGCGGGGGCACGAGGTGCAGGGGTGGCCGGGGGCGGCGGACGGTGTGGTGGTGCGGTCAGGGCAGGGTTCTGGATGGGCGGCGTTGGTGGCGGAATGGGGAAAGTGCCGGGGGTGATGGGGCCTCAGCATCGTGGCGGAGTAACTTCCTGGACGGTATTGGGAACGTCGTGGGTGATTGGCACAGGGAATACTCCGCCACTTTGCGGGGCCGGTCCCGATCCTGCTGAGTGCTGTTACGCGATTCGCGCGAACGATTTGTGCGCACAATTTGTGCGCACGATCTGTAGCCTCGATGCGTCCTGCCATGCGCGCCGCCAGGGTGGCGACGGACAAGGTCGCCAACGGATGAATCTGGCTCTGACCGACCCTACCTCTTGCGCGGCCGCGAGATCCCGTACTGGTTCAGCCGCGCTACGAAGGCCGTGCGGCCCATTCCCAGCAACCTGGCAGCCGCGGTTTGGTTGCCGGCGGTCTTCTCCAGCACGTCTAGGATCCGTTGCTTCTCCTCGGGCTGCAGCGCCGGCCCCGGCTGGGTCGACGACAAGTCAGAAAGCGGGGTCTGGCCGTGGGGAAGGGTGCGGGTCGGCTGCGGGGCCGAAAAGGTGGCTTCCATCAACTCCCGTGGGAGGTGGTCGGGCGTGATGACCAGTCCCGATCGGCACAGAAGCACCGCCCTGTGAATGACATTGCGCAACTCGCGGATGTTGCCCGGCCAGGCGTAACTGCGTAGCAGCGTGAGGGCGTCGGCCGAGATCTCGGGAGTAGAACGCCCCAACTCGCGGGCCATTTCGTCGGCGAAGCGACGCCCGAATGGCTCGATCTCCACAGGGCGATCGCGCAGCGGGGGAATCGCCAGGGTGATGCCGTTGAGCCGGAAGTACAAATCGCTGCGAAAACCGCTGCTGTCGATGGCCTGCTGGAGGTTGCGGTTGGTTGCCGAGACGAACCTGACGTCCACTGTCCGCTTGTTCACGCCGCCAACCCGAATCAGTGTGCGGGTTTCGATCACGCGAAGGAGCTTGGCCTGCAGGGGCAGGGATAGCTCGCCAATCTCGTCCAGGAACACGGTGCCGGCCGGTGCGGTTTCCAGAAGACCCTGCTTGGCCTGCGTGGCCCCGGTGAAGGCGCCCTTCTCGTAGCCGAACAGCTCCGCCTCGACCAAATTTTCCGACAGAGCGGCGCAGTTGAGCGACAGGAAGTTACCCTGGGCGCGCGGCGAGGCGCGATGAACGACCTCGGCCAGAATCTCCTTGCCCGTGCCGGTCTCCCCCACGATGAGCACGTTGATGTTGCTCTTGGCGACGTCCCTGGCCAAGCCGTGAAGTTCCTGCATCGCCGGGTCCACCAGAATGATGTCCGAGGCAGGTCCGGGCTGAATGGCCCCTGGGCGCACCGCTTGGCACGCCCGCTCGAGCAGTTCCGCAGCACTGCGACCATCAACCGGGTGATGGGCCGTGCCGGTGCGAAATGTAATTCCGGCCTGCTGCAAACTGGCGCCCAGGTCGGCAACCATCTTCGTAGCAGCCTCCGGCGTGGTTTGCGGCAAGAGCAGTTCATACTGCTGCGGTCCGTAGGCGCCGATGATGTCCGATGGCTGTAGGCATAGCGGGAGAAGCCCGGCGCACCGGCTGGTTGACACTTCGCCCTCGACATCTAGCCGCACCAGGGCGAACGGCGAGCGGCCGCGAACCGAACTGGCGCATTCCTCGTCAAGGCGAGCAAGGAAGTAGCCATGGGGCAGAACGCGAACCGGTCGTGGCAAGCGGTCCCCCGAGCGCAGCACGAGAACGGTCGCCCCGACACTCACTGCATCCCCCAGGGCAAGCTCCACCCGGACTCGCGGTTGTAGGGCATGATTGCGCAACAAGGTGCCGTTGGCGCTCTCGATGTCCTCGATCTCGACCATCCCACCCTCCACGTGAAGGCGGCAGTGGTCGCGCGAAGCCAGGGAATCGTTGATCCTGATGTCGGCCTGAGCGCTGCGGCCGATGTGCAGAACCCCCTTGTGCGGCAGAGCAATCGTCCTGAATCCCTCGGGACCGACGACCATCAGAAAAAGCCCGTCCTGGCCGCCTTCCGCTGCGTGAAAACGGACGGTGGTCAGAATCCCGCCGGGACTGGCAGCACTATCCTTGTCGTAGCTTCTCGTCATGGCCGTCTACCTGGGCGTCTCAATGGCCAGAATGCCCATTCGGTCAGCCACTCTACCCGCTCTTCGGCCCAGGCATCAACTGCGTTTCCGCTCCATGCCGCCCCTTGACCGAGCGCCAAGCTGGGTGGATTCTGCGTCTGCCGCACCATCTCGGGAATCTCTTCGATCGCAGCTGGGCTACACAAGAACTACTTGCTGGTTTCCCGTTTTGGGCATATGCGTATTCTCGGTGTCACACCGAGGCATTTTGAAGTGTGTCTTGAAAGGTCGTAGTTGTGCCGAAAAGGAGATGGCTGTGCGTCGGAGACGCGCCTTTGGACTTTGGTAGCAAGCCAGGCATCAAGACGACTGCGCCCGTCAAGGATGCCTTCCTCAAGCAACTCTCCCACCCGGCGATGCGCGACGGACTCACGCAGGCCTACAACAAGCGCTTGTTTCAACACGTCATCCAGACCGAGTTCGCCTACCACTCGCGCCAGAAGCAAAGCTTGTCGGTCTTGATGCTGGCAACTAGCTCGCCAGCCTGCCGCTGCCTGAGTTCCTCTTCGAAGCGCTCTCTGTCCCATCCCTGAGGACCTACTCATCCCCCACCTCGAAAGGTTCGCAGATGAAGATAGCCATAATCACTACCTATCGTCATCCGACGCGGCTCCAGATCAAGGAACGGTCGGTGATGCAGTCATCAGTTCCCGAGTTGATTGCCAGCCTTTGTCCGGCCGATGCCGAGATCGAGCTATATAACGAAAAGGAGGGCGACATCCCTTTGGACAGGCACTGGGATCTCGTCTTCTTTTCATACCTTCACTCGTTCTACGAGCACACCAAGGTCTTGTCGACGCTGTTCCGATCTCGTGGAATGGTGACGGTGGCCGGGGGAAGGCACGCCTCCTACTACCCGGATGACTGTTCCAACTACTTTGACGCCGTGGTGGTTGGCGAGCCCGAGGGCAACATTTCCTTGCTCATCGAGGATTTTGCAAAACGGAGACTGAAGAAAATATACCGCAACCCCAGTGCCGGCGCGGCCGCAATCACGCCGTATCGATACGACCTCATTGACTTCCGGTCGAACCGATACCGACTGCCCGCAATAGAGGCCACGCGAGGCTGCCCGTTTTCGTGCAGTTTCTGTGTTCTCACTGGTTTCGAGAAATTCCGTTGCCGGCCGGTGAAGGATGTAGTGGACGAAATAGAATTTCGGATGCGTTTCAACAAGTACCATTTCGGTCTGTTTGACAACGCCTTCATCTTCTCTGACAACAACCTTGGAGGCTCCCTCCGTTACCTCAAGGAGCTTTGCCAGGCGCTGATTCCCCTGCGCAAGACGTGGGGATGCGCCCTCACCATGAACATCCTGCGCAATGCCGAGACGGTGAGTCTGCTGGCCAAGGCGGGATGCCGCTACGTCTACACGGGTCTCGAATCACTCAATCCCGAATCGCTTTCCTCGGTCAACAAGAAACACAACCGTCTTTCCGAGGTCAAAGCCATCATCGCCACCTGTTATCGGCATGGAATCATCCTATCGTTTGGGATGATCATTGGTCTCGATGGAGACACCAACCAGTACCTGGAGCGAGTCCCAGAATATCTTGACGACCTGCGTGCCTACTCCGTCACCTACCTGGGACTTGTCTGCCCCTATCCCGAGACACCGCTGTTTCGGGACCTCCGACAACGGCGACGCTTGTTGCCAGGCCTCACAATTCGAGACTTTGACGGCTACACCTTGTGCCACCGTCCAGAGAGGCTCTCGCCGTCAGAGACAATTGAGCACTACAGGAAGCTTACCCAGCGCTTGAGCACCTCATTCAGACTCGCGAAGTTCGTCGGTACGAAGTTCTGGGCGTCTGCAGTGCCGCGCTACAAGCTGGCGCTGCTCCTCCTGACCCGCGAGCTCGCCAGTATCAAGGTGCCAACAGCCAATCCCAAACGGACCTTGCTGGCGGGCGACGCGATCGAAGCATGGGATGAGACCCAGATGCGATCGCTGGGACTGGAGCCGCAGCGGATAACGTCCAGCGCCGGTCTCGATGCACAGACCGCACCCTCTGGCGCCAGCGTCTTATATACCGCAGCCGACGCCACGAGCGTGCCAGATGCCGAAGCTGAGGGCGAGCAGTCTAGTCCGCGTGGGAGGCCGGCGCGCTTCGCTCGCCGCGGACCTTCGCGGGAGGATATGGGAACCCTTTGAGGGTTGCAACGATTCGGCTCCAGCTCAATCAGCAAGTCCTGGCACCAGCATGGCCGTCACCCGGGCAGGACTGTTGACCCTCTGAGCGAGCATGACGGCACGAGCAGCGTCGACCATTCTTCGACCTTCTTCCCCTCCGACGAGTTCACCGAGCCTGTGCCGTGTCGCGGCTGCATGAATCGCCATTTCCGCGTCGTCAAAGCCGGTCGCAGCCGTCTTGAGTAAGGCAACCGCAGCTTCCGTATCCCCACGCTTGACGAGGACCGCGGCTTGGATGAGCTGAGCGACCGGTTTCGCCCCGCCGGTCTTCATTCGACCGATTCTGGCAGCATCCCGTATGGCAACCCGCGGGATTGCAGACCCCGAACGCGCCAGAAGCGCACTGTTGGCGCGCAGTTGCAGCGCAAGCAATCGAACCGACCCGATCTTCAGGAGAAGCGAACGCCGAAGAGCCGGCCAGGTTTCCTCTACCCGCTTCCAAGCCGCCCGACCGTCCCCGGCATATTGCTCGATTTGCTCCATGGCAAGAAAGTGCATGGCGTGCTGCAATTGAAAGGTCGATGACGAGCACTTCTTTATCGCATTCTCAGCCTCTCGTCGTGCGCCGTCGATATCTCCACGCGCCAGCCAGGCCACCATGCCAAACGGAACGCGCAGCAGGCTTGCGGCATACTCATTGTTTCGCCGATGTGCCGCATCCAACAACAGTGGGACACGTTCGGACAGTTCAGCCCACTCGCCCAAGTTGAATAGTGAGTAGGTCGCGTAGGTGTTGGCGGTCGCCAACTCCCAGGTCGCACCTTTGCACGAATCGCGGAAGATGGCGCCCGCTCGGTCGCATGCTTCGAGGGCTCGCCGGTAATTCCCCTTGAAATAGGCAGCAATTCCTCCCATCAGGGTGGCAAATCCGTATACGTGGGGATCGTCTATCCGTTGAGCGACTGCCTCGGCAGTCCGAATAAGCTCCATGGCCCCGGTGCTCTGGACCCGAATGCTCGCGCGGTGGGTTCCTTCGAAGGCCAGTGCCCGTGCCGTTCGGCGGGGCTCACCGCTGGCAAGCGAAAGCAAGAGATAGCGGGATGCAAAGATCGCGCCGATGGTGGTATCGACCATGCTGAGACCGATCCCCATCGACCAGCACGTGTCTACCCGTCTCAGCGTATCGTATGGGATCTGGCTCGGTTCACGCTCGCGAAAGCGAACGCCGCGCAGGCGAATTTTCGCCCTCTGGAACAAGAGCGACATGAAAGCGCGTCGAGGCGTGGCCGGCAGCTTCAGGCCCACGGCCTTGAGGACCGATCCCGCAACTTGACGGCCATGATCGGAATGGCCGCTGATCAGCAGCTGCTCAGCGGCGCGGCGCTTTAATTCGAACTCATCCGACCATGACGCTCCAGCTGCAGCACTCAGGTACGCCTCCGCCGCCTCGGGAGCCCTGCCGGCGTTGGCCAAGGCATCAGCCAACTGAGTCTGGAGAGTGCGACGCTTCGGATCGTCGTCCGGCGACCGCTGGAGTGAAAAGCGGAAAAGCTCTGCAGCTCGGTCGAACGCCAGCGCCTCGGCTGCTCGGGCGGCCGCGATGGCAGCGTACTTAGCCGCATGGTCGGGCTTCTTCGCACCCTCCCAGTGCACCGTCAGCGCCTCGGGATCGGGGTGGGCCGATGTCTCCAGCGAGGCAGCAAGCCTCTGGTGTATCTGCTGGAGAGCCTCTGGGGCGAGATGCCCCACCACGGTTTCACGGATGCGGTCGTGAAAAGTCTCCACCGGATCGTTGAGGTGCCGTCCCCCGCTGCGTACCAAGTTCACGGAACGGAGAACAGACAGCGCCCTTTCGGCCTTGCCGTCGAGCTCCGCCGTTTCCGCGGCGAGTCCCTGGGCTACAGGGTGGCCCGCGACCGCAATGACTGCAAGCAACTGGCGAGCATCCTCTGGCAAGAGTGAGATACGATGACTGAGCATCTGGTTGAGCTGCACACCACGCTGGGATAGTCCGGCCTTCACGTATTCCACCAGCTCCCGAACGAAGAACGGACTTCCCTGCGCCTCCCGAGCAATTGTCTCTGCTCGCGACAACGCGTCTGCATCGCGAAAACCCAGCAGGTCGAGCGCAAGCTCCCGCGCTTCCGATTCGGAAAGCGCACTCACCGCGATTTCCCGCCGCTCTGCCTCGATGCTTCGGATCCCATCTGTCTCCAGGACAGCTTGCAGCACCGGGTTGGATTCCACCTCTTCGCTCCGGTAGCTTGCTACTAACCCCAGAGCTCGCCTCAGACGAAATAGGCCCCAGTGCGTAGGATGGGCAGGCCCCGCGTTGTTGGACCAGCTTCCCTTTTCCACTCAGCCGATCTCTGGGGTTAGCAAGAGTTTTGGCGGATCAGGGGGACTCAAGAGGTACGAGAGCAGACGCGTGCTGTCGTTGTCGCCCCACTGCAGATCGTCGATGAAGAGCACCAAAGCTCTGCGATCGGTCATCCTGCCAAAGAGCTCCTTGAGCGCCGCAAATGCCCGGCGACGCAGTTCATGGAGATCGCCGGTCTCAAGGTCACGCGGCGGCGAGGCCGCCACGGCATCCACCCGGAGCAACGCCGGAAAGAGACGTGCAAGCACCCGGACATCTCGGGGCATCAAACTCGCCGCCTCTGCTCGCGTCAGTTGTCTCAAGTACCGAACCAATCCATCCAGCAAGCTGTCGAACATCTTGTACGGCACGGACTCGCACTCGTAGCACCGGCCCGCCAGAACAACGCAGTCGTTGTCTTCGCGAAGCCCGGCGAGGAAGCAGCGAACCAACGCCGTCTTGCCGATTCCCGAGATGCCATGCACGTGGACCTGGACGGGCCGGCCCGACCTGACCACCTCGAACGCCTCACGGAGAACCTGAAGCTCCGGCTGACGTCCCACAAATCCAGGGGCAGGGTTCTGTGTCGACGTGAGCACCGTTCCGGCTTCTCCCTGCACGCCTTCGAGTCGGCGCAGCACCTCGACTCCGGTGGGACGGTCTTGCGGTGACCGGGCGAGCAAGTCGACGCACAGGGACTCCAGACCCGCGGGGATATTGCTCACGAAACAACCCGGCGATTGAGCAGCGCCCCGCCGCTTCTGCGCGAGGACTTCACTGGTCGTACCCCTGAACGGCAGCCATCCCGTGAGTGCTTCATAGAGCATGACGCCCACGCTGTACCAATCACTCGCTTCAGTCGCGGGGTGGCCAGCGACCTGTTCGGGAGCCATGTAGGCCGGTGTCCCGCAGCAGGAATCCAGTTCGACCGTGTCATACAGCTCGTCGGGTGTGAGGCTGGTCGCCAGTCCAAAGTCGAGGATGACGGCGCGACCGCCGGGTGTCACCAGCACGTTGGCCGGTTTCAGGTCACCGTGTAGCGTCCTCTTCTCGTGGAGCGCGTATACACCGCGGGCAACCTGAATGAGTGTTGAACGCAAACGTCCCTCGTCGTGGCGCCAGCGGGGGGTGATACTCGCCCTATCGGCCCGGACCGGTTGCTCCCTCCGGGCGGTCTTCAGCGGGTCCAGCTGTCGTGTTTCCGCGAGTGTTGGCTCATTACCACCGCGCACCCAGGCCAGAAAATCCGTCCCCTCCACGAGTTCCATGGTGTAGAACCACTGTCCGCCGCCAAGGCAGAAATCATAGAGAACGACGAGGTTGGGATGGGTGATGCCGGCGAGCGAACGAAACTCGCGCTTCAGTCTGTGCACGCTGTCTGCGCTGACCTGAGCCAATGTCTTGAGGGCCACGTCCAACTTGCGTTCACGGTCGAAGGCCCGGTAGACGACCCCAAAGCCGCCTCCGCCGAGGTGACTTCGGATCTCGAACCGTTCCGTGCCCCGAAAATCTTCCAGGATCATTTGGCGTACCACTCCAGACTCAGGTCACTCGAAGTTACGTCCGCGAAACCCAGGACGGGATGATATCTTCGGGCGCCGGTTGAACGCAAGACACGCGTCGTCCGTGCCTACCTCTCGAAGTCAGGCGATCAGTGATGGTGTCTCTTGACAGCCTCTTCCATCAGAAGGAGAAACAAGCCCACTTTCCTTCATGCTGTGTCACACCCTGACAGTGGGGGCATGATGGAAAAAGGGGAAGATCTGCTTCATGAAGAAGCCGCTGTCGGTTGACCTTGGGAAGGAATGAAAGGAGATTGGGGAACATGACGAACGGGCTGCCGTGTCAAAGATCTTTGGTTATCGGGTATCTGGCTCTGCGGAAGGCCATAGGCATATTGGGCATGGCGTTGCCGATTGCGGTTTCTTTCGGCGCCTGGGTATATTTTGGGGAAAAGATTCAACCCACAATCAGCGACTACTATTATACCGGTATGCGCGACGTATTCGTCGGCACGCTGTGGGCTATCGGCTTCTTTCTTGTCTCATACAAGGGGTACAACTGCGGCGAGGACCTTGCCGGCGATCTGGCCTGTGTATTTGCCGTCGGCGCATCGCTCTTTCCGACTGCCCAGCAAGGGGAAACCTCAAAATCGGCAATCCTCATTGGGCATATTCACGAAGTGTTCGCCTTCTTGTTCTTTCTGACGCTCATCATCTTCTCCCTGGTCTTCTTTACACGTACCGACAACAATCAAGAACCAACAGGGAGAAAACTGCACAGAAACAGGGTGTACAAGGTTTGTGGGTATGTCATGAGCATTTGCCTGGCGCTGAGTGTGGTTTGTATGGTCATTCCGGATGTGGCAACGTTTGTTCCCAAAGGACTGAACCCGGTCTTCTGGCTGGAAACAATAACTATTGAGGCCTTCGGGATTTCCTGGCTCACAAAGGGGCAGGCGATACTGAAGGATGAAGCCTAGCTTATGAATAGAAGCGAGCGACATCTCTGGGAGGGCGGACTCACCCGGGCGATGGGCTGGGCCTGGCACCAGGCCGGGCGGGCGGCGTGGCTTGGCCGACACGCGGCCGAGGTGCGCACCGCCTTGGCCCTGGCTACCAGTCAGGGTTACATCCCCCGGCGCCAGGCCGCCCCTGCCCGCGCGCTGCTTGACCGGATCGTCGCCACTCTCTGGCGCGTGACCCACCCGAAACGCTGAGATCCATCCTGACGAGGCCCCGTCACAGACTCCGTCCCCGCCCCTGCTCCGAATCCCACAACCCGAAAACGGCCCTTGAAGAATTGGCAAGCTTGATGCTACCTTGAGCCGTCGCAAAATTTCATGGCGCGCCACAGGGGACGATGCAGATCCATATCGCCAAGGCCGACATAACCGAAATGGCTGTCGACGCCATCGTCAACCCTGCAAATTCACTGGGGATAATGGGTGGCGGCGTGGCGGGCGCCCTGTCCCGCAAGGGGGGGCCTTCTATCCAGAAGGAGGCTATGTCGCTCGCTCCCATAGCGGTTGGCGCCGCAGTGGTAACGGCTGCTGGCAGACTGTGGGCCAAGAACGTCATTCACGCCCCGACCATGGAGGAGCCCGGCACCAAGGTCGGTGTCGAGAACGCCCGCCGTGCCGCGCGCGCAGCCCTCATCGCAGCGGCTCTTCGTGGGTTCGATGTCATTGCCATTCCGGGCCTGGGCACCGGCCTGGGCGGCCTCGACCCCGCCGAGGCGGCCCGGGCCATGGTCGACGAGTTGCGCGCCCACCGACAACCCAAGCCCACCACCGTATACCTGGTGGACAACAACGACTATATCCTGGCCTGCCTGGAAGGGGCGTTGCGGTCCGCCACCAGCTAGCTGTTCCATATGTCCCGAAGGAGGCTCTTGTGAAGATCCTTGTACCCTGCAAACGAGTTCCCAACCCTGACCTCAAGCTCAAAGTCGCCAACGGCTCCGTCGAACTGGCGGGCACCACCTGGCAAGTGAATCCCTTCGACGAGTATGCAGTCGAAGCCGCCCTGCGCCTCACCGAGAAGGGCAAAGGCGGTGAACGCATGGGCGAGGTCGTAGTGGTGAGCATCGGGCCCAAGGACACCTCAGCCCAGCTCAAGCAGTTGCTGGCCATGGGCGCCAACCGCGCCACCCTGATCGCCGGTGATGACAGCGAGTTGGACCCTGACAGGGTTGCGCGCATCCTGCGTGCTGTGGTCGACGCCGAGAAGCCTGACCTCGTGATCATGGGCAAACAGGCGGTGGACGGCGACGACAACCAGGTGGGCCAGATCCTGGCCGCCGCACTGGGTTGGCCACAGGCCACCTTCCTGGCCAGTATTCTCTTGGCCGCCGACGGAAAGACGGCGACCGTCACGCGCGAGGTGGATGCGGGCGTGGAGGAACGCCACGTGCGCCTGCCCGCGATCATGACTGTGGATCTGCGCATCATTGGCAAGAAGGCTGTCCGCAACGAGGCCCTGGCCCCTGCCACCGCCGAATGGGAAGACACCCAACGGTTGGCCTCGCTCAAGGGCATCATGGCCGCGAAGAAGAAGGAACTGCGCGAGATCGCGGTCGAGTCTCTCGGCGTGGCCGGCGGAATTCTGGTCAAGACCCGGCACCACGAGGCACCGCCCGCGCGCAAGGCCGGAGTGAAGGTGGCCTCGGTCGAGGAACTGGTTGCAAAGCTACACAACGAAGCGAAGGTGATCTGATGCCCGGCACAGCGACACTTGTTCTCTTGGAAACAACCACAACCAACCTGCGCTCGGCCTCGTTGCCGGCGATCTCCGCAGCCCGCAAGCTGGCGCAGGCCAACGGCGGCCCCCTGGTCGGGATCGTGATCGGTTCTGGGATCGGCGCCGCGGCTCAGGATGTTGCCCGCTACGTGGACAAGGTCCTCTGCTGCGACAACGCGGCCCTGGCCGCGCCGCTGGCAGAAACCTGGGCACCGGTGCTGGTGGCAGCGATCAAGAAGATCGACGCCGCGGCGCTGGTGGCTTCGGCCACCTCGACGGGCAAGGACGTTCTGCCGCGTGTGGCGGGCCTTCTCGGCGCGGGCATGGCCAGCGAGATCGTGGCTGTCACCGGCGCCAAGACCTTCCGCCGGCCGAGCTACGCGGGCAATGCGCTGACCGATGTGGAGGTGCTGACCCCCGTGGTCGTGGCCACGGTTCGTCAGACCGAGTTTCCTCCCGCCGCCCCGGTCGCCGGTGCGGGCGGCGTCGAGCCACTTGAGCCGGGCTCGATCGATACGCTCGGCTCCGAGTTCGTTGCCCTGCACGCCAGCAAGAGCGCGCGCCCGGATCTCACCGAGGCCAAGGTGGTGGTGTCCGGTGGCCGCGGGTTGAAGGACGCCGCGAACTTCAAAGTGCTGGAAGAGCTGACCGACCTTTTGGGCGGGGCCCTGGGTGCCAGCCGCGCAGCCTGCGATGCGGGCATGGTGCCCAACGATCTGCAGGTGGGCCAGACCGGCAAGGTGGTCGCGCCGGAACTCTACTTCGCGGTGGGGATCTCGGGTGCCATCCAGCACCTGGCTGGCATGAAGAGCAGCAAGGTGATCGTGGCCATCAACAAGGATCCCGAAGCGCCCATCTTCCAAGTGGCCGACTACGGCCTGTGCGCGACCTGGGAGTCCACGGTCCCGCCGCTCATCGCCCAGATCAAAGCCGTCAAGGCAGCAGGCTAGGAACCGGGGCCCTCGCCGGTGCCCGGCCTCGGCCCCGGCGAGGGCGTGCGCGAAGCGCGCGGGGTCAGGGTGGGTGGCGGGTCCCGAAGTCCCCACAGGGGAACCGGCACACGCGCTCCATGAGCGAAGCGCCGCCTACTGAGGTATCATTGTGGATGATGACGCGACTTGTGCCGGCCGAACGTGAGCGCCCCGCGGCCGAATTGGTGCAACGACTTGAGCGAAACATAGCCCAGGTCATCCGGGGCAAGCCCGCGGCCATCCGCAATGCGGTCCTGACCCTGCTGGCGCGTGGCCATCTGCTCATCGAGGACGTACCCGGTGTGGGCAAGACCACCCTGGCCCGTGCCTTGGCTTTTTCCATAGGCGGCACGTTCAATCGTATCCAGTTCACCAGCGATCTTCTCCCCTCGGACATTCTCGGCGTCTCGGTGCTCGACACGGCCTCGGGCCAGTTTGTCTTTCGCAAGGGTCCCCTGTTCGCCAACGTGGTGCTGGCCGACGAGATCAACCGCACGACCCCGCGCACGCAGAGCGCGTTGCTCGAAGCCATGAACGACGGCCAAGTCTCGCTGGATGGGCACACCTATCGCTTGGAACCGCCCTTCATGGTCGTCGCGACCCAGAACTCGGAGGAGCACTACGGAACCTATCCTCTGCCCGAGTCGCAGATGGACCGCTTTGCCCTTCGCATCCGCATCGACTACCCATCGGCGGAGGATGAGAAGGGTCTGATCCTGGAAGCGCCGGCCGTGACCGACGATGCCTTGGCCAAGCTGCAACCGGCTCTCTCCCTCTCCGAGGTCATCTCATTGCAGGAGGCTGCCGCACGGGTGCGCATCTCGCCCGAACTGGCCAGCTACATTGTCGAAGTCGCGCGTGAGACCCGCTGCTCGCAGTTCCTGGCTCTCGGGCTTTCCCCGCGCGGCGAGTTGGCCTGGCGAAACGTCGCGCGCGCCTCGGCGCTGGTTGCCGGCCGCGACTACGTGCTGCCTGATGACCTCAAGCAACTGGCTTTGCCCACCCTGGCACACCGGCTGGTCCTGGCTAATCAGCTCGACTCCACCGGTCGCGTGCGCGAGGAGGCGGAACGAGTGGTCATGGACGTGCTCAATCGGTTGCCCATCCCGGGGTGATGGTGAACCCTTCCAGGGTTTCCATGTCAACACGGTGGCGGCGCTGGTTCCGGCCGCCTCGCCGCTTCCGCCTCACCCGCGAGGGCAAGTGGTTCATCGGGGCCACGCTGGTCCTCGGCTTCGCTGCGGTCAACGGCGGCATCAACCTGCTCTTCCTCATCTTCGGCATGTTGCTGTTTCTCCTGCTGGCCAACGGCGTGCTGTCCGAAGCGTGCCTGCGCCGCATGGTGGTGACCCGGCGCCTGCCTCCCGCCATCCACGCGGGAACACCTTTTCTGGTGGGCATCGCGGTCCGCAACGCGAAGAAACGCATCCCCGCATTCTCGCTGGAAGTCGAAGATCTGGTGGCCGAGAAGCCCGTCGATCGGCGTTGCTTCTACCTGAAGGTCCCAGCCGGCCGCGAACAGGAAACCGCCTACCGTCGCACCCTACCCCGCCGCGGAATTCACCGGCTCTCGGGTCTGCGTATCTCCACGCGCTTTCCGTTCGGACTGCTGCGCCGGTCACTGGACCTGGACGCGCCCGCTGACTTGCTAGTCTACCCGGCCCTGGTGCCAGTGATGGACGCCGTGCTGGCCTCGGGTCTGGCCGAGATGAATGACCGGCAATCGACCACCCGCACCCGGCGAGGCGAATTTGAAAGCTTGCGCGAGTTCCGGCCCGGCGACGATCCGCGTGACATCCACTGGCGCACCTCGGCCCGGCGCGGACGGCGCTTCGTGCGCCAGTTCGAAGGCAACACGGGACGCCTGGTGGTGGTGACTCTCGACGATGCGCAGCCCAGGGAACCCGCGCCGGGCGGGGATGCGGCGGCGCCTTTTGAAGCCGCCGTCTCGCTGGCTGCCTCCGCCGCGCTGGTGCTGCTCCGGCAAGGCTATCAGGTCGGCCTGGCCACCAGCCAGGCGTTTGTCGCCCCGGGCGCAGGCAACGTCCAGGCGTCGCACATCCTGCGCTGCCTCGCGCTGGTCGACATGCGCCCCGCGTCCGAGACGGGACCGGCGAATACCCTGCTGCCCGCGTCTCTGCGTGGTGCCGCCGTGCTGCGCGTGCTGCAGGGTCGGCAGGCGCCAAGACTGGAAGCTTCCCGGCCCGCCCGAGGCAGACCGTCGTGAGGTTCCGCCTGGTGCACAAGCTCACCTCGTACTTGCTGGCGGGTACGGCGCTCGCCACGCTGGCGACATCGGAGACCGCGTCGTGGCTGAGCTTGCTCGTCATCACGCTGGCGGCGATCGTGTCCTGGTTCGTCGAGCCTGACACGCGCCTGGGCACACTCTTCGATCGGGCCGTGCCGCTGTTGAACGTGGTTACCGTGGCGCTTTTTGCTTTGGCGGTGCTGCAGGTCGCGCGCAGTTTCCCCGACGTCGATCTCTCGCCCTTCCTCGACTTCGTGCTCTTCTTGCTCGGCTACAAGCTGTGCCAACGACATGGCAATCGCGACTACCTGCAGATCTACATCCTGTCGTTTCTGGTCATGCTGGCAGCCGCCTGGCAAGCCACCAGCGCGGTCTTCGTCGTCGGCTTCTTCCTTTACGTCCTGCTGGCCACATGGACCTTGATCCTTTTCCACCTGCGGCGCGAGATCGAGGAGAACTACCTGGTCCGGCACGCCGGCGACGCCTCGGGAGCACGGGTGACGGTCACTCGCGTGCTCAACTCGCGCCGCGTGGTGGGCGGGCCGTTCTTCCTGGCCACCGGGCTGGTGGCCGTGCTGGTGTTCGCCGGAGCCGGCCTGGTGTTCGCCGGCATCCCGCGCGTGGGGCTGGGGTTCATCCTGGGCGGCGTGCGGCGCCAGACGGGTGTGGCGGGATTCTCCGACGAGGTCAAGCTGGGCATGCACGGCGTGCTGTCGCTCGACAACCAGACCGTGGTCTTGCGCGCCCAGGTTCCCCGCATCACCGAGGTGCGCAGCGACGACGCGCGCGACGACGAGATCGCCTCACTCTACTGGCGGGGGACCGTCTACGACACCTACGAAAACGGCGAGTGGATCCGCTCGCGCGACGAGAGAACCCGCACCCAGATCTCGCTCTACCATTCCCCCAGCGACGACGGACGGACCTACGTGCTTTCCAGCCCACAGGCGCCCGGTCCGCCACCGGGACGCAAAGCAACCATCAACGGGGCCGTCGAGCAGGACATCGAAGTCGTCGCGCTGGTGAACGCCGTAGCCTTCGCCCTCGACCAGCCCGTGGCGATCGAATTGCCGGCCCCGCCCCCCGGCGCATTCACCGCCGTCGACGTGGAGGCACGCTGGTCGGGGGAACTCGGGCTGCGCGCGTTCCGGGTCAGTCCTTTCGACCGGGCCGATCGCCGCGGCGCTGCTCCTGAATTCTCCGGGGCGCGCTACCGCGCCTACTCGCGCGCGAGTGCGCCGCGGTTCGGAGCAGGGCTGCCGGAAAGCCATCTGGCGCCGGGCGCCTTGACGCCGTACTTGCGCCCGGCTCGGTCGCTCTCGCCGCAGGTGCGGGCGCTGGCTGTGCGGTTGACGCGCGACAAGCCTGACGCCCCGGCCAAGATCGATGCCGTGGTCAGGTGGCTGCGAGCCACGCACAAGTACACCACCGATCTCAAGCGCGACGAGAGCATCCCGGACCCACTGGAAGACTTTCTGTTTCGTCAGTCGGCTGGCCACTGTGAATACTTCGCTTCGGCGGCCGCCATGCTGCTGCGGCTGGCTGGCGTGCCCACGCGCTACGTGAATGGATTTCTGGGCGGCGAGTGGAACAGCCTGCGCCAGGCCATCACCGTGCGCGACAACCGTGCCCATTCCTGGGTCGAGGCGTACCTGGGCAGCGGCGGCTGGGTGCGTGTCGACGCCACGCCTGCAGCCAGTCGGGCCGCGCGCATGACCCGCTTCCGCCAGATCTTGGACGCGGTGGAGATGTTCTGGAGTCGCTGGGTCATCGAATACAGCGCCAGCCAGCAACTCTTCCTGGCCCGGCGGCTGAGCCGGGAGTTCGGCTGGATGCAGCCCCGATTCTCGCCGCGCGGAACCCACCATCGGCTCAGCAGATCCCAGGTTCTGACGAGTGCCGCGGTCTTGCTGGCGATTGTGGTCGTGTTTGCGCTGCGCAAACTTCCGCAGCGCCGAGCGGTGGCGAGCGGGCAGCAGCGGCGGCGTGGCGAGCCACCCATCTTCCGCGTCTACCAGAAGACACTGGACCGCTTGGCGGCACGGGGCGTTGCCCGGCGGCCGGAGGAGACGCCACATGAATATCTCGCGCGCGTGCGCCAGCAAGGCGTGGCGGCCGCCGACTCTCTGGCGCGCCTCACGGACTCCTACGCCGAGGCCCGCTACGGCGACATCGAGGTGCCGTCCGAACTGGTGGTGCAACTGCGCGGCGAGGCAGCGTCCATCGGCCGAGACTCATAGTGTCAGTCGCCACGCAGATTCGCTCCCGATTCATCTCACATTCACTCGGCGGATTTCTTGCCAAATTGGCGCGGTCACGTGGACGGAAGCGCCAGCGGATCAGCCGGAGTGCGCCGCCCAGCCCTCGGATGCCAGCCCGTCCCGCAGCCAGGTGGCAGTTCGGCCTGGACTCGACGGCACGGTCGTTGCAGAAAGCAAGGCTACACATGGCCCTATGTCGCCGATTGCGTACGGCCCTGCTTGGCTTGAGCACAGCTCTTTGGGCAAGCCCAGGCCTTGCC
>Ga0181530_10000209_pt1 | contig 74242 bp, 74 predicted proteins | sample PEATcosm2014_Bin_42_FD_119769 | JGI IMG/M metagenome (GOLD analysis project Ga0181530, IMG submission 119769) | Peatland microbial communities from MTU Mesocosm Facility, Houghton, MI, USA - PEATcosm2014_Bin10_60_metaG | ecosystem: Environmental > Terrestrial > Soil > Wetlands > Peat | place...
ACAGAGACAACCAAGCCAAGGCGACAGCAAAAGGCGCGTCCTGGAAGAAAAATCCTTTTGCTGCGACAATTATTCTCCTTTTGCTGCGACAATTCTCTCTCATTTTGTTCTGCCCCCGACACTGGTGAATTAACTACGTGGACCATGCACTCGGCCAATTATCGTCAAAGGGGGCACCCATTAGGGCAGTTGTCAACCCGTGTCTATGCGCTATTTTTTTCACGGCGATCCAATCCTGGCCCAAAAGAAGGTCTTGGCAAACGCAAAAACACGCACAAACACGATGACCCCTTCGCGTTGGACCCGTCAAACTTGTTCAGCAGGTTGGGGCTGAATTCGAGAAATCTCCCTTTGTCAAAGGGTTGGGGGAAGGTTTCGGCGACGGCCTGTCTGGCCTGTTGTGGTTTCATGTTCGGGCAGGCTTTCTCGTGACGCGATAAGGCACGCCTTCTTCCTTAATATGGAAACCAATCTGCGGCCTTGGTGGCTCTGGCGGAGCTGGCGGCGGATCCAGTATTGTCATGATGCGCTGGAGCACATTCACAATGGCAGCTTCATGGATATCCAGGCGCCCTTTCAACTCCTGTTCCAAGGCAGCCAGCTTTTGCGCCAATTCGCGAGTGTCGCTGAGGGCGGTTCGCATTTTTATGAACGCCCGAATCACGAAAACGCTGCTCTGAATTGCCTGAGCGCTGTTGAGGACGTTGGCGGCCATGATCGCGCCATGTTCCGTGAAGGCGCGCGGAAGGACTGGCGAGAATTTTAAGTGGGCAAGGTGGTCGCAATTTGCGACCACCTCCGCTTTCTCCTGAGGGGTCAGAAGGAACGCAAAATCGGAGGGAAAGCGACTGGCGTTGCGCTTGACCTGCTCATTAAGCCGCTTGGTGGACACTCCGTAAAGTTCAGCAAGATCATTATCCAGAATGACCCTGTCGCCCCGGATGGTGAGGATGCGATGTTCCAGAGCCGGCCGTGGAATTGTGGCGGGATTTTGGTTCATGGGGTGGGTTCTGCCGGCCTTTGCACCAAAAGAGATGAGCGTATCACTTCCCGCGGGGCGACCAGGCAATCAAAGAAGCGCGTGTCCTCGCCCAGCAAGACACGAAAGCGGTCGCAGAGGGCATGGCCCGGTTCGTTGGTGATGAACGTCAGCTCTGACGAGGTGACGGCACCACAATCTGTTGGCGGATTTGTCACAGGTTCCTTTGAGGATGCGCCTAATCGCGTGAATTGACAGCAAAAATAATCACAAAAATAATCACTTGGGCTGCTGGCCCTGGCTGGGGCGTGGGGCCGCGCTGTTCCGACTTCTGGCGGCAGCCCGAGCCGGCGGAGGTTGCGTGGCGCAGGTTTCCAAACCTGCTGTGTCGCCGGCTTCCAAGCCGGCTCCGGTGCATTGCCGCCAGCAGGTTTGGAAACCTGCGGCACAGCAGACTTGAGAGTCTGCGGCACGCTAAACAGATACGCGGTCGCAGACCGCCGCTACAGCTTTGCCTGGTGGGACGAGGCTTTCCATGAATCTCGTTTTTCGTGATTCATTGGCACTATGAACCACAATATGTTGTGGTTGGTATCTCCTGCCGAGCCTTACTTTTGCCAAGTCCTATAGGCTGCACTGTTTTCTAAACCGCTCTCATGGCGGGTCTCAAATTGTAACGGCAGGCAGCGTTACAATGGAATGGGGAGGGAAGTTGTAAGTCGTTGGTAATCAACGGGTTTAGCGGTGTAGCGTGTGTAGCGGCGGTCTATGACGGTCGCAAAGGAACCGTTGGCATGTCCGCCGCCCTGTGCCTCGCCGTGTAGCGGTATGTAGCAGATGTGTAGCGGGTCGAAAAGCCCCGTTTCTCATAGGTAATGTAGCGGTGTAGCGGGTGTTACGCCGGTTTCCCCCCGCGCAAGGCCGGCAGCAGCACTATGAACCACAATATGTTGTGGTTGGTGTCTCCTGCCGGGCCGTTTTCAAAGCGCTGAGCACAGCCGCGGCGGCGGCTGATGCGGTGATGCCGTAACGCTTCATCAATCCGGCTTGGGAGCCGTATTGATCTGGAAACACATCGGGAATGCCGATGCGTTTGAAGCGTTTCGCAGGATTGAAATTGGCTTCCGCAAGAATCTCCGCGACCGCGCTGCCCAGTCCGCCCACGAGCGTGTGCTCCTCGATGGTGAGAATGGCCGGCACTTGCGCGGCTTTTTCAAAAATCGCGGCGGCATCCAGCGGCTTGAGCGTGTGGACATGAAGCACAGCCGCGCTGACGCCTTGTTTTTCCAACTCCACGGCGGCTTCGAGCGCCACTTGCAGACAGATTCCCGTGGTGACAATCAGCGCGTCGCGGCCTTCGCGGATCGGGATCGCCCTGCCGATTTCGCAAGGCAAATCGGCGCGGCTGACGATCGGATCGCCGCCTTTGCCCAGCCGGATGTACACCGGGCCGTCCACCTCAAGGGTCTGCAACATCAACCGCCGCATTTCATCGGCGTCGGCGGGCGCGAGGATCGTCATGTTGGGCACGGCGCGGAGAATGGCGATGTCGTCGGTCGCCTGGTGGGTCGGCCCCAGCGGGGCATAAACCAGACCGCCGCCGCTGCCAATGAGCCTGACTTTCGTCTTGTGCAACCCCAGGTCCAGCACGATTTGCTCAAAACAGCGGCGCGTGAGAAACGACGCGATGGTGTTGACGTAGGGAATCTTCCCTTCCAGAGCGAGGCCGGCGGCCATCGTGACGATGTTCGCCTCGCTCACGCCTTCCATCAGGAACTGGTTCGGCAGTTCGGCCTTGAGTTGTTTGAGCGTGTCCGGCCCAAGATCGGAGCCGATGAAAACGACCCGCGGGTCGCGTTTCGCCAGTTCGTAAACCATGTTGAGCGAAGTCTGGCGCATTATTCAGTCCCGATGGCGGCCAAAAGCGACGCGGCTTCCGTCGCGCTGACCCTGGTTCGGTGATGCCAGCTTAAATTGCCCTCGGTGAAACTCACGCCCTTGCCTTTGATGGTATGGCAGATGATCGCCGTCGGTTTGCGCGCCGCGAGCGGCACCGCCGCCAGCGCGCGTTTCAAGGCGTCCACGTCGTGGCCGTTGACTTCGCGCACGGAGAACCCGAACGCCTCCCACTTGGCGGCCAGCGGCTCCAAACCCTGCACCTCGGCGATCGTGCCATAAGTTTGCTGTTTGTTGTAATCAATGAGCAGAGTCAGATGGTCCAGCTTGTGTTTGGACGCGCACAGCGCCGCTTCCCAGATGGCGCCTTCGCTGCATTCGCCGTCGCCGAGCACAACGAACACGCGATGCCCGCGCCCGTCCAGTTTCGCGGCCAGCGCAAAGCCGACCCCGAACGAAAAACCATGACCGAGGCTGCCGGTCGAAGCTTCGACCCCGGGCACCTTGCCGTATTCGGGATGGCCGCCCAGGATGCCGTTGCTCGCGCAAAATTTCCACAACTCCGCCTCGGGGAAAAACCCCTTGTCCGCCAGCACCGCGTAGAGAGCGAGACAGCCGTGGCCCTTGCTCAAAATGAAACGGTCGCGATCCGGCCAGCGCGGATTCCGTGCGTCGTACTTCATCACGTCATCGTAGAGGACGCGCAGGATTTCAACAATTGAAAACGCGGCGCCGAGGTGCCCGCGCCCGCCCGCGGCGAGCGTTCGCGCGATCAAGCGCCGCAATTGTCGCGAGCGGGAATCCAGCGCGATGGCTTCAGGCGTGGCCTGGGAATTGGTGGCAGTCATGGGTAACTTGGGCGAGCATTCGCCGCGCCTTTTCGAGCTGGGCTTTTTTGCGCCCGGACGTTTCCGCTCCGTCATCAGCAAAGCAGCGCCGCGCCATATCGTCAAGCGTGAACTCATTGAGCAAAATGGCGCACCACTTGAGTCCGAACAAGGAATAAACGGCGCGGACGCGGTGCGGAAGTTTTGGCAAACCTGGCAATGCCGCCATCATGCCGGCAAAGAACCGCTGCTTAAGCGCGGAGGGCAATTGCATTCCCGGATGCAGGCAAAAATCGGCAACCGTTTTCGCAGGATCGTCCCAGCCAAAGTATTCGAAATCAACGAAAGCAAGCCGTCCATCCGCGCCGCGTAGCGCGTTGTGAAATCCAAAATCCGAAGGACTCAGGCTGCGCTCGGACATCGGGATTTCAGCATCGGAGGCGATGCCGTGTTTGCGGCAAAGATCGCGGCACTGCTGCCCAGCCAGTTTCCGAAACGGCGTGATTTCATTCCGCAAAAAATCCGCCAGGTCCGGCTGGCGGGCGGATGCTTCGTCCAGCTTGCGGAACCGGTCGTCGAGGTTCTGGAAAATCGCCGCGATGGAAAAGCACGCCTCCGACGCGGCGGGAAGGTCCCCGGCCCTTCCCGAATCGGCGATGGTTTTCAGCGCCTTCAGGCATTCGACGGCTTGATCAATCTCCGCCTCGCCGGCTTCCCCGGCGCGCAAGGGCTGTCCGGCCACAAATTCGTAGGCCGCGATGCGCCGCACGGCGTCTTCGGCCAGCGGCATCGGTATCTGGCGCAGTCCTTCGCTTCGCAAGAACCGGAGCGCGCGGACTTCACACCCCATGCGGTCGCGCGGGTCCCGCGCAGATTTGAAATAGGCCTTCACCGCGACCGCCGAACCGTCATCGCAGTCAACTCGAAAGACCTGGCCGTTGCGGCCGCCCTGCAGTTTTTCAAAGGCGCGCGCCTTCTTCTTTAAATCGCGAAACAGCATCCCACGGATGTTCCGCCGCAATTCAGCGTTGTGCGTCATTGAAAAAAAACCGGTCCAGTTCTCGCCAGTTTGCAAATGCCGGCGGAGGCGGCCCGTCGCCGGGGAAAACCGCCCCATGCGGCGCGAACAGCAGCTTTTGGGTTTTCCGCGGGAAGGCCTCCCCGGTGAAAACTTCCGCGAGGTCATCTATAAAATGCGTGCAGCGCAAGGACCGGATGCGCCGGATTTTTTCCTCGCGCGCGGACTCAAAAAAAACATCACTCCGGGAAAAGCCGAACTTGGAGAAAAAGCCCCTCGATTCCAGCCATTCCAGCGCCGACTGCCTCAAATCTACCCGCTCTCCATCCAGCGTGGCGAAGCGCGTCTTGTGAGAGACGATCACGGTCCGGATGCGCGCCTTGGCGCAGTGCCGGAGAAAAACGCCGGCGCCCTTGAACAACGTCGCGTCCTGAATTCGCGGGCCATAGACAATGGCCTGCAACCGCGTCCACCGGTTTTCCCCGTCCGGCAAAAGACGGACCGCGTGCCGGATTTTTTCCTTGTTCCCGGGCAGGGAAGGATGGATCAGCCCCTCCTCGCAGGCGACGAGATGAAACAGTTCATCGTAACAAACCAGCGTGTTGTCGAGGTCCATGCCGATGATGAACTTGTGGCGCGACTTTTTCATTTTACACACGAATTGATCTTCAGCATGTCCGCCAAATACTGCGCCAGCGCCGCGTGAACAATTTCGACCGGCCCGTATTCGCGGGACGGGACGTAAAAATTCACGTCGCCCATCCGCCGCAGCGGATTGTCGACGGCGAATCCCGACATTGTGAGGACCCGGCAGCCGGCCTCCCGCGCGGAATGAACGGAGCGCAAGATGTTTTCCGAGCGGCCGGAACTGCTGATCGCAACGAGGAGATCGCCGGGCGCGGCCCAGAGCTTGACGAGCGATTGGTAAGCGGTCGGGTAACCGTCGTCGTTGGCGAGCGCGGTCAGGAGCGGCTGCTCGGTGAAAACCAGCGCGTGCATCCCGACGGATTTGCACAGGTCGTTCTGGAAATGGCTTGCTATCGCCGCGCTGCCGCCGTTGCCGATGACCATCGCTTTGCAACGATTCGTTTTCGTGGAGCGGATCAGATCCAGCGCGGCCCTTGCGCCGTCCTCAAGGGGAAGCAGTCCGCCCGCCGCGTTCCGAATTTCCAGGGCGCCAAACAATTGGGCCAGATCGCCGAAATAGCTGGTGAGTGTGCCGGTCATTTTAGGATGGTTTCAATGTGTTTCATCAAGGGGACGCGCTCGAAGGACCGCTGGTTGGCAACCATGCCGACCGCGTGCGCGCCAATGATATTGGCCGTGAAGCCGGCGACTTCCATCGGCGCGTTTTGCGCCACGCAAAGCGACGTCACCGCAAACACCGCGTCGCCCGCGCCGACCCGGTCCACAACGTGGCCCGCAAGGGCGGGCGACTCGAAAAAGCCGTGTTCGCGGTCATAGCAAAGGCAGCCTTCCCTGCCGCGGGTGATGACGGCGCGCTTGCAGCCGAGCCGCTCGGCGGCCTGTTGGGTGATTTGCCGGAGGTCCTTCTGCCGGCTGCGGCAATCGTGCCGGATTTCATCTTCCGAAATGCAAATGTAATCGGCGCGCGGGTATTTGGAGATGGTGTTGAAGCCGCGGTTGTGCGCGTTGACCTGGGTGTTGACGGCCAGGAAGCGCGCCCGCTCCGTGAGCACCTTGATGGCGCGCGAGTCGAGCATGCCGTGTCCGTAATCCAGCGCGAGCACGACATCGTAGCGCGGCAGCAATTCCTCCAGCGTCGAGGCAAGCCGCCGCGAGACCGTTTCGTGGCTTTCCTTGTCGGTAATCTCATAAACCTCGAACATTTTTTGGAACGGGTAATTCTCCACAAAGCGGCGCTTCACGATTGTTGGCTCATCCCGAAGGAAAAGAAACGTCGTCAGGATGTTCGGGTTCAAACTCGACCGGATGAATTCCTCGTGCGAATTGACCGTGCCGAGGAAGGTCAGCAGATGGACGTGATCGCAAAAGGAGGCCAGATGGTTTGCGGCCGCGAGCGTCCCGCCCGCGAACCGCTCGGTGCGCAGATGCCGCGCGGCGAGGATCGGCTCCTTGCCGGATTTTCCCATCGTCTCGCAATAGACGTATTCGTCAATGATCGCTTCTCCAACGAGCAGGACTTTCAAGCCCTTCGCGGCATTGAGATAGCCAATGACTTCCCTGGCCGGATGCCGCGTTGCGAAAGCGGCCAGGTACTCGCTGATCTCTTTCGGATGAGTTGGAAAGTGCCGGTTTATCAGGGTGGAAGAACTGAACGTGATGTCGTCGGTAAAAACGAGCCGGCCGCCGGCGGACTCAACGGCTTCCCGTTCGGGCACGATCAGGCCGGAAACATCCTTCGCCGTTTCGCGATACTCGGAACCTTTGACATAGAAATCCGGCTTCAACAATTTGATCGTCTCGACCGCGCTCGGCCAGCGGTTGATCGCGACCAGGTCCACGCAATCCAGCATGGCCAGGGCCTCTGCGCGCAACGCTTCGGGAAACGCCGGCCGCCCCGGTCCTTTGTTGACAAAACGATCCGGCGTCACGGTCACGACCAGCAGGTCGCCGAACTTCCGCGCGGCCTTGAGATGCCGCAGATGGCCGATGTGCAAAAGGTCGAACACGCCGTGACAGTGGACGATCTTGCGCCCCGCCTTCCGCAGCGGGGCAATTACTTCCACGGTTTCATCGAGACTCTTGATTTTTCCAGCGGGAATCATAAAAGGGAGGGTTGTCTGCCTTGCAAACGCATCACCGCGCAACCCCTTGGTTGCCGGTGAATCCGCCGCCGCCTGTAACGACCGCCATGCTCATTTGATGCGAAGTTGTTTTACGGCGCGGACGTTCACGTAATTGTCGTTCGTCATGCTGTCGGGAAATCTTCCTTCCTTGAACGCGCGGCACAAATCCCGCGCGGCATCCGCGATGGAGCGCTTTGGCTTCCACCCCAGCTTTTCCGTTATTTTTCGCGAGGAAATGTGGTAGGAGCGGTTGTCGTTCGACACGGACGTTTCCACGCGGATCGGCGCCTTTTCGGGATACTCTTCTTCCACAACCTCGCGCACCATTTCGGCCAGTTGCGCGACGGTGTGGTTTTCGTAACCGGCATTAAACGCCTCGCCCGCGATGAGTTCCTCCGGCATGCCGAGCCACTCCGCGTAAAGATCGGTCACGTCCTCAATATGGATGTTCGGCCTCTTCTGCGCGCCGCCAAAAACGGTGATGACGCCCTTGCGGACGGCATGGTTGGTCAGGATATTCACCGTCAAATCGAAGCGCATCCGCGGGGAGACGCCGCACACCGTCGCGGGCCGGATGACCGTCGTCACAAATCCGGCGGATTGATGGCGAAACAGGACCGGCTCGCAGAGGCCCTTGTATTTGTTGTAGTCGGTCAGCGGCACAAACGGATGCTCCTCCGTCACTTCCGGCGCGTCGCTGATGCCATAGACCGAACTGGTGGAAACGTAGAGGAAGCGTTTCACGCCGGCGGCTTTGCTCGCGGCCACCATCGGCTCGAAACACTCATAATTGATCGTCCGGCTCAACGACGGATCGAGGTCGAAACTCGGATCATTGGAGATGCACGCCATGTGGATTACGCAATCCGCCCCGGCAACCGCCCGGGAGTATTCTTTAACGTCCCGAATATCGCCCTTGACCACCTTCATAAGCGGATGCGAAGGCAGCCCCTTCGCGCCAAACAGCATCCAATCATAAACCACCACCCCATAGCCGGCTTTGAGCAGCTTTGGCACGAGAACGCAGCCCTTATAGCCGGCTCCTCCTGTAACCAGAACAGTTTTCATCATTGCATCAAACATGAATCAAGCCCGCGCGCTTGGCCAGTTTTTTCCTAATGCGACTGTCGTGCAGGGTAGGGCGATCCCGATCCGGCATCGGGAGAGCCGCCCCAGCCCAAGACGGCCTGGCTGGAGCTTCGCACTGCCATTCCCCGTCTCACTGGCGCATTGCGCTTTGTCTTCTTTGGACGCCGACAAAGGGAGTTTGGTTTCAAGGAGAATTCAGTTCCCGCTAAACGCCGCCGCGGCCCGGGCCGCGATCTCGCCGCCAATGGCCAGCGCGGCCGTGGCGCCGGGGCTGGGCGCGTTCAGCACATGCAAGGCATTGGGGCGCTGCACGAGGCAAAAGTCCTGGAGCAATTCGCCCTCCGGCGACATCGCCTGGGCGCGGACGCCCGCGCCGCCGGGCTGCAAATCCTCGACCCGAATGGCCGGCACCAGCCGTTGCAGGGCCTGGCAGAACAGCCGCCGGCTGAACGAGCGTTTGATTTCCTCCCAGCTCATTCGCTTGTGCCGGGCCATGAAGCGCCATAGGCCGGGGAAACTGAGTGCGTCATACAAATCGGCCAAATTCACATCCATTTTCTTATAGCCTTCCCGCGCCAGCGCCAGCACGGCATTCGGCCCGGCCTCGACCCCGCCCTTGATCAACCGCGTGAAGTGGACGCCGAGGAAGGGAAACTGAGGATCGGGCACCGGATAAATGAGATGCCGAACCAAGTGTTGACGGTCCGGCTTGATCTGGAAATACTCGCCGCGAAACGGAACGATTCGAACCTCTCGCTTCTCTCCCGCCATCCCGGCCACACGGTCGCAATGGAGACCGGCGCAGTTGACCAGATAATCCCCTTCCCAATCGCCCGCCGCCGTCTCCGCCAGCCAGCCGGAACCCCGGGCGCGGAGGCGGGTGACTTTGGCGCGGCAGACGACTTTCCCGCCGGCGCTTTCGATTTTTCCCCGCATGGCCTGGCATACCTGGATGTAGTCCACTATACCTTCCTCCGGCACATGAACCGCTTCGATCCCGGCAACCTGCGGTTCAATTTCCAGCATCTCCCGGCGGTTGAGCAGGCGCAGGCCCTTGAGGCCGTTCTTCTGCCCGCGCTCGTAGAGGTCGCGCAGGCGCGGGACTTCCGCGGCGTCCACGGCCACGACGAGCTTGCCGCAAATCTCATGGGCAACCCCGTTCTCGCGGCAAAAGGCGGTCATTTCCCGGATGCCCGCGACGGCCAGGCGCGCCTTCAGCGAGCCGGGCTTGTAATAGAGGCCGGCGTGCAACACGCCGCTGTTGTTGCCGGATTGGTGGCGGCCCACGTCGGATTCCTTTTCCAGAACCGCCACCTCGACGCCGGGGAACCGGCCAATCAGTTTCAGCGCCGTGCCCAAGCCCACGATGCCCCCGCCGATCACGATGATGCGTTTCAGTGAATCGTGTTTTGGCATCGTTGGGATCTTACTTGGTCATCTTCCTCTTGGAGAGATCAAGCGGCTTGGCCCGCCGAAGCGCCCCGCTCTCATCCTCGGTGAACGTAATGGCTTCGTAAAAATTCTCGAGCGGAACAAAAACTCCGATCTTGTTCGCCCATTCCTTGAGGCGTGGATTGCAGGTTCGTTCCCAAGCCAGGACTTCCACCCCCCACCCCTTCTTGCGCATCCTTTCCAGATCGGCGTGAAAACCAACCCCGTCCAAAAAGCCGGCGCCATCCCCGGTCAGCATGACCGCGATTCCCGGCGTTCCATTGTAGTCCAATGCTTTTCGGAGCATGTGGGTCTGGAGTGCCTGATCCACGGCTTGTTCACGCGAACTCATGCTGCCGCGCTCGAACAATTCCACCTTCACCCCGGCGCGCTCCAAATGATTCCAAACATGGCGCATGGGCGGGGGCACGGAGCCAACGGCGATGGCATACTCCAGCGGGCGGCCTGCCACCGCCAATTGCAGGAGTTGATCAAATTGAATTCGCACCTGATAGGCGGCATCCCTGCCCTCGCGCTCAACCGCCACAGTCTTGGCGCTGATAAAAATATTCGTGTTATCCCAAAACACAAAAAGCCTCTTCATGTTCAAAAGTATTGCCGTTCCCCGGCGCAACGTCAACCCATCAAGGGAGGCGCTGGTTGGGACACCGAAAAAAAGGCGTTCGTTCAAGGAGCTTTTGCCTGCAATACCAAACGTGGGCGAGGACCGCGATTTCAATACGTTTCAACGCAAAGTCGCCAAGACGCAAAGACGCGAAGATTCTAGAACCTCTTTGCGACTTTGCGTCTCTGCGTCTTTGCGTTAAATATCCGCACGCCATCCGGCAAGGTCGGATTTAGATCAGAAGCCACCGGCAGCAACGCCGTCCTGGCGCATTGGCGGCTCGCGAAGTTTGCCGATTGACATAACCGAATAGGGGAGGCGTAATACATGTCCTCATGAAACCAAGAGATTGTTTTGGGATCGTGGTTCGATCATTTGGACTCGGCCTGATTGTGATAAGCCTTTTTTACTACGTCGGTGCCGCCGTCGCTGTCTTAGCGCCATCAGTTGGGACGGCAGGAACGCCTGCTTACTATATGGTGATTGGCGTCATTATGGTTATTGCAGGCCTGTATCTGATTCAAGGAGCGCCCCACCTGCTGAGATATGCGTACAGAGAGGAAAGAAACGAAGCTCAGGATTGTTGTTCCTTCTGTCATCAACCGGGATCAAAGGTCGAGAAGTTGATCGCGGGCGAAGGGGGGATTGCCATCTGCAACCGATGTGTGCGGCTAAGTTACGAGGCATTCCGGCAACAGGGCGTGGACATGACAATCCGTGAACAGTCTCAGAAGAATGACTTTTGATGCTGTAGTCTCCGCGCTGTGCTCCGATTTCGAGCCACAGGCTCGACGCTACAACGAATTAAGGTACTGCCATCGCCTCGGATCATTTGCTGATGCCAGCCATGATTTGGTCGGTGATGGCTTTTACGGCGGACTCGGCTTCGGGGTCGAAACCGGCGGGGTGCGCAGCTTGGCGCTGGTCGCCGGGCGGCAGGGCGCAGGTCGTGCCGGGACGCCAGTCGTTGTTGTCGCATAGCTCGCATTCCTTGAGGCCCTCGCGTGGGTCGGGGATGCCCAGGGTCTGTTTGATTTTGAGCAGTTCCTTAAGCTGCGCGGGGGTCATCGTGTTGGAGGGCTTGCCCAGTTGCGCGGCGACCAGGACGGTGCGGCAGTAGGATTCGAGGATTTCAACTTTGAAATAGGCGTCCTCAACGCTGTTGTGGCTCCAGGAAACCACGCCGTGGTTGGCCATGAGGATGATGTTGTGCTTGTCAACCAAATCGGCGACGAGCTTCCCCATCTCGGCCGTGCCGGGCGTGCGGTACGGCGCTATGGCAACGGAGGCGAACACTTCGTATTCGGGCACCATGCAGGTCGGCGGCTCGACTCCGGCGACGGCGAAGCCGGTGGCGTGCGGCGGATGGCAATGGACGGTGGCGAGGGCCTTGGGCTGGCGCTTCATCATTTGCAGGTGCATCAGGATTTCACTCGTGCGCTTCTTCGCGCCGAAAATCTGGTTGCCCTCGAAGTCCACCAGGCACATATCCTCCGGCTTCATGAAGCCCTTGCTTACGAGTGTGGGCGTGCAGACGGCGATGTCCTCGCCGGCGCGGATCGCCAGGTTGCCGCCGTTGCCGTCCACGTATTCGCGCTGCCACAAGCGCCGGCCGATCTCGCAAATTTGCAGCTTCAGATTCCGGCAGTAAGCGGAATTGAAAAAGGATTCCAGCTCGGACTTGGAGCTTCTGGAGGAAAGCAATTTTGCGGGCGGCCCGGAGACGCCGGGCGGTTGCGAAACGCCCGGCCGGGGCGAGTTCTTGTTTTCCAGTTCGCGCAGGAAATCGCGGGCCGAAGGCGTGAGCAACCCGTCCGGCGGGAGGGAGGAGACATCCTGGCCGTTGCGGATCATGTCCTGCAAATCTTTGACGCTGATGACTTGTTTCATATTGACAATGGATGGTAAGAGACTTCGTCCACCAACACGGCGCTTATGGCGTCAATCGGTGTCGGCTGATCGAACGGCTCGGACGCCTCGCGGCCTTCGATGAAACCAATCGTCTGGCCGACGCCCCCGCCCAGGTCGTCATAGACCACCACGCTCGGATCGCCGCTCAAGCCGGCCGGGGTTTGTCTGCCGCGCTGGTAATGTTCCCGCGTGAACGGGCTGACAATCAGCCAGCGCGCACCCTCAATCCCCGGCACGGTTTTGCCCAGGGTCACGCGGCCAATGACAGCGCCGAGCCTCATGCCGGCCCTCCGGTTTGGGTTTCGTCCACGATGCCGATGGTCATCCAGCGCGCCGGGCTTTTCCGGTCGCCGACGGCAACGCGCGCCGCCGCGCCGTCGGAGGAAATGATGACGCGCTGGCCCGAGCCTGCGCCAAGGGAATCAATGGCCACGATGGGCGCGGCCAGGGGCGCGCCGGCGTGGTTGATCGGCTGGCAAATCAGCAGCCGCCAGCCCGCGAAGCTGGGATGCTTTCGAGTGGCGGTAACATTGCCTTCAACGCGGGCGAGCAGCATGGTTCAATCCGTTCGCATAGGGTCCACCATCACACAGCGGCGCGCGCGCGTGAAGGTTCCGGGGTTGGTGACGCCTTCGCCGGTCTGGGCTGCGATGGAATAACTGAGCCAGCCTTCGCCGCCCAGGCCGAGGCCGGCGGTGCAGGGGCCGTTCCTGACAAAAATGGCGGTGTCAAGCGCACGCGCCATCGCCGCCGCGCGTTCGGCGTCGCGCGAGTGGATGATGGCCGTGTGGCGGCATTGACGCTCCGATTTCCGGGCCGCTTCGATTCCCTCCTCGACGCTTTTCACGCGCACGACGGGAAGGAAGGGCATCATCTGTTCTTCCTGGACGAAAGGATGCGTTTCATCCGTCTCGGCGAACAGCAATTGCGTGTCCGGTGGAACCTCCGCGCCGGCGGCGCGAGCGAGGACCGCCGCGTCCCTGCCGACAAAATCGCGGTGTACGACGACGCGCGCGCCGCTCGCCTGCCCATCCGTGGAGGTGAAGGCGGCTTTGGTGAGGCTTTCCAATTGATTTGAAGTCAGGCGCGCCGCGCCCTGGCGGCCCATTTCCTCCATCAGCCTGCCGGCAACGCTGTCGAGAACAAAGAGCTGCTTTTCCCCGATGCACAAAAGATTGTTGTCGTAAGCCGCGCCTTGAATCACCGACTTCGCGGCGTGTGTCAAGCAGCAGGTGTCATCCACGAGCACGGGCGGATTTCCCGGTCCGGCGCAGATGGCGCGCTTGCCCGTTTGCAGCGCCGCCTTGACAGCGGCGGAACCGCCGGTGACGAGCAGGAGGCGGACGGCGTCGTGGCTCCAAATCGCCTTGAAAGTGTCGAGCGTCGGGCGCTCGCAAAGGCAGATCAGATTTTCAATTCCAATTTCCTGGCGGATCGCCTGGTTGTAGGCGCGCACGGCGGCGGCGGCGCAACGGGCCGCGGCGGGGTGGGGATTGAACACGACGGCGTTGCCCGCGGCGACGATGTTGATCGCGTTGCCGCTGAGGGTGGGAATGGAATGGGTGCTGGGAGTCACAGCGCCAATGACGCCGAAGGGCGCGCGTTCCTCAAGCGTGAGGCCGTGGTCGCCGCTGCGGGCGCCGGGCCGGAGCCATTCCACTCCCGGCACCAGGCGCAGGATGCGGAGCTTTTCGATTTTGTGCTCCAGCCGCCCGATTTTCGTCTCCTCAAATTCCAGGCGCCCCCACTCCGCCGCCCTTGCGTCGGCGAGCATCTTGATGATGTCCACAACCCGTTCGCGCGCCGCGACTCCTTTGCGGCGCAATTGCAAAAAGGCGTCCTGCGCCGCGGCGCAAGCCTGGTTCGCATCCTGGAAAACGCCAAAGCGGCGACGGCCGCCCCGCGCGGCGCAACCGCAAGATTTTTCCGGCGGCTTGGGGAGGGCGGTCGCAACGCCGGGAGGGACGGAAGCTCCTGATCGGCGCACAGCGCCGACGCTACGTGAATCACTGAGCGCGACCGCAGGCGCGGGAGCAAAACCGTTCAGCCGGCTGAGCACGTCGCTGACAATGTCACGAATCAACGTTTCGTTCACAGCGCTCATGGCTTGGAAAATCCGGCGTCATTGCGAGCGGGCGTTGAAGATTTGTTTGCCGAGGACATCCACCGAATCCACGATGCCGATGACGACCGCATCCACGGGCGCGTCCTTCAGGTTCGGAGCGAGCCGCGCGGAACTGCCCTGGGTGTACATGACCAGTTCGCCCGCTCCCGCGCCCACGCTGTCCACGGCGACGACGGTGTTGGGGGCGGAGCGGAGCTTCGTTGGGTCCTTGTCATCAACCAGTTGGGGACGAAGCAACAACAGTTTGCGCCCGCTCATGGACGGGTCTTTCTTGGTGGCCACGACGGCGCCTTCAACTTTGGCGAGGAACATAAGTATGATTGGCAAATCGCCGCTTCCGGGCCGGCTGCGCAGCAACGGCGCCAACCGGCTGGCCGGACATGCGATTCGCGGGTTAAAGGTTCACTTCTTTTTCGGCAAAACAATTTCGATGTCCGGATGCGGACGCGCGATGACGTGGACGCTGACGAGGTCGCCTTTCATGGCGTTTATCGCCTGCGCGGCGGCGTCGGTCGCGGCCTTGACCGCGGCGACATCGCCGAGGACGAGCGTGGTGACGAGGGCATCGCCGAGCTGGGTGATGGGGCCGACGAGTTGCACGTTGGCGGCTTTGAGCATCGCATCCGTCCCTTCGACCAGGGCGACCAGGCCGCGTGTTTCGATCAATCCAATTGCTTGAGACATAATAGTTGAGTTGATTGTTGAAATTTCCGTTCGATTCTCGCGTTCAGTTTATCTTTTGCATTTCTTGGGCGGCGCGGCAGCGCCGCCCTAACGAAGGATTTACTGCAGCCACTTGCCGAGAAGGTGCAGGTCTTCGTGCGGACGGGCGATGACTTGAACGCTGATGACCTGGCCGACTTGGGCGGCGGCGGCGGCGCCGGCATCGGTCGCGGCCTTGACCGCCGCGACGTCGCCGCGGAAGAAGGCGGTGACATATCCGCTGCCGATCTTCTCCCAGCCGCACATGGTGACATTGGCGGCCTTGAGGGAGGCGTCGCATGCTTCGAGCAACGCGCAAAGGCCTCGACATTCGATCATTCCAACTGCTTGCTGTGCCATAAGATGTTCCTGGGTTGATGGTTTATCCGGGTTACTTTGACGCCTTGGGTTCGCCGAAGAAGGCTTTGAGCAAATCCTCGTGCGGACGCGGGATGACGTGGGAGCCAACCAGTTCGCCCACTTTGCCGGCGGATTTCGCGCCCGCGTCCACAGCGGCCTTGACGCTGCCGACGTCGCCTTTGCAGAGGACGGTGATGAGACCGCCGCCGATGGGGACGGTCCTGACGATGCTGACGCCGGCGGCCTTGACCATGGCGTCGCTGGCTTCGACGCTGGCGGCGTAGCCTTTTGTTTCGATCATTCCTATCGCTTCACTCATGATGTATCTCCTGTTTTTCGATTGGTGGATTGGGTCGGGTTATTTGAATAATTCGCAAGGGGTGTCCGGCTGGAGGTTGCAGGCGTTGCCCTCATCTGTGTCAATATGAATTTCCAGTTTGAAAGCCGGGTCCACGCGGCACAGGAGCCGTTCCAGGACCAGCCCGCATTCGCCGCCCAGCCGCAGTTTCATGAAATCGCCTTGTTTGACCCCGTAAAACTCCGCGTCCTTCGGGTGCAAATGGGCGTGGCGCCGGGCGCGGATCACCCCTTCGGCCATTTCAAAAACGCCGGCCGGCCCCATCAGCCTGCATCCGGGAGCGCCGTGGACCGCGCCCGACAGGCGGAGCGGAACCTCCATGCCCAGCGCAAGGGCGTCGGTGCAGGCCAGTTCCACCTGGTTCAGGCCCCGGCAGGGACCGAGGATGCGGAGATTGGAAATGACACGGTTGCGCGGCCCGACGAGCGTGACGGTTTCCTCCGCGGCGAATTGGCCCTCCTGATAAAGCCAATTGCGCATGGTGAGCCGGTGGCCCCTGCCAAATAATTGTTCGACCGCCTCCGGCGTCAAGTGGCAATGCCGGGCGCGGACGTTGACAACGAGCGGGTTGGGGGCGGCGGCGGCGCTTGGCAACGGCTTGCCCATCCGTTGGTACACAGCTTGTCGGACCAAGTGTTCTACCACGGCGCGGGGCGGAGTTGGCGCATTGGCGGTCATTGACTTGCAGGAGTTTGACGGATTTGGAGGATTTGTCAACCTTTTGCCGTGGAATTTGCCGTGGAATTTGCCGTGGAATCGAAGCCGCCGGGGGAAACACGCCGGGTTTCTGGTTTCGCAATCTCAATTGCCATTTCCCGGTCCCGGGGAGCGCGGGCGTCCTCGCCCGCCGTGGCCGGAGTCCCGCCGGGCACATCTTTCAGAGTCATTATCAGCCAGGTCAGGTGCTTGCCTCCGCCGGAATCAGCAAGGCGCATAACACCAGAAAAATGAGGAGCAGGGGAAGTGCGGTCGTCGCGCAACTCTTGCTGAGAGGAGAACCGCCTCGACTTCCTGACCAGCCCAACCAAACCACGGCTGGAACACCGAGGAGAACGACGACACCGAAGTACCATCTTGCAAATTGATCCGTCATAACACCGATCAATCCCATTGGCGGAAAACCAAGTGCGATCACCAAGAGCACCGCGAGAATCCCGTGAAGATTGCCGGCGGACTTCGGCAGGCGCAAATCCTTCCACAAGGCTGACAGAAATAGAATGGACGCCACAACGCCAAGACCGAAGGGGACCTGCCACCCAGTCATCGCATATTCCCACAACCAGCAATGCGGCGAACTTGCATCCCAATTATTGACGTCGTCCGCATCGTTTCCGCCTGTCGCTCTTAGTCCATCCCTGCCGCACGAGTAGAGGTCGAAACTGCCTGGAAGGTGCAAACCCGGCGAACGATAGACATAGGGGTGACCCCAAGGATCATTGAGCATCCAATCCGCCGGCCAAGGCGGCGCAGGCCACTTTTCCTGCGGGAGATCCGGCGGACATTTCACTAATGCGTCGAGTCCTTCGGCGGTTGTTGGGTATCGGCCAAATGCGGCCTTAAAGGCGTTCAGTTCCGCGGTCATTATCACGATACTCCTCTGAGCGCCATGATAACCTGTCGGACGAGTCATCTTCGCTGATGCAGGCATGGCCAGCAAGAACAGTATGATTGTCAACCAAATCGCATTCATAGCCCGTACAGGACATTTCCAGCTAATTGACGTAAACAATGAGTATGGCTTCAAATTACACCGTGGAGCACCTCCTGTCCAATCCAAACGTCTCAAGAACGTTCGGCGGGGCGCCGAACGCTCGAGACCACCGCCCTCCCCAGACCTCTGCATTTCGGTTCAATAGCGAAGGCATAACACATATAGACATGGCCGGCGAGGGCGCCGGCCACCACATCCCGATTCGGAATCGGGACGTGTGCTCCCCGTTACTTGGGCAGCAGGGCGGCCAGGTCGTCGTGAGGGCGGGCGATGACGTGGGCGGCAATGAGTTTGCCGAGGGTGCCGACGGACCGCGCACCGGCGTCCACGGCGGCCTTCACCGCGGCCACGTCCCCGCGAACGATGACGGTGACATAGGCCGCGCCGATTTTTTCCTTGCCGACGAGGGTGACGTTGGCGGCCTTTAACATGGCGTCGGTGGCTTCGAGGATGCCGGTCAGCCCCTGGGTTTCGATGATTCCAATGGCCTGATTCGTATTCATAGATTTTTGATTTGTGGCGGGGAAATCGGTTGGCAAAAACTGGTCGCGTCCGCCGTAGAGCGGGTTAATCGAGTTGGCAAATTCAATCATCGGCCTGAAACCGGGTTCGGGACGGGCGTGGCAGGTGGAGACGATCTTCGCGCCCAGGCTGGCGGCATATTCGGTGGCGCGTTCGAGGGCGGCGTTCACGGCGGAGACTTCGCCTTCGAGGCGCACGAGGATGCTGCCATTGCCAGGGCTTTCGAAGCCCAGCAGCCGCACACCGGCCGCCTTGACAACCTGGTCGGCCACGAGCAGGGTGACGCTCAGGAACGGGATTTCAAGGAAGCCCAGCGCCATAAGGTTTGGTTCTATTTGCCGAGGGTTTTCAACACCTCATGGACGATTTGATCCACGTTGACTCCGGTGAGGACCGGGGTTCTGGGGGCGGCTTCGGTGGTGCTTGGGCGGCGCGGCAGCGCCGCCCTACCGGGGTTGAGGCGGCATGCGCCGGCGGCTTCGGCGAAGCCGCACTCGGCCAGGATGCAGGCGATCTTGCCGCGAATCTCCTCCAGATCGGTCTGCTCGCGCGGCGAGAGCAATTGGCGCGTGGTGCCGAGGTCGAAGCCGCGCAGCGACATTCCGGCGCGGAAACCTTCCGGGAAGTTCGTGCCGAAAAGCATGGTGTTGATGAGGTCGAGCACATTGAGCTGGATGCGGCGCGCTTCGGCAATGTTGCCGGCAACCGATTCGCGATAGAGTTTGACGATGACCTCCGGCACCACGCCGCTGCTGGCGATGGTCCCGCCGTCCGCGCCCATGAGCACCGACGGGAAGAGCATTTCCTCGCACCCGATCAAACAACTGAAATCGGGCCGGTGCGGTTTGATGGCTTGCAGCGTATTGAGGAAGCGCGGGAAATCCCGGCTGCTGTCCTTGACGCCGACGATGCGGGGACAATCCAGCGCCAAGTGAGTGAGCACGGGCACGCTGAACTCGTTGGAGTATTGCGGGATGTTGTAGAGGACGATGTCAATGGGCGAGCGCTTCGCCAACTGGCGGAAGGAGTATTCGATGCTCTCCTGGCTGACTTTGTAGTAATACGGCCCGGTGACCGACACGGCGGCGCAGCCCAAGTCGGCATAAATCCGGCAGACATCGAGGATCAAGTCCACGTTCGCTTCCGCCGCGCCGGCCAGGACCGGCAGACGCCCGCGATTTTCCTCGACCACGATCTGGATGACGCGCTTGCGCTCCTCCAGGCTCAGGCGGATGAACTCGCCGGTGCTGCCGTTGGGGTAAAGGCCGCTGACGCCTTTGTCAATCAGCCAGTTGACCATGCGGCGCAACTCGTCCTCATTGATGCGGCCCCTGGCATCGAAAGGAACGAGGGTCGGAGTGAAAATGCCGGTCAATCGTGTCATGATCTTTTTCCCGAATCGTGCCTAATCCGCGCGGCCAGTTGCAAGCCTTTTGTGAAGAAAGGACTAAAATCCTCGCCTGAAGCGCAGACCTCTCACTCTCCCCAGACAAAGAGGCCGCCCCTGGGGGGGGCTGCATCTGGCGCCAGGTTTATTTCCAGCCGATTTAAGCCGATTTAAGACTGGCAAAGATGCCGGGAATATGCCATGTTAATTTGAAATATGACTTCTTGCACTCATGTCCTGGGAAGTCAGGGAGCGTCTGGAAGACATGATCTGAACATCGGGTCATGGTTTTTATTCTCTTGGCGCCGGATGCGGGCGGTTCTGGTGTGTTTCGGGACGCTCCTGTTGGCGGGCACTGCCTGGCCGGCGGAAATGCAAGTGCTTCAGGGGCATCTGCCCGAAGCGGTGGCCAGGGGTTTGGCGCCGACGGGCCGGCTCCCCGCCTCGCAGCAGATGCGTCTGGCCATCGGCCTGCCGTTGCGCAATCGCCGCGGCTTAACCAACCTCCTCCAGCAGCTTTATGATCCGGCCAGCCCGCTCTATCATCACTACCTGTCGCCCGAACAGTTCACCGCCGCCTACGGGCCGGAGGAAAAGGATTATCTGGCTGTCCGCCGCTTCGCCGAGTCGCACGGCTTGACGGTCACGGGCACTTCTTCCAGCCGGATGCTGCTGGATGTGACGGGGGCGGTGGCGGATGTGGAGAAGGCGTTTCATGTTCATATCGGGGTGTATCGGCACCCAACCGAGGCGCGCGATTTTTATTCGCCGGACGTGGAGCCGTCGGTGGATGCGGGCCTTGCGATTGCCGACATCAGCGGGTTGAACAACTACGGCCTGCCGCATCCGAAAAACGTGAAAATTAGCGCCGCCTCCGCTGGAGCCGGCCTGACGCCCAAGTCCGGCTCCGGTTCCGGCTCGGGCGGCACCTACATGGGCTATGATTTCCGCGACGCTTACGCCCCCGGAGTCACTTTGACTGGTTCGGGCCAAATGCTCGGGCTGGTGGAGTTCGACGGTTTATACATGAATGACATTCTGACTTATGAAAGCATGGCGGGACTGCCGGCGGTGCCGATTCAAACGAATTTGCTGGACAGTTACAACGGCGCGCCGTCGTCGGGGGCCGACAGCGGCAACGTGGAAGTTTCCCTCGATGTCGAACTGGCGATTGCCATGGCGCCGGGGCTTTCCAAGATTGTTGTTTATGAGGCGGGGCCTTATGGACTGCAAAACGACGTTTTGAATGCCATGGCCGAGAACAGCCAAATCGCGCAATTGAGTTGTTCCTGGGGTTGGGAAGGCGGCCCCAGCGCCACAACCGACGCCATCTTCATCAAGATGGCCGCTCAAGGGCAGTCCTTCTTCGATGCTTGCGGAGACAGTGACGCTTTCACGACCGGCGCCAGTTCCGCCAACGGCGTTGACAACCCGTCCCAGTACAACGCCCCTGCCAGTTGTCCCTACATCTGCGTTGTCGGTGGAACGAGCCTTTCGACCACCGGTCCCGGCGGGTCGTGGTCCTCGGAAACCGTCTGGAACCAGGGATCGGGGACGGGCGGCAGCGGCGGCATTAGTTCCTACTATCCCATTCCCATCTGGCAGGCGGGTGTCAGCATGGCTTCCAATGGAGGCTCGACTGTTTATCGAAACTCTCCGGACGTGGCGCTCACCGCTTACAATATCTATGTTCGATACGGCAACGGGAGTTACGGCGATTATGGCGGGACCAGTTGCGCGACCCCGTTGTGGGCCGCGTTCACCGCCCTGGTCAACCAGCAGAATACGCGCCTGGGACAGCCGTTGGCGGGGTTCCTCAACCCGGCGCTCTATGAGATTGGCCGCGGCACCAATTACACAGCCTGCTTCCATGACATTACCACGGGGAACAACACTTGGACCGGCAGTCCAAACGAATTCTATGCGGTTCCTGGTTACGACCTCTGCAGCGGCTGGGGCACCCCCGCCGGCAGCAACCTCATCAATGCCTTGACGACCCCGGCGGGGATTCTTCTGATCGTCCCGCCGCTCGCCGCCTCCGCCGGCGCTTTGGCGGGCAGTCCCGCTGACTTGACGCCGGAAAGTGTCGTTTTGACGAATCTGGGGACGGCGGCGCTTTCCTGGACGCTAACCAACCCGGCGCCCTGGCTCAACGCCTCGCCCGCCGGAGGCACGATCCCCCCCCGCGGATTTGCCGATGTCAATTTGACCGTCAACAGTAACATAGCGGGCGCCATGCCGGTGGGCGCCTACACCGCAACTATCTGGTTCACCAACCTGACCGACGGAGTGGCCGAAAGTTTTCAGTTCACGTTGAATTTGACCGGCCCTCAAACTCAATTGGTCCAAAACGGCGCGTTCGGGACGGGTTCTTTTAGCAGTTGGACCCTGACCGGAGCCGGAGGGACGACCAATTACGTGGGCAACGCCAACTCAGTGGCTGTCACGACAGGGAGCAGGCACCATTCCACGACCACCGACTACGGCTCTTACTATCTTCTCACCACCAACACTTACGCCGCATTATTAGGCCAGACCGGCGGCTTGGCCTACTTGAGCCAAACTCTGGAAACCGTTCCCGGCCAGCCTTACTTGCTCTCCTTTTGGGTGGCGAACCCTGGGAAGGCCGCCGCAGCCCAGGGGTTGTCCATTGTCCCGAACGACTTCATGGTCGCATGGAATGGAAGCACCCTGTTCAATCAAACCAACATGGCAGTCTTCAGCTACACCAACATGCAATTTGTTGTTTGGGCGGCCAATTCGAGCACGACGCTGGAGTTTGGCGCGCGAAATGACAGCGATTACTTCGCCCTGGATGATGTTTCCGTGACACTCATTCCGTCCCCGGTTTTCCAATCCGCTGCCACTGCCGGCGGCGCCATCGCGCTGACGTGGTGGGCCGTGACCGGCGCGCCCTATCAACTCCAGTACACCACCAGCCTGAACCCGATCAACTGGATCAACCTCGGAACCCCGATCACCACCAGCAACGGCGTCATCACCGCCTTCGATACCCAACCCGCGGACCCGCAACGCTTTTATCGCGTGGTCCTGGCGCCCTAGTGTAGTGTCCCTGAAATGACGAGACATGGCCTTTTATATTGTGGCAGCGGCGTCCCGCCGCGTGGCTGGCGGTTGCGCAGGCAAACAGCGGCGAGACGCCGCTGCCACTTTTATGTATGGCTATTTCAGGGACACTACACTAGAAGAAACCATGCGCAAATATCTGCACGCCTTCATTATCGGCGTTTCCATTCTTGCCGCCAGCCCGGCCCGCGCCGGCGGCAGCGCCGTGGCTTCCGCCAACGCCGCCCTGTTGCAGCCCCTCCCCGTTCCCGTCCGCCGAACCATCCTGGGCGAAATTTCCACCGGAATCCTCGACTCCATCAGCCGCACCAACGGCGACGACGGCGAAGTCATTTACGACGTGAACTTCACCCTCCTCGGCAAACCGCGCAACCTGACCGTGGGGATGGACGGACGATTGCTTGACACGCGGGTTTATCCCGACGAATTGCCCGCGCCCGCGCAGGCCGCCATCAAGAGCCTCAGCGCGGGCGGCCAACTGGGAGAGATCACCAAAAACATCAGCGATAATGACACCGATTCTTTTGAGGCGGACATCACCCGCGACGGGGTGACGCGCACGGTTACCGTGGACGACCACGGCGCGCTGCTGGAGATGCAGGTGCTCCTCCGCGAGACCCCTCCGTCCGTCCAACAAACCATCAATGCCCAGGAGGCCGGGGCCATTCCGGGCGACATCAAAAAAATCATGGACGGCGATGATATCAGCTACGATGTGCTCATGACCAAGGCGGACAGGAAGCGCGGGTTCACCGTCAGCACCAACGGAGAATTGCTGGAAGAACAGGCCTTCCCCGAGGAACTTCCCCAGGCGGTGCAAACCGCCCTCCAGGCCCAGGCCAAGCGCGGCCGCCTCGGCAAAATCAGCCGGTCCACCGAGGAGGGCAAAGTCTATTACGAAGTGGCCCTCACCATCGGCCAGGACGACTACCGGGTGACCTTCGACGCCGCCGGCGCGCTGGATTCCGAGGAGGAAGACATCGCCTGGGCCGCCCTTCCGCCAAAGGTGAAAATAGTCCTCCACCCCTTTCAGGTCGCCGGGGAGGATGTGGACGATGTTGTGCGCACCACAAAAGGAACCAACACCACCTACGACGTTGTTTTGCGCAACGGCAAGACCCGTCGAACCCTCACCTTCGACAAAAACGGCCAAACCCTCCCGCCGTAACGGGGCGCATGAAAAAAACCTTCCCCTCCCCGGCAGGGCGGAGTTGCCGCTCTGCCCTGAAATCTCTGGATGCCGTAACTTCCTGTAACGTCGGGCCTCTGGCCCGATGCCTTTTCAATGTGGCGGCGGTCTGTGACCGCCGCATTATTTGTATTGTCCGGCCTGCCCTCAGCTCCATGTTCCGCATCGTGCTCCTTCTCATGGCCGTCGCATCCGCCCCGGCCGGAACCGGCGGCGCCGCCAACACGCCGCCCTTCCGCCCCGGCTACATCGTCGGCGCGGACATTTCCGCAGTCCCGGCCTCCGAAGCCCGCGGCATCAAGTTCAGCGACAACGGAGTGCAAAAGGACATTCTGCAAATCCTCAAGGACCACGGCTTTAACTACATCCGGCTCCGGTTATTCGTGGAACCAACCAACCAGGGCGGTTACAGCCGGCAGGGTTACTGCGGCTTGGATCAGACCCTCCCGATGGCCAAACGAGTGAAAGCGGCCGGCATGGGTCTGCTCCTGGATTTCCATTACAGCGACACTTGGGCCGATCCGGGCAAACAAACCAAGCCACTGGCCTGGCGCGCCCTGCCCCTGGATCAACTCATCAAAACCTTGCGCGACTACACCCGCGATGTCATCACCCAACTCAAGACCGCCGGCGGCGGGCCGGACATGGTGCAAATCGGCAACGAAATCACTCCCGGCATGCTCCTCAACACACTGCCCGGCGCGCGCGGCGGCGGCGGCGCGCAAACAATCTCCACCCAACCCGAGGGCAGCGCGCGCAATTGGGACATTCTCTCTTCGCTGCTCAAGGCCGGCATTTCCGGCGCGAAGGAGGCCGACCCCGGCATTCTCATCCTGCTCCACATAGACCGGGGCGGCGACAATGCCGCTTCGCGCGCATGGGTGGACGCCGCGCTGGCGCACGGCGTTTCCTTCGACATCCTCGGCGAATCCTGTTACACGAAGTTCCAAGGCCCGTCCGCCGGTTGGAAGGCGAACTTCGACGACCTGGCCGCGCGCTACCCCAAACTCAACTTCCTCATTGCCGAAGTCGCGTATGAAACAGCCGAAGCCAATGAAATCATGCGCCACCTGCCCGATCACCGCGGCCTCGGCACATTTATATGGGAACCAACCCAGCGCGGCAACCAGCAGCAACTCTTCGACGACACCGGCGCCGTCCTCCCCGAAAAAATGGCCCCCTACGACAAGCTGAGGAAAGACAACGGGGCGCAGCCTTAACAATGCCCTGGGATGGCCTGCCGAAAGAGCTTTCACTTCTTGCGCCGGAATGGCAGGCTGCGATTTCAGCAAGCGACATGGATCCCCTCAGAAGATGAAAAAGTGCCCTTATTGCGGTAAGGAATATCCGGACGAGGCCGTTCGGTGTTTTGTTGAAGGCGAATTTCTCGCGGGTGGCGAGTTGCAGCCGTTGAAAGTTGACCCGGAAAGTTCAGCTTGTGCTTCTCCTCCTCCACTGCCCGCGTCTCTGTCCAACAACTCCGATTCAACTTCTCGAATAACGTGGACCGACCGCCAGAGGAGCGTTATCGAACTGACTCTTGTATGCGTGTTAGCTTTTGGTGGCGGCATTCTCAATTCGGCACACCACCTGGCCATCGGTGATTCGGTGGGATCGGCGGTGGGTACATCGCCCGGTGGTTCGATGGTCGGATCGTGGAGTTGGGTGAGCGGCCTGCTTCATGACGGAGCTTCCCTTGGGTTGCTTTGGTATGTCCTGATGCGGAGATCCAAGACTTTTTCCGATCTGGGTCTTTCTTGGAGAAAGCGGGACATAGGTGTATCCATCGTCATTTTTATTGTTGCAGATCTCGCCGCGGCTGCGGTTTCCGGGGCCATTGCTCTTTGCGGCTTGGCTTCCGCCGGGCACCACGCCGCGCTTGACCGTGTTGCCCATTACCTGTTTGGCGGTGGATTCACGTTTGCGACGATTCTTGTCTCATTCCTGAATCCCTTCTTTGAAGAGCTGATCGTCAGGGCGTATGTGATGACGGAACTGAAGCGACTGACTAATAGTGTGTCGAAACCGATTCTCTTCAGCGCCCTGTTGCAGACGAGTTATCATTTTTACCAGGGCGTTCCGCTGGCGCTCAGTTTGGGAGCCATGTTTCTGGTCTTTTCCATCTATTATTCGAAAACGAATCGCATTGCGCCCATTATTCTCGCGCATCTCTACGCTGATGTTGGCGCCACTCTGTTTTATTCCCTGCACCATCGCTAACCCGGACATTTCATAGTCTGGTAGGGCGAAGCTGCTGCTTCGCCCTAATTCAGGGCGGCGCGGCAGCGCCGCCCTACCATTCAGGGTGTGGCAGGTTCCGCCAAGGGTATGAAATATGCAGGCTATGGGCGCGTCTTCAGGGTCTTTCATTTTTCACACCGGCCGTTATCCTTTGCAAAGCGGGTACGCCTTCGCTTTTCAAATAGCCTTTGCCGGTCCGGGCTAAAAGCGGTTCGGCTAGAAAACGATGCTGCATGCGAACCCCCTGTTTGACGGCTTCTTTCAGGAATTCATTCTCGGCCGCTGTCATGTCTCAACTGTAACCAATTGTCTTCTCCATCACGAATTGAATTCCCAATTCACCATTCGGGCTATCCAGCCGGAAGGGGCGCGCGCGGCGCGGGTTACTCCCCTTTGTCCACGGGCGTTACCGGGTCAATCCATGCCCAGCAGAGGCCGCCGACGGCGTAGATGGCGGCGGAAAGGGCAAAGGTCAGCGTCCAGTTGCGGTTCATGTATTGGAGAATGCAGCCGACGACCACCGGCCCAACGGCGCCGCCAATCCGGCCTGCGGTGTTCATGCCGTCGGAGACGGTGCCGGCGGATTTCCCGCCGACATCCATGGCCGTTCGCCGGCAGAGGGGCAAAGTCAGGTCCAGTGAGAAACTGGCCAGGTTGGGAAAAACCCCGGCTTCGGCCGCGCCGAAAAAAACTGCGCCGCCATCAGGGAGGCCAGATTCCAAACCAATCCGGTGGCGGCGGTGAAAAAGGACCACAAGAGCACCATAAAGCTTGACCAGCACCCGGTGGCGGGCGCCGGTCGGTTTCAGCGGCGCCGCCTTCGCGGGCGGGGCGGCGGACGGGGATGCGGGATCGGGAGGGTTCATGTTTTGTGCGTTACGGTTGGCCTGGGCAATCCATAAGCGATGGCCGGAGAATAGGGACACTCCCGGCCGATGGCAACGCCATTTCTCCTGAAAATTGTTGCATCCGGCGCTTGACTTTTTCTGGAGGAAGTCATAGAACAGCCGCGATCCATATCATCAAACTAAACAATTGACCAAAAATTTATGAACAACCGAATCAACTCACCCAAAAGCTCCGGCTCAAACCGTGATTTCTCGCGCCGTCATTTTCTGGGCGCTTCCGCCCTCACCGCGATGGCCGGGTTAACGATGTTCAGCAAGCCGGCCGAGCTCGCCGCCCAATCCGTCGGCGTCAAGCCCAGCGACCTGCCCGACCTGACCATCAAGGAGGTCAAAGTCTATAATGCCGATCTCGGCGACATCCGCCGCATCAACAGCGGCGAGAGCGGCGAAATCGCATCCATCGTCACTGCCGGCGGGATTGAAGGAAACTACTCCCTCGGCAACCGCGTGCCCGGCACCGGCTGGCTCGAATACGCCAAGAACCTCTGCGTGGGCAAGAGCGTCATTGACGTCCTGCCCGCAATACCGGCGTTGAATTCGGGCCGCGGCGGGGCCGGCGGCGCTCCTCCTCCCCGTGGCGGCGCGCGAGCCGGACGCGGCGGCGGCGGCGGCGGCGGTGCGCGGGCTGGCGGCGGCGCCGGTATCGCAACCACGCGCAGTCCGTCAGGTTTCATCGGCGGTTTCGGATACCCCAACGGCATGAGGATGGGCAGCACCGCCGAAGCCAATTATCATGGCGCCATTGTGGATGTCTGCCTGTGGGACATCCTGGGCAAGGCGGTCAACCGCCCCATTTACAAACTGCTCGGCGGGACCAAAGACCGCATGCTCGCTTACGCCAGTTCATTGCATCTGGCGACCATCGAGGATTTCGCGCCCCAGGTTCTCGAGGCCCAAAGCCAGGGATTCCGCGCCTACAAGATTCACCCCGGCGGCGGACAACACCCCACCGGCCCGTTGATTCCCTCCTACGTTGGCCACATTGAGGAGATCAGAGCGGTCCGCAAGGCCGTCGGCGATGAATTCACCATGCTGTTCGATCCCGTGCAACGCTACAACGTCTTCGAGGCGCTGAAAGTCGGCCACGCGCTGGAGGAATGCGGCTACGTTTCGTTCGAGGACCCCATCCCGTCAACCGACATCGAGGGCCTCGTCGAACTGCGGCAGAAATTGACCGTGCCGGTCGAGATCGGAGAGTTCCTTTTTGGGATTCAGGCTTTTGCCGAATACATCCGGCGCGGCGCGCTGGACATCGTGCGGTTGATTGGCGACAACGTGGGCGGCATCACCGGCTCGTTCCGCGTGGCCCAGCTTGCGGATGCTTTCGGCTACCCCTGCACGCCGCACAACTGGGGCAACGCTTTCGATCTGGCCATGCACTTCCAGATCGAGCTGGCCATGCCCAATTGCTACTGGTTCGAAATGCCGTATCCGCAGACGCTGACGGACCGGCCTTATGTCAAGGGTCAGTTCCGCGTTGACCAGGACAGTTACATAATGGCCTCCAAAGAGCCGGGCCTGGGTATCGTCCTGGACCGCGACGCCCTGGACAAGATCACCACGCGAATTGATCGTTGATGCGCGGTGTGGCGGAACAACTGATTCCAACACGATGGAAAGGACTAGACAGCGCGCGGTTCAGCAGGAAGCCAGCGTAGGAAGCGTAGCGGCGCTCGGCAGAGCGCCGCACTATTCGAGTTTGACTCGCGCTGGCCAGCGGTTGAAGGAAAAATGGCGGCTTTCTGCCGAAAGCCGCTACGAGATTGCTTGGGAGCTTCGCCCTACCGAGACACAATTGAGTCCAACTTGACGAAAGAACAAATCATGAAAACGCAAACGCCAGTGAAGGAACACACCGTGGAATTGCAGCGGCGGGAGTTTTTGCAATTGCTGGGCACCAGTGCGCTGGGCTTGGCGCTGTCGGGCGCCGGTTGCGCCTCCAAGCCGTCGGGAACCCCCATCGCTGTGGCCAACCGCGCGGAGCAGCCGCCGACTGGGGCGGGACCGCGCTCCGGCCCGAAACCATTGCGCGGCCTGTTCCCCATCGGCGAGACGCCTTACACGGCGGACGACAAGCTCGATACCGAGTCGCTGGCCAACGAGGTGATCTTCTGCAACAAGGCCCGCGTGCATGGTTTCGCCTGGCCGCAAGTCGCCAGCGGCTGGACCGCGCTGAAGGAGCCGGAACGCATGGCCGGCGCGGAAGCCATTCTCGCGGCTGGCAAGGGCGGGAGCACCGCGCTGGTTATCGGCGTGCAATCAACGACCGGCAACATGGAGGAGGTCAAACGATACGCCGAACACGCCGCAAGCCACGGGGCCGATGCCATCGTTTCCCTGCCGCCTCCAGGCGTCTCGGATGAAACCAAGCTGTTGGATTATTACCAACAGGTCGGCAAGATGACCGATCTGCCGCTGTTCGTGCAGACTCAGGAGAGCATGAGCGTGGACTTGGTCGTCAATATCTATAAGACCGTCCCCAATGCCCGGAATGTGAAGGACGAAGCCAGCGCCGGCGGCGGCGCCTTGCAGCGCATCACCGAAATCCGCAAGCGCACCGACGACAAGATGCTGGTCTTCTCCGGCCAGGGTGTGCGGACGATGATCAATGAAATGGAACTCGGTTTCTCAGGCCATTGTCCCACCGTGGCGCTCTCCGACGTCTATGCGCAGGCCTATGACCTCTGGCACGCCGGCAAACGCCGGGAGGCCTTCGACATGTTCGGCCGCATCCTCGCCTTCAACAGCATGGGCAGCACCGGCAGGGACAGCATTATGATCGTCCGCGGAATTTTCAAACACCCGGTCCATTCGCGCAATGCGCCGGCCGCCGCGGGTGTTTCCTACACGCCCGAACCCGGCGCGGGCGGCGGCGGACGCGGCGGCGGCGCCGGCGGACGCGGCGGCGGCGCCGGCGGGGGACGCGGCGGTGGCGCGGGCGGCGCAGGCAGCGGCCCGCAACTCGACGACAACGCGCTCCGCGCCGCGCTGGACAACTACCTCAAGCCATATCTGAGGGCCTAGTGTAGTGTCCTTGAAATGACTGGAAAATGACTAGACATGGCCTTTTATATTGTGGCGGCGGCTTCCCGCCGCTGTGGCTGGCGGTTGAGCAGGCAAACAGCGGCGGGATGCCGCTGCCACTTTTATGTATAGCCCTGCCGCATAATCCGCGTGAAAATTGACAGAATGCCCCGTTCATGTTAAGAAGGAAGATAAGAAAGGAACATCTTATGAATAAGACATTCTGCATGTCACGCCGCCAATTCCTGCAATCCACCGCCGCCACACTCGCCGCTTCGTGTCTCCACACTCCGGCCTGGGCGGAGTCCACCGTGGCGCCCGGCCAATTCCGGCGGGGCGGCATGGTGTACCGTCCGCTGGGGAAGACCGGGCTGAATGTCTCGCTGCTGGCCTTCGGTTCGCACACCGATCACGCCTACAAGCTGCAAGGCGGCATCCGCAACATCCTCAGTGCGGAGGGCCAGGCGCGCCGCGACCGGCAGGTTTCCAGGGCGATTGACCTGGGGGTCAATCTTATTGACGTGTATGAGCACGAGGGGCAATGGGAGCCTTTGGCCAAACTGATCAAGCCCAAACGCGACAAGCTGATCATCGCCGGCGCTTACGACAATCCGCAGTTCATTGGAACCAACATTGACCGGCTGGCCAAAATCTACGGCGGCTATATTGACCTCTATCGCGTCCGCAGCGAGTCGGTGACGTTCAACACCGCCAGTCTCCTGGATCAGTGGGACGTGGTGCGCCGCGCCAAGGAGGCGGGCAAGATCCGCGCCATTGGCATCGCCTGCCATCTGGAAGGCCCGATGGTCAGCGCCATTCAGGAACTGGAGGGCTTGGATTATCTGATGCTCCCTTACAATTTCATCCACGCCAAGGCGGACTACAGCCGTTTATTGCCCGACGCCATGCAACACAACGTCGGGCTGATCGGCATCAAGCCGCTGGCGGCCGGATCGGTCGTCGGGCTGGACCCGCGGTTCAAATCGGACACCAATCCGGACATGTCCCGCTTCGTGCTTTTCAACTCAACTCCGGGCAGCCGGATGATCCTGCCCGCGGTGGTCGCCGAACTGTCCAAGTCCTTGAACCAGCTCCCGGATGAAACCCTGTCCCAGGCCGCCATGCGCTACGCTTACTCCAGGCCCTTCCTGAGCTGCGCGATGGCCGGCATGTTCGACGATCAGTTCGTCGAGGACAACTACGCGGCGCTGACTCGTTACGATCAAATGACCCGCGAAGAACACGCCGCCCTGGACGCGGCCAGGAAACTCACCCTTGCGACCGGCCCGGGCTGGCTGCCTCAAGATTACCAATGGTTGGAGGAACAATGGCGCGCCTAAAAATTTCGCTTTTCAACATCTGGTTATTAGCCTGTGGACTCATCTTCCTGACACCGATGCCGCTGCCGGCCGAGGAAGGCCAGCGGCAGGAACTCGCCGGCGCCGGCGTTTGCGCCAGATGCCATGTCACCATGTCGCTCGAATGGGGCATTGCCAGGCACAGCGCCATTACCAGCACCAATGGAGAGCGCGTGCCCGGTTGCACCGGCTGCCACGGCCCCAGCGCGGGGCATATCATGGACGAGGAAAACGGCATCAAGCCGGATCGAATCCCGCGCGGAGAGGCCATTGCGACACTGTGCATTGAATGTCACACCAAAGGTTGTCCGCAGACGGGGAACACAAAGGGTTGCCAGGACTGCCACGATCCCCACGCGCTGGTGAATCCCGAATTCGATCCCGCCGCGGTGGAGGCGCATGCCAAACAACTCGCCACACAGCAGGACACCTACAAGGCCCGCCTGGCGGAAGGCGAACAATTGGCGCAAGCGCAAAAGTGGGACGCCGCCGGGGCCGCCTTCCGCGCCGCGCTCAAGGAGAATCCCGCCAGCAGCCGCGCCGCGGTGGCGCTTCTGATGTGCGAGCGCCGGCTCAAGCCCGGGATTCCGGGATTCAAGATCGCGGGCGGCAAATTCGACGCGCCCTCCGGCCTGCCGTCGGAAATAGTTTTGACAAATTTGGACCTCAGCCTGGTGCTGGTGCCGGCGGGCAGCTTCGACATGGGATCGGAGAAGCACCCGGACACCGTTCCTGTCCACACTGTCAATATCGCGCCTTTTTACCTGGGCAAATTCGAGATGACCCAGGCGCAATGGAAAACTCTCATGTCCACCAACCCCAGCTTTTACCAGGGCGAGAAGTTCCCCCAGGCCGACACGCAACCGGTCGAGCAAGTGTCGTGGGACGACTGCCAGACGATGCTGGTGGAGGTCAACAAGAAAACGCCCGGCGGCGGTTTCCGCCTGCCCACCGAGGCCGAATGGGAGTACGCCGCGCGGGCCGGCGCCCCCGAACCGCTGCCAACCAATCAACTATTGCGCTTCGCCTGGCTGCGCGACAATTCAGAGCCGGTCCTGCCCGCGCCGCCCATTCGATCGAGCATGTATCTCATCGGTTCGGGAGTGATCGCCATGCCCCATCCGGTCGGGACTCGCGAGCCAAACCCATGGGGTCTCTACGACATGCTGGGCAACGTCTCGGTCTGGTGTTCCACTCTTTTCCAGCCCTATCCTTACACCGCCGATGACGGACGCGAAGCCGCCGTTGGCGCGGGATTGCGTGTCGTTCGCGGCGCCAATTTCGCCGACCCCGCCGATGCGGCCGATGCCGCCTTGCGCCATTCGGACCGGCCGGACCGGCGTTTCCGCTGGAACGGCGTGCGTCTGGCCTTCACCCCTCCCGCCCCTGAACAAAGCGCGGCGGCCCCGCAACAGAAATGACGGTAGGGCGGCGCTGCCGCGCCGCCCAAGAATTCGGGCGAGGATTTGGTGGCGCATCAAGAGTTGAATGTTCCTCTGCCTTGTTGTAGGGTGAAATCGTAATGAAGAAAATCACCGCTTTGAAGGTTCTGGACAATTACCGCGTCTGGTTGTGTTTCAACGACGGGGTTGAAGGCGAAGTGGATTTTTCCCAAAAGCCGCGCACGGGGGTTTATGCCTCGTGGAACCGCTACGAGAATTTTCGCGCGGCCCGCATCGGCGACTGCGGGGAACTGATGTGGGACACCCAGCTTGATTTCTGTCCCGATTCGCTTTGGTTGCAGGTGACCGGCCAACAACCGGAAGCCTTGCTGAATCAGAACCCACAACCCGTCCATGCCTGAAATCAGCCGCTTTCTCGGCATCTCGATTCGGATGTATCGGGACGAACATCTGCCGCCCCATTTTCATGCAATTTACAACGAGTTCGCCGCGCAAATTTCCATCCGGCAACCGGCGGTCATCCAAGGCAAGCTGCCGCCGCGCGTGCTCGGCTATGTGATTGAATGGGCGTCCTTGCATGAAGCAGAACTCGCACACTGTTGGGAAGTGGCCCGCACCGACCGCCCCATCGGAAAAATTGAACCGTTGATTTAAATGCGAAGATTATGGCTGTCCCTTTGTCGTTTTCCGCGCGTTCACCCTAATTCTCTGTTCGTTTCGCGTGTCCGGGCGGCCTTCAATCCTGCGAGATGCCACTTACGACGAAATGCCGTCTGGCGCTTCTTGCGCGTCTGAGCGGCCTTGCGCCCGGCGTCTTTCATCCGTTTGGCCCAAACAACAACTTTAGGACGGTCGCGCATTTGAATGATGGTCTTTGTCGAGATCAGGTCAAGGTCGTGCATCTTGTGGCAATTCGGGCACAGGATGACGAGGTTCCACAAGGCGTTGTTTGATCGCTTGCCGTCTATGTGGGCTGCCTCCAAAACGTCTGGAATCCCAAAGCCACAGTGGGCACAAAGGGCCGGGTATTTATCAAACGCCAGCTTGCGGTAATTGATGCGCTTGGATTTCATTGCTTTCATTTTAGGCTTGTGAATGGACAAAATGAAGTTGTTTTGCTAGTCTAACGCCGTGACGACAATTCAGCCCGGCCTATTGGAACAAGCGGTCGAACGACTGAAATCTGAATTTCAGCCGGAGCAAATCTGGCTCTTCGGCTCGCATGCTTGGGGCACGCCCACCGAAGACAGCGATGTGGATTTGATGGTCATTGTGCCGTCCAGCAATGAACGCCCCATTCGCCGGATGCAGCGCGCCCAGCGCTGCCTGCGCGGCATCGGCTTTGCCAAAGACGTGCTGGTCAACACCCGGCCCGAATTTGACCGCTACCGGCATTTGAAGGCCTCGCTCTCGCATAAAATAATTGAAGAGGGGCGAAAACTCTATGGATAAGCCGGCGGCTGAACTGTCCCGCGCCTGGCTGATCAAGGCGCACAGCGACCTGCACACGGCAAGCCAAATCGGCAGCCTGCCGGATGGACATCTCGACGCCGGCATTTGCCACTGCCAGCAAGCCGCCGAGAAGACCCTGAAAGGATTTCTGATCTTTCACGGCAGCCCGTTCGCCAAAGTCCACGATCTTGGCAAAATCATCGAGCAGGCCGTTCGCATCAATCCCGCTTTCGGTCAGCACGAGGATGCCGCCGACGCTCTGACTCCTTATTCCGTGGCCTACCGTTATCCTGACGAACAGGGTTCTCTCGAACCCTCCCGCGAAGAATTTGACGAAGCCCTGCAACACGCCCAAGCCATTTACGATTTTGTGCTCAACCTGCTCCCGCCGCAAGCCCGGCCATGAAAATAAGCCATGAGCGGAAAAAGCCGTAACGCTCACATTTTTTCGATTCAAACGCTCGTTGCCGGCAATGGGATCGTTCCTTCGATGGTCGCAAGTTGATGGTTCTGCACTTGATGTTCAACGAGCCACTCCGAGACACCCAACTCCGCCGCGACTTCGGCGACTTCATCCCGGTCAATTCTCGACCCGGAAATCAGTTTGCGAATACCCTCAGCCAGGGCAAGCAATTCCGCGGCAAATGCCCGGTTGCGCTTCTGCCGGTCCGAACTGATTCGCGTGAGAAGCGCCGGCTCTTCTGAATTGTCGCGCAAGGTCGTATCCGATCTGCCACGGCGTTGATAATCGCGTGTGGATATTGTGAACATTCCCCTCCTCCATCACTCCGTTGGGTTCTTCGAGAGAAAGCAGAAATTGCGCGACAGGACGGGCTTTTCGGGTTATGTTCTGGCTGGATTGGAACTGAAGCGAGTCGCTTCTGAGAGATTTGCGGCGGTCATAGACCGCCGCTACAGAAGAAATAGTGCGCCAACTCGAATATGAGAATCCTGATTGTTCCAACAGTTCGAATTTGTTGCCTGCTGATCGCGGGATGGACCGGCCTGCCCGCCGCGCGCGGCGCCGACTTGGTCAGCAGCACGTCTGCCGTTCCCTCCCAGTCCTTCGCGGCGGCGCTCACGCCGTCCCAATGGAAGCAGGTGGAGGATTGCGTGGACCGGGCGCTGGCGTGGATCGCCAGTTCGCAGGCGGCCGACGGCTCGTTCCCCTCGCTGGAGCAGGCGCAACCGGCCGTCACCGCCCTTTGTGTGCTGGCGTTTCTTTCCCGCGGCCATCAGCCCGGCTTTGGCCCCTACGGCGCGCAAATGGACCGGGCCATAGATTTTGTCTTGAAGTGTCAAAATCCGGAGGACGGACTTTTTGACTATGAGCCGCCCAGTGATGCCGGTGTCTTTCCTGGCACCGGCCCTCTCAGCCAGAACCCGGGTCAGATTGCCCAGATCGCACAGGCCGTCCCCCAGCAAGGATTCGGCTTTGGCCGGGGCGGCGGGGTGGGCAGAAATGCCTCGTCGGCGACCTACAATCACGCCATTTCGGGGTTGATGCTGGGCGAGATTTTTGGCCATGTCAGCGCGCAGCGGACCAAGGAGGTCAAGCAAGCCATGGAAAAGGCGCTGCAGTTCACCCACGAATTGCAAACCCGCGACAAGCCGGAAGAGGACAAGGGCGGATGGCGTTATTTGCGATTGCAGGGCATCAATGCCGCCGACTCGGACCTTTCGGTGACGGGCTGGCATCTGATGTTTTTGCGCTCGGCCCGGAACGCGGAATTCAATGTGCCGCAGGCTTACATTGACGAGGCGTTGGAGTTTGTGCATCGCTGCTGGGTTGAAGAGGACGGCCTGTTCCACTACACGACATGGGGGAGCCAGAGCGCCCAATACACCCGCGGGCTGATGGGGTCGGCGGTGGTTTCCCTCTCGCTGGCCGGGCAGCATGACAGCCCGCAGGCGCTGGCGGCGGGGGACTGGCTGCTGGCGCATCCTTATCTGGCATTCGGGCAGAAGATCGGACAGGGCGACCGTTTTTATTACAGCACTTATTATTGCAGCCAGGCGGCGGCGCAATTGGGCGGGCGCTATTGGAAGGGAATTTTCCCTCCGATTGCCGAAATCCTGGTGAGGGCGCAAAACGCCGACGGCTCTTTCCCGCCTGATTCGACAACGCAGTACGGCGGGTTCGGTCGAGGACGGGGCGGCGGGAATAATGAAGCCCAGTATGGCTTGGATTACACGACCTCAATGGCCGTGCTCTCGCTCACGCCGGCCTACCAACTTCTCCCGGTCTACCAACGTTGATATGAAAGGGCTAAAATTGGCATTAGGCTCTTACCGGTATTGCAATCCGTCAGAATCGCGCATTTCTGCGAAGATTTTAGGACCGATGGATACGCGGTTGATAAACGCAAAGGCGCGAAGGCGCAAAGACGCTCCCGATTCGGAATCGGGATTCCTTCTTTGCGTCTTTGCGACTTGGCGACTTTGCGTTAAAGAATCTTCTTTATTCGTGAAATCCTTGGTTCAGCTCCTTCGGTTGCGGCTGGCCGCGCTGGCTCTCCTGGGCTTGCTGCTGGCGGCGGCGGCGGATGGGGCCACGAATGGGGCCGGCCCGGCGCATGTTCCCGGCGCCTTAACCGTCCCGCCGCTGGGCGAGGTTCTGTGTCCGGGCAAATGGCCGGCGGTGGAGAGTTCGGTGGACCGCGCGCTGGCCTGGCTGGCCTCGCAGCAGGCGGCCAACGGTTCCTTTCCCACGCAACCGGCCGGGCAACCGGCGGTGACGAGTTTGTGCGTGCTGGCATTTCTGGCCCGCGGCCACCAGCCCGGCTTGGGGCCTTATGGCAAGCAAATGGAACGCGGCATTGATTTTGTGCTGGCATGCCAGAGGGACAACGGCCTGTTTTCTTCCCAGCCGCCAAAGGACAGCCACGGGCAGGACGCGCACGAGGATCTGACGCCTTCGCACACCGCGGTCTATAATCACGCCATCTCCGGGCTGATGCTGGGGGAAGTTTTCGGACATGTCACCGGCAAGAGAATGGAGGCGGTGAAGAAGGGGCTGACGCAGGCGCTGCAATTCACGCGCCAATTGCAATCCCAGCCCAAGGCCAACGCGGCCGATCGCGGCGGCTGGCGCTATCTGCACCTGCGCTTCGATCAGTCGGCGGCGGACTCGGACCTGTCGGTGACCGCCTGGCAGATTTTGTTTTTGCGCTCGGCGCGGAACGCGGAATTCAACGTGCCGCAGGCTTACGTGGACCAGGCGACGGAGTTCGTCCACCGGTGCTGGGACGAAAAGAAGGGGGTGTTCAATTACGCGCTGGAGGGCGGCGGGGATGTGCGGTCGAGCCGGGGGATGGTGGGGGCGGGGATTTTATGCCTGTCACTGGCCGGGCAGCACCAAACGCCGGCGGCGCTGGCGGCGGGGGACTGGCTGCTGGCGCATCCTTACCGGCGGTTCGGGGAGCAGATCGGGGTGGACGACGGTTTTTTCTACAGTGCATACTATTGTAGTCAAGCGGCGGCGCAACTGGGCGGGAACTACTGGAAGGGGATTTACGAGCCGCTGGCGGACACTTTGCTGGGGGCGCAAAACGCCGACGGCTCCTGGCCGCCCGAGCCGCAGAAGAAGATCGCCCTGTTTGGCAACGACTACACCACGGCCATGGCCGTCCTTTCCCTCACGCCGCCCTACCAACTGCTTCCGGTGTATCAGCGATAACGCAACGACCATGCTTCCGACTCTAAACCTTAACTTTAAATTGCGCCCATGTTCGATTCACTGAGCCAGAAGCTGCAAAACGCGTTCCGCAACCTCCGCGGGCTGGGGAAAATTTCCGAGGCCAATGCCGGGGATGCCCTGCGGGAGGTGCGCCTGGCGCTGCTGGACGCGGATGTCAATTTCAAGGTCGCGCGCGATTTCATCGAGGAGGTCAAGAGCAAGGCGCTGGGCCAGGAGGTGGTGCAAAGCATCCAGCCGGGACAGCAGATCATAAAAATTATATATGACGAACTGGTGAAGCTGCTCGGCTCGACCAACGCCGGGCTGGCGTTGAGCGGCAATCCGAGTTGCGTCATTCTGGCCGGCCTGCACGGTTCGGGCAAAACGACCTCCAGCGCCAAGCTGGCCCGCTGGCTGCAAAAGCAGGCGCGCCAGACGTTGCTGGTGGCGGCGGACGTTTACCGCCCGGCGGCGATGGAGCAATTGGAGACTTTGGGCCGCCAAATCGAGGTCCCGGTCTTTGCGCTCAAGGGGGAAACGGATGTGTTAAAGATCGCCCGCCAGGCGCTGGAGTTCGCCCGGCAGAACCAGCGCAACACGCTCATCTTCGATACGGCGGGCCGGTTGCAAGTGGATGAGGCCCTGGTGCAGGAACTGGTGCGATTGCGGGACTTGATCCAGCCGCAGGAAATACTCCTGGTCCTGGACGCCGCCACGGGCCAGGAAGCGGTCAATGTGGCCACTCACTTTGACCAGGCGCTGAATATCACCGGGGCGATCCTGACCAAGCTGGATGGCGACGCGCGGGGCGGCGCGGCGCTGAGTTTGAAAGCGGTCACCGGCAAGCCGATCAAGTTCATGGGGACGGGGGAGAAGGTGGACGAATTCGAGCCGTTCCACCCGGAGCGGATGGCGTCGCGCATTTTGGGCATGGGCGACGTGGTGAGCCTGGTGGAAAAGGCGGTCGAGGCGGTGGACCTGGACGACGCCAAGCGCATGGAGGAAAAGATGCGCAAGGGCCAGTTCACGCTGGAGGATTTTCTGGAGCAGTTGCGGGCGATGAAGAAGCTCGGCTCGCTGGAAAGCCTGGTGGGGATGCTGCCGGGCGGGGCGGAAGCGATCAAGCGCGTGGACATGAACAAACAGGAGAAGGAGTTCAAGCGGATGGAGGGGATTATATGCGCGATGACGTTGCAGGAGCGGCGCGCCCCGCAAATCCTCAACGCCAAGCGCCGGGTGCGCATCGCCAAGGGCAGCGGCGTCCAGGTGTCCGATGTCAACAATTTGCTCAACAAATTCAACCAGATGCAGCAGATGATGAAGAAAATGGGCAAGTTCCAGAAGATGATGGGGCGGATGGGCGGGATGCCGGGTTTCAGGGGGGCTTAATCCTAATCTTAATCCTAATCCTAATCTTAATCTCTTAAATTGCGGATTGCGGATTGCGGATTGCGGATTTGTATGATAGAATGTGCAATCAGCCACGAATGATATGGGAAAAATAACATTGCCCTTTCGATCGTCATTCAGGTTCTGGCCGGCGCTCTTGTGCGCGGCGGTGTTCGCGACACCCTGCCTTGCGCAAGCGCCGATTACCAACGGCTTGGTGGCGCGGTGGACCGGCGATGGGAACGCGAAGGATAGCGCCGGGCATTTTGATGGCGAGGTTTCCGGCGGGCTTCGCTATGTGCCCGGCCCGTCGGCGGGGCAGGCATTTCAGTTCAATGGCGGCGAGGCGAAAGTGGATTTCGGCAACAGCATTGGCAACTTCGGCACGCGCGATTTCACCGTCGCGTTCTGGATGAAGACGGATTCCAAGATTCCGCTGGAGGCGTTTCTGGATAAGAAACCGACGTGCGATGGGAGGTACAGTCACTGGACTATTACATCCGGCGGCGGAGAACCGAGGGTGGCCGGCATTCTCGTCTTTGCGATTTGTAAGGGGGTCAACACGACTTCCGATTGTTTGCTTTCCAGCCGCCCGGTAAACGACGGCCAGTGGCACCACATCGCCTGGGTGCGACAATCCACCAGTTCCGGGAGCATCACGGGTCTGGCCTACTTGGACGGCGCGCTGGATAACTCAAAGAGCTATCCGGAGGTGGTTGACGTTGCCAATCAGTCGCCTTTGCTCCTGGGGCGGGACACCTGCGAATGTTGTGACGGACGCCGCGCTTACAGCGGGGCGGCGGCGGAGTTGCAGCTTTTCAGCCATGCGCTTACGGCGGAGGAAATCCTCGCTATTTACAAGGCGGGGAAACCGGACAAGTGATGCCATGAAAAGAATAACCATGCGAATTCGAGCGCCAGCCTGGCTATGGCCGGGGCTTTTGTTTTTGACTGCCTTTGGCACGCCTTGTTTCGCGCAGGCGCCGATTACCAATGGCCTGGTGGCCCGGTGGACCGGAGATGGAAATGCAAAGGACAGCGCGGGCCACTTTGATGGCCAGGTTTCCGGCGGGCTGCGTTATGGGGCAGGCCCGACGGGACAGGCGTTTCAATTTGATGGCGGCGGGGCGGCGGTGGATTTCGGCAAGAGCATCGGCAACTTCGGGACGCGCGATTTCAGCATTGCTTACTGGATGAAGACGGATTCCACCAATCCGAAGGAGGCGTTTTTGGCGAAGAGGGCAACGTGCGATGCCGAGTTCAGCATTTTGGAGATTGCAATCGGCGGCAACGGGCGTCCGGGGCCTGGCATTCCAAACATGTTCTTCACGGATGGAGGCTTCAAAGCGGGTTCTGATTTGCCTTCCAGCCGTCCGCTGAATGACGGCCGATGGCACCATGTCGTGTGGGTAAAAGAATCCACCAGTTCCGGGAGCATCACTGGCCTGATTTATGTGGACGGCGCGCTCGATAACTCAAAGAGCTTTCCAGAGTCCGTTGACATTTCCAATCAGTCGCCGTTGGTCCTGGGTCAGGATGTCTGCCAGTGCTGCGACGGTTGCCGTCCTTACACCGGGGCGGCGGCGGAGTTGCAGATTTTCAGCCATGCCCTGACTGCGGAGGAAGTTCTCACTCTTTACAAGGCGGGGAAAGCGGACAAGTAATTCCATTGCGGATTGCGGATTTGATGTGGCAGGATGCGAAATTAACCAGCAACGATATGAAAAGAATGACAATGCGTTTTCGAGCGGCGGCTTGGTTATCGCCGGCAATTCTGTTGGTTTTTTGCGCGCCCTGTTTCGCGCAAGCGCCGATTACCAACGGCCTGGTGGCACGGTGGACCGGAGATGGCAACGCAAAGGACAGCGCCGGGCACTTTGACGGGCAGGTTTCCGGCGGGCTGCGTTATGGGCCGGGGCCGGCAGCGGCGCAGGCGTTTTATTTCGGTGACGGCGGCGGCCAGGGCCTTTACTCAGTTCAAGATCAATTGCCTCCTGTAAATTATACCATTGACACCAACGGCAACGTAGTTTTTCTGAAGCCAGATGAAGACACCCGGGGAGGTCATCCGCAGCCTCAGCTTAACGGCGGCGGCGCGCAAGTGGATTTCGGGAGCAGCATCGGCAACTTTGGCACGCGCGATTTCACCATCGCGTTCTGGATAAAGACGGATTCCAAGTACTTCTATGAGGCGTTTCTGGGGAAGAGACCATCGTGCGATGGGTCCAGAAGCCATTGGAATATTTTCGTCGCATACCAGCCGGGGACCCGGGCGCCCGGCTACATTCACTGCGGGCTTGGGGAAGGAGGCGAAAGGGAGCCTGCCGATAATATGTTGCTTTCCACTCACCCGATCAATGACGGCCAGTGGCATCACGTCGTCTGGGTGCGGCAATCCACCAGTTCCGGGAGCAGCATGGCCCTGCTCTATCTGGACGGCGCGCTCGATATCTCAAGGACTTATCGGGACCAGATTGACCTTGTCAATCAAGCGCCTTTGGTCCTGGGGCAGCACGTCTGCCAGTGCTGCGACGGTTGCCACCCTTACAGCGGGGCGGCGGCGGAATTGCAGATTTTCAGCCACGCCTTGACTGCGGAGGAAATCGTTATACTTTACAAGGCGCAGAAAGCGGACAAGTGATATTCCCGGCCGGGTTACAGCGCTTCGCCGAGGTTGATCTTGTGCGCCAGGCAGTAGGCTGCGGTATCGGCGTATTTCTCCGCGGAGTATTTCAGGCCGGCCAGTTCTTCGGGGGTCAATGGGCGCACGACTTTGGCGGGGGCGCCGAGGACAAGGGAGCGTGGGGGAATTTTGGTCCGCTGCGTCACCAGCGCGCAGGCGCCCACCAGGCATTGCGGCCCCAATTCCACTTCGTCCAAAATGACCGCTCCCATGCCGATCAGGCACTCGTCGCCGACGGTGCAGGCGTGAGCGATGGCGGAATGGCCGAGGGTGACATAGTTGCCCAGCACGCACGGGAACTCATCGGCCACATGCAGCACCGCGTTGTCCTGGATATTGGTGTGGTGGCCGACGACAATACGGTTGATGTCGCCGCGCAAGACCGCGTTGTGCCAGACGCTGGCGGCATCGCCCAGCGTGACGGCGCCCGTGACCACCGCGCCGCGGGCGATATAGACATTCTTGCCCAGCGCCGGTTTTTGGAGCAGGAACCTGTCGAGTTGGCTTGATACATTCACAATTCAAGGCGTATTTTAAAAAACTGCCGCCGCGCCGGTGGCGGATGGAGTATGCTAACTGTTAACCTGAGATTTTGAAGTTCAAAATTCAAACCGCCGCGTTATGCCAAAAAATGAGCCGGGCCGCCCGCCCAAATCCCCGCGCCGGGAAAGACTTCTGCCGCGCTCCTTCAAGGACCTGACGCCCAGCCGGCATTTCAGTCCGGGCACTTTTTTTTACGAGTTGGTGTGGAAGGCATTGTTGACACGGCGGACGGGCGAGCGGGTCCGGCCCAAATTCCCCAAGCTGGTGCGCGGGCAGGCGGCCCTGACCTGGATCGGGCACGCTTCTTTTCTGGCGCAGTTCACCGATTTGAACGTGCTGATTGATCCGAATTTCGCGAACTGGCTTTTTCTCTTGAAGCGCATCCGGCGCGCCGGGTTGAAAATAAAAGACCTGCCTCCCATTGATGTGGTTCTGCTCACCCACGCCCACTTCGATCATTTCCATCGTCCCACCTTGCGCCGGCTGAATTCTCCGAAAATCGCCATTGTGCCCTGGGGCGTTGGGGATCTGGCCAGGAATCTCGGCTTCGGGCGCATCATCGAATTGCAATGGTGGGAGAGCTTTTCCCATCACGGCTGGAAAGTCACCTTCACGCCCTCCAAGCACTGGGGCGCGCGGATTTTGCGGGACAGCCATCGCGGCTACGGCGGGTTCTTGCTCGAGCACCAGGGCCGGCGGATTTATCACGCCGGGGACAGCGCCTATTTCGGCGGGTTCCGGGAGATCGGCCAAACCAGCCCGCCGGAAGTCGCGCTGCTGCCCATCGGGGCCTACTATCCGGAATCCTTCCGTCACGTTCACATGGGGCCGGACGAAGCCATCCAGGCCTTCCGCGACCTCCAAGCCCAGTGGCTGGTGCCGATGCACTATGGCACCTTCCGGCTTTCCTTTGAAGACATGGATGAGCCGCCGCGATGGCTTCGCGAATTGGCCGCCGCCCAGGGCTTGAGCCGGCATTTGAAAATCCTCCAGGAAGGCGTGCCGACGGTGTTCTGACTCGAAGGGGAACGATTCATTCGAGCCGGAGGCTCGACGCTACAGCACCGACCCGCCGCATCGGCTAATTTTGCTCGAAGAGGGAAACCGGGATGGCGTGCGCTCCCGGCGTGTCGAAAAGGGAGTCGCCGGTTTGGGGCGCGGTGACCGGATTGGTGCTGCCAAGCCACGCGGCGCCGCCCAGGGAGGTCTCGACGGTTGCCGGGACGCCTGTGGAAGCGGCGGCCCACCGGTTGTCGGACGACAGTTCGGTGGCGGTCACGCTCTGATCCATCTTGGGCGGGATATAAATGGCGAGCGTCAGGGCGCCGCAAACGGTCAGGCCCATGGCAAAAGCCACGATGGGCCGCGCGCTGAACCAAGGGCGCCATGTTTTCCAGGAGTCGTAGTGGCCATCGCCCCGTTCGATGCGACCGATAATCCGGCCCGGGAGCAGGTGAAAATAACCGGGCGGGGGCTGCTCATAGCGTTTCAACGCGATGAGCCTTTCCACCGTGATCGTTGGTTTGGATTCCTGGTCCATGCTCTTTATGTTTATCTTAAATAATCGGCCAAAAAAGCTTGCAGTTGCTGGCGCGCGTAGAACAAGCGTGAACGAACCGTGCCGACATTGCAATCCATAATCGCTCCGATTTCCTCGTGCGTCAGCCCCTGAATGTCATGTAATACCACAACCATTCTGTGGTCTTCTGACAACTTTTGCATCGCGGCGTTCAATTTTTCCTGCAATTCCGCCAGACTCAAGTCCCGCCGCGGGTTGTTGTGGGAGATCAGCGCCACCAGGTCCGGGTCGTGCTCCGCGTTGAAGTCCATGTCGTTCAAGCTCATTTGCACCCGGTTCTTGCGCAGTTTGAGGAAGTTGATGGTTTTGTTGACGGCGATGCGATAGAGCCAAGTGTAAAAGCTCGAATCGCCCTTGAACGATTTCAGGGCGCGGTAGGCCTTGATGAACGCATCCTGCGCCAGGTCGTTGGCGTCCTCGTGGTTGGAGGTCATGTGATAGACCGTGGCGTAAATCCGCTCCTGATAGCGCCGGATCAGCTCATCGTAGGCCGAGGTGTCCTCGCGCTGGGCGCGCCGGACCAGCGCCCAGTCGTCCTCCGGCGGGGTGTCCGGCTCTTGGATGGGCGGGGCGCTCATCGGTTTTTCCAGTGCTGCTTTCGTAAGCGGTAATTGGCCTGGCCAGTCTAAATGGTTCTAATAGTCAACCCCCAGCGCCGCGGTTTGTTCCGCCAAATAATGCGTCAAGCCCGCCATTTTGGCCCGCCCCTCCGACGCCGGCAACGCCGCCGCCGCCTGCCGCGCGGCTGCCAAATAGTGCTGAATCACCAGGCGGGATTCGGTGAAAGCGTCGTATTTTTCGATCAAGGCCACGGCGCCGGCCAGATGCGAAGGCTCCCAATTCCGCAGCCATTCCCGCAATTGATCCCGGTCCCCCGGCGTGGCGCGGTCGCGGACGATCAAGACCGGCAGCGTCATTTTGCCCTTGGCCAGATCGGTGCCGAGCGACTTGCCGGCGGCCGCCTCCGAGCCTAGCACGTCCAGGCAATCGTCGTACAATTGATAAGCCGTGCCCAGGGCCAGCCCGTATTGGCGCAACGCTTCCCGGCGCGGCGCCGGCGCCTTGCTCAACAGCCCGCCCAACTCGCACGACAACGCAAAAAGCTCCGCCGTCTTCATCGCCAGCACCTTGAAGTACTGGTTGCGGGCGACCTCGAAATCCCCCCGGCTCCGCGTCTGCAAAATCTCCCCGGCGCAAACCGTATTGGTCGCCGAAGCCACCCGGCGGCAAATTTCCGGCGTGGGGAAACCGGCGGCCAGCTTCAACGCATGGGCAAAAAGACAATCCCCCAACAGCACCGAAACCTCAATCCCCCAATTGGCCGCCAGACTCGGCCTGCCCCGCCGCAGAACCGCCTCATCATTGATATCGTCATGCACCAGCGTGGCCAGATGCACCATTTCGATAATCACCGCCACCGTCAAATGGGAATCGTTCAACCCGCCGCAGGCCTCGCCGCTCAACGCCACGAGGACCGGGCGCAACTGCTTGCCCTGGGCGGTCAGCGCGTATTGGGCGTAAGCGGCGATTTGCGGTTCGAACTCGTCTGTTTGGGCCGCCAAGCGGTGTCCCACCCCCTGCAAAAACGGCTCCACCGAGTGTACGATCTCCTTCCAGCCCGGCGGCGATTTGGGCGGCGGGGCTGCCGTGGGAGCGGCCACCAGACTGGATTCAACGGCCAACATTTGCCCTAGTTTAAATTTCCCCGCCCCGCAAGTCAAACGCGGAAATGCGCGTGCGGAATGGAGTGATGGAGTGATGGATTGATGGGAAAGCCGAGTGCAACTCGGCGCTCCGAGTCCTCCGTGCGCCCTTCCGACTTTTTTGTCCTGCACTCGCGCGGGGCTGTAGTGCTGATGCAACGCTTTTGCCCAAAGCCGCATTGGCATTGCCGCCTGGCCAGTGGCCCGGCGCGACGGGCGAGCCGCCCATGCCACCCATCTGCTGTGGAATATGCGGACCAATTGCGCCAAGCGCGCGAGCCAGAATTCAGCCCGGACGGCGACAGCCCTTATCTCAGAGCCAAATCGGAACTGTCGTTCCGCGCTCCAGGGCCCTTCGCGCGGAGGCCACGCGGCCGACAGGCCGCCGTGGGGTGCGCGCCAGCACCGCTTTCCCCCTTGGGCCCGCCGTTTTGGTCCGGGAATCTGCGGATGCGCTCTATACTCGTGAAGTCGTCAGCCGCAACAATAAAGCCGCAGCCACCCATATTGACCTATCGCTGGAATTTCAAGAGCACCTCAAGGCAGAGCTATGGTTTGGTCCTTTTTGGGACGTGTTCCGCAATGCCTTCGCAGAAACGCATTTGAGCCTCTTCAATCGTGGCAGGCTCGTCACCGGAAATCAGTTCGTGCCAGCGGGCGGCCAATCCGTCTTCGCTCGAATCTTGCATGAATCGAAATGCCGATGCGGCGAGATACTCCCTGTCCTTCTCAAAAGCCAGCCAGCGCCGTCCGAGTTTTTCCGCAGCATAACCAGTGGTGTTCGATCCGGCGAATATATCGAGGACAAGATCATGAGGGTCGGTCAGGAAGTTGATGAAAAATGCCGGCAGCTTTTCTGGAAATCGTGCGGGATGACTCTCAATGTTCAATAGTTTGCAACTCCTCAAATAATGCGAGTTGCTGTCCGTGTTGGGAAACTCCAGCAGGTTCGGCGGTATTGCGCCGCCATTATCCACTCCAAAATTGCCGCTAATGTCGTGTCCTGACGGGCGTTTCTTAGGTGTGTAGAAACGCGAACTGTCCCGCAGCAGTTTCCTCATGCGCTCAGAGTAAGGGACAAGCACCCGCCGGACATCGGCTTTCGGGAAATCCGTTTTTGAGAGCCACCAAACAGTGTTCACCGCGTCCTTGACGCGAATCTTTCGCTTGTTCACCCACTCAATCGGCGAGGGCAGTTTCGCAGGATTGAACCAGAAAAACTCCTCGGCTAGACGAAACCCAAATTCATCACAGAGCCGCACGAGCACTCGGAAGTTGTAAAGCGACCTGACCGGTCTGCCGCTTTCGTAAGCACCGCCAAGGTCGAGAACCAAGCTTCCGGCCGGTTTCAGGACGCGCCAGACCGGTTTGGCAAAACTGACGAGCCAATCCACATAAGGTTCTCGTGTGAGGTTGCCGTAGGCTTTTTGCCGCTGCAACGCAAATGGCGGCGAGGTGACGACCAAATCAACGGATTCGTCGGGCACTCCAGCGAAAAGTTCAATTGAGTCGCCAACGTATGCCCCACCCCAGCAGGTCGTGTAAAGTGGAGGCGGCAGTTGATTTTTTCCGTTAGTATTCATTAACGTTGGCAATCCAACTCGCGATGATTTGCCAGAGCACCGTAACTGCAAAATAAACTTGTGGGTCTTGTTGTTGAAGCTGCTCAAGGCGGCTGGCCCAGACCGTTTGATCCTGGCTTCCGATGATATAAGCAGCCCAGCGTCTGGCGTTGTCATCAATCATTGAGGACATCAATTCGTCCACTTTGAACTGCCCCGCATGGGCAAGCGCCCAAGCGATGCCTGCGCGCTGTTCAGGCATTGCGGTGGGCAGTCCGGCCACAATTAGTGAAGAAGCTGTGTTTGCAATGCGGCGCAAGGCACGGGCTGCCTCCGTTCGGATGGCTGGAGAGAGTTCACCGAATGTGCGAACTAGTGTCTCAATGGAATCCGCGCTGCCAATTTCGCCAAGCGCCCATGCTGCCCCGGCTCGAATCTCCGCATGTTGCGTTGCGTCCGTCAACATGGTCTTGAGAAGGTCAGATGCCGCAGCCGTTCGCAGTTCACCCAGAATGATGACCGCCTCAAGACGTTGTTCGAGGTATTCACTCGCCAGAGTTTCCCTGATGAAGTTGCTGCCGGATTCAATATTCCACTGGGCAAGAGTCGCAGCCGTTTCAAGACGAACGAAAATATGCTCTTTAGTATCCGCCAAAATCTGCTCCAATTGGCTGCAGCCAGCGCGCAGATTCAGATGCCGGAATGCCTTTGCTGCCGCGTAACGCTCTGCGACAGAGCGAGAGCCAAGCATTGCCGAATAGGTCTCAATTCCAGCCGGTTTGGCGGACGGCAAAGCACTCAGCACCGGAACCACGCTGGCAAGAATCTGGCCCTCGACAATACGGTCACCGAGCGTGACCAAGGGAGTCAGCCTGATGTGGCGTTTGGAGAGCGACAGTGAAATTGCCCGCGCATCGGTTTCGCGGCGGAATTTCAACCGCTCGGACGTGATTTCGGACACCGTTCCCGCCGCACTCGCAATCGCAGCAGGCCAAGTGATCCGAACTTCAAACCCTTCTTCAGCACCTTTGGGCTTCTCTGTGACGACATGCTTTTGCTCAAACGCTCCTCGCAGTTCGGAAACTCGAATGAACTGGACAAGTCGGCTGGCCTCCCAGTCAGTCGGGCCCGCACCCGTTTTGTGGCACTCAATCACCGCGACAAAATCGCCGTTCTCCAATCCCCTATCCCAGCCTCGCGCCGGATCGGAGAGCGAGTGTGACATGCTGATTTCCAGCGAAGTTTTCGCACGAACTTCGATACGCGTTGCGGAGTCAAGAACGAGAATGTCTGGGACGCGCAGGCGTTTAATCTTGATGTGCTTCCAGATTTTGTGATTCAGAGAACCGCGTTCCAATTCTACCGGATGAAGGCCGGCATCGGAAAGCTTCTGGAGAACGGCTCGCGCTCCAGTTGCACCGATGGCCAGTTTTTCAAGAAAGCTGTCATCGGATTTAAAAGAGCGCCGTCCATTCATTCGTTGTCCGGGATAATAGCAAGTTCACGCCGGCGTGTAAAGCGGCAGCCTGCAACTGCGTGCTGTGTCGCACACGCTTCCGCGACGAGAATTGTTTTTCTCCCTTATTTGTGCATCTCGGTCGCGGGGTGGTACTCGCGGTGGGTGAAGAGGAGGGCGGCCAGGGCCACGAAGAGTAGGGTCCCAAAGAGGAGGGCCGCCACCGGGGCCACCACGCCCGTGCCGGTCCATTGGAATAGGCTCTGCAGCGCGGCATCGCGGGAGAGGAGGGTCTTGAGATGGCGCATCAGGGACAGGGTGTTGATGTTGGTCGGGATGTCGCCTATGCCCAGTTCCACTATCAGCCCATAAACCACCGCCAGCGGCAGGTAGCGCTTGGTGACTTGCCCCAGGAAAAGTCCCAGCGCACCCCACGCCGGCACGGCCAGGAGTTGCACGGCCAGAAACAGCGGGAGCAGCGAGCCGATGTCCGGTATTTCCCGCAACGCGCCGGCCCACAACAGGAGCAAGCCTTCCATCAGCGCCGCAACTTCCAGGCAGGCGACTTGGGAAAGATATTTGAGAACCACCAGCGTCCCGCGCCTGACCGGGCGTGTGGTCAAAAAGCCCAGGGTGTCGGTTTGCAGTTCGTCCCGAACCAGCCCGCCGCAACTCCGCACGCAACAAAGCGGAAGGATGATGAAGAAGTAGAAGTCTATCAGCCAGCGGTAAAACGGCGCGGTCCGGTTCCAGGCAGGCTCGCCGATCTTGTCCTCCGCTTCGCTGACGAATCCCTTTTCCAACAGCTTAAACTGCGCGAGTTGGCGCTCATTCAGCACGGACTTGGCGCGGTCCACGATGCGCTGGCAGTTGGTTTCGACCAGCGCCCGCTGCTCCTCAACACTGGTTTCCGGGGACTGGATGGCGCGGTATTCTCTTTCCGCGAGTTCATATTCCTCGTCGTAAATCTGCTGGAGCTGGCTGGACTGATCGGGGGCCAGGGGAATTCTCCACATCGCCATGCTTCTGGCGACGCGCCAGAGTTGTCGTGTGGAATCGCCCAACGGCAGGGCGTTCTTGCGGGCCGCCCACATTTGCGGGGAATCCACCGTTTTCCAGACCAGAAACGGCAGGAGCAGCAGCAGGGGCAGCATCCATCGCAACCGGCGCCAGGTCAACTGGCTCTTCCAAGTGAACAGCCAGATCGCGCCCCATGCGCGAAAGAACGCGGACGACGGGGACGATTGGGAAGAAGGGGTCATGCCGTCACCTTTTCAAAAATGTTCTGCAAGGACCGGCTCTGGCTGCGAATAGCCTGGACGGTGACGCCGCTGTCCAGCAGCAAAGCGGTCCACGCGGGGTAGAAGGAGGCGGCGTCCTTGACGCGGATGCGGAGCAGGCCCGCGGCGGGGTCGAGATCGAAGCCGAGGAGAACGCCGGCGTCGAAGAGGTGGCGGGCCAGCTTTTCGGGATCATCGCACTGGATGGAGAGTTCTTCGGACCAGTTTTTCAGGTCGCCGCGAATTTCTTTTTGACTGCCGGAGGCGAGGATGCGGCCCCAGTTGAGGATGAGGATGTTGCGGCAGAGCGATTCCAATTCGGCCAGGATGTGGCTGGAGATGAGGATGCTGGCGCCGCGGGCGGCCAGATCGGAGAGGAGGGCGGCCATTTCCTGGCGGCCCATCGGGTCCAGGCCGTTCATCGGTTCGTCCAGGACGAGGAGGTCGGGCTGGTGCAACATGCCCTGGGCCAGCTTGACCCGTTGTTTCATGCCTTTGGAATACTGGCCCATCGTTTTGGACCAATGTTCGCGCGGCAATTTCACCGTGTCCAACATCGCTTCGCAGCGGGCGGGAATTTCGGCGGCATCCAGGCCGGACAACCGGGCCAGGCCGTTGAGCCAATCCAGCGGGCGCAAATCCATGGGCACGGCCTCGCGCTCCGGGCAGAAACCGATGCGCCGCAGCAGGGCGGGATTGTTCCAGGGAACCTCGCCGAAGACGGTGAGGGTTCCGGCGCTGGGCTGAAGCTGGCCGGTGATGATCTGGAGGAGGGTGCTTTTGCCCGCGCCATTGGCGCCGACCAGGCCGGTCAGGCCGGGCGCGATGTCGAAGGTGACATTGTTGAGTCCCATGACCATGCCGTACCAGCGGCTCAATTCCCGCGCTTGGATGACAGGGTTCATGAGGAATTGCGGATTGCGGATTGCGGATTGCGGATTGAAGATTCGGGGACGGCCGCGAAAGGGGGCAGAATGCGCAGCGTGGCACGGCGCAAGTAAAAAAATTGAACCACAGATTTCACGGATTTCACGGATAAAAAAGATTTTTCAACGAAAAGTCGCAAAGTCGCAAAGTCGCAAAGAAGGAAAGAACTCTTTGCGCGTTTGGGCCTTTGCGCCTTTGCGTTAAACATCCCGGTGGCATCCGGCGTAATATCTTTGCAAGAGTTCACCGGGGATTGTGGATTGCGCGGGTTCATTCGGGTTTGACTCTTTTGTGGACGATCCAGGCGGCCCCGATGACCATGATCAGCAAGGCCGCGATGGCGCCGCCGAGATGGGGAGTGTCCAAAGCCGCCATGGTTTCGGGCCGGATGCGTCCCAGCATGGTGCCGAGAACGGGGATGTTGTCCTTGGCTCGGGTGATGTTCTCGCCGACGCGAAAGGTGTAGAGGGCGATTTGGTTGAGGTTAAAGCCAAAACCCAGGAGCCGCAGCCAGGGCTGGGTGTGCAGGGCAATCGGCGTGATCACGGCCCCCAGTATCCACCATATATACCAAAAGGCGGTGGTGGATTTTTCGTTTGGGCTGAAAGCGGATACGCCCAGCGCCAGCGCGCTCAGGACCGTCATGCTGCTGAAGCCGCAAATCAGGATGTTCCCCAGCGCGAAGCGGGCATGCCAAAAGAACGACCAATCCGGCGCCAGCAGGTTGCCCAAAAACCAGGCCGCGCAAACCGGCCCCAGCCAGGTCAGGGCCAGGAAACCGAAGGCGGTGGCGAATTTGCCCAGCAGATAATCGCCGCGCGTGACGGCTTTGGAGGAGTAAATGACGATGGCGTTGCAGGCCAGGTCGCGCGTGATCAGCAGCGGGATGATCGGCCCCAGCGCAAAGATGCTGATCCGCATGAGCCACAAGCCCAGGTAATAAAACAACACGCTCTGCGTCGTCTTGACGGAGATGTCAGGATGGTTTTTCAGCCAGGTGATGAGGAGGGAGGCAAACTGCTGCAAGGTCGGGCTGACGAAGGTGGATACCCATTGCGACATCGCGCTGTCCGGCACCAACAATTGTCCCACCAGGAACAGAATGACCGCGGCGACCAGGCCCAGGCTCCAGCACAGCACGACCGGGATCGTCATCCAGCGGATTTGCAGGCAGGCGGTCAGGCCGTTTTTCGCGATGGCCGCGCGGCGGCGCCAGACGCCGAGGCGCGCGCCGTCATAATGCTTATAGCTGACATCATGCAGTGGCATGGGAAATCTCCAGCGCCTGCAAAAAAGTCTCTTCCAGCGCGTTGGGGCTGGGAATGATCTCCAGCGGGGCGAGTTTGATTTCGTGCAGGAGGTTGAGCAACGGGTTCAAGGATTGCGAACCGTGGGCGACTTTGAGGTGGCCGCTGGGCAGCAATTCGCACGGCCAGCGGCGGCGCGCGCAGGCGGCCTGCAAATCCTCGTGCCGCCCCGCCACGACCACTTCGGCCGCGCCGCGCCGGCTCGCCTTCAAATTCGCCAGGCTGTCATGCACGAGGACGCGGCCGCGGGCGATGATGATGATCTGTTCGCAAATTTGCTCCACGTCATGAAGCATGTGCGAGGAGAGCACGACAGTGATGCCGTAGGCGCGCCAGAGGTTTTGCACCAATTCCAGGATTTGCGCCTGGCCCTTGGGGTCCAGGCCGTTGGCCGGCTCGTCCAAGAAAACGATTTCCGGGTCGTGGACAATCGCCTGGGCCAGCTTGAGCCGCTGCTTCATGCCGGTCGAGTAGGTGTCAATTTTCCGATACCGCTCCTGGCCCATGCCGACAAAATCCAGCATCTCATGGGTGCGCTGGCGGGCGGCTTGAAAGGGCAGCCCGCACAACTGCGCGCAATAGGTGACGTATTCGCAGCCGGCCATGCCGGGGATGTGGCAATCCAGTTCCGGCGTGTAGCCGACGCGCTTGCGGATTTCGCGGCCTTCGGCGCCCACTTCGCGCCCCAGCAATTTGGCGGAGCCGGATGAAACGGGCTGAAGCTGGAGCAGGCACTTGATGAAGGTGGTCTTGCCCGCGCCATTGGGGCCGAGGAGGCCAATGGCGCCCGGAGCGACGGCAAGGCTGACGGCGTCCAATGCTTTTTGGTTTCCGAAAACCTTGGACAGGGCCTGCGTCTCAATGACCAGTTGGGCCGACATTTCGCGGCGCAACTGTGCGCGAAAACCAGCGCGCGGGCAAACAAAATCGGGCTGCTTTGAAGTTTATTCTCAGGCTTGCAAACCGCGCTGGTTGGCTTATTCTTCAAGTTAGATTATGCCAATCACATACCCGGATTTTAAAAATGCGGATTTACTGGAAGTCACACTCAGTGATTTTGAAAAGAGAATCCAGAGGCTTGAATCGCTCCAAACCTGGATTATTCCGATAGATAGTTTTGCCCCGGAACCCTATAAACTTTTGAAGACAATCCTTGTCACTGTTCATCCGGTTGAAGGCGGATACAGTGCCGGCTGGTTCGACGCGAACATCCACTTCTCCGGGGATAACGAAGAGGAGGCTGTCAGCAACCTCAAGAGCCTTATTCTGGATTTCTTCAACATTTTTTCCAATGAAGCCGCGGAGAGTTTAGGCCCGGAACCAACCCGACAATTGGCTTTGATGAAGGAGTACATTCAAAAGATGCCATGAAACACCTGACGCGGGAGGATGCGGAGGCGATTGCGGTTAAGTTGCGGGGCGTGCGTGACGCACGCGCCCCAAAGCACGAAGTGGTTAGGTTTTATTACAATGGCAAGCTCATCCTTGGATTTGGGATTCGGAGAGGATCAGGCGAGCAGTGGCACGGCTTCATCCCAAATCAGATGAAGTTATCCCAGATGGAATGCCGATTATTCAGGAAATGCGATATTTCCCTTGAAGCGTACATTGAAATCCTCAAATCAAAACACATTATAGTGGATTAGCGCTTTGGTCGCCGGCTCTCCCGATCCAGTTGCTCAAGTTTTAGCCCAGTGCCTGAAATCGGGGCCGGCTTGACTGTGGCTGAAGATCCGCAATCCGCTCCGTCCTCCGTAGCTTTAGCGAAGGAGGAAATCCGCCCTCCTTCGCCGAGCCTTCCGCCTTCGCAGGGCCTACGGCGGACAGGACGGAGGGCAGGCAATCCGCAATCCGCAATCGTCCCAGCCGTGCTTTTCCTTCTTGCCCAACCACCCTCCCGCCCGTTTAATTGTTCCCCATGAAATCAAAATTTGTCCTCCCGCTTGTTGTTTGCGCCCTCATCCTCTCCGCCCACCGGCTTTGCGCCGCCGCGCCGCGGTTCACGCCGCCCGCCTCGCCGCGCGCCGTCTATAATTTCAACCCCGGCTGGAAATTCGCCTTTGGCGACGCTGCCGGCGCCGATCAACCGGCGTTCGACGATTTCGCCTGGGCCGCCGTCAGCCTCCCGCACACCTGGAACGACACGGACACCTATCGCGCGCTCATCAGCCACGGCGGCGGCGACCAGGGCGAGAAGATGTTCGGCATCGGCTGGTATCGCAAACACTTCAAGCTCCCCGCCGACGCCGAGGGCCGCAAGGTCTTCCTCCAATTCGACGGCATGCGCCAGGCCGGCCATTTCTTCCTCAACGGCCAGCCCATCGGCAAATACGAGAACGGCATCACCGCCGTCGGCCTGGACATCACCAAGTTCGCCAAGTTCGGAGGCCAGGACAACCTCCTCGCCGTCAAGGTGGACAACAGCACCGGTTACCGCGAGGAGGACACGGGCACTGCCTACCAATGGAATGGGAAGCATTTCAACCCCAATTTCGGCGGCCTGAATCGCGACGCCAAGCTGATCGTGGCGGGCAAGATTTACCAGACCCTCCCCCTCTATGAGAACCTGAAAACCACAGGCGTCTATGTGTATCCGGAGGCCATTGACCTGGCGAAAAAAACCGCCGACGTGAATGTCGAGGCCGAAGTGGTCAACGAGACGGACGATTACGCTCTCATCTCCCTTTCCGCCGTCGTGGTGGACGCTGAGGGCGTCGTGCGCGCGAAGTTGGAGGGTAACTCGTCCGACTTGGTCGCCGGACAGTCGGAAGTCTTCAAGGCCACCGGCCCGCTCACCGACGCCCGCTTCTGGGATGTCAACGACCCGTATCTGTATCGCGTCTATACAATCCTCAGCGTGGACGACAAGGTGGTGGACGTGTGCGAAACGCAAACCGGCTTTCGCCAGACGGCGTTCAAGGGCGGCGTGGGCACGGGCGGCGTGTGGCTCAATGGGCGCTTTCTTTGGCTTACCGGCTTTGCGCAACGGTCCGCCAATGACTGGCCGGGCGTGGGCGGGGCCTATCCGGACTGGATGCACGATTTCACGCTCTCCCTCGTGCGCGAGTGCAATGCGAATTATGTCCGATGGATGCACATCTCGCCCCAGCGCGCCGATGTCTCGGCCTGCGACCGTTTTGGCATCGTCGAAGTCTGTCCGGCGGGCGACCAGGAGGGAACGGCCCACGGACGGCAATGGGAGCAGCGCGCCGAAGTCATGCGCGACTCGATGATTTTTTATCGCAACAATCCGAGCATCTTCTTTTGGGAAGCCGGCAACACCGTCGTCGAACCGGCCCAGATGGAGCAGGTCGTCGCCATGCGCAAGCAATATGACCCTCATGGCGGGCGCGTCGCCGGCACTCGCGACAATGACAATGCCGCCGCCAATACCGCGCTGACCCCCATCTGCGAGTACTACGGCGTCATGGTCGCCCAGGCGCCGGAGACCGATCAGGTCACCGGCAACAACATCTTTCGCGGCTACAGCATCGCCCGCCGCGACAGGGCGCCCTTGATCGAAACGGAGGATTTTCGCGACGAAGCCGGCCGCAACATCTGGGACGATTTCTCGCCGCCGCATTTCGGTTTCAAACCCAAAGCCGGCACCGTCGGCGGCCGTCCCATGGACACCTACCATTGGACTTCCGAGACGTTCAGCCTTGCCGCCGCCACCCGCTACGCCAGCTATGTTCGCAACCGGATTGACAACACTGATCCCGCCCACTCCAAGTGGTCCGCCTACGGCTCGATCTATTTCACCGATTCCGACGCGGATGGCCGGCAGCAAGGCAGCTACGTCCTGCGCGTCAGCGGCAAGGTGGACGGCGTGCGGCTGCCCAAGGAAATCTTCTACACATCGCGCGTGATGCAGAGCGAGCAGCCCGACCTCCACATCATCGGCCATTGGACTTACCCCGCCGGCACGAAGAAGACCGTTTATGTCGCCGCGTCACATTGCGATCAGGTGGAACTGTTCCTCAACGGAAAATCCATCGGCGTGACCAACAAGCTCTACAAATTTGTGGATACTGGCGAAAGAACCATGGGCTCCGCGGAGTTGGCCGCCGGAATTGACACCGGCTGTGTCTATGCCTTTCCCGATGTCGCGTTTGCTCCCGGCTCCCTCAAAGCCGTTGCCACCAAAGCTGGCAAAGTTGTCGCCCAGCAAGAACTCCAGACCGCCGGCGAGCCAAAGTCCATCAAACTCACCCTCCACACCGGCCCGCAAGGCCTGTGCGCCGACGGCAGCGACGTCGCCCTCGTTGACTTCGAAGTCGTTGACGGGCAAGGCCGCCGCTGCCCCACCGACGAGGCCCGTGTAGATTTCGACATCACCGGCCCGGCAATCTGGCGCGGCGGCTTCAACGCCGCCAAGACCAACTCCACCAACAACCGTTTCCTCGACACCGAATGCGGCATCAACCGCGTCGCCATCCGCTCAACGACCACCCCCGGCACCATCACCCTAACAGCCAAACGCGACCCCCTCACAAGCGCCACCCTCGAAATCAAGTCCTCCCCCGTCCAAATCCAGGATGGCCTGTCCCCAGAACTCCCCCAACAATTGCCCGCCCCGACCGCCCAAGCCCGCCCCACCGCGCCATAACATGTTCCAATCCAAGACAAACCAAATCGGCAACACCGGAGCCTTGCTTTTTGCGCGGAGCGCGCGCGCCCTCGCGTGCTTCGGGCCGCGCCGCGCGTCCCGCATCCCCTCCCCGATGATCGAAGAAAACATCTTCGCATTAAACAACCGCAAAGGGAATTTCCTCCCGCACTTCGCAAGAAGTTAAAGGAGTTTTTCCACATTAAAATCCACAATCCATATAAACTATGAGCGAACCGATTCCAGATAAGGACTGGTATATCTCAAAAAGCAACAGTCTCGGTTTTCTGCCTCGATGTCCATTCGCGACAGCGCATGACTGCCCAAGATACTACCAAAGTCTGTCTCTCCTTGGCAACGCTGGATGCACGAAGATCGAGCCAACGGAGGACAACAAGTTACTCGCTAAATGGAAGAAACATGCTCTGTGGCCGCACACCCTGGAGCAGGCAACCGGGATCAGCTCAAGGGACGGTGAGCCACATAGTTATCACCACTTTTGCCCAGAGGTGGCTTATGATACGTTCGGTTATTTCGCAAAGTTCCTGGCAAGATACGCCGACGAAATCGACTCAGATTCAGCGCATGAACGGCTCAACAAAGAAGGAGCCAAGACCACTGACCCAAGGTGGTTTTGGCAATTCCTTACGCCCCAGCATTATTCCGAATGTCCGCTCTACTCCCCTTTGGCACGCGCAGACGAACTTTCCAGCCAGCAGGGCCAACTTTCCACCAGCGGAAAGGAGACTCGCCCTAGCCTGAAGCAGACCTCGCGCCATAGGCGCGCAGAAGCTGCCCAAATTGCGGCGGTTAAGGAGGAGCAGGGGCGGTCGCTAAACACGGAAAATAAACAGGTCCTCTTCATCTCATACGCGCATTGTGACTCAAAATGGCTTACGCGGTTCCAACGTCATCTCAAGCCACTTCTTCGCGGCACGACTATTGACCCTTGGTCCGACCGAAGAATAAAGAAAAGTGACAGGTGGCATGAACAAATTCAAACCGCACTAACTGTATCCTGCGCGGCAGTCCTGTTCGTCAGTCCTGATTTCCTTGCATCTGAATATATCGCTGATTACGAGCTTCCAGTTATCCTCAAAGGGGCCGCAGAACATGGAGTCAAGATTTTCCCAGTCATTATATCACCTTGCGCCATCAAGGAGGCAGAGTTCAAGTTTCTTGACGCCCAGAAAGGCCTAACGTCAACAACCCTCTCGGTCTTCCAAGCAGCAAACCCACCCACTAAAACCCTTTCCGACATGAAACGAGCAGACTGGGAGCGCGTGCTTCTCGATACTGCTAAAAAAATCGCGAATCTGGAACTTCTAACAAAAGCATCCGAGGAATCGCCTGATCAGAGGGCCCAAACCCGGCCAGAAAAGTCTTCCTGAGCATTTTCCCCTGGGCGACATGTTACCACCACCATCTCAATATACACAATATGATCCAAGACTTCCAGATTGTTTCGGATAAAAGTGTGGTGTTACTCCTGACCCAAACAGTAAACGTCAGCTTTCTCTGAAGAGAATATGAATTACTTGTATTAGGACACCCAAAATAACTATTAACCATTTATGTTATGGACGATCTAAACGCCCACGCCAGTGCTAAGAAGGCTTGGTCTCTGTTTGCGGTCAGCACAATTGGAATGCTGATTTTTGCAGGCCTTTATCTTTCGACGCCGAAAACCACCCGGACGATCCAGACTCGAATACAAATCGTTACAAACACGGTGACATCGAGCGTAACAAATACGCTTACAAACGAAGTTCTCAAGGAAGTGCCGAAATACGTTCGCAACATCGTCAAAGTGCCTGCTGAGATTCCCCCAGACTATAATTACGCAATGCAATTGATTCAGAAAATGACCAATGCGACTTATACACCATTAGAGCAAGTGTTGTTCAATATGAAAGATGTGCGTGTTTTCTACACTTTGGATGATGCTGTTAAACAAGTAGTGAGTGAGGACGAAGTAAAAGCAAAGTTTGAGCTGACACTTCGGCGAAATAACGTTCCGCTTGACCCGAATTCTCAAAATGTCCTTCAACTTACAATAAACGGCTTTTTTGATGATAATCATGTGATTCTTAACTATGCCATCGAATGCGAAGTTGCGGAATCACAGTTCATTTTTAGAAACGGTGACGTTCACAATGCAATTGTCAAGGTTTGGGTTAGAGGAGGGTCGTTCGGGACGGTGGGGCGCGCTAACGCAAATGAGTCATTGCTAAAGGACGTGGAGAAACGTGCCGAAATGTTTGCTAATGATTTTCTCTCAGCGAATCCCAAAAAAGCCGATGTCAGTCCTTTCAAGTGACACTTTGGCAACATGTTGCAGCACAATAAGTTCCATCGAGTCATTTTGCCCTGCCAGCCGCCCCGCGCGTGGGTTGCTCACTATTGACACTTTTTGGAGCCGAGTAGGGGTCAACCCATAGTTTGGTTCGTTTTTCCATGTCAGGTCTCGTCATTATCGACACTTTTTGGAGCCGGCAAAGCCAGCCCGGTGTCAGTCCTCGAGAGTAGGGGTCAACCCATAGTTTGGTTCGTTTTTTCGTGTCAGGTGTCCTCACTATTGACACTTTTTGGAGTCGGCAAAGGCGGTGTCAAAACCCGTCAGACTGGCGGACATTCGAAATGCCCGTGTCGAATCTCAATGCCCCGGCCATCTTCGGCTTGTTCGCAACCAGTCCAGACATCGCGCGGCGCTTCCGGATGCGCGAAACGCCGCACCTGCCGTTCCAGCGCTTTGCGGGCGATGATGTTTAACGCAAAGGCGCAAGGGCGCTAAGGCGCTCCCGATTCTGAATCGGGATTCCGTCGCTGCGACTTTGCGACTTTGCAACTTTGCGTTGGAGGGCTTTCTCATCCATGTAATCCGTGGTAAAGATCTCCCCGATACGGCGCGACTCTGACGGATTGCAGTCCACGGCGGCCGACCGCAACCGAAGCCGGAGTTGCCCGCAGATTCACGCAGATACGGAGAGCTGCCTTGAACAGGAGCAAACAGAGAGAACAGAGTTTTCTGTCTCAGTTCCCTCCGTTTTCTCCTGTTCCACTTCTTCATCTGCGGGCATCTGCGTGATCCGCGGGCATAGGCATTTTCTTCTGCTTTTTCCCTTGTTCATAACCTCCCGCGGGAAAAGATCTTCGTAGAAATGCGCGATTCCGGTGGATTCCAGCGCAAGGCGGCGGTGTTGGCCGGCTCCTGCCCGTTGGCTTTGAGGCCAGCAAGTTACGGAAGTGGCTAATACTGCGTGAGTTTCACGCCATTCGAATTATTCTACATTTGGCTGTTGACAAACCGGGCATTAAACTCTAATATGGTCTCCCTATGGTAAGACATATTTAAGGTTAATTAAGGTTCTTTACGGGTGACATAACGGGTCCGACCTCAAGAAAACCCTTTGTTTATGCGGGTCCTAACGGCCTAACGGCTCCACACCCCTGGAGACGGGTAGCACGGGCGACTCGCCCGTCCCGGCGGGCCACTGGCCCGGCGGAAGGTTGTAATGGGCCGGTCGTGTGGCAGGTAGGGCGACGCTTCCAAGGAACCCGGAAGGGACGAAAAGGACGAAAGGGACGAAAAGGACGCATGGCACAAGATTTATCCTCCAATATATTAAGGGTTCCTTGGCACAATGCACCACCTGTGGTGTTTGGCGTCTCCTGCGGAGCCTCCACAACCCAAGACGGCTCGGCTGGAGCCTCGCCCTACCTTTCCCCGCTGTCACCGACGCATGAGGCCCTTGTCACCGTTATCCCTTGCGGTCAAATTTCGCGCTCAATAGAATTGCGGCATGATTGCCTCGCGGACTCCAATGCCATCGCCTGCCGAACCCGCAAGGACCCGGATGCGGCCGGGATTCGCCTTTCTCCAAGAACACCCGGAGGTCTCGGTGCTGATCGTGGGCGGCGGCATCAACGGCATCGGCCTGCTGCGCGAACTGGCGCTGCAAGGGATTGACACCCTTCTGATTGACAAGTCGGATTTCTGCGCCGGAACCAGCGCCGCCATGACGCGCGTCATCCACGGCGGCCTCCGTTACCTGGAGAATGCGGAATTCCGCCTCGTGCGGGAGTCGCTCCGCGAGCGCAACCGCCTCCTGACCAACGCGCCCCATTACGTCAAGCCGCTGCCCACGACGATTCCGATCTTCAATTGGACTTCCGGCATGATCCCGGCCATCCGGAATCTGGCGGGCTGGCCCGCGAAGCCGGGCAACCGGGGCGCGATCCTCATCAAGACCGGCCTGACGCTTTACGACTTGCTGGCCGGCCGCCACTCGCCCCTGCCCAAACACCGCTTCCGCTCCCGGCGGGCGGCCCTCGCGCTTCGGCCGGCTCTGAATCCCGGCATCATCTGCACCGCGACTTACTACGACGCGCGAATCAGCTATCCGGAAAGGTTGTGCCTCGAATTGGTTCAGGACGCGGAAGCCGCGTGTCCCGAAGCGCGCGCTTTGAATTACGTCCGCCTTCAAAGCGCCGCCGGCGGCGCTGTCGTGCTGCGCGACGAGGTCTCCGGCCAGACTTGCCAGGTCAGGCCGCGGGTGGTTGTCAACGCAACGGGCGCGTGGATTGATTTCACCAATCGCGGCTTGGGGCGCGAGTCCCGTTTCATCGGAGGAACCAAAGGTTCCCACCTGGTGCTGGACCACCCCGAACTTGTGAAGGCGACCGGGGACGAAATGATCTACTTTGTGAACCGGGACGGCCGCATCTGCATCTTCTACGCCGTTTGCGGCAAGATCATCGCCGGCGCGACGGACCTCCCTTCCGAAGACCCCGAGGCGGTCTGCGACGAGGCTGAGGTCAATTATATTCTGGAAGCCATGCGGCTGGCGTTCCCTTCCATTCGCGTGGACCGCTCGCACGTCGTCTTCCGGTTTTGCGGCGTCCGCCCCTTGCCGCGCAGTGACGCCCGCACGCCCGGCCAGATCAGCCGCGACCACAGCTTCCCGGTGCTGGCGCCGGGCAACGGAGTGGATTTCCCGATTTACTCGCTGGTCGGCGGGAAGTGGACCACCTTCCGCGCGCTGGCCGAGCAGGTGGCGGACGAGCTTCTGCGGGTTCTGGGACGCCCGCGAATCCGCGACTCGGCGGATATTCCCATCGGCGGCGGGAAGGGCTTTGACAAGGCAGGGACGGCCGGCCCGGCCGTCCGCCCGGAACGTCTGCAAACGCTCCTGGAACGTTACGGCGCCGGGGCGGACAGCGTCGCCGCCTTTCTGCAAGCGGGGCCGGACGCGCCGCTGTCCCATCACAGCGGCTACTCGCGCCGGGAGATCGAGTTCATCGCAGGGCGGGAGCGGGTGGTCCACCTTGATGACCTGATCCTCAGAAGAACCTTAATGGGGATGCTGGGCGAGGTGAGCCTCCCCTTGCTGGAAGAACTGGCAACGATTGTCTCACCTGTGCTTGACTGGTCGCAACAGGACGCCGAAGCCGAGGTGGAACGAACCGTCCAACTGCTGCGCAGAGTTCACGGCGTAACGCCGGCCAAGTGACCCTGAAATGGCCATCCAGGAAAAGTGGCAGCGGCGTCCCGCCGCTGTTTACCCGCCTGAGCAGAGAGCCGCAGCGGCGGGACGCCGCTGCCACACTGCGTAAGGTCTGGTCATTTCGGGGACACTGCGCCGGCCAGATGATCGAAGTCGCCCTTGAGATGCTCGTAGATGTCCCGATACACTTTATAGCTATGCATATACCTTTCGTGATTCGCCGGGTTCGGATCGAAGCGCCTGTCGAGCTTCACCATCTCTAGCAGCGATTTCCGAACATCGGGATAGATTCCGGCGCCCATCCCCGCCAGCACGGCGGCGCCGAAAGGCGAGCCGACCGACGTGCGCGGCAGCAACAGCGGACGCCCCAGCACGTCGGCCTTGATCTGATTCCACAGGTCGCTGCGGCTGCAGCCGCCGACGCTTCGCACCTCGCGGACTTCCGCGCCGGCCCGCAGCGCCACTTCCATATTGTGGCGGAGCGCAAAGGCGGCGCCTTCCAGAATGGCGCGCACCAGCGCCGCTTTGGGCGTGGCCAGCGAGAGGCCGAAAAACACCCCTCGGGCATTGGTGTGCCAAAGGGGCGAGCGTTCTCCCATCATGTACGGCAGGAAGATGACCCCGCCGCTTCCCGCCGGAACTCCGGCGGCCTGCTGTGTCAACAAATCGAAAGCGTCGGCCTTGCCGCCGGACGCGGCCTGGACCTCCGGCTGTCCGAACTGATCCCGGAACCAGCGCAGGCAGCCGCCCGAGGCGACCATGGCGCCCAGCAGCAAGTGGATTCCCGGCAAGGCATGCGGCAGGGCGATCAGCGCAGGCTCCGTCAGACCCCGGTCATTCGGCATGATGACAACTGTGGAAGTTCCCGTCATCTCGGCGGCGATGCCCGGCTCGACCACGCCAACTTCCAAAGCCGCCGCGGGACTGTCCACTGTCCCCGCCATGACCGGAGTGCCGGCCCTCAGCCCGGTGGCTTCGGCGGCCTGCCGGGTAACTTCACCCTGGACGCCGTGGGCCGGCATGACTTGCGGGAATTGCGACGGCTCCACGCCGCAGGCCGAGCAGAGAGGCTGGGACCATTCCTCCTTGTGGCAGTCGCGCAATTGCAGGAGCACGGCATGCGATGGGTCCAAGGTCAGCCGTCCGGTGAGCCGGTAGTTGATGTAGCCGTTGACCTGTGCGAACTGCCAGGTCCGGCTCAGGACTTCAGGTTCGTGATTCCGCAGCCAGAGCAACCGCGCCGCAAGATAGAGGGCGTCAGGCCGGTTGCCGGTTACCCGGTAAATGTGATCCGCGCCAAGCAATTCGGCCAAGCGGACAGTCTCGGCTTCGGCGCGCCGGTCCATCCAAATCAGCGCCGGGCGCAAAGGCGCGCCGGAGCGGTCCAAGGCGAGCAGAGTGGGCGCCTGGCAGCTCACCGCCAGCCCAAGAACCCTCTCCGCTCCTTGCGGGACTTTGGCGAGCGTCTCCTTGACAGCTTTGCAGGCGCCGCGCCACCAATCGCCGGGGTCTTGCTCAACCCAGGCAGGCCGGATGTGGCGCAGCGGATACTCCGCCTGGCCCACGGCGTGAAGGCTTCCCTGCGGGTCCACCAGAGCGGCCTTGACGGCGCTGGTTCCAACATCAATTCCAAGGAGCAGTGGTTCCATGAGTGTTCTCCGAGTCAACGTCTAGGGGGCGGCGTAAAGAGGGGCAATGGAGACCATCACCAACCCCGCTATGTAGAACAGGAACATCAGGGTGAGGAGCCGGTTCACGCGCGCTCCGCCCCCGGCAAACTCCCGCCAAACCAGAACGCCCCAAAGCGCGCCGACCATGCACGAGCCTTGCCCGATGGCGTAGCTGATTGCCGGTCCGACATGCAACTGCTCCGGGGCGCTGGCGGCGACCCAGTTCGACAGCGAACCGGCGATCCACATCATGCCGCCAATGATCCCGAGGAAATGATACCATGCCTTCCCGTTCAGATAGTCTCCGAAAGTCAGCCGCGAGCCTTCGATTGGGAATCTCAGGAAATAAAGATTATAGACGAAGACCGAAACCAGCACGCCCAGACTGAAGACGAACCCAACCGCGTAAGGCCCAAGCCCAACGCCAAACTCCCCGCCGCCCGGCTTCTTGCCCATCCCGACCACGACCAGCGGATAAAACAATCCCATCAGGACGCCGCCGATGCCGGCGAGCTTGATCCCCTTCCAGGTGGCGGCCTTCCGGGCGGCCGCATCCGCCGCGTCCCCGGCTGTGCTCTTGCTGGCCGCCAGCGCCCGGTAGGCGACGGCATCCACGATGATGGCCGCCATCACCAGGGCCACACCGGCAAACAGCAGCAATGGATTTCCCTTGTGTTCAATGATGTAGTTCAAGATGACTCCCACAATGAGAGCCAGCCCCACCCCGATGGGAAATCCCACTCCCATGCCCGCCACCGCAATGGCCCCCACCACCAGAATGTTCGAGAGGTTGAAAATCACGCCGCCGGCGAATGCGGAAAGAATGTTCATGCTGCCGGCGTGCGACAGATCCGCGGTGAAGCGGAGGCCGTCCGATCCCCAGGCGCCGAAGGTCAGCCCCGCCAGCGCCGCGCCCAGCGCCGCGCCGATCGAGTAGTCATAGTAAAGAAGTTCAAAACGCCAGCCCGGGGTGAACTTGAGCACATTGGTCCAGGACCCCCAGCAAATCATGGTCAGAACAGTGAGCATCAGAACCATCCCGTAAGAGTGCGGCAGTGTCATAAGAATAAAAGTGCTTGTCAGGCAGTCTGCGCCAAATCCGAAAGCGCGTCAAGATTCTTTATCATTGTATTCGGGTTGACACGGGGAATGGCCGGGCGCAAAATCCCCGCATGAACACTCAAAGAAACACTCCGGTTGCGCCTCTGGGCCAGCCACTGAAAACCCTGTCTCAATTTGCCTTGCTGGCTTGTTTGTCGCTGCCGCTCCAGGCCGCCCAACCCTATCGGGAGATCACCGTGCCGACGGTCGCCGAGGCCGCCGCAGTGTTTCCAAAGCCGCCCCCCGAATACAGCGCCATCCACTGGGCGGTCTGGGGCGGCCCGCAAAGCAAGGAGCGCGTTATTTCTGATATTGACAAAATCGCCGCCAATGGCGGCGGTGTCTATATGATCAACAACTCGCGCGGCGTGAAGCCCGCCTATCTCTCGCCCGAGTATCTGGATGTGGTGAAGGCCGCGGTCCAGGAGGCCAAGAAGGTCGGCATGAAAGTCTGGATTGAAGGCGACTGCGGATACCCCGACGGTTTCGCCGGCGGCCTCATCAGCAGGGACTATCCGCAATTGGGCATGCAGGGCATCGTCGCCGACGCGCACTGCACCGTCGCCGCCGGCCAGACGCTCGATATTCCCCTGCCCGTGGATACCCTGGGCATCGTGGCCAATCCGCGCACCGCTGCGCCGGCGCCGGCTGCGGGCGCGCCCGCGCCTGCTCGCAAAGAGATGCCGATGCCCGCTGACGGAACATTCAAATACACAGTGCCACGGGGAGGAGCGGGAGACATTACTGTTCAACTGCCCGACGCCGAGATTCGCTTCAGCGTTACGGTCGGCGAGCCTTTCTCCATCCCGGTGCCCTCTGGCACAAAGGCCATTTTCCTCTCAAGCCCCGTCGGCGGCAGACGCGGAGGCGCGGCGCGCGGATTCGGCGAGGAAGTGGACAACCGGGGCGCGGGCACGGTGGTGCCGCTGCCCGCGGACGGACATCTCAAGTGGACCGCGCCTGCCGGCACGGAGTCGTGGGAGCTGACGTTCGTCCGGCACGCTTACCGCAGTTCGCCCACGCGCAACGACAATGGCGAGGACTCCGGCGTCACCAAGGACAGCCTTTACACGCTGATTGACTATCTGGACCCCGTGGCAACCGAGACCTATTTGAAAGTCATTTATGGCGCCTACGAGAAAGTCATGGGCGATGAGTTCGGCAAGACCATCCTCGGCTTCCGCGCCGACGAGACCGACTACACGGGAGTCAACCCGTGGACGCCCAAGCTGCTGGAGACCTTTCAAGCGATGAAAGGCTACGACTTCAAGACCTACATCCCGGTCATCTTCGGCGGCGGCAAGCTGACGACCGAGGCGCAACGCGCCAGGGCCGACTACTTCGATGTCTGGAGCGCCATGTTCCGCGACAATTTCTACAAGCACATGGAAGACTGGTGTACGGCCCGCAACATGGAGTTCTGCGTGCATCTGAATCACGAAGAGAAGATGCTCGGGCGCGGCGAAGGGATGATTAGCAACGAAGGCTCCTTCTGGCGCGACATGCGCTACGTCGGCGTCCCCGGCATTGACAATCTCAACCAGATCAAGCCGGGAACTGTCGCCGATTTCCCGAAGATCGCCGCCTCGGCCGCGCATGTCAATGACCACCCGCAGGCCTGGGAGGAAGAGGGCGGCGGGACGGGCGCGGACGGCAAATTTGTCGCCGACTACAATCTGGTTCGTGGAGTCAACTTTAATAATCTCCGCGGCCTGAACGCCAACGGCGGCGATGCCATTGGCCATTACGTCAGCCGCGCCCAATACCTGCTCGCGATTGGCCGGCCGGCGGCGCAGGTCCTCTATTTCCATCCGACCGACAGCATGTGGATGAACGACCAGGAGGCCGACGACGTGTTGATCAGGCCCAACAACAACGTGGTGACACAATTGTTGGAGCATCAAATTGACTTCGATCACATTGACTCCGATGAACTGGCCTCCGTCCTCACCCTCAAAGGCGGCGAAATGAGAAACCTGAGCGGGCAAGTCTATCGCGGCGTGGTCTATCCAATCTCCACCGTGATAACAAAGGCGGTGCTGGAGCGCCTGCGCGCCTTTGCGGCGGGCGGCGGCAAGGTCGTCTTCGTCGGCCGCACGCCAACGATGGTGGTGGACCGGACATTCCTGAATGCTGAAGGCCCGCCCGACCTGAGCTTCGCCACCATTGAGCCATCGGGCGACATCACCCCGCGCGTCATTGCCGCGCTGCCGCCGCCCGATGTCAAACTCGACACGGCCTGCCCCGGAATCAAGTATATCCATCGCGCTCTGAAAGACGGCGATGTCTATTTCTTCTTCAACGAATCCGCCCAGACCGTGACGCGCACCGCCACGCTGTCCGGCACAGGACAAGTACAAATCTGGGACGCGAGCACCGGCAAGATTCAACCGCTGGAAGGGGCGCCGAAAGCGGCCGGCAGCGTGCCCGTCCCCTTGACGCTGGCGAGCCACGAAACCCGCTTCATCGTAATCGGCCCCGCGCTGTAAACAGGCGCGTTTGGTGTAGCGTCGAGCCTGTGGCTCGACCTCGGCGGACAGCGCCGACACTACAACAATTGGAGTCACCATCTCGCTTCGGCGGCATTTTCATGCTGCCACAGGTTGCAACGCCGCCAGGGGTTCAACCTCGCGCTCGATGGTTCGCGCCTTCTCATAACGGACCAGGCGCAAATCGTAGTCGGCCTGCAAGCCGGCCCACATTTCCGCGCTCGTGCCAAAGAATCGGGCCAGGCGCAACGCTGTGTCGGCGGTGATGCCGCGCTTTTCCAAAACGATTTCATTGATCCTTCGCGGTGGAACATTCAAGGCCCGCGCCAACGCGTTTTGTGAAAGCCCGCGCGGCTTCATAAACTCATCGCGGAGAATTTCGCCCGGATGGATTGGGGGCGGCCTGTTCGTTTTGATACATTTCATTTGGTCTTTGCAATCGCCGTGGCGAGGCGGGCGGCGATGGCTTTGACCGCTGCCAGACGATGTTCACTGTGGCAGTCGAATGCCGTTCTCTGAAAAATGTTGGTCCTGGGCGATGGCTTCCGTTAATTGGAGCCGACGCATCACCTCAAACGAAATGCAGTCGGTCAGACTCAATTTCCGGCGGCGCGATTGGCGGCAGCTTTGGGCGGCCTGAGAGTGCAACGCTTCATCCACAAATCCCACCCGGCATAATGGCAGCATTACGTCCAGGAAATCCTCCACGGCATTCCAAACGAGCCGGTGCTGCACCAGCGCCCAGGTTTCATGCACCACATAGTTCGTGGTCACCAATTGCCACTCTTCCCGCTCCGCACGCTCAAACCCAGTCCTGGCAACCGTATGAAAAGGATCGTCTGCGTCCAAAACAGCGTAGAATCCCGATGTGTCAACGAATACAGATTTCACAAAGGGGCGAGGCGTCAGTCGGCGGCGGCAGCGGCGAAACCGCGGTCGTGATCTTTGGCTTCCGGGTCGGGATTGGCCCGGTATTTGCCGGCTATGTCAGAAATCGTGCGGCGGCGCGAAGGCGGAGGAACGGAGACAAGATGTTCCAAAATGAAATGCGAAACCTCGCGCTGCTCTGTCGGCGGCAACGCTTGAATTTCTTCCAACATGGCCTGGGCTTTCGTGCTCATCTCTTAAACTATACCAGCGCGGCAGATGAATCACAAGCCCCGCTGTGGACTCTATTTGTTTTTAGCTATGGCGGCGGCGAGGCGGGCGGCGTTGTCTTTCATCGCGCTCAGGTAGTCGCCTTTGTCGGGTTGGCTGGCGCAGGTGTCGAAGGCGACCGGCTCGATGCCCATTTTGCGCAGGCGTTCCGCGACCGCCGGCAGCGGGTCGTCCTCCCAGATCATGACCTTGCCGGGATGTGTGCTGTACAGCTTTTCGAATTTCACCCACTCGTCGGCGGAAGGCTCTTCGTCCGGCTCCCAATGGACGTTCTGGAGGTTCCAGCCGTAGCGGCGGGCGGCGTAGTGATAAACCGGATGCGAGGCCAGCAGCGGCGCGTTGCCCAGGGGCGCGGACGCGCGTTTGAGTGCGGCGTCAATGTCGTCCAAGTCCTTGTCAAGCGAACTGAGGCCGGCGTCGAAGTCCTTCGCGGCGGCAGGCTCAAGGCGGGCCAGTTCGTCGCGAACGGACTGGGCCTGGATCTTGGCCTGGCGCGGGTCCACCCAGGTGTCGAAGTCCATCATGCCGTGGCTGTGCAGGCCCTCCTTGCCGTGGCTGTGGGTGATGACCTCGCCGTTGGTCATGTAGCGGTCCGCAAAAGCCGCCGAGGTGTTGACCTGTATGGAAAGCGGCAGCACGCTCGTCAGCCGCCACTTTTCGTAGTCCGCCCCGTTGAGCAGAATCAAATCGGTCTGCTGATATGCGCGGACTTCCTTCGCGTCCGGTTTCCAGAACGACGGGTCCACATCCTGCGGAATCGGGAAGACGATCTCAACGCGCTCCCCGGCAATGCGCTTTGTGAAATACCAGAGCGGATAGTTGGCGACCGCCACGCGCGGCTTCGCGGCAGGCGCGGCCGGCGGGGCGGGCACGCCGCCCCGCGCCGCCATTTTCGCCGACGCGGCCTCTCCGCTGGAGATGCCAAATTTGCCGACTACAAACCAAGTCAGCGCGCCCGCAATCGCGACGCCCGCCGTCACCACAATGACGACTTCCGCCGCCTGCATTCCGAAGGTCATCCATCGCGCGCAACCGATCTTGAACATCGTTTCCATCTCGCCGCGGCGCAGGCGCAGCGACAGCAGCACCACCAGCGCGAGCAACAGCGCCATCGCGCCGCCGACCAGCACCGCCTGGCTGTCAAAGAAACGCTTCACCTTAAACACAAGGTCGAGCGTCTCGGAAATGACCTGCTTGGGAACCAGCAATTGCAACGTCGCCTTTGGATCTTCATAACGCCCGCGCAAAATCGTGGCCGATTTCGTGTCATGCGGGACGACGAGGATCGCGGTGACGGGAAACGATCCCTCGTCGCCATGCACATGGAACAGGTCCATGTTGGTCTCGTTAATCTCCTCATACGGCAGCACGGCGTCGCTCACGGCTATATTATTAGTCGCTGTGCGTCCGAGCAGCATGTTCGTGTCCACCGTCGTCGCGTCGGCGTGGCCGTGCATAATGCCCTCAATCATCCATTCCGTCTTGTAATCCGTGAAGATCGCCCCGTCGTCCGCCGTGCCGCTCGGCGCGAGCACGCCTTTGATGGTCATGTTGACCGGATAGGAGCCGGCGAGGTCAAACACATTTTCCGGATCGCTCGGCAGCTTGTCCCCCGGCTTCATGCCCAATTTCTCCGCGACAGTTGCGCCGAGCAGGCAGTCGGTCACGCGCGTCAAGCCCTCGCCCTGCGCGACGCGCAAGCCGCGGAAATCCAAGTATTCCAACGACGTGCCGACGATGGGAAATCCGCGCGCCGCGTGTTTTTCCAAAATGGGAATGCCGAGCGCCAGGCCGCTGGTGTTGATGGTGGCGACATCAGCCATCGTGAGATCGCGCGCGGGCTTGCCGCGGAAGTAAAGGGCGTGGAGGACCAAATCCAGCCTGCTGCCCGGCGCGCCCGCGACCAGGGGCGTGGCTTCCGCGCGCGCCAGCAGGCCGCGCTGGTAATTGCGAACGAGCAGATTGACGGCCAGCGGGAGAAAAACCCCGACGGCAATGCTGAAGACCATGATGGCCGTCTTGATCTTGTTGAACCGCAGATACCGCAGGGCGAGAAACAGAGTGTTTTTCATCGGGAGCCTCCCGCCGCGAAATCGCGGCAATTGATGACGCGCGGGAAACGCGCGGCGACTTCGGTGTCGTGTGTCACCATCACCAGAGTCGCGCCGGACCGCTCGACTTGCTGGAACAGCAGGTCCACGACGCGCCCCTTGGCCGACGGATCAAGCTGGCCGGTCGGCTCGTCGGCCAGCAGCAGCGGCGGCTGGGGCAGCATCGCGCGGCAGATGGCGACCCGCTGCTTTTCGCCCTGCGAAAGCCGGTGGGGGAAATAGCGGAGGCGGTGCCCAATGCCGGTGTCGCGCGCCAGTTGCTCGACGCGGCCCGCGATCTCCGGTGTCAAGCGCAGCGCGGGATTCAGCCGGTAGGGAAGAAGAATATTTTCAAACACATCGAGATAACCGACCAGTTCAAAGTTCTGGAAAGCCAGTCCGATGTGCGCGACGCGGAACGCGCGGCGCGCGGCGTCGCCCAGCCCGTTCATCTCGCGGTCGCGCACGCGAATCGTGCCGCGCGAAGGCGATAAGATGCCGCAGATCAAATTCAGCAGCGTGGTTTTGCCCGAGCCGCTCGGCCCGACGATGGCGACGCGCTCGGCAACGGCGATTTTGAGCGATGGAACGGCGAGCCGGAAATCGCTCTGGGGGAATTGGAATTCAAGATCGGAAATGGCAATCATAAGTCCCTTATCGTCACGGCGCTTTTCACGTTGCTTTGACGGGAGACGCTCATGGCCGTAATTTTCCAAGCATTGCCGGCGGGGTCAATCTCAAATTCGGCCGCGTATTCGTTGACGCGGGTGTGGATGTGGCCCCAGTGCTCGACGGTTCCCTCGACCTGCCAGGTCAGGCGCTCGGCGAAGCCGTTCTTGTTTTTTCCCTCCGCCGGCTCCGTGCGGATGACCTTGACATTTTGGACATGGGCCACGGCGCCGCCCTGCTCCTGCATGATGAGGCCCTGCTTGATCTTGAGATACAAATCCGCGAGCAAATCGCCCTGCACACTTTGCGCCAGCGCATCGTAAATGTCCGACTCGCTGTGATAATCAAAGGCGCGATAGACATTGCGCAGGAGCGATTCGGCGACCGCCTCGCGCGATTTCTCGCCGGTGGAAATCGCGGCGACCGCCGGCAGCGGCGGCGCGCCCGGATTGTCCCATTTGAAAACCGGCGAGAGGGGATAGAAGGTGAACCGCGTGCCCTTGTCGTAGGCGAAAATCACGGCGGGGGCGGCGAGCATCTGGTCGTTGAACAGCGTCCAAGTCAGTTCCACATGGCCCGGCGCGCCCTTGGTGGAATAGGTGAGGATGGCGCCCACGCGGGCGGTCCATGCGCTCAACCGCTGCGCCTCGGCGTTCATGGCGAAGTCCTTGAAATCCACTCCGTAAAAATCCAGCCGGTCCAGTTTCGGCTTCACCGCCACGCCGTCAATTTTCAATTCGTTTTCCCCGGTAAAGAACGCCTCCAGCGCCTTGCGCGCCGCGGTTTGCTCGGAGACTTCGAGGAAATCCGGGTTCGCGCGCTCAATGGGCTGCCAGGTTTCCAGTGTCAGCAGCGGCATCAGAATCTCGACGCGCACCTCCTCGTTCTTGATATAGACGAAGGTGTAAGTCGCCGAGTAGCTGCCAATGCCCATATTCTGCTGCCGCTGCGCCTCCGCGCGCGCCTGCTCCGCCGCGTCGCCGGCCGCCGCCGGGCGCGAAGTTTCATTCCAATCGAAAGCGACCGTCACGACGTTTTCATCGCCGGGGATGCGAACCGCCGGGTCGGGTGGAAGGCCGTCGCGGGTCACGATCAAATCCACAATGGCGGGAATGACGGCCGAATTGCCGCCGAAATGATGTTGAAAGGTCAGATGCGTCGGTTGTTTGGACAGCGGATAATGGACGGTATAGACAATCGTCGTGGACATCAAATCCGTGACCAGCAGCCCCTCCGCCGGCAGCGCCGGCACTTCCATCTCGACGACCTTGCCTTCCAGCCGGTTGCCGTCCGCGTCGCGGACGACCAGGCCGTCGAGCACATACTTCTTATGCTTCTCGGCGGAGTTTGTGATGTCCGCCGAGGCGACGCGCGATTGCGCGTTGACGTAGATTCCGTACACCGGCAGGAAATCTTCCGGCATGACCGCAATGCTCATGTCCAGCGAGTCGCGATGGACCAGGGCCTGGCAGGAGATGAGCGAAATCGGATGCGCCGGCAGCGACGGGGCGGCCAGCAGCAGGCAAAGGAGGGCCGCGCGGCGCAACGCGGCCGCCCATGACAGGAAATTCGCCGTCGCTTTGTTCCAGTGATTGGGCAAGGAGGTTTGCATCAATTTAACGGGTGTCGCAGTGTTACTTGGCACCATTGATAAGTGATCGGCTTGCGGTTTGCAAGGCGGAACGCATGGCGGAATTGAGCTGGAGTGATGGGTGGGGCGGAATGGAGTGATGGAGTGATCCCGATTCCGAATCGGGAATACTCCACCACCCCAACACTCCGTTCAGTTCCCTTCTCCAGCACTCCAACACTCCGCTGGGTTCTTCGGGGGTATGCCAGTTCGATTCATAAAATAACACGATTAGCCTTGATTAGCCTTGATTAGCCTTGACCAAGAAGGCATTCCTTTCTTGTGTAAGTTGTTGATAGCAAGCAACTTGCGCTGAACACTCCGTTGGGTACGTTGCAGGACCGCTTCCGTCCAAATTGAGCCGGCAAGCGAGCTTTTTCGCTTTGACCGGGTTTGACTGGGTTTGACCCGCCTTCGCATGGCTTCGGCGCGGCAAGCCGGGTTGGACAGAGCGGCACATCTTGGAGCCAATGCGCAATCTGCAACCTGCCGTGCCGGGTTGTCCCGCCAAAGCCACTGGCGGCGACGGAAGCACTGGGCAAGGCGGGGCCGCAATCCGCAACCGGCGGGAGCTGCCCGCCTTCGTCCCGGCACCATTAGACCATACGCGCCTCGTCATCACGCATTATAGATTAGCATTTTGTCTCCGCGTGTCAACGGCAAAATGTGGGCTGATGCGGAATTTATGACGGCTTAATCACTAGAATTGAATGATCTGTCGGGGGCAGAACAAAATGAGAGAGAATTGTCGCAGCAAAAGGAGAATAATTGTCGCAGCAAAAGGATTTTTCTTCCAGGACGCGCCTTTTGCTGTCGCCTTGGCTTGGTTGTCTCTGT